>Ga0247806_10000139_pt1 | contig 47386 bp, 48 predicted proteins | sample UWRJL059202B1_FD_179935 | JGI IMG/M metagenome (GOLD analysis project Ga0247806, IMG submission 179935) | Plant litter microbial communities from Arlington Agricultural Research Station in Wisconsin, United States - UWRJ-L059-202B-1 | ecosystem: Environmental > Terrestrial > Plant litter >... | reverse complement strand
ATCGATTCGAGCAGGTTGCAGAAGCGTTCGACGTTGGCGTCGTCGAGCGGGGCGTCGACTTCGTCGAGGACGCAGATCGGCGCGGGGTTGGTGAGGAACACCGCGAAAATCAGCGACATGGCGGTCAGCGCCTGTTCGCCGCCCGAGAGCAGCGTCATGGTCTGGGGTTTTTTGCCGGGCGGACGGGCGATGATTTCAAGGCCCGCTTCGAGCGGATCGTCGCTCTCGACGAATTTGAGCTCGGCGGTGCCGCCGCCGAACAGCGTGGTGAACAGCTCCTGGAAGTGCGCGTTGACCTTGCCGAAGGCCTCGTTGAGACGGGCGCGGCCTTCGCGGTTGAGCGACTGGATGCCAAGGCGCAGCTTGGCGATAGCCTCGATCAGATCGTCGCGATCCTTGACCATGGTGTCGCGCTTGTCCTGGACTTCGACGGCTTCCTGCTCGGCGGAGAGATTGACCCCGCCCAAGCGCTCGCGCTCGGCCTTGAGGCGGTCGAGCTTTTGCTCGATGGCGGTTTCGGCGGGGAGGGCCTCCTCGGGGCGAATGCCGGAAACTTCGAGGGTCTTGCTGGCGGGAATATCGAGGGTTTCCTCGATCTGGCGCTCGATCTGCTGGCGCTGGGCGATGAAGCCCTTGGCGCGCTCCTCGATGCGGGTCAATTCGATGCGGGCACTGCCCAAGCTATCGCTGGCGGCTTTCAGAATCTTGTCGGCGTCGCGGAAGCGGGTCTGGGCGAGACTATAGCGGTCGCCGGCGGCCTTGTGGTCGATGCCGGCCTGTTCGATCTGCTCTTCGAGCTGGGCACGGCGGGCGGCAAAACCGTCGGGCGTTTCGCTGACTTCGAGCAGTTGGCTGGCGATCTCGGCCTGACGCTGATCGAGCGTCGCCAATTGGGCTTTTGCGCCGTCGCGGCGGCGTTGCCAGCCAAGGCTGTCGCGCTCCAGCTGGGCGGCGCGGCTGTCGCGCATGCGGGCGGCGGCTTCAAAGCTGCCAAGCTTGAGGCGGGCCTGATCGGCTGCTGCGCGGAGGGATTCGAGGGTCGCCTGGTGCTGCTCGGCGATTTCAGCGGCGTCGTCCACGGTGCCAGCCTCATCGAGCGCAGCCCAGGCGTCGTCGCGGACCGCCGCGGCTTCGGCAAGATTGTCCTTGAGCCGCGCCTGGGCTTCGGCAAGGGCCGACTGGCGCGTGGCCAGATCGCCGATGGCGCGCTGCGCCTTGTCAACTTCGGCCTGGGCCGCGCCGATGGCGTGCTGGCTGGTGCGCCAGGCTTCGCGCTTGAGGCGTTCGTCGTTGCGGGCGGTTTCGAGCGCGGCGGACAGGCTATCGATCTCGCGGCGGCTGGCGTTGCGCTCGCCGCGGGCGTGCGCGATATCCTCGTCGAGCTCGGCCAGGCGATTGCGCTGGGCGAGGCGCTGGGCGGCGGCGCTGGGCGCATCTGCGGCAGCAACCAGGCCATCCCAGCGCCACAGCGCTCCATCGAGGGTAACCAGGCGCTGGCCGGGCTTCAGCGCGTGCAGCAGGCCCGGACCATCGGCGGCGTCGATCAGCCCGATCTGGTCGAGCCGGCGCTTGAGCAGGGCGCTGCCGGTGACATAGCGCGACAGGGGTTCGGCGGCTTGAGGCAGGGCGGCGTCATCAGTGTGATCGACCGGCACCGACCAGTGCATCGGCGCGCCGGCGTCGGAGCTGGCTTCGAGATCATCGCCCAGTGCGGCGCCGAGGGCGGTTTCGTAGCCGGGCGTTACCTTGAGCTCATCGACGATGGCGGGCCAGAGGCTGGCGCCGACATTGAGCATTTTCCCGAGGGTCGAGGCTTCGGCCTCGAGACGGTTGAGCGCGGCCTCGATCTCGGCAAGCCGTGGGCGGGCCGCGTCGAGCTTTTCAGTGGCGCTGGCCGTGGCCTCGTCGGCGAGGAGAGTCAGTTCCTCGGCCGTCGCGGCGGTTTCCTGCGCTTCGGCAAGAGCAGCACGCATTTCGCTCAGCGTCGCGTCGGCATCGAGGCTCTGCGCCACGGTCTGGGCTTCGGCTTCGACCTCGGCGAGCTGAGAGGTGAGGCGCGCCATGCGCATGGCGGCGTCTTCGGCGGTGCGGCTGGCCTGGGCGCGGCGGGCGCGGACTTGCGCCAGGGCGTCGGCGGCGGCGCGGGCGGCGGTTTCGGCGCTGGCGACGGCGGTTTGAGCGGTGGCGGCGTCCTGACGGGCCGCGTCGTAATCGGCCTGGGCGGCGTCGGCTTCGGCGGCGAGGATGTCCTGTTCCTCGGCGTAGGCGGCGAGGGTCGCCTGGCTTTCGGCGACCAGCTCGCGCTCGCGGACGCCATCGCTGGCCAGCTGTTTCACGCGGTCTTCGAGTTCGGCCCGGCGCTGGTCGGCGCGACGGGCTTCGGCGGCGAGTTGTTCCGCGAGGATTGTGTAGCGTTGCAGCACCGCGCCGGTCACCGCCTCGCGTTCGCGCAAGGGTTGCAGCGCCGCGTCGGCGGCGTCGACTTCTTTTTGCGCGGCAAGCTCGGCGTGCATGGCGTCGGCGAGCGCGCGGATCAGCACGGCCTGCTGGGCTTCGGCGTCCTTTTCGGCGAAGCGGGCGGCGACCCAGCGGATATGATACAGCGTCGCCTCGGCGCGGCGGATGTCGCCACTGAGGGCGCGATAGCGGGTGGCGAGGCGCGCCTGGCGCTTGAGGGCTTCGAGCTGGGTCTCGATTTGGCCGATCACGTCGTCGACGCGTTCGAGATTGGCCTCGGCGGCGCGCAGGCGCAGTTCGGCCTCGTGACGGCGTGAATGAAGGCCAGAAATGCCGGCGGCTTCTTCGAGGAGGGCCCGGCGCGCGGTGGGTTTGGCGGCGATCAGCTCGCCGATCTGGCCCTGCCGGACCATGGCCGGAGAGTGGGCGCCGGTCGAGGCATCGGCAAACAGCAATTGCACGTCGCGGGCGCGGACTTCCTTGCCATTGACGCGGTAGACCGAGCCGGCCTCGCGCTCGATGCGGCGGGTGACTTCGAGGACATCGGAATTGTTGAGGGCGGCGGGGGCGGTGCGGTCGGAATTGTCGAGGACGAGGGTGACTTCGGCGGAATTGCGGGCCGGGCGATTGCCGGAGCCCGAAAAGATCACGTCATCCATGCCCGACGCGCGCATCGCCTTGTAGGAGCTTTCGCCCATCACCCAGCGCATCGCTTCGACGAGATTGGATTTGCCGCAGCCATTGGGGCCGACGATGCCGGTGAGGCCCGGCTCCATGACGAGGGTCATCTCGTCGGAGAAGGATTTGAAGCCGTGCAGTTTTAGGCGGGAGAATTTCATCGGGTGCGCCCCAATTGGATGGGGGCACAAGTGCGGTTGGGAAGACGGGCATCGGGGCTAACCGGCACCCCCACCCAACCTCCCCCTGATTGGGGGAGGGGCAGAGCGTGGGTCGGCCGCTTACTGCGCAGCGGGAGCGGCTGGCGCCATGGTGTCGGTTGGAGCGACGGGGGACATGGTGTCGGCAGGGGCGGCTGGCGTTGCAGCAGGCGCTGGTGTTGCCGGAGCCGCTGGTGTTGCAGGAGCGGCTGGCGTTGCAGCAGGTGCGGCTGGGGCAGCAGCAGGTGCGGCCGAAGCGTCGGTGGGGACGAAATCGGCAGGCACCAGCGGATCGATTTCAGCGGCGAGCTGCTCGAGGGTCTTGTCGCCACTGAGAGTCTTGCCATTGACATAAAATGTCGGGGTCCCTGCGAGACCGAATTCGTTGAGCGCCTGTTCGCGCGCTGCTTCCATCCCGGTGAACAGCGCCTGATTCGTCAATGCGGCGTCGAAAGTTTCCTGGGTAAAGCCGAGCTGCTTGGCGATTTCGAGGATCGCATCGCGCGGCTGCTCGGAAGCGGCCCATTCGGTTTGGGTCTTGAAATAGGTCGACAGCACGTTGTGATAATTGGTCGGGCCGGAAGCCTCGGCCAGCATGAACACGGCCGCGTCGAGCACGTTGCGCACGAACGGGCGGCTGATGAACTTGACCTTGCCGGTGTTGACATAGGCTTCGACGAACGCTGGCTTGACGTTGTTGGAGAACGCCGCGCAGTGCGGGCAGGTGGGCGAGGCATATTCGATGACGGTGACGGGCGCGCTGTCGCTGCCCTGAACGTGATCGGCGAGCCCGCCGGCAGGCGCCATCAGCTTGGCAGTATCCACCATGTCGCCTTCGGCAGCATTGGCGCTGGCAACCCCGCACAGGCTCAGCGCCGATGCGGCCGCGGCCAGGATGAGGGTGTCACGGCGGTTCAAGTTCATGGGGGAAGGCTCCTGTTTTTCTGTGGCGGACACTACACGGGGCAAATGTGGGAGCAAGTGGGCATATTCATCAACCCAGCGTGAACGCTGCGGTCGCCGAAGCGGCACAATCACTGGCGCGGTTCGTCTTTGTTCCGGCTGGCCAGAGCATGACCAAGGGTTCGCAATGCCTCGCGCACTGCGTCGTCTTCCACCGCCGCCACCTGGGCGCCGATTTTGGCGACGATAGTTGGACTTGGTGGTGCGGTTTTATCGGCTTTACCGGCTGAACTGAGGGTGAACCGCTCGGCCGAGAGGCGGACATTGCCGACCAGCACATAGCCGAAATAGCGGTTGACGGCGGCGGCGATCTTCTGGCCCTCGTGCTGGATGGCCAGCGCATGGCCCGGCACGCAGCGCAGCACCAGCGTGGCGCCCTCGGCGCTTTTTTCGCCGCGCGGCCAGCTGAGCTTGTCGGGCACGGCGACACTGTCATAGGGTTTTGGCGCCATCACCGACCAGTGGGTGAGGATATCACGGCTGGCAAAGCCGCGTTTTTTGAGCACGGGATCGAGCGCCCCGGCCAGCACATCGCCCAGGTTCAGCGTCTTGTTGCGGCGCTTGGGTTCGGGGGGTGTATCATCTTTGGCCATGGGGATAGATACCTCTGCTGTGGTCGTCCTCACAAGGGGGAGGCTAATCGCTTCGCCAACCACAAGGTGAACTGTCGCCCCTTGTGGGAGAGGCCGGGCAGATTGTATCGGGTGGTCATGCATCTCCTCAATCCCTCTCCCATCGACGCAACGGCTGTGCTGGCTTGGTATGACCGGCATGCGCGCGCGCTGCCGTGGCGGGTAGCGCCGGCGGATCGGGCGCTGGGCATCAGGCCAGATCCGTATCGGGTGTGGCTGAGCGAGGTGATGCTGCAGCAGACGACGGTTGCAGCGGTCAGAAGCTATTTTGTGCGGTTTACCAGCCTGTGGCCGACGGTGCTCGATCTGGCGTCGGCGCCGCTCGACAGCGTGCTCAAGGAGTGGGCGGGGCTGGGGTATTATGCCCGGGCGCGCAATCTGCATGCCTGTGCGCAGGCGGTGGTCAGCCAGCATGGCGGGGTGTTTCCGGCGACTTCGCTGGGGCTGCAAACCCTGCCGGGGATCGGCGCCTATACCAGCGCGGCGATTGCGGCGATCTGTTTTGACGAGCCGGTCGCGGTGCTGGACGGTAACCTGGATCGGGTGCTGGCGCGCTATTGTGCACTCGAGGTGCCGGTGCGCGAGGCCAAGGAGGAATTGCGGGCGGCGCTGCAGGCGTCGGTGCCCGCGCGGGCAGGGGATTTTGCCCAGGCGATGATGGATCTGGGGGCGACCATCTGTGCGCCGCGGGCCGCGCTGTGCATGCTGTGTCCGATCCAGCCGGGGTGCATCGGTACCAAGACCGGGGAGCCGACGCTGTATCCGGTCAAGCCGGTGAAGGCGGAGCGGCCCATTCGCAAGGGGCATGCCTATGTCATGCTCGACAGCGATGGCGATGTCTATCTGCAGAGCCGCCCGGCCAAGGGGCTGCTCGGCGGCATGACCGAAGTGCCCGGTTCGGACTGGGCGGCGGAGTTGCCGGCCGCGGCCTATCCTGTTGCGGGGAACTGGCGCCATCGCGGGCAGGTGGTGCATATTTTCACCCATTTCCGGCTCGAGCTCGAGGTGTGGTCGGCGACGGTAATGCCCGATCAACTCGATGCTGGCTGGTGGGCGGCGCCCGCCGCGCTCAAGGGCGAGGCGTTGCCGACACTTTATCGCAAGGTATTGGCGGCAGTGGGCCTCGAATAGGGTAGGCTGGGGCAAATCTGGCACGATCGGGAACTGGAAAACGGCATGGAACACAAGCGACTGGGCAATAGCGGGCTAAAGGTCTCACGGCTGTGCCTCGGGTGCATGACCTATGGCGAGCCGGGCGAGGGCAACCATCCCTGGACGCTGGTGGAGGAGGACAGCCGGCCCTTCATCCGGCAGGCGCTGGACCTTGGGATCACCTTCTTTGATACCGCCAACACCTACTCGGATGGCAGCTCCGAGGAAATCGTCGGGCGGGCGTTCAAGGATTTCGTGCGGCGCGAGGACATCGTGCTGGCGACCAAGGTCAACGGCGTGACCCGCCGTACCGACGCCAACGCCAAGGGCCTGTCGCGCCGCTCGATCATGCGCGAGATCGACGCGTCGCTGCAGCGGCTGCAAACCGATTATGTCGACCTCTACCAGATTCACCGCTGGGACGATGAAACCCCCATCGAGGAAACCATGGAGGCGCTGCACGACGTGGTGCGTGCCGGCAAAGCCACCTATATCGGCGCTTCGTCGATGGCGGCGTGGCAATTTTCCAAGGCGCAATATGTGGCCAAGGCCAATGGCTGGACGCCGTTCGTCTCGATGCAGAACCAGCTAAGCCTGCTGTATCGCGAGGAAGAGCGCGAAATGCTGCCGCTATGCGCCGATTAGGGCGTCGGCATCATTCCGTGGAGCCCGCAGGGCCGGGGCCTGCTCAGCCGCCCCTGGGGCGAGCAAACCAATCGCGCCGGCTCGGACAACATGATCACCAAGATCTACGCCCGGACCGCCGCCAACGACCGGCTGATCGTTGAGGCGGTGCAGGCGGTGGCCGGCCGGCACGGCGTTGCCATGTCGCAGGTCGCGCTCGCCTGGGTGCTGCAGAACCCGCTCGTCACCGCCCCGATCATCGGCGCGTCGAAGCCACATCATCTGCAGGACGCCGTGGCGGCGCTGGAGCTCAAGCTGACGGCGGAGGACACGGCGGAACTCGAAGGCGCGTATCGGCCACGGGATGCGGTGATCTAGGGGGGAGATTTTCACCTTGTTTCGGCCGTTAAGCCAACCGCAGTCATAGCTCAAAAGCGGACCTTCGCCAGGCCAGAATGAGAACTCAACGCCGTCCCTCTTAAACACAGGGCACCAGGCCATTTTCAATCGAACGTCAGAAACACAGCCTGTCCTGAACACTGTCTCCCTCGACCAGTGTGCGTCCAGTTCGTTCGTCTAGATGAAGGCAGTAACAGTGCGGGCGGCCATGTAGATGGCGACGGCTACTATGAGGCCGGCAAAGGCGATGTTCAGCAGACCCTTCTGGCGCGCCAGCACACCGGCCAGGCGAGCGCCCAAGAGCCCGCCAACAAAACCGCCACCGATAAACACGGCAGCCAGCTGCCAGTCCACCAAGCCTGAGAAGGCGTAGCTGAGGGCCGTCGTTAGGCCAAAGGCGGTGACGGCGACCAGCGAGGAGCCGATGGCGTTCAGAATCGGCATTCCGGTCGAGGCCACTAGACCTGGAACGATAAGGAAACCGCCCCCAATGCCGAAAAAGCCGGAAAAGGCACCGGTGAGGGCACCATAGCCGAGCACCTTGGGCGCCTTTTCCCGATTGCAGGTGGCGCCTGGAATGCCGGGATTGCCGCGTCCCCGAAACATAAGCACGCCCACAACCAGCATGAGCATGGCGAATAAAAACAGAAGCTTGTCGCCATCCATGGCCTTGCCAAGTGTTGAGCCCAGAAAAGCTCCTGCGACGCCGGCTCCTGTATACATTAGCGCGCATCGCCAGATCACGTTGCCGTTGCGAGCATGATTGACCAAGTTCATGGCAGCGTTGGCCGCCACGGCAAATGCGCTCGTTCCGATGGCGATGTGAGCGACGGGAACACCAACGACATAGACCATGAGCGGGACGGCAAGAATGGAGCCGCCGCCGCCAAACAGGCCCAATGTAAAACCCACCAGGCTGCCCGAAAGGGCGCCGAGGAGATATTGCAGCGGTTCGAGAAACATAGTGGTCTTTCAGTTAGCGTGTGGCGGCGTAAAGGCTGCCGGCGCGCCCACCGGACCGGCAATAGCCAAGGATGGGGCCGTCGGTTTCGGCACGAGCCTGTTCAAAACTGATGAGCTGACCTTCGGTCAGTTGACCCGACACCGGGATATGGAAGGCCCTAAGGCCAAACCGTTTGGCGACGTCAGCGATCTGGGCGAATGATGGTTGACCCGGATCCTCGTCATCCGGACGGGCGCAGACGATACCCTTGTAGCCCGCCTCTGCGATAAGCCGAATATCGTCAGGCTGGATCTGCGGGCTCTGGGCGAAATGATCGTCGATCGTGTTGATATTCATTTTGGTTCACTCCTTGGGGTAGAGAGCCCATTGATGGGAACTTTGAGGTAGGTCTTTCCGTCGCCATCGGGTGGTGGCAACTGGCCGGCCCGCATGTTCACCTGCAGCGATGGGATGATCAGCTTGGGCATGGATAAGGTGCGGTCGCGCTCTTCCCGCATCTTGACGAAGGCGTCTTCGGAGGTGCCGCGACCAACATGGATGTTGTGATCGCGCTGCTCGGCGACAGTGGTCTCCCACTTAATGTCGCGACCGTTCGGGCCGTAGTCGTGGCACATGAAGAGCCGCATCCCGCCCGGGAGAGTGAGTAGCCGCTGAATTGACCGGTAGAGCGTGCGAGCATTGCCGCCGGGGAAGTCGGCACGGGCAGAGCCACCATCCGGCATGAAGAGGGTGTCGCCAACAAAGCAAGCGTTGCCGATTACGTGCACCATGTCTGCTGGCGTGTGGCCGGGCGTAAACAGGGTGTGCGCCGTCAAGGTGCCGATCCGATAGCTGTCACCATCCTTGAAGAGGCTGTCGAACTGCGAGCCATCGCGCTGGAACTCGGTGCCTTCGTTGAAGATCTTGCCGAAAGTGTCCTGGACCACGCAGATCTGGTCACCAATGCCGAGCCTGCCGCCTAACTTGGATTGAATATACGGCGCCGCCGAGAGGTGATCGGCATGGACGTGGGTCTCGATCAGCCATTCCAGCTTCCAGCCATGTTGCTGGATGTGTTGGATGATCTTGTCGGCGCCATCATAGGCAATATTGCCGGAGGCGTAGTCGAAATCCATGACGGAATCGATCACGGCGCAGGCGTCGGAGTTGGGATCCTTGGCGATGTAGCTGATCGTGTTGGTCGGCTCGTCGAAGAACGCTATAACATCCGGCTTTACGCTCAGGTCGGGTATAAATGGAATAGGTTGGGTATACATGGAAATCTCCTTTCCAGTTTTGGCAATCAAGCCACGGCCTGGCGGCGAGCAGATGCTGCCTTGATCCCGCTCGCCAAAACAATGCCGCCGAGCATTGCGGCCACGAAGATGAACGGGCCAGGCTCGCCCAAACCCAGTGCGGGGATTGCGCCGCCGGGGCAGAACCCAGCTATGCCCCAGCCAATGCCAAACAGCGCTGAACCGGCGATAAGTGGCAGGTCTAGGTCACGTTTGGTCGGCAGATGAAATGCACGGTCAAAGACTGGCGCGGGGCGGCGGAGGACGAACCGGTAACCAACAAAGGTCACGATCAGGGCGGACCCCATTACTAGCAAGAGGCTCGGGTCCCAAGCGCCGTAGATATCGAAGAAGTTTAGGACCTTGGCTGGGTTGGCCATGCCGGAGATGGCGATACCGGCACCGAAGACAAGTCCGATGGCAGCCGCTGAGAGGATGCGCAACATCAGAAGTCTCCAAATACGTGACGGACCACGAAAACGGTGACAAAGGTTGTCGCCATGAACGTCAGGGTGGCAACGATGGACCGCGTCGAGAGCCGTGCAATGCCGCACACGCCATGCCCCGAAGTGCAGCCGCCACCAAAGGTGACGCCAATGCCGACAAGCAGTCCGCCGACAATAATGGCCCATGACGGAAGCTCTGCCTGCAAAGGCAAGGAAATGTCCGTCAGCAGCAGGATGACGATCGGAGCGGCTATGGAGCCGATCAAGAAGGCAATGCGCCAATCCCAGTCGCCCTTGGGCAAAATGATGCCGGTCAAGATCCCCGTCATGCCCGCAACCCTGCCATGAAACGCCATCAGGGCAACGGCAGCACACCCTATCAGGGAGCCGCCCAGGAGAGCTTGAATGGGTGTAAACGAAGTTTCCATGATCCTATCTGTCCAATGGCTGTCACACTTGTCGGGGATGAAACATCGCGCCTAAGTGCTGTTGCCATATATATTCGAATATTCTAATATGTCAATCATGCAAACCAGCAGAGCTGCCGAAATGGACATCACCGATCTTGAACCACGCGCCGAGGAAGCCGCACAGCTCCTCGCAGCTATGGCCAATCCCAAGCGCCTGTTGATCCTTTGTAACCTGCTCCAGCAGGAGCGTAGCGTCAGTGAGCTGTCCAAGATTGTTGGTCTGGAGCAGTCGCCACTGTCACAGCACCTGTCAAAGTTGAGGGCACTGGGACATGTAAAGACGCGTCGTGAAAGACAGACCATTTACTACCGACTGGCTTCGGAGCCGGTAACGCGAGTACTGACGACCCTTTACGATATCTATTGCCTGAATGATCCAGCAACTGGTGCTTGAGCTTCGATAAAAGCCAAAAAAATGGATGTTCGCTTCCAAAGCCACCAAGGCTGAAGCCTGCCGCTCTTATTGCCAATCCGTGTCTGACATCATCCCAACAAAGAAAAAGGCCGCCGGGGCAAACCGGCGGCCTAGTCAAGAGCCTGAGTGATTGGAGGTCAGGATCAGGCAGAAATCAAATCAAGTTTTGCGCGGACATCCGCGCGAAGATCGTCGATGGGAGCGATTTGCCCCATCTGTTCGTGATGCCAGAAGGTCCAACCGTTGCATGCTTCAGCACCCTGAACCAAAGCGCCAACCTTGTGGATTGAGCCTTGGTGTGTGCCGGAGACCAGTGAGCCGTCTGCACGAACCATGGCGAAGTAACGTTTCGTTAAGTCAAATAGTTGCGTGCCCGGTTCGATCAATCCTTGCTCGAGCAAAGAGCCGAACGGAATGCGGGTTTCCTTGCGCTTGGGCGTGACCGATTGCAGCGCTTCGAAGACGCTGGGACGAATGCTGGCGATGCGCTTGAGGGCGGCAGCGATGTAGCTGGGCTCGCGCTCGATGCCGATGAAATGGCGTCCGAGCTTGCGCGCCACGGCGCCGGTGGTGCCGGTGCCGAAGAACGGATCAAGCACGATGTCGCCCGGCTTGGTGGTGGCGTTCAAAATCCGGAACAGCAGGGCTTCGGGCTTTTGGGTCGGATGGATCTTTTCGTCGTCGTCGTCCTTGAGCCGCTCGGCGCCGGTGCAGATCGGGAACAGCCAGTCGGATCGCATCTGGGTGTCGTCATTGGCTAGCTTCATCGCTTCATAATTGAAGGTGACGCGGCTTTTCTGGCAGCGCGAAGCCCAGATCAGGGTCTCGTGAGCATTGGTGAACCGGGTGCCGCGAAAGTTCGGCATCGGATTTGCCTTGCGCCAGATGACGTCGTTGAGCATCCAGAAATCGAGATCCTGGAGCGCCGTGCCGACGCGGAAGATATTGTGATAGCTGCCGATCACCCAGATTGCGCCATCGGGCTTGAGCAGGCGCTTGGCGGCTTTCAGCCAAGCGCGGGTAAACTGGTCGTAATGGGCGAAGCTGTCGAACTTGTCCCATTCGTCATCGACCGCATCAACCTTGGACTGGTCGGGCCGGGTGAGGGCCTGTTCCAGCTGCAGGTTATACGGCGGATCCGCAAAAATAAGGTCAACCGAGCCGGCCGGCAGGGCATTCATGTGGTCGATGCAATCGCCCACCAGAATCGTATCAATCGGGAGGCGAACAGCCTCCTCCGCAATGGCCGAAGGGGCCAGACGCGCGGTACTCAACATACACTTAACCCTAACAAAGGACTAACAACCCCCTTATAGCGAGCCAAGGTTAATGGAGCGTTCGCAAGGGGTTAGCGGGAGGTTAAGATGGGGTGGATGAGACCTATTCCGCAGCGATCCGGACCCGTGCCCAGGCCGCGGCGACGGGCGCGAACTCTTCGCGATGGTGGCGGCAGGGGCCGTGCTCGAGCAGGGCCTGCATGTGGCTGGGGGTCGAATAGCCCTTGTGGCCGCCAAAGCCGAAATGCGGCGCGTCGCAATGCATGACCTGGCACATCCGATCGCGCGTGACCTTGGCGACGATGGAGGCCGCCGCGATCGACACGCTGCGCCCGTCGCCGCCGATCAGCGCCAGGCCATCGCAGGGCAGGCCCATCGGCACGTCGCGGCCATCGATCAGCACGCGATCCGGCGTGATGCTGAGGCTGGAGGCGGCGCGGGCCATGGCCCAGAGGGTGGCGCCGCGAATATTGCGGCTGAGGATGATCGACGGCGGCGCGACGACTACCGAAACGATGGCGCTGGCCATGATCTGGCTGAACAGCGCCTCGCGCTGCTCTTCGCTCAGTTTTTTGGAATCGTTGAGCCCATCGGGAATACGGGCGGGGTCGAGGATCACCGCCGAGACGACGACGGGACCGGCAAGTGGCCCGCGCCCGGCTTCGTCGACGCCCGCGACGATCCTTGCGCCGCGCGCTTGCAGCTCAAGCTCGTGCGAATAATCGGGGACGGTCTGCAGGGTCGAATCGATGAGCATGGGGCTATCAATTGATCCGGCAGGGCGCGAAGTCAAATGGCACGAGTGGGAGATGCGCCGGCTGCAATCCCGGCATTCGCCCGCGCGGTCGATGCACGTCGTTGACGCGGGCGAGCGTTGCGGGCCATGTCGCAGCGTACTTCAACGCGGATCAGTTCAATCATGCTTCTCAAGCCCGGCGCGGCGCTGTTGTTCGATATCGATGGCACGCTGGCCGATACCGATCCGCTGCACCTCGAGGCCTTCAACCGGACATTCGAGCCCTATGGGGAGCACTTCGACAAGCCGCGGTTTGCGCTCGAGCTGCAGGGCAAGGCCAATGACGCGATCGCAGCGCGCTTCGTGCCGCAATTGTCGATCGAGGAGCGGCGCGCGGTGATGGCCGGCAAGGAGCAGGCGTTCCGGGAGCTGGCGGCGAGCGAAATCCATGGCGTGCCGGGGCTGTTTGCGCTGCTCGATCTGGCCGACGCCTGGGGCGTGCCGATGGCGGCGGTGACCAATGCGCCGCGGCCCAATGCCGATTTGATTCTCAATGGGCTCCGCATTGCGCACCGGTTCAAGGCCATCGTCATCGGCGATGAACTGACCCACGCCAAGCCGCATCCTATGCCCTATCTCGAAGGCCTGCGGCTGATCGGCGGCGATGCGGCTCATGCCGTGGCGTTCGAGGATTCCCGCACCGGGATCGCCTCGGCCAGTGGCGCCGGCATTGCCACCATCGGCATCCGCACCTCGCTGGCCGACGCGGACATGCTAGCCGCAGGCGCGGTGCTCAGTGCCGACGGCTATGACGATCCGGCGCTGCTGGCTTTCGTCGCCGCGCGCCTGGCCGATCTCTAGAAAAGGCTCATCTGCCGGCTCTCGATCTTTGGCGCGATGAACAGATCGTTGCGCAGGGCCGGCAGCTTTGCATCGAGCTCATAGCGCTCGCGCGCCTTGGTGAAGCGCTGCTGCAACAGCGTGGCATAAGGGCCTTCGCCGGTCATGCGAGTGCCCCAGCGGGCGTCGTAATCCTTGCCGCCGCGGGTATCGCGCACCAGTGCCAGCACATGGCGCACCCGATCGGGGAAATGGCGCAGCAGCCACTCGCGGAACACGTCGCGCACCTCGCCGGGCAGGCGCAGCAGGATCATCGAGGCGCTGACCGCCCCCTGCGCCTTGGCGGCGTCGAGAATGCGCTCAAGCTCCATGTCGTTGATCGCCGGGATCATCGGCGAGGCAAACACAGCGGTGGGAATGCCAGCTTCGCTGAGCAGGCGGATGGCCTCGAGCCGGCGGGCGGGGGAGGAGGCACGGGGCTCCATGCGGCGCGACAGCTTGTGATCCATCGAGGTGATCGAGATCGCGACCTTGACCAGCCCCAGCTTGGCCAGTTCGGTCAGCAGGTCAAGATCGCGGATGATCAGCGCCGATTTGGTGGTGATCATCACCGGATGGCGGGTTTCCAGCATTACTTCGAGAATGCCGCGCGTCAGCTTGTGCTTGCGCTCGGCGGGTTGGTAGGGGTCGGTATTAGTGCCCATGGCGACGGGCTTGACCTTGTAGTTCTTGGCGCCCAGCTCGGCGCGCAGCGCTTCGACGGCATTGACCTTGACGTAGATGTCGCGTTCGAACTCAACCCCGGCGGAGTGACCGAGGAAGGCGTGCGTCGGGCGGGCAAAGCAATAGGAGCAGCCATGCTCGCAGCCGCGATAGGCGTTGATCGACTTTTCGAAACCGATGTCGGGGCTGTCGTTGGAGGTGATGATGGTCTTGGCGCGCTCGGTGTGCTCCACCGTCTCGAAGATCGGCAGCGGCTCGACATTGTCCCAGCCGTCGTCGAACCGCTCGCGGGTCTGCTTTTCGAAGCGCCCGCTGCGATTGGACTGGGCGCCACGCCCCCGGACGCGATCGGGATCGAGCAATTCACGGCGCGCCAGATCGGCGTCGCGGCTGCGGCTGAGCATTTCGAGAGCTTCGAACGAAGGGGCCTGATAAAGGGCCATGACTGATCTCCTGCCAGCGGCGCCACAGTCGAATCGCGACTGCTTGGGCGTGGAGAACATGTAGCAGCGCGATGAGAACAAAACAAGAACTACTGCTTATGCCTGGAGCTTAAATGGGTGTGGTGAGCGCATTTGTCCAGTCTTCACCGCATCGCAGGACTGCGCCCCGGTGGCTAGACGCGATGGACCGCGGGCCGTAGAACCGCCAGCATGGGCAATGCGCTGGTTTCCGGTGCATAATTTTGCCGCAAGCACGCTGCTGACGAACGCTGTCAGGGCTGTTTTTCAAAGATGTGTCGATGTTCGCCGACATTATTCGTCGTTCCGGCGATGCTGCACTTCAGACTGAGGGATATTGAGATGAGTACCGATACACCGGCGTTCAACGCCGCGCCGCTGGGCGTGCTGGCCGAACCCGATCACCGCGCGCGCAACAAGCTGGTTATTGCGCTGCTGCTGGTTTCGGCTTTTGTCGTCATCCTGAACGAAACCATCATGGGCGTTGCCGTCCCCCATCTGATGGGCGATCTGGGCATCACGGCCAACGCCGCGCAATGGCTGACCACGGCTTTCCTTTTGACCATGGCGGTGGTCATTCCGATCACCGGCTATCTGCTGCAGCGGCTCAACACGCGGCCGGTGTTCATGCTGGCCATGGCGCTGTTTTCGCTCGGCACGCTGATCTGCGCCGCGGCGCCCGGCATCGAGCTGTTGATCGTCGGCCGGGTGGTGCAGGCCTGCGGCACGGCGATCATGATGCCGCTGTTGATGACCACGGTGATGAATCTGGTGCCGCCCGAATCGCGCGGCAAGACCATGGGCAATATCTCCATCGTGATCTCGGTGGCGCCGGCGATCGGTCCGACCATTTCGGGGCTGATCCTGTCGGTCCTCGAATGGCGTTGGATGTTCATCCTGGTGCTGCCGATCGCCCTGGGTGCGCTGGCGCTGGGCGCCTCGCTGATCAAGAACGTGACGACGCCAAGCAAGGCGCCGCTCGACATAGTCTCGGTTTTGCTGTCGATCGTCGGGTTTGGAGGACTCGTCTATGGCCTGAGCGGGCTGGGCGAAGGCGCCATGCACGCCGCAGAAGGCACCGCGACCAGTGGCTTGCCGGCCTGGGTGCCATTGGTGATCGGTGTGGTGGTCATCGCGATTTTCGTGCTCCGCCAGTTGGGGCTGCAGAAATCCAATCGGGCGCTGCTCGATTTGCGGACGCTAAAATCGGCCAATTTCTCGATCTCGGTGGTGATGATGGCGGTGCTGATGATGTCGATGTTCGGCATCATGATCCTGCTGCCGATCTATCTGCAGAGCGTGGTCGGGCTGACGACGCTGCAGACCGGGCTGATGCTGCTGCCCGGCGGCCTGGTCATGGGGCTGTGCGCGCCCATCGTCGGGCGGCTGTTCGACAAGATCGGCCCGACGCCGCTGCTGGTGCCTGGCGCCATCATGCTGAGTGCCGTGCTGTGGGCGCTGACGCTGGTCGATCAGAACACGCCGGTGCCGCTGCTGCTGGCCGGCCACGTGGTGATGAGCATCGGTCTGGCGCTGATGTTCACGCCGCTGTTTACGGCAAGCCTTGGCTCGCTCAAGCCGGCGCTCTATTCGCACGGCAGCGCCATGATCGGCACGACGCAGCAGGTTGCGGGCGCGACGGGTACGGCGTTGTTCGTGGCGCTGATGACCATGCAATCGGCGGCGCTGGTGGCTGGCGGCAGCGAGCCGATCCCGGCCCTGGCGGGTGGTATTCGCCTGGCGTTCTTTGTCGGCGCGATCATCTCGCTGGCAGCGGTGGCGACCTCGTTCTTCGTGCGCAAGCCCGAGGGCGGCGCACCGGGCATGGCCCACGGGCACTAAGGCATTCCACCAACACAATTAAGGCGCCGGATTCATCCGGCGCCTTTTGCTTGTCCGCTGGTGTTGGAGCCGCGCTTAGCGTTCGGCGAGGCGGGGCATGAGTTCGACGAAATTGCATGGCTTGTGGCGGTAGTCGAGCTGGTGGGAGAGAATGCCTTCCCAGGCATCGCGACAGGCGCCGCGCGAACCGGGCAGGCAGAACACGAAGGTCGTGCCGATCAAGCCGGCGGTGGCGCGCGACTGTAGGGAACTGGTACCCACGGTGGTCGCTGAATACTGGTGGAACAGCACCGAAAACCCTTCCATGCGCTTGTCGAACAGCGGCTCGATCGCTTCGGGGGTAACGTCGCGACCGGAAAAACCGGTGCCGCCGGTGGTCAGAATGACATCGACGCCTGGGTCGGCGACAAAGCCCTGTACGGCCTGGCGGATCAGCTGGATGTCGTCGCGCACGACAACACGGCTGGCACAGAAATGGCCGTCAGCCTCGAGCAGCGATTTGAGCAGCGCTCCGCCGGTGTCGGTTTCGAGCGTGCGGGTGTCCGAAACGGCGATGACGGCAATCGACAGGGGTTTGAAGGCCCGGTCCTCAAACCGTTCGGTCTTGAACATCGTTGCTCTCCTTGTACTGGTCGTCGGTCTGGCTGGCGAGTTCCTCGGGAACCGGCTGCTCGTCAATCTTCATCTCGGTGTCATCGTCGCCATCGGCGCGCGGGTCGAGCACGATGGACTCAAGAGTTTGCTGCTTGTCGTTGCCCATCGGCTGGAACGGTGCGCGGTCGGCAGCGTCGATGCCCTTGCGGATCCGCATGCGCAGGAACGCCGCCAGCGCCAGCAGGGCGTGGAAGGTGCTGGTGACGAGGAACAGCCCTACCGGCGACCAGGCACCCATGATCATCGAGGCCACGGCCGGCCCGATGGCCAGGCCCACGCCCAGGATCAGCAGCATGCCGCCGGCGATCTTGGCGAAGTCGCCATCCTTGGCGAAGTCGTTGGCATGGGCGACCGCGACCGCATAGATCGGATTGGCGGCAAAGCCATAGGCGGCGAACAGCAGGTACATGACCCAGCCCGCTTCGGGATTGATCAAGACAGTGGTCAGTCCGACCAGCGAGGCAAAGGCGGACAGCCCGATCAGGACGATGCGGCGATCGATGCGGTCAGAGAGGCGACCGAACGGGATCTGCGCCACGGCACCGAGGATCGCGGCGATGGCGAACAGCAGCGCGATGCCGTGGGCGTCGAGCCCGCGCTGATAGCCATAGACCGGTGCCAGCGTGCCAAAGGCGCCGTTGGCCATGCCGACCGAAAAGGCGGCAATCGCCGCAACGGGCGAGGTGGCATAGAGCAGGCGGACGTCGATCCGGGCCGATGACAGCGGACGAGGCTGCGGGCTCGAGGTGAGGGCCGTGGGCAAAATGGCGCAGATGAAGCTGATGGCGCCGAGCACGAAGGGAATGAAGCCGGCGGTGCCGGTGACCGACATGACGATCTGGCCCAGGGTCGAGGAGGCCATGTTGATGGTGACATAGATCGAAAAGATCGTGCCGCGGTTCTTGTTGTCGGCGACCTCGTTGAGCCAGCTTTCGACGATCATCGCGGCGCCGGCAAAGCAGAAGCCCGACAGCGCCCGCAGCAAGATCCAGCTGACATCGTGGATGAACAGCAAATTGAGCAGGATAGTGACGCTGCCGATGGCCGCCATCACCGAAAAGGCGCGGATGTGGCCGACCTTGCGCACGATCATCGGCACGCCAATCGAGCCGGCTACGAAGCCGACCGACCAGCCGGTGCCGATCAGGCCCAGCGACAGCAGCGAGAAATGCTCCTGCGCGCCGCGGACCGAGAGCAGCAGGCCCTGCAGCCCGCCACCAAACATAAGGAGAGCCGAGCCCAGGAAGAGGGCATAAATCTTGATAACGGAGGCCATGACGCTTTCGGCTTAACTCGACGGAAGAACGTTGCAAATCACGCAACGGTGACCATAGCGCGGCAGGCTGGAAAGGGTAGGGCGGAAAGTGATCGGGGGAGTGGAATTCAGGCGATGCCGATAAATATCGCTAATTGCGTGTTCATTGCCTGAATGGTGGCGAGGTCGAGAGCACCCACGATCTTGCCGACTTTTTGTCGAGAGATCGTCGTGATTTTGTCGGTCATCAATTGGGATAAATTATGCAGGCCGTTTTCGGGCGTTGGTGAAACCGTCAGCCGGAACAGGTTGTTGTCAATCACACTGGAGGTAATGGGCACGAGGGTTATCGTCGGAGTGGCTGCAAAGATGTCTGACTGGACTATGACAGCCGGTCTGGGCTTCCCCAAGTCACCCGGCAGAGCTGCGACGACGACATCGCCGCGCTTCACTTCTCCATCGCTTCGATGTCCCTAGCGATTTCCAGCCATGCTGCATCCAAGAAACTATCAATGGTCGGATCCCGCGCATCGGCCTCGGCGGCAAGCCGCGATTGCCGTTCGCACTCTTCGGCGAAGCCAGGCGCGTTGACGTCGGGCACCCAGATTTGCACTGGCTTCAAACCCTGCGCTCGCAATGCTGCCCGATGCTTTTGTACGCGCTGACTCGATGATGAAGCCATGATCGCCTCCGTTACATGTAACGGAATATGGGCGCATGGAACATTGTCGTCAACTGATCCCGAACTCGTCCATTTTGACCTTGAGGCTGAGCAAATCGCGCCAAGCTTGTTGCTTGGCGGGCGGATTGCGGAGCAGGTACGCGGGGTGAAGCGTGGGGAGGGCTTGCACCCGGTGGGTTCCCAGGGTCACCTCTTCCCATTTGCCGCGCATTTTGATGATGCCGACGCTGGACGAGAACACCGTCTGCATGGCCGGACCGCCCAGCGTCAGGATGATCTTGGGCGCGACGAGCTCGACCTGGCGGTGCAGGAACGGCAGGCACAGCGCCATCTCCTCGGGGCTGGGCGTGCGGTTGCCGGGCGGACGCCAGGGGACAGTGTTGGCGATGTATACCTTGGTGCGATCGAGCCCGATGGCCGCTAGCATGCGGTCGAGCAACTGGCCGGACTTGCCGACGAAAGGCTTGCCCTGGCGGTCTTCCTCGGCGCCGGGCGCTTCACCGATCAGCATGATCTCGGCCTCTGGGTTGCCATCGGCAAACACCAGTTGGGTAGCGCGCAGCTTGAGCCCGCAGCCATCGTAGGCGCCAAGGATCGCTTCCAATTCGTCAAGCGTCTGGGCGCCGGCAGCCAGGCTGCGGGCTTCGCTGGGGTCGCCGCCGAGCGCCAGCGTCTCGGGCGGGCGTTCGGCGCCGGTCACATTTGTGGCAATTGCTGGTGGCGTAACGCGGACCGGGGGGCGCTGGGCGAAGCGGTCGACCGGCTCTTCGCCGACGGCAATATCGACCCCGGCCGCTCGATACCAGTCGAGCAGCCCCAGCATTTCATCGCGATTTAGCGGGTGATCTTCAACCATGTTCTCTGTTATGTCACAGCCCGTTTGGCGCGGCCAGTCGCGCACAAAGAGGCATGGTATATGACAGAGGCCGGCTCGCGCGAAATGCTTTCGACCGATGTGCTCATCGTGGGCGCGGGACCTTCGGGCTTGGCCGCGGCGATCCGGCTCAAACAGCGTCATCCCGAGCTTAGCGTGACGGTGGTCGAGAAATCGGCGGAGATCGGCGGCCATATCGTGTCGGGCGCCGTGATGGACCCGGTTGGGCTCGACGCATTGATCCCCGACTGGCGGCTCAAGGGCGCGCCGGTTGGCCCGGATGTGACGAGCGATACCTATCACTATCTAACGGCGAAAGCCGATTTTGCCGTGCCGCATGCGTTATTGCCGCCGCAGATGAAAACGCCCAACGCGGTTATCGTCAGCCTGGGCGATCTGGTGCGCTGGCTAGGCGAGCAGGCCGCGGAACTGGGCGTCGATATTTTCCCGATGACCGCGGCAGTCGATGTGCTGAGCGCCGAGCATGGCCCGGTGCGCGGCGTCATCACCGGCGATCTGGGCCGCGACCGGAAGGGCAATCCAAAGCCGGGGTTTGCCGAGGGCATCGCGCTCGAAGCCAAATACACGTTGATTGCCGAGGGCGCACGCGGCTCGCTGGCTAAGGTGCTGATGGCCGAGCATGGGCTGGAGCAGCAGCCGCAGAAATATGGGCTGGGAATCAAGGAAGTCTGGGAAATTTCGGCGGACCGGCATCAGCCCGGCAAGGTCGATCACTATCTCGGTTTCCCGCTCGACAACGCGACGGCGGGCGGCGGATTTGTGTATCACGCGCAAGACCGCAAGCTTTACGTCGGGCTGGTGACCTATCTCGATTACCAGAACCCGACCCTCTCGCCGTTCGACGAATTTCAGCGCTTCAAGACCCACAAATCGGTGGCGCCCTTGCTCGAAGGCGCCACCAGGCTGAGCTATGGCGCGCGGGCGGTCACGGCTGGTGGCTGGCAATCAGTGCCGACGCTGGCGTTTCCCGGCGGTGGGCTGATCGGATGTGCGGCGGGGTTCATGAACGCACCGCGCCTCAAGGCTATTCACAATGCCATCCTGTCGGGAATCGGCGCGGCGGATGCGGTAGGCGCAGCGATTGGGCAGGGCCGCCAGCATGATTTGATCGAGGATCTGGGCGAGAAGATCATGGCGACGGGCATCGCCAAGGAGCTGCGCGCGGTTCGCAACGTCAAGCCGTTGTGGTCGCGCTTCGGCACGGTATTGGGGGCGCTGGCTGCCGGCGTCGAGATGTGGACCTCAGCAATCCTCGGGCGCTCGCTGCTGGGAACGCTGTCACATAGCCAGGCGGATTATCAAGCGCTGAAGCCCAAGGCCCAAGTTCAGCCCATCAGCTATCCCAAGGCCGACGGCAAGCTGACTTTCGATCGGACCTCGTCGGTATATCTGGCCAATCTGGCGCATGACGAGGATCAGCCGGTGCATCTGGTACTGGCCGATCCGGACGTACCCATTCGTGAAAATTTGCCGCGCTATGGCGAACCAGCACCGCTGTATTGCCCGGCGGGGGTCTATGAGGTGGCGGAGGAGGGCGGCACGCCGGTGTTCCGCATCCACGCCGCCAATTGCGTGCACTGCAAGACGTGCGACATCAAGGACCCGGCGCAGAACATCACCTGGGTGCCACCCGAAGGCGGCAGCGGTCCAAATTACGCCGGCCTCTGACGCTCACGAATACGCTATGCCGCGCTCTCTTGCGGCGCAGTCCCAAAACGGACAATCTTTGACACCAGAACGGGCTATCGGGCCTTTGGAGAATTTGACCTCGTGACATCGCTTGTGAACCGCTTCGCCCGTCCGGCCCTCGCCGCCCTGCTGCTCTCGGCTGTGGCGATCCCGGCGGTGCTGGCGGCCCCGACCGTCAAGACCGCGCAGTCCGATCCGCTGGCCCAGTTCGACCTCATGCCGATTTTCCGGGAGAGCACGACCGGCTCTTTCATGGCCGGCACGCAGGCCCTCAAGGATTTGCGAACCGACGAAGCGGCGCTATATTTCCTCAAGGCCGCCCAGAGCGATTGGGAAAACCCTGTCCTGGTCGAGCGGGCCTTTATCGCCCTGGCTGTCGATGGGCAGATCGGGCAGGCAGCGTCGACCGCCAAGCATTTGCTCGACATCGACCCGGATAACCAGCTGGCCGAGCTGGTGGTGGCGACCGAAGCGCTCAAGGAGCGCCGTTACGACGCCGCCGATCAGATGCTCAAGGCCATTGGCCAGGACAGCTTTACCGGCATCACCGCGACCATCATGCGGGGCTGGGCCCTGGTGGGCAACAATCGACCTGACGAGGCGCAGGCCGCGCTCGATACGCTCGGCGCGACCGGGCTTGAAGATTTTCTGGTGTTCCACCGCGCACTGATGGCCGAGGCCTCGGGCGATACCGAGCAGGCGATCGCGCTGGCTGGCAAGGCGTTCGACAACGAGCCCTATGTGGCGCGGGTCGTCGAGGTCTATGCCCGAATCCTGGGCAATGCCGGTCGGTTCGACGAGGCCAAGGATGTTATCGCGCAATTCGAAGCCCAGGGGCTGAGCCATCCCAGCGTCACCATCGTCAAAAATATGATCGATGCCGGCCAGAAGCCGGGCGTGTTCACGACGAGTGTCCAGGTCGGCGCCGCCGAAATGTTCCATGGCATCGGCATTGCGCTGGCGCGTGACAGCAATCTCGATCTGTCGCTCGTGTTTCTGCGGATGGCGCTGTATCTCGATCCATCGGGCGATGTGGTGTCGCTGGCGCTGGGCCAATTGCTCGACGCTGCCGGCCAGCATGAAGCCGCGAACCGGATCTATGAAGCCGTACCGGCGACCTCGCCGATGAAATCGACGGCGATCATCCGGATTGCCACCAATCTCGATGCTGTCGACAAGCGTGACGAAGCGTTGAGCAAATTGACCGCCATCGTCGCGGCCGAGCCGGACGATCTTGACGCCGTGTCGACGCTGGGCGATCTGTTCCGCACCGACGAGCAGTTCGGCAAAGCTGCCGAGACCTATACCAAGGCCCTGGAAATCACCGGCGGCGAACGGCCTGCCGATTGGCGGTTTTATTATGTGCGCGGCATCTCCTACGAGCGCGACAAGCAATGGCCCAAGGCCGAGGCCGATTTCCTCAAGGCACTCGAGCTCAACCCCGACCAGCCATCCGTTCTGAACTATCTTGGCTATAGCTGGATCGACCAGGACATGCACCTGACCGAGGCGCTGGAGATGATCCAAAAGGCCGTCGCCGCGTCGCCGCAGGATGGCTATATCGTCGATAGCCTGGGGTGGGCCTTCTACAAGCTCGGGCGCATGGACGAAGCGGTCAAGACGCTGGAACAGGCCGTGCTGATGATGCCGACCGATCCGGAAATCAACGATCATCTGGGCGATGTTTACTGGAAGGTCGGCCGCCAGCTCGAGGCGCGGTTCCAGTGGAATATCGCGTCGTCGGTGGACACGGTGGGGACCGTCAAGGCGCGGGTCGCACCCAAGCTCAAGGATGGGCTGACCCAAGAAAACGAGACCGAATAGGTTTGGTCGAGCCCTTCCGCCAGCTCGCTCCCGCCAAGGTCAACATGGCGCTGCATGTGACGCGGCGCCGGGAAGACGGCTATCATGATCTCGAAAGCCTCGTCGTGTTCGCCGATCTGGCGGACGAGCTGGAGGCCGTGCCCGCAGTATCCGATAGCCTGATCATCGTTGGACCATTTTCTGGGAGCCTCGGCAATGGCGAGAGCAATCTGGTGCTGCGCGCGGTGGCGGCTTTCCGAGCGCGCTGGCCCGAGGCGGTCGAGACGGGGCTGGCCATGCGGTTGACCAAGAACCTGCCGGTGGCGGCGGGGATCGGCGGCGGCTCGGCCGATGCGGCGGCAGCGCTGCGGCTGATGGTGTCGCTCTCAACCCGTCCCATCGAAATTCCAGAGCTGGCGGACCTGGCTGCGCGGCTGGGTGCCGATGTGCCGGCTTGCCTGATCTCGGCGCCGCTGGTGGCGCGCGGCGTGGGCGAGGTGCTGTCGCCGCTGCCCGATTTTCCGGCCTGTCATATCGTGTTGGTCAACCCGATGATCCCGCTGCCGACGGCGGACGTGTTCCGGCGGCTGCGCGCGCATGACAATTACCCCCTGCCGGCGCTGCCATCGCCGCTGACGCGGCCGGCGCAATTGGGGCTATGGCTGGCTGAAACGCGTAACGATCTGCAGCCGCCGGCGGTAAAGCTGGTGCCGGTGATCGGGGATATCGTCGCCGAACTGGCGGCGTCGCAGGGCTGTATCCTGGCGCGGATGTCCGGCTCGGGGGCGACGTGCTTTGGACTGTTTGGCTCGGTTGGACAGGCGCATCAGGCGGCGCAGGTGATGCGGTCGGCGCATCCGGATCATTGGGTTGCCGCAGCGCCGTTGCTGGTGCCTTAGGGCCCCCACCTTGCCTCCCCCTGGTAGAAGGGGGAGGGACCGATCGGGTTTTGGACTAGATCTCGCACCACCCAACAGCCAAATTCCTCCACCTCTTCAGGGGGAGGTTAGGTGGGGGTACTCCCTAAAAAGCCCGGGCCACGCTGAATTCGACGACGTCGGACAGCAGCAAGCGCATCTCGCTGGGTGGCAGGCTCGCCAGGGCCTCTTGGGCGGCACGGGCGTGGGCGTCGGCTTGCTCGAGCGTGCGGCTGAGGGTCTTGTAGCGTTCCATGACGGCGACGACGGCGTGGACCTGCTCGTCGCTGGCGTCGGCCACACCAAGGGCCGAGGTGATGATCTCGCGCTCGGCGGGGGTGCCTTCGGCGAGAGCCAGGATGATCGGGAGGGTCATCTTGCCCTCGCGCAGATCGTCGCCGACGTTCTTGCCGAGCGTGCCCGACTGGCCGCCATAATCCAGCGCATCGTCGACCAGCTGGAACGCCTTGCCCAATTCGAGGCCATAGGTGCCCAGGGCCAGGCGTCCGGCTGCATCGGCCCCGCCCGACATGGCGCCGACTTCGCAGGCCGCCTGGAACAGTATGGCGGTCTTGGCGCGGATCACTTCGGCGTAATCTTCTGGGGTAGCGGTCAGATCGCCGGTTTTGGCGAGCTGGAACACTTCGCCTTCGGCCATCACGGCGGAGGCGGCGGACAGCACGCCGAGCGAAGCGATATCGCCGGTTTCGACCATCATCATGAAGGCTTGGCCGAGCAGGAAATCGCCGACCAGCACCGATGCCTTGTTGCCCCAGACCATGCGCGCCGCCGGCTTGCCGCGCCGCATGTCGCTATCGTCGACCACATCGTCGTGCAGCAGCGTCGCGTTGTGCATGAACTCGACGGCAGCCGCGAAATTGACGGCTTTGCCCTGGCCCTTGCCGAACAGCATGGCCGCGGCGACCGTCAACATCGGGCGCAGGCGCTTGCCGCCGCTTTCGATCAAATACAGCGCCAACTCGGGCACCATGTGGACATGGGATTGCGCGCGCGACAGGATCAGCGCGTTGACGAGGGCCATATCATCGGCTGTAGCCGCAAGCAGCCGGTCGATCGGCGTTGCCATAGGCTTTTCTTTGATCTGCGTCAGAACCGACACCGTCTATCCGTCCTCGTTCGCCACACCGGCAAATCTGGTTGAGCCTAATGCCGTGCCGCATGTAAGGTCGCGACAAAACCGGCCTTTTCGGGTGCGATGTCCCTAGACCAGCCTAACAGCTTTGTAAAACACCAAACCGTCACGCGCGACGCCTTTTTAGGTGGTCGCCTCACTCTGTCGCAGCCCAGCCACGGTTTTCGGGCCGGGTTGGACAGCGTGCTGCTCGGTGCAGCGGTGGGAGAGGGCCGCGCACGGCTGCTCGATCTGGGTGCCGGAGTGGGCACGGCGAGCCTCGTTGCGCTGCATCACAACCCCGGCACCGGCGCAGTTCTGGCAGAGCAGGTCAGCGCCATGCTGACTTTGGCGCGCTTCAATATCGAGGAGAATGGCTTTGCCGGTCGAGCCATTGCGATTGGCGCGGATGTCACCGCCAGGGGCAGTGCTCGACTTGCGGCGGGCCTCGCGGACAATGCCTTCGACAGCGTCATCGCCAATCCACCGTTTTTCGATGGCGCCGCCGGCACGCTGGCCGAAGACGCCAGCCGGGCCGGGGCGCGGCACATGGATGCAGCAGCTCTCGATCTGTGGGTAAAGGCAGCCGCCAGCTGCGGGGCCGGCGGCGCCGAGATCATCTTCATCTATCCTGCCGAATCGCTGGCGCAACTGCTGGCCTCGTTCGCCCAGCGTTTTGGCGCCATCACCATATTGCCGCTGACACCGAGGCCCGATGCACCGGCCAGCCGCGTCCTCATCCGCGCCATCAAGGGCTCGCGCGCGCCCTTGCGCCTATTGGCCAGCCGCAGCCTGCATGGCGCCGAAGGCCGCGACTTTGCGCCGCTGTTCGACGCAATCTTTCGCGGGCAATCGCGGCTCGTCTGGTAATCGATGACGGGACCTCCTAAGTCTTTGCAGACGCAAGGGAGACGAGCTGCCATGGCCGAACTGACCACGCCACCCCGCAACTGGCTCAACCGCCTGTTGCGCCGCGGCAAGACGACCATTCCGGTGGTTCGCCTGCACGGCGTCATCGCTGCCGAACAGCGCCAGGGCCGGCTCAATATTGCGACGGTGGCGCCGCTGCTGAAGCGGGCTTTTGCGATCAAGTCGGCGCCCGTCGTCGCCATTATCGTCAATTCCCCCGGCGGCTCGCCGGTGCAGAGCCGGCTGATTTCCAAGCGCATTCGCGACCTGGCCGACGAGCACGACAAAAAGGTGCTGGTGTTCGTCGAAGACGCGGCGGCCTCGGGCGGCTATTTCATCGCCGTGGCCGGTGACGAGATCATCGTCGATCCATCGTCCATCGTGGGGTCCATCGGCGTCATCATGGCTGGTTTCGGTTTTGTCGGGGCGCTGGAAAAGCTCGGCATCGAGCGGCGCGTCCATACGGCGGGCAATAATAAATCGACGCTCGACCCGTTCTTGCCGGAAAAGCAGACCGACATCGAGCGCATCAAGCAGTTCGAACTGGATATCCATCAGGTGTTCATCGATGTGGTCAAGACGCGCCGGGCCGGCAAGCTCAAGGCGCCCGACGATCAGCTGTTTACCGGCGAGTGGTGGACCGGCATTCGCGGGGTCGAACTGGGCCTCGTCGACGCGCTGGGCGACATGCACGAGGTGCTGCGAACGCGCTACGGCAAGGATATCGATCTCAAGATCATCGCGCCCAAGCGGCCATTTTTCGGGCTGCCGCGCATCGGTTTCTCGATGGCCGGGCTCGGCGGCGAATTGTCCGCCACCATCGAGGATCGCGCCGCCTGGGCGCGGCTGGGGCTCTAGACCATGTTGTTACGCGTTCTCATCGTCACGGCCCTGCTGGTGTTCATCCTGCTTGGCATTCGCAAGATTTATCGCGACTGGACGGGCAAGTTCAAAGCCGATGACCGGGAAGCGCAGCGCCTGCGCCGCGAACGTGACCTGCGCGAACGGGAGCAGCCGGGCGTCATCGACCTCAAGCGCGACCGCGATGGCACCTATCGGCCTGGAGACGACAATCGGCGTTGACCGCCCGGAGCGCTCAAACTAGAGGTTTGTCCCGCATATAAGGGACTTTGAGATGACCGACCGCCCCGCGCATATGGACCCCAAGAATTCGTTCCAGGGCCTGATCCTGACGCTCCAGCAATTCTGGGCCGAGCAGGGCTGCGTCATCCTGCAGCCTTATGACATGCCGATGGGCGCCGGTACCTCGCATACCGGGACCGTGTTGCGCGCGCTGGGGCCCAAGCCGTGGAACGCGGCTTATGCCCAGCCTTCGCGCCGTCCCAAGGATGGGCGCTATGGCGAAAACCCCAATCGGCTGCAGCATTATTATCAGTTCCAGGTGATCCTCAAGCCATCGCCCGACAATCTGCAGGAGCTGTATCTGCAGTCGCTTTATGCCATCGGCATCGATCCGGCGCTGCACGATCTGCGCTTTGTCGAGGACGATTGGGAAAACCCGACGCTGGGCGCCTGGGGCCTCGGCTGGGAAGTGTGGTGCGATGGCATGGAAGTGAGCCAGTTCACCTATTTCCAGCAAGTCGCCGGCTATGAATGCAATCCCGTTTCGGGCGAATTGACCTATGGGCTCGAACGCCTCGCCTGCTATTTGCAGAACGTCGACTCCATCATGGAGCTCAATTTCAACGGCGGCAGCGGCGACGCCAAGGTGACCTACGCCGACGTGTTCCTGCAGAACGAGCAGGAATCGTCGAAGTATAATTTCGAAGCCGCCAACACCGAGATGCTGTTCCGCCACTTTGCGGATGCGGAAATCGAATGCCGTGCGATCCTTGCCAAGGGTTCGGAAGGCAATCGCCAGACCATGGCCATTCCGGCCTATGAGCAGGTGCTGAAGGCCGCGCATAATTTCAACCTGCTCGACGCACGCGGCGCCATCTCGGTGACCGAGCGGCAGAGCTATATTCTGCGTATCCGCGAACTGGCCAAAGCCTGCGGTGGCGCCTGGCTGCAGACGGCGGGCGGCGGCGCGGAGTAGCGTCGCCAGCCGCGCCGGTCCATTGGTAGACAATTCTGCCGCCCCAAGTTAAGCCAACTGCACTTTCCAACCCCCTGGAAATTCCCATGCCCGAACTGCTGCTCGAACTGTTTTCCGAGGAAATCCCCGCCCGCTTCCAGCGTCGCGCGGCGGACGATCTCAAAAAAGCCGTCACCAATGCGCTGGTCGATGCGGGCCTGGTCTATGAGGGCGCCAAGGCCTTCGTGACGCCGCGGCGGCTGGCGCTGACCGTCAACGGGCTACCGGCCCGCTCGCCCGATACGCGCGAAGAGAAAAAAGGCCCCAAGGTCGGGGCGCCGCAGCCCGCCATCGACGGGTTTTTGCGCGCGGCGGGCTTGAGTTCGATCGATCAGGCCAAAATCGAATCCGATGCCAAGAAGGGCGATTTCTACCTCGCCCAGATCAACAAGCCGGGCGCTGACGCCATTACGCTGCTGTCAGCCATACTGCCGAAAATCCTGACCGATTTCCCCTGGGCCAAATCAATGCGCTGGGGCAATGGCAGCTTCAACTGGGTGCGCCCCTTGCGCGCCATCACCGCCACTTTCGGCAGCGAAAATGAAGACCCGGTGGTCATTCCCTTCACCTCGGGCGTGGTGACGTCCGGCCAGACGACGTTCGGGCATCGGTTTTTGGCGCCCGCTGCCATCAAGGTGAAGCGTTTCGACGATTACGTGACGGCGCTGGAGCGCGCCAAGGTCGTGCTCGATATCGACCGCCGCAAGGACATCATCCGCTCCGAAGCCGAACACCTGGCATTTGCCCAGGGGCTTACGATCATCGCCGATGAGGGCCTTCTCGAAGAAGTCGCTGGGCTGGTCGAATGGCCGGTGGTGATGATGGGACGGTTCGATCCCGATTTCCTCAAGCTGCCCGAGGAAGTCATTATCGCCACCATCCGCGCCAACCAGAAATGCTTCTGCCTGCGCGATGCAGGCGGCAAGCTGGCGCCCAATTTCATCATCACTGCCAATACCGAAGCCAGCGACGGCGGCGCGGTGATCACCGCTGGCAATGAGCGCGTCATCCGCGCGCGGCTGTCGGATGCTATGTTCTTCTACAATGGCGATCTGGCGCTGCCGCTCGAGCACAGCCTGCCCAAGCTCGAAGACAGCGTGTTCCATGCCAAGCTGGGCACGCAATTTGCGCGCGTCGAGCGCCTGGTGAAGCTGGCTGCCGAGATCGCGCCCCTGGTCGGAGCCGATCCCGAACGGGCCAAGCGCGCCGCCATGCTCGCCAAGGCCGATCTGACCACCGGAATGGTCGGCGAATTCCCTGAGCTGCAGGGCTTGATGGGGCGCTATTATGCGGCGGCGCAAGGCGAGCCTGCCGACATCGCGACGGCGGTGGAAATGCACTACAAGCCGCTCGGCCCCACCGATAAGGTGCCGACCGAGCCGGTGTCGATTGCCGTTGCACTGGCCGACAAGCTCGATTTGCTGACCGGTTTCTGGGCTATTGATGAGAAGCCGACCGGTTCGCGCGATCCGTTTGCCCTGCGCCGCGCTGCTTTGGGTGTAATCCGGATTATCTCCGAGAATGGCCTGCGATTCCCGCTGAAGGTCGATGCGGACCTGCTCGCCTTCTTCCACGATCGCCTCAAGGTTTCACTACGCGATGCCGGGCTGCGCCACGATCTGGTGGATGCGGTGATTGCGGTCGACAGCGACGATATCCTGCAGATCACGCAGCGGGCGGAAGCGCTTTCGGCGCTGTTGTCCAATGCCGATGGGCAGAACCTGCTGGCCGGTTACAAACGCGCCGCCAACATTCTGGCGGCCGAGGAGAAGAAGGACGGCATGGCCTATTCTGGCGCTGTCGATCAGGATCGGCTGGTCGGTGCCGAGGAAACCGCCCTGGCGTTTGCCGTGGATGCGGTGCATGCGTCGGTGACCAATCACGTGGCCAAGGACGACTATCAGGGCGCCATGGCCGAACTGGCGACGCTGCGCGCGCCCGTCGATGCGTTCTTCACGGCGGTGATGGTCAACGATGCCGATCCTGTAGTGCGCGCCAACCGGTTGAACCTGCTGGCCAAATTGCGCGATACCATGCATCTGGTCGCTGATTTCTCCAAGGTCGCGGGCTAGCGTTTAGCGCTGCGGCACGGCGCAGAGCACGCTGCCAAGCGTGGTCGTGAACATGAAGGATACGTCGCCCTTGGCGTCGGTGCTGAAGCTGCCGGCAAGGTCGATATCGGCGAGCGGGCCGGTGAGCGCGTTGACGCTATTTCCTGCCGATGCGATCTGGCCGGTGCCGCCGATGATGGCGCCCTTGGTCGCAAAATCATAATCGCCGTCTGGCGCTAGCGTCAGTACGCCAAAGCCGGCGCCATCCATGTCGACGCACTGATAGACGCCGGGCGGCGGGAACTGTGCGACTGCAGGTGCGGTTAGGATGGCAAGGGCCAGGGCGGCAAGGGAAATGGGTCTGATCATGACCCGATGTTGCACCGGCCGGTTGCAAATGCCAAATCAAAGCGGCGTTGATAAAGGAAAAGATTGATGAGTGTTGGCCTGCTAGCTCTGCTCGACGATGTTGCGGGCCTCGTCAAAGTCGCCGCCGCCTCGCTCGACGACGTGGCGGGGCAAGCGGCCAAGGCCGGCGTCAAGGCGGCGGGCGCGGTGATCGACGATGCGGCGGTGACGCCCAATTATGTGCATGGCTTCAACGCCGACCGCGAATTGCCCATCGTCGGCAAGATCGCCTGGGGCTCGATCAAGAACAAGCTGCTGTTCCTGTTGCCGGCAGCGCTGGTGCTGAGCCTGTTCGCACCATGGCTGATCACGCCGCTGCTGATGATTGGCGGCGCTTATCTCTGCTACGAGGGCGCCGAGAAGATTTTCCACGCGTTGCGGCCCCATGCGGCAGAGACCCATGAAGCGGGGATCGAGACGGCGACCCTGGGAGCGCAAAGTCTCGAAGACCAGAAGGTCAGCAGCGCCATCCAGACCGATTTCATCCTCTCGGCCGAGATCATGACGATAATCCTCGCCGCTATCGACGTACCGGACTTCTGGACGCGCGCTGCCATCCTTGCCGTGGCCGGCGTTGGCATCACCATAGCGGTCTATGGCGTCGTGGCGCTGATCGTCAAAGGTGACGATTTCGGCGTCTGGACGGCCCGCAACGCCCGCACCGGCTTTGGCCGGGCTTTCGGGCGCGGCATTGTCGTCTTCATGCCCGTGTTCATGCAGGCGCTCAGCATCATCGGGACGGCTGCGATGACCTGGGTCGGCGGCAGCATCATCGTGCACGGCCTGTTCGAGTTCGGCTTCGGCTGGCCCGAGCATATGGTGGAAGGCGCCGCCCATTGGGCCGCGCTGGCGATCCCTGCCATTGCGGGCGTCGCGTCCTGGTTCGCCACGGCACTGGTGGATTTCGTCTTCGGCATCGTGATCGGAACGGTCATGATCCCGGTCGTCGGCTATGTCATCACCCCGGCGCTCAAGGCGATCAAGGGGCTGTTGCCCCAGCGTTCCGCGAAAGCTTCATAAGTCTATCCTACCCACCGGACAGCATATAGCACCCACCGGACGTCATCCTAGGGCTTGACCCGAGGACACTATACTTAGCTGACAGGCTTGAAGTGCAGAGCCCTCGGGTCAAGCCCGAGGGTGACGATCGGCGCGGTGATGACTTTCGCGACTCTCCAAATGGGGGGAATTCAGCGCTTGCCCTTGAACGGCGCCATGCCCTCGTTGGCGAGCTGATCGGCGCGTTCGTTGAGGTCATGGCCGGCGTGGCCCTTGACCCATTTCCACTCGATGGTGTGGCGCTTGGTGGCTTCGTCGAGAGCCTGCCAGAGTTCGAGGTTTTTCACCGGCTTCTTGTCGGCGGTCTTCCAGCCATTGCGCTTCCAGCCGTGCATCCAGCTCTGGATGCCGTTCTTGACGTATTGGCTATCGGTATGCAGCTCAATCTTGCATGGCCGCTTGAGGGCGTTGAGCGCTTCGATGGAGGCTGTGAGCTCCATCTTGTTGTTGGTGGTCAGCGCCTCGCCCCCGCACAATTCCTTGGTGCGGTCGCCATATTGCAGGATCGCGCCCCAGCCGCCGGGGCCCGGATTGCCCGAGCAGGCGCCATCGGTGTGAATGATCACGGTTTCGTCGTCACTCACCGGGCAACAGCCGCTTCGATGGTGCGTAGTTCGCGCGGAATGTTGAAGGCGATGTTTTCAACCGCAGTGACGCGCGCCTGCACCTTGATGTCATAACGCTGCGCAAAGGCCTCGATCACTTCATCGACCAGCTTCTCCGGTGCCGATGCGCCCGCCGAAACGCCGAGCGAGGTAATGCCCTCGAGCCGGCTCCAGTCGATTTCCGCCGCCCGATCGACCAGCATGGCGATCTTGCAGCCGGCGCGCAGGGCGACCTCGACAAGCCGCAGCGAATTGGACGAATTGGACGAACCGACCACGATCATCGCATCGACCTCGGGGGCAACCGACTTGATGGCCTCCTGCCGGTTGGTCGTGGCGTAGCAGATGTCTTCCTTGTGCGGTCCGTTGATCGCGGGGAAGCGCGACTGCAGTGCCGCGACGATTTCGCGCGTGTCGTCGACCGACAGTGTGGTCTGGGTCACAAACGCCAGGTTGAGCGGATCGCGCGGCTGGAACACCATGGCGTCCGCCACGGTCTCGATCAGGCTGATCGAGCCGGGCGGCAATTGCCCCATGGTGCCGACGACCTCGGGGTGCCCGGCATGGCCGATCAACACGATTTCATGACCCTCGGCGTAGTGCCGCTGCGCCTCGACGTGCACCTTGCTGACCAGTGGGCAGGTGGCATCGAGGAAGAACATGTTGCGGTTGCGAGCATCTGCTGGCACCGACTTCGGTACGCCATGGGCCGAGAACACCACGGGCGAGCCGGTGTCGGGAATTTCGCTCAATTCCTCGACGAAAATCGCGCCTTTGTCCTTGAGCCCATCGACCACGTATTTGTTGTGCACGATGGCGTGGCGCACATAAACCGGGGCGCCGTATTTCTCCAGCGCCAGCTCGACGATCTGGATGGCTCGATCGACGCCGGCGCAAAAACCGCGAGGCGCGCAGAGCAGAATGTCTAGATGTGGCCGCTTTTCCATAACAGATCAGATGCTTTCGCTAGGCTGCCAAGTCAAGTCTTGTTGCGGGATGCATCCCTGATAGGCAATATGCAGGGCACAGTTATGGCAAGGACGACAGAGTGAGTTTGGCGCAGGAAATGTTCGCAATCGCCCCGGCCGTGGGGAGGGCGAACCTGTCTGCCAGCCAGCTCAAACTATTGAGCGGCAAGGCGCGCTGGATTTTCCGCGTCGGGGAAGCGGGTTTCCCCACCGTCCCCACCATTTTGATCACCCGTGCGGCCTGGGAGGCGCTGCAGTCAGAACGCAGCCGCAGGGACACTCGCCTGCGCACGCACTGGATCGCCTGCCTGTTCAAGCTGGTGGACAAGGAAGGCAAGCCGCCGCTGCTGGTGGTGCGCACCTCGGCTGCGACGCACAATGGCGGTCTGATGGCGGCAAAGCTGGGTCTTGCCGCCCCGGCCAATCCCGAAGACGCCGTCGATCCGAGCCGCGCCCTGGCCCGCGCCATCAAGAACGCGTTCGACAGCTACGGCTTTGGCCAGGGCTGGACGGCCCGGCCCGACGAGGATCGCGGCAAGCAGATCGTCTTGGTCCAGGCCACCGCCGAGGGCGAGGTCGAGCAGTTTTTGACCCGCAACGCTACCACCGGGGCGCTTGGTCCGGCGCCGGTCGATGGGGCGCCGCTGCCCCGCTTGTCCGATTCGATTGGCGCGCTGGTGGCTTTGGTCGATGCCAAGGCAGGCCGCCATATGGTGGTCAGCGTGGCCATCGCGCGGGGCAAGGTGACGTTTTTGTCGGCGCGCCCCTCCCAGGTCAGCGCCGCAGCCGAGCTCGAAGCCGCGGTCGACCGGGTCAATCGCAAGGTCTGGTCGGCGCAAAACGCGGTGTCCCGCGTCGATCCGACGCGGCTGGCGCAATTGCTGCATCCGCGGCTGAGTTCGGCTGAAAGCGCCGTGCCCATCGCCATGGGTCTTGGCGTCTCGCCCGGCGCTGCCTCAGGCGTAGTGGTGTTCAATCCCGAGGACGCTGCCCGTTTGAGAGCCCGGGGCAAGCACTGCATTCTCGTGGTCAACGAAACTGGCCCCTCCGACATCGAGGGCATGCGGGCGGCCACCGGCATCCTGACGGCGCGCGGCGGCATGTCGAGCCACGCCGGGGTGATCGCCCGAATCACCGGCAAGCCCTGCGTTGCCGGCGTGCGCACGCTGTCGGTCGATGCCACCGAAATGGTCTGCCGCATTGGCGATCGCGAATTCCGCACCGGCGATCGCCTGACCATCGATGGCAGCGACGGCTCGGTCTATGTCGGCACGCTGCCCCTGGCGCAGCCCCATATCGGTGGCGCCATGGGCACGCTGCTCGGCTGGTCCGACGCCAGCCGCACCATCGCCGTGCGCACCAATGTCGAAACCGTCGAATCGGCGATGACGGCGCTGAGCTTTGGCGCCGAAGGCATTGGCTTGGCGCGCTCCGAGCACATGTTCTTTTCCACCGAGCGCATGGTGGCGCTGCGCCGCATGATCCTCTCGGAAAACGAGGACGACCGCTCGCTTGCGGTCAATGGTCTGGTGGATTTCCAGACCGGGGATTATTCGGCGTTGTTCTCGGCCATGAAGGGGCTGCCCGTTACGGTACGGCTGTTCGATCCGCCGCTGCACGAGTTCCTGCCGCGCACCGACGAGGATATCGAGGAAACCGCGGCCTCGCTGGGGCTTGCGGTGCGCGCGCTACGGTTGCGGCTCGATCGCATCGCCGAGGTCAATCCGATGCTGGGCCACCGCGGCGTGCGCCTGGCCATCACCTATCCCGAAATCCTGCAGATGCAGATGCAGGCGATCATGGCCGGCGCCCGCGCGGCCTCCGAAACGCAGGCCGAGCCGGTGATCGTCGAGGTCATGGTGCCGTTCGTCTCGACCGCCAGCGAAGTCGCCTGGGTGCGCGAGCGCGTGCTGGCCATCGCCAACAATTCGGGGCTGCTGCGCTCGGAGCGCGTCAAATTCTCCTTCGGCACCATGATCGAGCTGCCCCGGGCGTGCCTGCGCGCCGGAGACATCGCGCACATGGTCGATTTCGTGTCGTTCGGCACCAATGATCTGACCCAGACCACCTTCGGGATTTCCCGCGACGATGCGCCGACGTTCCTCGCCGCCTATCAGCGCAAGGGCGTCTACGAGCGCGATCCCTTCGTCACCATCGACGAAAAGGGCGTCGGCGAATTGATCCAGATCGCCATCGCGCGGGGCAGGGCGGCCAATCCGCGCCTCAAGATCGGCATCTGCGGCGAGCACGCCGGCGATCCGACCTCGCTCAAGTTCTTTGCGGGCCTCGGCGTCGATTATGTTTCGTGCTCACCCTATCGTGTGCCCGTGGCGCGGCTCACTCTGGCGCAAGCCATGCTTAAATAGCGCAGGGACAAGTCCTATATGAATATCGCGAGGCTGGACCACCGGCCCGAGGGATGGAGAAATTAGCGTATGAGACTTTTGCCGCTGCTGGTGCTGTTGCCGCTGCTTGCCGTTCCGACAGCGCCGGTTCTGGCCCAGACCAGTGGCCTGGCCCAATGCGTTGCTATCGCCGGCGATGTCGAGCGGCTGGCCTGTTATGACGGCTTGTTCCGCAGCGCCGGCCCCGAGGCGGCAGCCCTCAGTGTCGTCCTCGAGTCCGAGCAGCTTATTCCGGCCCGGCCCAGCGGGCGCGCCAAGGCCAGCATCACGGTATCGTGCGAGGCCAATGTGCTCTCGATTGCCTTTGCTTTTGCCGGCAACACCATGTCCGCCCTGGGCAATGAGGCCGGCCTGACGTTGCAGAATGATTTGCAATCTGCGCGCAGCCGCACCCTGCCGGTCAACGCCGGCAACACGGCAATCCTGTTGGATAACACCCGCGACGCCGTGGCTTTCCTCGATAGCCTGGTGGGCGTCACCAACCTCACGGCCCGCGTCACACCGGTCAATTCGCGCTCGCTCTCCGTTCGCTTCCGCGTCGATAGTGTCCCCGCGGCAGTCGAACCTGTCCGGGCCGCCTGCGGCGTCTAGCAACGCCCGGGCGCATTCCCGTCAAAACGCCGCCATGGTTAATCCATTGCTGCGCCCCATTGGCTGTTTACCCGCTGCTAACCCTAATCAGACATCATCACCAATGTCGGCATTTTAGCGTCACCTTTGCCGGCCATTAGTTTTGTTGCGTTGTGTTGAGTAGCATTGATGGTCTTTTCCCACCGACCGGTGGCGCGCGTGCGCCCGGCCAGAGCGGTTCGTCGCGCCAATCCCCTTGCCAAAGTTTTGGCGCTCGGGTTGGTCTGCGGCTTGAGCTATGCCGGCCTCACCGCAGGCGCCTTCGGACCGGCCTCCGATCTGGCCGATGCGCTGCCGCCAGAACTGCAACTCGCCGAAGCCCGCCTGTCCTATAGCGGCGTCGATCCGGTCATTACCGGCTCGGTCGATCATCTGTTCAAGTCCAGCTTTTCGGGCCCTAACCGCGCCGAAAAGATGGACCGTGTGCGCCCGGCAGTCGATGCGCTGGCCTTTTCGCGCGGCTTCGAGGAAGTGCGCGTTCGCCTCGCTTCATTGCGAGCAGGACCCACCGATCCCACCGATCTGGGGCAGTCCCGCTTCGCGGCCGTCGCCATCGAGCCGACCGGCGACGTCGAGATCGGGCCCCGCATGTCGGTCGCAGCGATCGATACCACCGGCGCTTCGGCGCTCGCCGCCATTGCCGGAATTGCGCCAGAAATGGCGATCCCCCTGCCGGTCGTCGCCTCGGAACAACTGGCCTATGCCCGCGAGCAGGCGCCGGTTACCGGTGCGTTCTCCACCGGCCAGGCCGTCGCCACCTCCGACAAGGAACTCTGGTGCCTCGCCACCGCGATTTATTTCGAGGCCCGTGGCGAGAGCTACCGCGGCCAGGTCGCGGTCGCCCAGGTCGTGCTCAACCGCGTCAAGGATCACCGCTATCCCAAGACCATCTGCGGCGTGGTGTTCCAGAACCAGTCCAACCGCAACGCCTGCCAGTTCTCGTTCGCCTGCGACGGCATTCCCGAGGTCATCAACGACAGCAAGTCCTGGGCCCAGGCCGAGGACATCGCCAAACGCTTCACCGATGGCGAGCTATACCTGACCGAAGTCGCCAACGCGACGCACTACCACGCCACCTACGTTCGTCCGAAATGGGCGCCGCGCATGACCAAGCTGACCCAGATCGGCCTGCATGTGTTCTACAAGTTCAAGAGTGGCTGGCTGTTCGGCTAGCGCGCGGTCACAGTTCGATGGCGTCGAACGCCGCGATGAACCGGTCGCAGGCTTCCTGGGTGGGGCAGGGGCGGATCAGCCGGTCGAACGCATCGACATCGAATGCGGCCTGGCCCGGCTCGCCAAAGAATTTGCGGGCTTCGCCGTCGGCAAACCCGGCCAATCGTGTGGCTTCGAAAAAAGCCGCCTCGCGATCGGCCTTCTTGACCAGCTTTTCGAGCGGCGCCGGCATGGCGGCGGGTAGCGAGAACCGCAGGTAGATCGCCGACAGCAGCCCGTTCTCGACGTCCTTGTAGTTGCCGCCCATGGCGACCTTGAAGGGCGAGATGATATCGCCCATCACGTACTCCGGCGCATCGTGCAACAGCGCCTGGAGCAGCGCAACGGGGCTGGCATCGGGATTGCCGGCCCGGAACAACTCCAGCACCAGCACCGAATGCTGCGCCACCGAAAACGGATAATCGCCCTTGGTCTGCCCGTTCCAGCGCGCCACGCGCGCGAGGCCATGCGCGATATCGCCCAGTTCCACGTCCATCGGCGAGGGGTCAAGGATATCGAGCCGGCGCCCCGACAACATACGCTGCCAAGCCCGCGTATTGTTCCGCGCCATATCGCCCCCAGTGCATTCGGATATCTGGTGACGCTAGCGAACGGGCGGCGATTCTTCTAGGGCGCGCCTATTCCTCCGCGCTGACGTCGCCGAACTGATATGTCGCCCATGGTGGCAGTACGATTTGCACCGGCTGTCCGTCGATGGTGACCGCTTCGGGGTCGGTGATCCTGTCGAGCCGCAGAATGGCGACCGCCTTGCCGTCGACGACAAGTCCGATGGTGCCGGCATCGCGGCCGCTGGCCGAAACCGTGCTGCCGGCGGGCGCCGCGATGCCCGACACGATCACCGGGCGTCGGCGGGCCGTGCCACGGTGCTTCATGCGGCTGACCACCTCCTGGCCGACGTAACAGCCCTTGGCGAAATCGATGCCATCGAGCAAATCCATGCCGATGTCGTGGGCGAAAACCTCGTTGGGTCCAAAATCGGGGCCGAGCTGGGGAATGCCGGCCCAGATCCGCTCACCATGATAGAGCGTATCGTCGGCTTGCCAGTCGGTGCTCGCTTCGAGGGGCGCGATAATGCGATAGCCGAAATCGATCGGGCCGGTGCGGTCGGTGTGGCTGATGAATCCAGGATCGCTTCCCTGGGCAAAGCCGACGCGGTGGGTCGCGCGCAGATCGTCGATCACCACCTGCGCGCGCAGCCGGTACATCTTCATGCGCTTGAAGAAATCATCGGCCACCGACTGGTGGACATCGAGCCACAGCGCGTCTTCGGCAAAGCCCGCGACGCCCTCGGCCAAGACCTTGCCCTGGGGCGACAGCAGCGCCCACCAGGCGGCCATGCCGTTGGCCGTTTCCGGGATATGGCCGGTCACCACGTCGTTGAGCAGCTTGTGCGCGTCAGGGCCGGAAAATCGGAATACGGCCCGGTCGGCCCGCAGATGAATGGTCATTGCTCACTTGCCTCCCGGACGATGGGTCCGCTAAACCCGACCAGAGCGATTGAGCGGGGCAGGAGCAGACATGGCGCAGTACGACACGATTTACAAGAACGCCACGCTGGTCAACCATGATGGCGAGGGACTGGCCGACATCGGCGTGCGCCATGGCCGGATCGCCGCCATCGGCGCGCTTGGGGGCGACAGTGCCGGCGAGATCATCGACTGCAGAGGGCTGCATATCCTGCCCGGCGTCATCGATACGCAAGTGCATTTCCGCGAACCCGGGCTGACCCACAAGGAAGACCTCGAAACCGGCTCGCTGTCGGCTGTGATGGGCGGGGTCACCGGGGTATTCGAGATGCCCAACACGATCCCGCTGACCACGACGCGCGAGACCTTCGAGGCCAAGATTGCCGCCGGGACCAATCGCATGCACTGCGATTTCGCCTTCTATATCGGCGGCACGCATGAAAACGTCGGCGAACTGGCGACGCTCGAAAAGCTGCCCGGTTGCGCCGGGATCAAGGTGTTCATGGGCTCGTCCACCGGCTCGCTGCTGGTGGCGGACGACGATGGCGTCGAGGCCATTCTGCGCGCCATCTCGCGCCGCGCCGCGTTCCATTCCGAAGACGAATACATGCTGGAGGAGCGCAAGCATCTGCGCATCCCGGGCGATCCGTCGAGCCATCCGGTGTGGCGCTCGACTGAAGTTGCGCTCAATAGTACGCAGCGGCTGGTTGGTCTCGCCCGCAAGACCGGCAAGCGCATTCATGTGCTGCATATCTCCACCGGCGAAGAGATCGCCTATCTCGCCGACCACAAGGATGTGGCGAGCGTCGAGGTGACGCCGCATCACCTGACGCTCGATGAAACCGCCTATGCGCGGCTGGGCACCTATGCGCAGATGAACCCGCCGGTCCGCGACAAGGCGCATCGCGCCGCGATCTGGGCCGGGGTCGCCAATGGCGTCGCCGATATTCTGGGGTCCGACCACGCGCCGCATACGCGCGAGGAGAAGGATCACGCCTATCCCGATTCGCACTCCGGCATGACCGGCGTGCAGACGCTGGTCCCGATCATGCTGGATCACGTCAACGCCGGCAAACTCAGCCTTGCCCGCTTCGTCGACCTGACCAGCGCCGGCCCCAACCGTCTGTTTGGCATCGCCAACAAGGGCCGCATCGCCGTCGGCTACGATGCCGATTTCACCATCGTCGACCTCAAGCGCCGCGAGACCATCACCAACCAGTGGGTCAAGAGCCGCGCCGGCTGGACGCCCTATGATGGCGTGACGGTCACTGGCTGGCCGGTCGGCACGATCGTGCGCGGCAAGACGGTGATGTGGCAGAGTGAATTGGTGACACCGTCGATAGGCCAGCCGATGCGGTTCCTCGAAGCGTTGCCGACGTGAGCGCCCGCCCGGTCATCCTGCTGACCGGCTTCGAGCCGTTCGGCGGCGCGGCCAGCAATCCGTCCTGGGATGCGGTGCAGCGCCTCGCGGCCGACTGGTCCGGCAGCGCCAAGCTGCACACGGCGAAATTGCCCACGAGTTTCGTCACCAGCGGCGAGCGCCTCGATGCGCTGATCGATCTGCTGAAGCCCGATATCGTGCTGTGTGTCGGGGTGGCGCAGGGAAGGGCCGCCGTCACGCCTGAACTGGTCGCCATCAACCGGATTGACGCGCGCATTCCCGACAATGCCGGCAGCCAGCCGCGCGATGCCGCAGTAGTACCCGCCGGGCCGGACGGGCTGTTCGCGACGCTCCCGGTCAAGGCCATGGTCGCTGCAATGCGCACCGCAGGCGTCCCCGCCAGCCTGTCCTATTCGGCGGGCACGTTCGTCTGCAATTCGACGTTCTATGCGCTGATGCACATGCTGACCGACAGTCAGACCCGCGGCGGCTTTATCCATATCCCCGCAACGCCAGCCCAAACGGTGAATGGCGATTGCCCGACCATGGCGCTGGACCAGATCGTTGTCGCTCTCAAGGCAGCGCTCGACGTCTGCCTCATCGACAACGCCCACGCCAATATCGAGGCCGGCACGATCGCCTGAGCACAAGCCTACTGCAGGACCTTGTCGAGATTGTATTCGCCGGTGCGGATGCGCTCGGGAAGCAGTCCGATCAGATCGGCGGTGGCTTCGTCGCCGTGCATTTTGACAAATGTCGCCAGCGCCGCAAACAGCGAGGCATGGGCCAGCGCCGCGGTCTGGACGCCATCGTCCTCGGCCGAATTCCAGGCATCGGCCAGATATTCGAGAGCCAGCTGGCGCTCGCTCTGGTCACGGTCGAACACTGCCTGCAGGGCGGACGGCGCAAAGATGTTTTTTGTCGTGCTCATGGGTTTGGGATTAGCACGGGCAATGGGGTCCGGCATACAAGAAGTAACCCGAAGGTTAACGTCGCGTGCGCTTTATCCCCTATTCGGCGAAGCGGGTGTGAATATCGCGCGCGATGCTCTGGGCTTCGACGAGGAGCCGGCTGAAGGCCTCCCGGGCTGCCGGCGTACAGGCGCGGTGAAACCGGGCGAATGCCGTATAGCCACCGTTGAAGGCTCCGGCGAGCCGCTGGCGGCGGTCTTCGTCCGGTTCGTCGAGCCCGATCAATTCGCCCATCTGCGCCCGCCAGTCGGTGGTGCCGGCCTGGCACAGCGGCTGCAAAAAATACAAGCTCCCCATGATTTCGGCCAGCCGCTCCATCTGCCGCTGATAGGGCGGATCGATCGCCCAGGCCGGGCTGGCCGACAGCGCCAGAACCAGCGTCAGGGCCACAAGGCGCAGGGGTTTGAGGGCGCGGCTTTGCATCATGGCACCGTCCTAGCCGTTCTGCGCCAGAACCGTAAAGGCCTTCGCCAGAACGTCATCGAGCCGGCTGGTGGTGCGCAGCGCGATCAGCGCCGAGGGATCGATCCATTTGTGATCCTCGATCTCGTCGGACGCCCGCAGCATGCCCGAGAAATCCTTGGTGACGAAAATGGCCAGCCGGAAATTCCCCTCGCGCCCAAGCGACTGTTGCATCACCGGACGCGGGTTGCGGATCGTCAGGTTGAGCTCCTCAAGCACCTCGCGGATGGCGCATTGCTCGATGCTTTCGCCGGGCTCGAGGCGCCCGCCAGGCAGTGTCCACAAATGCTGGTAGGGCGCATAGGCGCGCTTGATCAGCAGCACCTTGCCCTCGCGCACGATAGCGACGCTGGCAGCATTGGGGAGCTCACTCACTTGGGGCGTTCCATTTGCGATTCGGACGCCCAGACATTACCTCTACTTGCTTAACGATGGAGACCCAAACATGTGCGGCCGTTACGCCTCGACGCTCCCGCCCCAGATGATGGAGGAGCTGTATCGCCTGCTCAACCAGATCGAGCTGGTGCCGCGCTACAATATCGCACCCACCCAGCCGGTGGCGGCGATCTGGGAGCAGCATGGCCGGCGCGAGGCGCATTTTGCGCGCTGGGGGCTGGTGCCGGGCTGGGTCAAGGACCCGCGCGAGTTCCCGTTGCTGATTAACGCGCGAGCCGAGACCATGGTCGACAAACCAGCGTTCCGCGATGCGCTCAAGCATGGCCGATGCATCCTGCCAGCAAGCGGCTATTACGAGTGGCACACCAATGCGGATAAATCCAAGCAACCCTATTACATCACCCTAAGCGACGATAAGCCCCTGGCGCTGGCCGGCCTCTACGCGACCTGGATGGGCCCGAACGGCGAGGAGATCGACAGCGTCGCGACCATCACCGTGCCCACCAATGGCCAGTTGTCGGAAATCCATGACCGCATGCCGCTGATTCTCGAGAGCGAGGCGATCGACGACTGGCTCAACGTGCGCGATGTCCGCGCGACGGAAGCCAGCCAATTAGCGCTGCCGCTCGCCGATGGCGTGCTGAAGTTCCATCCGGTCTCGACACGGGTCAATTCTGCCCGCGATGACGATCCGGGGCTGATCGAGCCGGCGACAATCGCGCTCTCCGTGGCGCCAGTGCGCAAGAAGAAAGTCGCTGGGGGCGGCGCCCAGATGGATCTGTTCTAGCTAGACGCCGATCCCGAAATAGCCCAGCGCATCGCCCATGGCGTCTTCTTCGTAGCCAAGGTGGGACAACAACACGCGTTCGAGGGCCTGGTAGACGGTGCGGGTATCGGCGAACCGCTCGGGCGTTGGCTCGGTGACCATGGCGTTGAGCGCATCGATCAAGCGCTCGAGCAGTTCATGTACCACTTCGTGCTCGGCCTTGAGCCGGTCGGCAATCGCCTTGTAGGCGCCGCCCTGCTGGGCCAGCGCCGGAAATATCGCGTAGTCTTCGATGGAATGGTGCGTGTTGACGATCTGGCAGTACTGCCCGCACAGATTGCCGAAGCGGCGGTAGTTGGCGATCATCGTCAGATTGCCGGTCTCTTCGGAGATCTGCTGATGCGTCAGCGTGCCGGCCTCGGCCCGTTGCATCAGCTCGCCCAGCGTCACCATGTTGCGCCGCAGATGATCGTGGATCATGCGCAGGTGCTGGCCGGGCTCGCGCTGTTCGGCGGTCAGGCCCTCGAGTTTTTGCACAGGGGGACGCGTGGCATCGTCCAGAAATTCAATATTGAGAAGCATACTGGCTAAATGCCCTGTCGAGGCGACGCGATCAAGACGGCACCAAAATGTGGCCGGGCGTCAGGCACCCAGCATCTTGCCCGGGTTGAGAATACCCCTGGGGTCGAGCGCGCTCTTGATGGCGCGCATCATCTCGAGCGCCACCGGGTCCTTCACCTGGCGCAGCAGATCGACCTTGAGCTGGCCGATGCCATGCTCGGCAGAGACTGAGCCGCCCAGTTTCAGAACGATCTCGTAAATGGCGGCATGCACTTTTTCGTCGGCTTCCGCCATGAAGGCCTTGGGATCGGCGCCGACCGGTTGGCTGAAATTGAAGTGGATATTGCCGTCGCCCATGTGGCCGAACGGCACGGCGCGAATGCCGGGCACCAGCGCTTCGACAGCCACCACGCCCTCGGCGATCAATTGCGGCACGGCGGCGATGGGCACCGAAACGTCGTGCTTGATCGAGGCGCCTTCCTTGGATTGCACCTCGCTCATCTGCTCGCGGAAGGCCCACATGCGGGTGCGGTCGGCCAACGATTCGGCAAACACGGCGTTGTCGATGACGCCATCGGCAAAGGCCGCTTCGATGGCGGCCTGCAGGGCCCCCGGCGCGCCGCCGCGCATCCGCGACACTTCGATCAGCCCATACCAGGGGGAGGGGCCCGCAGTGGGGTCAGAATCGAGAAATTTGTGCCGCAACTGCATCTCGAGGCCGAGCGCCGGCACGATCTCGAAGGCATTGAGCCGCCCGCCGATGCGCTCGCGCAGCGCCTGAAACAGCACGAGGCCCGCTTCCGGATTGGCGAGATTAACCAAAGCCGTTTCGTAGTCTTCGGGCTGGGCATAAATCTTGAGGGTTGCAGCCGTGATGATCCCGAGCGTTCCCTCCGAACCGACCAGCAGATCCTTGAGATCGTAGCCGGTATTGTCCTTTTTCAGCGAATTGAGGCCCTGATACAGCCGCCCATCGGCCAGCACCGCCTCGACGCCCATGGTCAGCTCGCGGGCATTGCCATAGGCCAGCACGTTAACGCCGCCGGCGTTCGAGGACAGCAGACCACCGATCCGCGCTGATCCCTGCGAGGCCAGCCACAGTGGGAAGATCGTGCCCTGCGCTTCAGCGGCTTTGTGGGCGTTTTCGAGAATCACCCCGGCCTCCGCCGTCATGGTGCCCGCCGTGGTATCGATGGCGCGGATGCGGTCGAGCTTGCTCAGGCTGACGATGACTTCGTCGCCGCGCAGTGGCACTTGTGCTCCGACCAGTCCGGTATTGCCGCCCTGCGCGATGATGCCGACGCCATGCTGGTTGGCCCAGCGCAGGATGGCCTGCACCTGCGCCACCGAGTTTGGCAGCACGATAGCGGAAGCCGCGGCATGAAAGCGTTTGCGTGGCTCGTTGAGATAGCCGCCCATGCGTGCCGGCTCGCCGATGACGGCATCGGCGCCGAGCAAACTGGTCAGCTGGGCGGTAATCTCGGCGGCATTGAGTGACATGGAATATCCGGCTGTTAGGTGACCCTGACAATGGTCATTGCAGCGCTCGCAGGCAAGCGCAGCATGGCTGATTTTCGCTTCGGCGGGTGGCGCGGGAGGCCGAATCCAGTACGGTGCGCTCGATCTTTCCCGATGACAGGACGCGCCGGCAACGGTGCGCAGGACGCAATGACCTCCCCGAACTGGCCGGAAATCTATTTCATCCGTCACGGCGAAACGCCCTGGAACGCCGAGCGCCGCTATCAGGGGCGGCGCGACATCCCCCTCAATGAAAAAGGCAAGGGCCAGGCCAGCCAGAACGGCAAGACGCTGGCGGCGCTGTTCAAGGTGCGCGGGCTCGATCCGCTGGCCTTCGAATGGCACGCCTCGCCCCTGGGCCGCACCCGCGAAACCATGGAGCGGGTGCGCGCCGGCTTCGATGTGCACCTGCCGGAGGTTAAATACGACGTGCGGCTGATGGAGATTTCCTTCGGCGTGCTGGAGGGCGAATTGCTCGAGGAACTGCCGCCCGAGCTTGCCATGGCACCCGGTGCGCGGACGGCGGACTATTGGGACTATCGCCCGCAGGATGGCGAGAACTACCGCGATGTCGAGACGCGGCTCTCCGAGTTTTCTTCCGTCTTGCGGGGGCCCTCGGTGGTCGTTGCGCATGGCGGTATCGCGCGCACCTTGCGGGTGCTGATCGAACGCGCGCCGATTATCGAGGTGGTCAACTGGCCCGCCCCGCAGGATGCGATCCTGCATTTCAATCCGGGCCGCATGGAGGTGCTGCGCGCAGGCGACTGATTGACCTGAACCGGCGCGCTGCCTAGAAGTTGCCCAACCACGGGGCCGCGCCATGTCTTTCAATACCTTCGGGCATCTTTTCCGCTTCACCACCTGGGGCGAGAGCCATGGGCCAGCGCTCGGCGTCGTGGTGGACGGCTGCCCGCCGGGCCTGTTGCTGACCCCCGAGATCATCCAGCGCGATCTCGATCGCCGCAAGCCCGGCCAGTCCAAATATACCACCCAGCGCCGCGAGGCCGATGAGGTCAGGATTCTCTCGGGCGTGTTCGAGGACGAGCGCACCGACGGCCCGCGCACCACGGGCACGCCGATTTCGCTGCTGATCGAGAACACCGACCAACGCTCCAAGGACTATGCCGATATCCGCGACAAATATCGGCCCGGTCATGCCGACTTCACCTATGACCAGAAATACGGCGTGCGCGACTATCGTGGAGGTGGTCGCACCTCGGCGCGCGAAACCGCGGCACGCGTCGCAGCAGGTGCCGTGGCCCGCCAGGTGCTGGCCGGGATCACCATCCGCGCCAGCCTCGTTCAGGTCGGGCCGCACAAGATCGACTATGCCAATTTCGACTGGGACCAGGTCGACCAGAACCCGTTCTTCTGCGCCGATCCGGTCGCTGCGACCCTGTGGGCGGACTACCTCGACGGCATCCGCAAGGACGGTAATTCGGTGGGCGCCGTCATCGAGGTCGTAGCTGAAAATGTCCCCGCCGGCTGGGGCGCGCCGATCTATGGCAAGCTCAGCGCCGACCTCGCCTCGGCCATGATGAGCATCAATGCGGTCAAGGCGGTGGAAATCGGCGCCGGTTTCGAGGCAGCCAGCCTCACCGGCATCGACAATGCAGACCAGATGCGGGCAGGGGCCGACAAGCCGTATTTCCTGTCCAACAACGCGGGCGGGATTCTGGGCGGCATTTCCAATGGCGACCCCATCGTCTGCCGCTTCGCCGTCAAGCCGACCTCCTCGATCCTGACGCCGCGCCAGACGGTAACGACCGCCAATCAGGACGCCGATATCATCACCAAGGGCCGCCACGATCCCTGCGTCGGCATTCGGGCAGTGCCTGTAGGCGAAGCGATGATGGCACTGGTGCTGGCCGATCACGCGCTGCGGCACCGTGGCCAGACCGGACGCGAGGGCGCGATGG
>Ga0247806_10000138_pt1 | contig 47391 bp, 74 predicted proteins | sample UWRJL059202B1_FD_179935 | JGI IMG/M metagenome (GOLD analysis project Ga0247806, IMG submission 179935) | Plant litter microbial communities from Arlington Agricultural Research Station in Wisconsin, United States - UWRJ-L059-202B-1 | ecosystem: Environmental > Terrestrial > Plant litter >... | reverse complement strand
ATCAGGGAGGGCGCATGGTCTGCGGGTTTACACCACCCCCCGGATGCCCGATCTAGAGCGGTTGAACGCGTATTTCCTGCGCCTTTTCGCACGCGATAAAAAGCCCCGAATTGATCGAGGCCTTATGCTTTTTCATTTGGTTTAACCCTTTCGGTAATCGCCAATGCCTCCATCCTTCGCAGTTTTCTCCGAGTGATGTGGGGTGCACAGCGGCTGCCAGTTTCCCTCTGAATCCCAGAACAGCTTCATGTCGCCTCGATGATCGACGATGTGGTCTACCACGTTAGCCGCTGTCACCTTGCCCTGTGCCGCACACATCCTGCATAGCGGATGCTTAGCCAGGTAGGCGAGGCGAGCACGCTGCCACTTCCCACCGTACCCACGCTGCGCTGTGGTCAGCCCTTCACGCCAGGCATCAGGGTTCAGCATCTGCACGGGCTGCGTACTGACCTCACGCGCTCGTGTGGGCTGCATGGTGACCCTTGACTTAGCCATCAGCGTTCAACCCTGTCGGCCTAGCGTTGAGCGCCTGTGGTGCGATCTGAGGCTCGCTAAGCTCAGGAGCCCTGCCTTGCTGTGCAATCTCCTCTAGCGCCGCGCATACACGCTCCAGCAAAGCGTGGTGGCCTGTCTGCAGCTCCACGTCGACACCTGCCGGCAGAACCAGGGGTTCAACGCCCAGTGCTTCAGCCGTCGGCGTGATCACTTCCAGAAGGCTGTCGATCAGGTCCGCTGTCGCGGCGCCTTTCAACTTCAGCACCAGTAATCCTTTGCTTGAGTTCTTCGAATCGTTCATTGGCTAAGTCCAATAGTTTTTTGAGTTTCGCCCGACGTCGAGCGCATCCGGAACATGCCATGGGTTCCGCTCCATGTGGTGAGTGATCAGCGTACCCGTAAACCGCGAAATGGGGTAGGCGTCTCGACCAGGGTCGTGATCTGCATTACGCGCAATTCTTGCGGGTTTACTCCTTTCCTTCGAATCCGCAATTGTTGCATTTTCCCGGTTGCTACACTTGCTACACTACTACACCCCTACGGGGTGTTTGTAGTAGTGTAGCAGAAGCCTTAGCACCTTCCGCTACAACTACAAATATCTAAAAGTAGCATTTGTAGCATTTGTAGCAGCAATCTTTGCGGATTCGCATTTCCTGCATATTTCATTCTTCAGGCAGCGCCAGCTTGCCGGGTGCGATTTCGATCAGATGTTCGGCCTTTATGAGCGACGTGATCGACCTGGCCGCTACCCCTTTGCGTTGGTCGCGTTCACCGTCTTTGATCACCATTTCAGGCACCATAAGCGCAATCAATTCTTCGGTGCTGATCTCTCCGCTATCGGCTGCCAGGCCAATCAGATCATGAGCCTTATTGAAGGCCAGCTTCTGTACAGCACCCTTCGGACCCTTGCCGGCCTTCATACGGGCCGAGACATCGCCGTACTCGACGATACAGCTCGTGATGTCGTCGCCGTCCTCATCTTCCCCTAGCACGACTGTGTGCAGCTTGAAGCCTATCTGTATACCGTCGCGGCCGTCCTTTAGCTTAGAGGCGGACACGGCGCGGTCATCGTCGCTACGGGACACCTCGAGCTCAACGTCGCAAGCGCCCTTAAGGCCCGACCAGCCGCGCGAACCCTTACTGGCATCTTTGCCGCTGTGGTGGACGAGCAGCACCATAGCGCCCGTGTGGCGGTGGATACGACGGCACTCGGCTAGGGCTTTACCTACGTCTTCACCGCTGTTCTCGTTGGCGCCTGCCATCACCTGGGCGAACGTATCCATCACGATCAGATCGTAATGGCCGCGCGCCTTGATTTCCTTTATCAGATCGGTGATCAGGGCCGCTTCCATCAGGTTTGGCACTAGATCGCTGATGTAGTCGATCTCGAAGTCGTCCGGCGAAATGCCCTGCTGATGGCAGTAGGCGTGAATGCGGTTCACGAAGCCCGCTTCGCCTTCGGCCACCACGTACATCACACGACCCTTCTTGACCTTCTTGCCGTTCCATTCGTCCAGGCCGCGGGCGATCGCCGCGCACAGGTCGTAGGTTAGGAACGACTTACCCGAGCCTGATTCACCGAACAGCACGCCTAGGGTCGCTTTAGGGAGGAAGTTCTTCACCAGCCACGAGATCGGCTTGACCTGGCGGGCGAACTCACCCTGTGAACGGATATTGAATTTGCCGCCGACTGGCATAGGTAGGGCCTCGAACTCATCCGGCGACGCTGTATCGACGTCTACCGGGCACCCTTGGGCCTGAGCTTCACGCAGAACCGACCAGAAGGTCTTCTCGTTGCCGGTGTAGTTGCCGATGGTCGACCACTTGTACTGAATCTCGTCCGGGCCTTCATAGTCGGCGCCAAGCTGCGACCACTCGTCCCACAACCACTGGCCTTCGCCTTCGGTCTCGTGGTGAATAGCCATGCCTACTGCCATCCAGCGGTTATGGTCGCCGACGGCTACCCACTTCAGGACTTCGGCTATTTGTGCGTCGGTAAGCCCTACACGCTCCTTGTCGCTCTTGCCCACGGAGATTTGACGGATCACGCGCGGGCCGAAACGCTTCTCGCAGGTATCGAGCAGCAGTTGCGACGGCTCGGCGACGGTGTTCTCGCTGCCGGTTAGTTCTGCGATCTCGGTCACGTCACCTGTAAAGGTCACGAAACGCGATGTGGTGTACGTCTCAAAGCCGAACGCGCCATCCTCCGGGTGCGCGTCACTGCGGTCTCCCAGGTCGCCGAGCACGAAAGCACGGACGCCAGTACCCGATGGGCTGATCTCGGAATACGTCCCAACGATCAACGCTTCAACAGCGGGATCTATTGCGCCGTCAACTACACAGTGGTCGAAGTCCAAGGCGGTCACTGGTTGCCCTGGAACCATGGCAAGGCCAATGCCGGTCATGCCGCGCTCTTGCGCTGCTGCCAGGGCTTCGTCGAACGTCACCAGCAAGGGCAGTTCTTCTGTTGAACCCTGGCCGACCTTCTTACTGCGAACGCCGGGCATCCATCCGCGCTTCGTTCCTGACTTGGCGTAATAAGGAACCTTGAGGTCTTTCTTTCCCGGTTTAGGGTTGGGTTCGAACTTCCATACCAACCATTGTTTCAATTCCCGCAAGGCGGCAGGCGCCTGCAGACTCTCTAATGCCTTGGCCATCTTCGCGGCTCCCACGGCTTATACGTCGGACGAGAAGTTAGGCTCGGCAAGGGCAGCAGCGTACTTCGGGTTCATCAGTTCATTACGCGGCACGCCGTAAAGCGTCTCGATCTCCGGGATACGCGCCAGCGGCACAAAGCCACGCTTGAGCCACTGCTGGGCGCACTGGTGGGAAACGCCGAGCTGCTTAGCCAGGTGGGTGATACCGCCGGCACATGAAACGGCTTTAAGGATGCCCGTGTACTTGTCGGCGGCCATGACGGTGTTCAGGAGGTGGGCAGGAGCGCCGCCGTTGACCAGTTGATCGCGCAGTGTGGAAAGTTTCTTGTCCATCGGTAATTCTCTTTCGGGTGGGATAACGTGAGCGCACCTTAACCCGTATAGCAACAAAGCGCAACAAAGCGCCGTTTGTCGTAAGCGATGAAAAGAATGCAACAGAGTGCTAGACATGGCAACTATAAGACCGTATATTGAACCCATCGAAAGCAAACAACCAAAGGGAATACGAAAATGGTCACCGTCATCTACACGAAGCCTCACAAATTCCGTGAAAATCTTTGGCTTATCGGTTGGAGCAAAACGACTTTCGAGAAGGTACGGTGCAACCTCTTCCACGAAGGGACTTACGACGAAGCTGTAGTGAAGATCGCTTCGATCCCAGGCAAAAAGTACTTGAAGCGTCCCGCGTGACTAGTCAGCGCGCTATAGATCAACGTAAGGAGCTGGTTCGCCAGCTCTGCACACAGTCCAATCGGGTTTTCCGTCTTGAGCTGTGTGTAAAGCGCTACCTTGAACAGAAAGGAATAGGTAAGGAAGAAATCAGGGCCGCGCTCGATGCTACGAGGCTCGGCGATCTAGAACCACTCTCGACGATGCTCAGGAGTTCTGATGCCCAAGCCTAAGAAACCCAAGATGCCCAAAGTCAACACCAGCGACTGCGCCAAAGGTCAAATGCACGAGCCCGCCGCGCAGCGATACGTGAAAACCATGCCAGGAGGATTTATAGCGTGAAAGTACGAATTGAAGGATGCACACAGCAAGAACTGGACGACCACTGCGGGTACCTCACCCTCGGCACCGAATACGAGCCACATAAGCAGGACGGCAACCTAGTTTATTTTATGGATGAACACGGCGGCCAAGTAGTCGCGTCAATGGTCGAGGGGCGCTGCGGCCATCTTCCAAAAGGCGCCAAGTGGGTAGAGGTCGCGGAATGCTGTACGCCAACCGCGGATGAGCTGAAGCTCTTAGCAGAAGGCGGCTATACGCCGGAAGAGCTTTGGGGCGGCAGCCGACCAACCTGTCCGAAGTGCTTCGGCAAATGACCACGCCATGCCCAAAGTGCGGTAACCCGGACGTGATACGCATGAGCAGCCTACGCATTATCCACTGCCCGGATTGCCATACCGAATCACCCTGGCCGTTGAAGGACGGCCAGAAGCCTTTGATTGGAAGTAATAGAGGAGATCGGAAGAAATGACTTTTGAAGAGCGAATTGAGTACGGCACGTCTCGGTACCTCGAGCTTACTACAGGGTACCTCGACGCTACACCGGATTGCCCGGGCGGCTGCGAGACGGTAGCCAAGATCACCCTTCCTAATAATCGTCGGTTGATAAATACAGACCTTCTTCAGTATCTGATCGACGAACTGGCCGAGCGCGACCAGCTACTACTGGATATCGAAGCGACGATGGAAGGGCAACCGGACGCCGTATCGCTCGGCTACGACATCGAATGCAGAATGGCTGCTATCAAGGATAGCAAAGGCCAGAAACCCTAACCGTTCGTCGGACCTACAAGCAATCGCAAGTTTCGTGTTGTATAGTCGCGTTACACAGTAAATGAATAGGAGAAGGGCAACATGAAAGTCGCAATCCAAGTCTACCTCTATGGTTTCTTCGCATCGGGCGCCCTGTGTCTGTTAGTAGCGAAGGGCACCAGCATGACCAATTACTTCGTGTCGTGCTTCTTGAGCTGGGGCGGTTTCGCAGCGCGCACCGTTGAAGTCCTGTCTCGATGAATCGCTTCAAACCCAATCAGACCGTTCGCATTAACGACACGCAGAGCGAGTACCACAAGTGCCTGGCGCGTGTCGTGAAGGTCGGTCAGAAGAGCTACGACGTGTCCGTAGGGCTTACCACCATGCGCGTCGTCCCCGAACAACTGCTAGGAGTACGCAAGCCGTGAGAGATTATTTCGTTCCATCCGTAGGCGAAATGGTTGACGTGATCAACGAACCGGGGCGTTTTGAGCCGGAAGACGAACGGCTTACTACCACCTTCGAAGTCCTCGCCGTATTTGTTAACTGTGAAGATCAGACGATCGTAGCCATGCAGGATGCCCACGGTAAATGCCAATGCATCCTGTCGCGTTTACTGCGCCCTGCTAAGACGCAGGAGCAGAACCAAGCTACCGCCGAGTGGCTGTCGAAAGTGTCGTATGAATATTCAGAGGAAGCGGCGGAAGAATGCGAACAGATTCTAAAGATAGCGGGCTACCGGAGCACTTTCAAATGATCACCCGCGCACAGGCTGAAGCGTTACTGACCCTGGCCGAGTCGCTGGAAGCGTGCGAGCGCACAGGTCTCCAATTCCTAGGAGGCTATGACGGGGAGGAGCTTATCAGCTACGGCCCCGGTTCTTCCTGTCAATTCGAGATTGAAGAAGGCCTGAAGCCAATGGCTATCCGCTTAGCTGTCAACGCGCTGATCCCAAAGCAGGAGACCTAGCATGGACGACGCCGACTTCATGTTCCTGACCATCGTTGCCTTGATGCTTATCGCGTTCTATTTCTCCTAGGAGGTGCGCCATGCTTCAGCCGCCAGTATCAGACCTAGCGCCGTGGCGCCCCGGGCACTGGATCACGCAGACCGGGTATGCGTTGAACGAAAAGGACTTGATTGCGGGAACGAAACGTGTACCAGAGCGACGCATGGACATGCAAGCCAGCGTGTTCGAAGTCGATTTGATAATTGAAAGGGTGATGGGCGAATGAATATTGATTGGAGCAAGGCACCGGAAGGCGCGACGCATTACTACACCCGCGGTAGTACCCCTTGGCGTGATCTATCAGGGGAGAACTGGAAGTGGTGGGCGGATGGTAAATGGAATGCGGACAACGCGGTGCACTCTTCGGTGGATCGCAGTAGCCAAGGGTTTTTAGAGCGGCGCTGCGCTGAGCTTATCCCTCGGCCTGCGGATCCGATCTTGCAAACCCGCCAAGAAATAATCGACCTGGCCGCCAAGCGTTGCGGAATATCCGGCGACTCTATTCGGCAGCTCGCCACCGTGCTAGCGGCGGAAGGCTACCGCAAATTCGAAATCGTCGAGGAAGACGTATGACAAAGTTCGAAAAGTATTGGGTGTTCGGCATGATCTGGATGTCGACGGTAAAGCACTACGACAGTCCGACGCTGTGGAACTCGATAACCAACGTTTCTAGCTTCCTGATCGGTACAGTTTGTTTCGTTCTGATGATCTGGCACTTTTTCGTACGGAGTGAAAAATGACCAATCTCGTGTTGACCCGTAAAGCCGGCCAGTCCGTTCGCCTTCTGATTGGCGACAAAACGGAATACGTCGAGATCCTCGATGTGACCGGCGGCTTCTGCAAATTCCGTTTGCTGTCCACCCTCCAGGTAGAACGAGTCCGGTTCCGCGACTCCATGCAAATTGCAGAGGGGGTAAGTGTTTGCGTCGTTGACCTCGCCAAAGGCCATGCAAAGCTGAATTTCACCGCGCCGCGTGACGTGCTCATCCTGCGTACTGAACTGATAAAAGAAACGGAATAGCTACAAGTATTAGCAACTAAACCACTTGACATACCTTGTGCCGCTCTCTACCATCGGCGGCACACCTTAACTGAAAAGGAACTTGCAACATGTCGATCGAAGCCCTGATCCAAGCCCATACCGAAGCGCTGCTCGCGAATACCGAAGCCGTCAAGCTGTTGACCCTCTCACTCGCCGGCCGTACGCCTACCGCTGAATCCAAGGGCAAAGGCAAGACCGCTGTAGAGTCCGCAAAGCCTGCTGACAAGAAGGACATCGAAGAAAAGATGGTGGAAGAGGCCAAAGGCGGAATCGATACTGATTTTGACGAAGCAAGCGACCCGAAATCAGAAGTGCATGATGCAGTGCCGTACGAAACCGTCCGCGCACTGGTGCTCAAACTGGCCCCAACGCAGCGTGACGCGATCAAGGCGCTGAACGCCAAGCACGGTATTGCGAACCTAAAAGTGTTACTGGATAAAGAAGACGACTTCAGCACCGTGAACGACCAAGCGAAGCTGGGAGCCGTGTACGCCGATCTGCAAGCGCTTGAGGGCTAAGCCATGACTGCGCTCGAAGAGATCGTGCAGCACGTCGAGGAAGGCGCCAGCCAAGAGCAGATTCAGACCGGCAACTATGCAGAGCGCTACATCAACGCGCTTACTAACTACGAATTGCTCAAACTGCTGAGCGATGTTTCTGAAGCGAAGGAGCCTACCTAATGGCACACGCGTTCCTTTCACCGAGTGGCGCCGCAGCATGGACCCGTTGCCATGCGAAAGTTTGGCGCGAGAAGGACATGCCGGACCGCTCTAGCAGCGACGCCGACGAGGGTACTGCAGCACACTACTTGCTAGAGCAATGTCTAGATCAGAACGTGGACGCGGCGCACTTCACCGGCCTGCGTATCAAGGTCGAGAACGGCGAGACGGAGTTCCATACCTCCGGCGCTTTCGCGGTCGGTCCTGACATGACTCGCGAAGTCCAGAAGGTCTTAGACCTGGCGCGTCAAGATGCAGAAGGCGCTACGATCTATCCTGAACAGACGATGAGCATTGAGCAGTTCACCGGTGAAGCGGGCGCCACTGGCACTAGCGACATGGTGATCGTCCAGGGTTCGAAGATTACGTCCAGGGATCTCAAGTTCGGGAAAGGCGTTCAGGTATTCGCCGAGGGCAACGAGCAGCTCTTGATGTACGGCGGCGCGGCGCTTGACGAATTCGACCTGGCCGGCGACTGCGACACCCTGGTGCTCTGCGTAGACCAGCCGCGTATGAACCACTTCGACCAGTGGGTTTTGCCGGTCAGCGAAGCGCGGGAACGGCTGATCGAGATCCGTCGGATCGCCGACAAGATCATGGCCGGTCCTGAAGGTTTGACCGCAACACCGGGTGACAAGCAGTGCCGTTTCTGCAAAGCGTCGGCGACCTGTCCTGAGCGAACTGCTTTCACCATGGAAACGATCGTTGGCGAGTTCGTCGACCTCGATAAAGGCTTCATCAAAGTCGAGATGCCGCAGGCTGAAAAGCTACTGGCCCAAGCGTTCGACGTGAAGCCGGCTGCGGTTGAATATTACGAACAGCATGACGGAGGTTCACACTTCACCGTCAAGAAGCCGAACATCCGTCCAAGTCTCGAAGCGGCTGAGGCCAAGTTGCCGGACGCATCGGATGAGCGCTTGGCGACGCTGATGGACGCGGCCGACATGATCGAAGGTTTTGCCAAAGCGGTACGCGCTGAGGTTGAGCGACGACTCCTGGCCGGTAAGTTCACCGACGCCCGCTACAAACTGGTCGAAGGTCGTCAGGGCGCGCGTAGCTGGACTAGCGAGGAGGAAGCCGAAGCCGCGCTGAAGGCGATGCGCCTGAAGGTCGACCAAATGTACGACTTCAAGCTGATCAGCCCCACAACGGCTGAGAAGGTCTTGAAGGAAGCCAACCCGCGTAAGTGGAACAAGCTGCAACCTTTGATTGGCCGTAGCGACGGCAAGCCATCCGTAGCACCGGCCAGCGACAAGCGTCCCGCTTTGAGCATGGCGATTGCCGAGCAATTCGAAGAACTGCCGGCGGAAGAACCTGTGATTGATAACTTCGAGGATTTGGTATGAAGTCTTGTACTCTCGGAAAGCGTCACAAATGGGTTTTTGCTTTGAACCGTGTTGTTCAGAGCGGCGGCCCTAGCACCATCCGTATTTCGAAGCGCGGCGTATACCGTTGCGAATGCGGCGCACAGAAGTTCGGCGAACCCGCCGTTTAACCAACAGAAATAGAACCCTCAAAATAGACTGGAGATTCACCACATGAAACACACTTTCGCAAACGCCCGTATCGCATTCCCGGACATCTTCGAAGCCAACAAAGACGGCAAGTTCGCCGCTGCGTTCATCTTTCCGACTGATCACCCGGGCATCAAGGCGCTGCGCGCCGTGATCGAAGAAGTCGGCAAAGCCAAGTGGGGCGCCAAGTGGGCGCAGATCGGCAAAGAGCTGAAAGCCGGCGACAACCTGCTGATCCACGATGGTGACAGTAAAGCGTCTTACGTCGGCTACGAAGGCAACCTGTTCTTCAACGCCAACAACACCGTTCGCCCGACCGTGGTTGACCGCGACCGTAGCCCACTGGTCGCCGCCGATGGCAAGCCGTACTCCGGCTGCTACGTCAACGTGATCATCGATGTATGGGCGCAGGACAACCAGTACGGAAAGAAGGTCAACGCCCAGCTCCAAGGCATCCAGTTCGTCAAAGACGGCGAAGCGTTCTCAGGTGGCGGCACCTCGGCAGACGCTAGCGACTTCGAAGAGATCGAAGACGGCGCTGACGCGGACGACCTAGCCTAAATCAACCGCCCGGTGAAAGCCAGGCAAACCACCGAAGAGGAAGTACCGATGGACAATCAGCACAAGAAGATCAGTGGCTATCGTGATCTGACCCAACTCGAAATCGACGCGATGAACCGTATCAAAGCACTGGAAGCAGAAGCTGGTGAGCTGTTCAAGCAAGTCAAGGTGCTCGACGACGTAGACCAGCGCTCGCTAGCCTTGGCGCGTACTGAGCTGCAAACGGCTTTCATGTGGTTTGTGCGAGCCGTAGCCCGACCGGCTGATCCTTTTCAGTAAGGCCGGAGCAACACCAGAAGGCCCGGCTCTCGTCGGGCTTTTTGTTGACCGCTCGTCGGGATACGCAAGACAATACAAGTAATCCGTTGTACATTTGGTTTAACGAAAACAAGCGCAGGGAGTAACGGGAAATGTTCAAACCACGTCGAGTAATGATGGACGTTTGCGGCTTCACTCAAGTGAAGCGCCAAGCCGGTGAAGGTCGCAAAGAAGTTTTCCAACGCGACGGCAACACCGTCGAGCGTTACATCTCGGATAACGGTTCCGCTGTTGAAAAAGTAAGTCAGCCTTCCGGGCGCCACTGGCACGTATTCGTACCACGGGAGTTAGTAGAATGAACATCGCATTCAGCATCCATTGCTACAAGAAGCTCCGGGCCAAGGGCTACAAACCCGCCGCCGCGCTCTACGCAGCAAAGTTCTACAAATCGCGTTATCCGTTCATCAAGTAGGGAGAAAGGAAATGTCGTACTTCATCGGTCAACGAGTTTTAGTAGGCGGCGAGATCGCTGTGATTATCGCCAAGCGCAAGGAGGGCACCTGTCTTGAGGAGTACGACGTTAAGTTCGTCTCCGGTCTTGTTCAGTTCCGTCGCCCTGACGGCGTGAAACCTCTTCCTAACGGCCAGTTGTAGGAGAACCGCCATGAAAACCCTTATCGCCGCTGCACTGCTCGTCGCCCTTACCGGCTGCTCTACCATCATGAACGACCGCATCACCGACGTTAGCGTGCTGTCTGAGCCGTCTGGCCAGCGCTACAGCATCACGGACGAAGACGGTAAGCGTGTGCACACCGGCACTACGCCAGACCAGATCAAGCTGGACGCAGCGGCCGGGTTCTTCGATGGGCAGACCTACCAGGTCAAGTACGAGGACGGCAAGACAACCGAACTCGACTCGCACACCACGCCTTGGTACTGGGTCGGGTTCTGCATCACCGTCGTATCCGGCTTCATCGTCGATCCGCTGACCGGCGATATGTTCTCGCTCCCTGGCGAAGTGAGTAACGTGCAATGAAATTTTTACTAGCAAGTTTTCTCGCAGTTTTACTATCGGGTTGTGATGCCGGCCCTAGCGGCCCACCGGGTAAAATAAAAATCAGTGTCCGGTATCAAGCTTTTGAAGTTCCGGAATACGGCCTAGTTTGCGTGTCGGGCGGTTCCGCACAGTTAAGCTGTGTAAAGCGCTAAGGAGATCAAAAAATGTTAACCCCGATCGTTCTTAACGGTTACGTCCAGTGGGTTCACCCGTGGCGCGCTGCGCAAGGTCAGTCCGTCTATCTGTACGGCGAGGACTACAATTCCCCGTACTGCCCAATTCAATTCGAGGTGCGCAATGACAGCGTTTGAACAAGGTTACGCGGCTTTCCTGAGTGGCATGGATCGCAAGGAAAACCCATTCGACGCAGAGAAATGTTCGTTCTCCTGCAAGCGTTGGACGGAGGGATGGAACAAGGCGTATCGCGCACGGATGGAGAAGCAGACATGAAAAACGCATTTGAATACGAAGCAGAGCTGGCTGCGTTGCGGGAAGAGCGCGATCAGTGGCGTTCCATGGTCGGCCACATCTGCGCAACGATTCCTCTTTCTGATGTTTTGGAAAGCGCCGATACAGGCCAGAAGACTGTCGATTACTTCAAGTCACTCCAGCAGCGCCTTGCGGACGCCGAGCGGCGGAATGCGGTTATGCACGACTTGCTCATGCGCTCGAAAGAATGGATGGCTGCGGCTGACTGCCATGTTCTTCAGGTTGCCATAGATGAGTTCAGCGGAGTGATCGGCGACAACGCTGAGCGACTACAAGTGACCTTCCCGGCTCTGATGGACGACATCCGCGCCGCACTACGACCCACCGAATCGGGAGCAAGCGAATGAGCGTAGCAGACAAAATAGCGCTATTCACCGTAATAGCGGCGTTCACGCCAATGGCTTGCTATTTCATGGCTCGTATAGCGGTTTCAATTATCCTTTCCATCTACGGAGTAAAAGACGAATGAGCGGGAAAATTGATATTTCGCGGGAGCTGGCCGGGCTTCTGTTGCGCGCCTTGAATGGCGGCGACAACCAATTGACCGGCATGGAGCATGGGGTTGCGTTCCGTGAACTTCGCGCCCTGCTCGCCGATCCAGTCGTCGAGCGCCAAGAACCGAAGGGCGCCATTTTGCGATTCAGGGAGTATGTCGGGAAGGGGCAAGGTGGGCGTGACCTTTGGCACGACTGGACAGAATGGTCAACCGGGACAGTTGAGTACGCCAAGAGCAAGCTTGATCAGGTAAAGGACCTTACCCATATTCAATTCGAAGTCGAATGGCTCTACACCTCTCCGCCAGCGCCGGTAGCTGATGACATGGTCCGCCTGCTCACTCGCGCTAGGATCTACGCACGCGGCGAATTCCGCGATGAGATCGACGCCTGCCTCAGGGAGCTGAATCAATGATCGGATACTTCGTGATCGGCGTTGTACTTTTCTCGGTCTGCGTATCGCTACTGGCGGGCGCTGCGATCAAGTGGGCGGATTCGGAGGATTGGGTGTGACAGGGGTACGGTTAGTAGAAGCGCGATGGGGTGTCGAGTTCTGGCAACTGGTAGCCGATTTTGCTGACCAGGGTCTTAACCGGTTCGATACGGCCAGGGCGTTGGGATACTCACCTCAAGGCTTTTGCCACCTCCTTTCCCGTCACCCTAGCAAAGATCCTTTCGAGCCGTCATCACGGGCACTTGCGTACCTGAAAGATACTGGGGAGAACCTGCGCGAAGCCTTAGAGCGAATGGCGAAGGAGCGGCGAAGCTGGGCGTACGCTGCCAGGACTATCGGATACTCAGCGGGCCACGAACTCAAGAGGGCTGCCGAGCACCGCGGTATTTTCGTCGAAATGAACTCCAAGCACCCGGGGCGCCCACGCATTCATCCGATCCCTCAAAAGCGTGGCGACCTGACGTTGAACTGGCCGAGCTGGGAACGTGTTTACGAGATCGGCGGTGGCGCCTTACCAGAATTCAGGAGAAAGAAGAAAGCCAATGGATCTATCTAAATGCGTTTTCCTCGACACGGAAACCTTCTGCGAAACGCCGATCAACAACGGGACGCACCGTTATGCAGAAGGCGCCGAGATCATCATGTGGCAGTGGGCGGTCGGCGATGGGGAAGTGATTATTCGCGATGGGGATGAAGATATTAGCGACTTGCTCGCTTTGCTTGAGGATGAAAGTTATGAAGTGGTTATACACAACTCGGCTTTTGACCGAACCGTCATGTCACACTCTGGTATTGATCTGCGCGTCGAAAGGGTTTTCGACACGATGGTTTGTGCCATGGCGCATTCTCTCCCTGGCTCGCTTGGTACACTCTGCTCGATTCTCGGCGTTGCTACTGACAAAGCCAAAGACAAAGAAGGCAGAACGTGGATCTCTCTCTTCTGCAAGCCCCAACCAAAAGGTCGAAAGATCCGCCGCGCCACCAAAGCAACCCACCCCGTCGAATGGCAACGATTCCGAGACTATGGAGGTTTGGACATTGAGGCTATGAGGGAGATCTATAAGAAGCTGCCGCGCTGGAACTACCGTGGAGCCGAACGCGAACTGTGGATGCTTGACCAGAAGATCAACGAACGCGGCGTGCTGATGGATCTCGACTTGGCGCATGCCGCGATCCGCGCTTCGGATCGAGCGCAGAAGATCCACGCCGCCGATGCAGTGCGTTTAACCGATGGCGCCGTGACCAGTGCCAACCAGCGCGACAAGATGCTCGAGCACATCCTTGAGGCTTACGGTGTGGGCCTGCCTGACCTTCAGATCAGTACCTTGGAGCGGCGCATCGACGATCCCGATTTGCCGGTGGAGTTGCGCGAACTCCTGGCCGTGCGGTTGCAAAGTTCGAAGACCTCAGTATCGAAGTACAAACGCGTTCTGAACGGTGTCAGCGCCGACGGCAGGCTGCGGGGGCTTCTTGCGTTCTGCGGCGCGTTGCGCACGGGCCGGTGGGCGGGTAGACTACTACAACCTCAGAACCTCAGCCGCAGTACGCTTTCGCCGGAGGGGGTAGATAGGGCTATCGAAGAACTATTGGCGGATGCCGAGGATTTACTATGACAGAACGCTGGAAACTGATACCCGGGTACAACGATCGCTACGAGGTAAGTGACACAGGGCGAGTACGCGCCGTGGCTGCCATGAAGCGCTTCGTCCACTGGATCTCCGGGAAGGAGGGCATGCGCCTCACGCCGGAGAAAATTCTCGCTACACAAATTCAGAATAGCGGGTATGAACTTGTGCATCTTTGTACGGGGGACAAGAGAAAAGCTTGTACCGTCCACCGCCTGGTGGCGCAAGCTTTTTGCGATGGTTTTTCCGAGACGGCTGAGGTGAACCATAAAGACGGCGTTAAGCTCAATAACCGGGCTTCGAACCTAGAATGGGTTACCCGCAGCGGGAATCATTACCACGCCGTGGCGCATCGTCTGAACAAGCAAGCCCTACCCATGGTAGACCCCCGAACCGGAGTCAAGTACGACTCAATCGCACAAGCGGCAAAATTAGCTCGGCACAGTCATAGGTACATCAGGGCGAATTTCCTATATCTCGACGACCTCACGGCGGATCTCGTATGAGCGCGACAGTGATGGAAAAATGCTCTAGCGCCGTGCGCGGAGTGTTCATCGCACCGAAGGGCAAAAAGTTCGTTATCGCCGACCTCAGTAATATTGAAGGTCGAGTGCTCGCATGGCTAGCCGGCGAGGAATGGAAGCTCCAGGCGTTCCGAGACTTCGACGCGGGTAATGGCTTCGACCTCTACAAATTGGCCTACGCCAAAGCGTTCGGCATCGACCCGGCTGACGTCGACAAGGACATGCGGCAGATCGGCAAGACGATGGAACTGGCGCTCGGATATGCCGGAGGGGTGGGAGCGTTCATCACTTTCTCGCTCGCGTTCAACATTGACCTGGAAGCGATGGCCGAACGCGCGATTGACGCGATCCCGAAAAATACCCTAGACGAAGCGTCTAGCTTCCTGGAATGGCAACTCGGCCAGGGCAAAAGCCAGTTCGGGCTGTCGGACAAAGCTTTTATCGTGTGCGACAGCTTTAAGCGCCTCTGGCGTGAAGCGCACCCGAACACCTCGACGTACTGGAAGGATATCGAAAATAGCTGCAGAACGGCGATCAACAATCCCGGGCAGACCTTCTCCTGCCGCCGTCACAAGATCCGGCGCGATGGCGCGTGGCTTCGTGTAATGCTCCCAAGCGGCCGATATCTCTGCTATCCGTCGCCGCGGGTAGAGGACGACGGGCAAATAACCTTCATGGGTATCAATCAATATTCCCGAAAATGGGAGAGGTTACGCACATATTCTGGGAAACTTTGTGAAAATATGTGCCAAGCAGCGGCACGCGACGTCCTCGCCCACTCTATGAAACCTATAGAATCCGCCGGTTACGAAATCGTGCTGACCGTCCACGATGAGATCATCAGCGAAGCGCCGGACGATCCATCTTATAACCACGAACACCTGGCCGAACTGATGTCCGCTGGTTGCGACTGGACAGAAGGCTTACCGCTCGCCGCAGCCGGCTTCGAAGCCTATCGCTACCGGAAAGGTTGACTACAAGTCGAATCTTGCATAAGCTTGCGTACATCTAGAGGAGGGTTTTTGATGGGTGAAGAAACAGATTACCAAAAACTGTATACGTGCATCGGCAAAGGTGGGCGGTACGAGATCTTAGGTCTGGCTACCGGCGCGGGCTTATCGCGAGGTGAAGACCGGTTGATATACCGTGATGTTTCTACAGGTAGGCTTTTCCTGCGTACTGAGAAAGATTTCACGGAACGTATGGAGAGGATCAAGTCATGCTAGAACGCGATATCGAAGCGTACCTCGTCAAGCGCTGCAAAGAGATTGGCGCGCTGTGCTGCAAGTTCACCAGTCCCCAGCGTCGTTCGGTGCCCGATCGGCTGATCACGTTCGGCGGGCGCGTGTTGTTCGTTGAGCTGAAAGCGACCGGCAAAAAGCCTACCGAAGCTCAGGTGCGCGACCACGAGCGTCGGCGTGCTGCGGGTGCTCTCGTGTACTGGTTAGACAGTACGCAGCAGGTAGATCAGGTGATATCTGATCTTTTGTCAGGGCGCGGTGTTTTGCGCGGCGAGAACTATGAGGTGGGTTGCTAATGGACGCGACAGAAGGCTTTTACGGACAGTGCTCCGTATCCGAGGACACGTTAGCCGGTTCGGTAGATATAGACGGCGACCTGTATCTCATGGTTTACCAAAACGGTGAAGGCGTCGGTTCGGTTGTTTTTACGCCGGATCAGGCCCGAGCATTACGCGATTGGCTGTCGAAGGAATTTCCGGATGGCAATTGACTTCGTGCCTCGCCGCTATCAGGAACTGATCGGCGGCTTCATCGTTGGCAATAAGCGTTGTGCTGTCTGGTCTAGTCCGGGTACGGGGAAAACTGGCGCCACTTTATCGGCGCTCGAAGATCTTACCTTCGTAGAGGACGTGTATCCGGCGCTGATCGTGGCCCCACTCCGGGTTGCCCGTACCACCTGGCCGAACGAGGTGCGCAAGTGGAACCACCTTAAACACCTGCGCGTCGTTGTCGTCACCGGCTCGCTGAAGGAACGTCGCGCCGCGTTACGCATTCCGGCGGACATCTACACGACCAACTTCGAACAACTCCCTTGGTTGGTCGAGGAGTTGGGCGACCGCTGGCCTTTCAAGACCGTCGTAGCGGATGAAGCGACCAAGTTGAAAGGGTTCCGCTTACGGCAGGGCACGCAGCGCGCCAAGGCACTTGCCCGGGTCGCGCACACCAGGATCAAACGCATCATCCTGTTGACTGGTACGCCCAGTCCTAACGGCTTACAAGATCTGTGGGGGCAGATGTGGTTCGTGGACAAGGGTGATCGCCTCGGCCGAACGTTCGACGCATTCAAACAACGTTGGTTCCGCGCTTCGCATACCGGGTTCGGCGTAGAGGCCACCGACCGGGCGCAAGGCGAGATCCAGGCGGCGCTTAAAGACGTGTGCATCACCATCGACGCGGCGGACTGGTTCGCACTGGAAGAGCCGATCATCAACCGCATCATGGTCGAGCTGCCGGCGTCGGCCAAGGTCATGTACAAGCAGATGGAGAAGCAGTTCTTCATGGAGCTGGAAGGCGGGCAGCAGATCGAAGCACTGAACGCTGCTGCTAAGTCTATGAAATTATTACAAATTGCAAACGGCGCAGCCTATTTGGAAGGCGGGCAAGATTGGGAAAAGATCCACGATGAGAAACTGGACGCGCTGGAAGAAATCATCGAGGAAGCCGCCGGTATGCCGGTTTTGTGCGCATATCACTTCAAGAGCGACCTGGCGCGCCTCAAGAAGCGTTTCCCAGATGGCATCGACCTGTCGGCCAAAGGTGGACTGGAACGCGCTCAGGCGGGCGAAGGTCGCGTTTGGTTCGGCCACCCCGCTTCGATGGGCCACGGCGTGGACGGACTGCAGTACCACACGAACATCATGGCGTTCTTCGGGTATAGCTGGTCGCTGGAAAACTACCTGCAGTTTATCGAACGCATCGGGCCTACCCGCCAGTTGCAGGCAGGGTTCAAGCGCCCAGTGTTCATGCACATGATCATGGCGGCGGATACCGTGGACGAACTGGTACTGGAGCGGCTGCACAGCAAGCGAGAGGTGCAGGACATCTTGATGGAAGCGATGAAAGAACGTGGGTTCAAAACAATCACAGAGGATGCAGCGTAATGCGAAATATTCAAACACGGGAAGGCTACGACCTTTGGGACAAAGTTCACGAATTGCCGCGCTTCAACTTCTGGCGAGGGGGTGAAGACGAAAAGGGTAGCGTAATTCGCGTTCCAGAGAAGCACGGTAACTGGGTCAATTTCAACGACCTAACCACCTTGGCGGATGAGTACCAAGACGAGATAAACAGCCTGCGCGAACGCCTAGCGCGCCTTGAACTAAAGGCGGTGTGAAGTGAAGATCGACAAAACAAAAGCCTGCAAGTGGCACGGCGGAACGCTTGACCGAACTGCGGATTGTCCAGGGTGCAATGCGTCCAAACGCAGGAAAGCAGGCGTAGTGCCGTCCGAACCTGGGCCTCGAACTGAGCAGCCCAAAGCCCTAGACACGCAAGTCGGCGGCGGCCACTACAAAGACATGGCAATCCAGCCGATGGAATACTCGATGAAGAACGGCTTGGACGCCTGCCAGCACACGGCGATCAAGTACATCAGCCGGTTCCGTGACAAGGGCGGCATCGAGGACTTGCGCAAAGCCAAGCACGTCATCGACATGTTGATACAGTTCGAAGAGGAGAAAGGACAATGAGCAAATTCTTCGGCGCTCGCATGGTGCGGGCCGCGAAAAGGAGTGAAGCGGAATAGTTGACTACAAGAGGAAGGTTGTATATCCTTGCGTTACTTAAACCAGTTCAGGAGAAGGAAGATGACTTTTTATTGCGCAGACCACGTTCGAATTGCTGACGATCTCGGCCCTTACAAAACACATTTCACTAAGGGCTGTGAAGCGATTGTTCAGTATTCCTACTTCGACAAGTATGGCTTCGGCAGCAAGACCAGCTATTCGGTTCTACTGAAGGGTCTTGGTTCCTGCTCTTGGTATGAAGAGTCGGAACTGACTTTAATCGCCAAGTCGCAGCACGATTTAATGACGGAATGGGAATCGAAACTGGCGCCGTCTAAACCCGATCCGGTATACGCCATTCCTTGGATCGAAGATCCAGCTATTAAGGCTTTGCGCATCGACTTATACGAGTGCACAGAACGGCCAGCTTTGATCCTCAAGCCTTTCGAGCCTAAGAACGCGATCGAATACGCGTGGATTCCTCAGACCATCGGCGATCAGATTTGGGTCGTTTACCGCTTCGCCAACGCGGCTGATGCAGAAGCGTGGACGGCATCGCTCCCTACACAACTGGCCGGATGGCTTGACGACAAAGTGAAAGGGGCCGCGCAGAAGTACGGCTTCAAGACTTACCAGCCTTGAGGGCCGTGTGATGAAAATCCTAGCCATGCTCTACATGTTCACCCCATTCGGCCCGGTGCCAGTGGCCGCGTACTTCACGCAGGACGCCCAGGTTATCTGCCAGGCGACAGCCGCTGCGCAAAATGCAACTGAGGAAGAGGAGTATTACTGTGAGTGAAGTAAAATTACCGATTACCTGTGAAGTCGCCGGCAGAATTTGGCATCTATTTACTTTCGAATACCGAACATTGGAAGGAGTATTTGCGGGCTACCTACACGCAATTTCTGAAGAACACGCTTCCTCAATGTTGGAGGAGATGTGTTCTTCGGCAGTTCTGAAAGGGCGCATGGTGGAGGTACTATGAGCCTTTTCCAATGCGAGGAATGCGGTTGCAGGGAGAATACGGCAACTAGCGGCTATTGGTTTCGCGAAGAAGATGGGAATCCATGTCAGGGCCGAAAATTGTGCTCAGCCTGCGACCCGAGTATCGCGGAATGGCACGGGAATTTCGAACGTATATTCCTTCCGAAAGGGAAATTCGTAACCGGCGTAATGGGCACCCTCGTGCATATTGATAACGGGGATACCGAGTACAAAAAGTATCGACTACCTCGCTGAACGCTTCCTCAATTCCGACCGGCAGAACTGGTATTCCCCGAACTGCCGGTCGTAGGCTCTTCGTAAGGCGAAATAATCTTGTCCAGAAGCGGCATCAAGTATTGCGGTTCCGCTGATAGCTCTGCCGGGAACGGCTCCAGCGGCGGGCACTGCTGGACAACTGGCTCTGACACGCAACCGCTTAGTGCCATCAGCAACAGCCCGCTCAATAGCGCTCGTCTCATTTTCTTTACCCGCCTTGTACTCGATGAACGTCGCCCGTATGGCTTCCGTCTGTGCGCGTGACGCGATTAGTTGTTGGTTCACTGCGTCCACGTTCGCGCTGATCGCGGCAGCGGTTACCAAGTCGGCGGCCTGCACGTCGTTATCCCATCGCAAACCCTGGACGTACCACGAGCCGGCAGCGCCGATCAGGAACGCAGCGACGTAGCCGTATCCCTGCATCAATTGAGCACCGTCAGCGCGTACTTGTACCGCGCCTTCCTATCTTCGAGCCCATTGGTTCCGCCATTGATCGCCCGGGTGATGTCGGTAAACCGGTCGGCATCTGCCAGTGCGTTCAGGTTGCGCGTCGTCCAGTACCAGACGGCGGACTTCGAGGCCCACTCCGGTTGCTCCAAAAGCTCAGGCGTCTTCAACAGACGATCGTCACCAAACAGAGCTTGACTGGCGCGACCGTAGTTCGCCCGGCCGGTTACCTGAATAAGCCCGCGGCCGCAGAACTTAGCGCCGTCACCTAGTTGCGTGTTGCCGAGATCTTTACGCCCGTCGTACTTGGCGAAGTAGCTCGGCCCGCCCAGCTCTTTCGAATAGACCAAGGATCCGCTCTCGTGGCCGATCTGAGCGAGGAAGGCGGCAATGCGCAGTCTGGTATTGATCTTGCCGCCTTCCATCGCCAGGGTAAGCGCTGCGGCCCACTTCTGAGCGCGGGCTAGAGGGATGTTCATAACCAACATCAGTTCGGCAGCGTCCATTATAGGAATAACCTCGGATTAATCGGCGGGATCATCTTCGCCACGTTCCCCTTCGCCCTAACCAACAAACCTAACACGCAGCCGAAGGCTATGATCAGCAAGCCATGAACCATGGCCGGACCGGGCTTTACTATGTGGAAGAGGATGAGTGTGAAGAGTCCGACGTTAGCTGCGGCGAGCCCTACGGCCAGCATAGAGACGCCCCAGCGTTGTCGGGAGTGGGAACCGTTGTATACGAAAAGAATCAGGAAGGTTGCGAAATGGATGACGCACTCTACCCAAAGCAGAATCACGTTAAGCTCCATCGTTGCCACCCCGGCTTTTGAAAAATGGAATGAGACCGATGATTGTCTTAATCCACTCTGGCACTGGGCCATCTTTCTCTACCATATAGCCTAGAGCGGTAAATACGACCGCGATAAGCGCACCAATGGCCCCTGATACGAACAACGCTTTTTCATCGTATGGCGGCCCTCCACCATAGAAATAGACACCGCCGCCGTAAGCCATACCCCATGAGAACACGGTAAGCATGAATCGTTCCCTAAAGGATGTGGCCCGGGGCGCGGCCAGGTAGAAGCAACAACCTATCGCGGCGCCGGCGGCGGCGTAACCATTCATCCCGGCTAGCAAAGCACAAACCCAAAGGTATGCGTAAGTCTCGCACTGATCCCGCATGGCCTAACCCCTATGTGTTTCGGCCATGATACCACGCACAATTAACTCGGCGGGAACGCGTCGTCGCTGAGGTACATCCTTGGATCGTAGTTAACCGCTTTCACGCTGCAGGTTCGCGTTCCGCTTGGTGACACATCCGTAATCAATGCGGGGAAGGCCCACGTCGATTCGTGCCCGAACTGGATGATCGGCGGTGTGTCGATGTTGCCCGACACGTTCGGCACGAAGTCTAGGGTCGGGAGGGTAAACGTGTAGTCGTCGACCATCGTGGCGAAGTATGGGCCTGCGGCGCTGCCGTCCAAGCGGCGAACCACGACCTTATGCGCACCTGGCTGAGACCAATCGAGCGGTTGCGAAACTTCCAGGGTGATAGGATTCCCGGGTATGTAATCCGACGGCGAGAAGTCTACGACTTCCGCGCTCTGCCCGTATCCAGGTGTCGCAACGCCGAGCGCCACGTAATCGAAATACGCACTGTTCAACGCGTCAAGCTCAGTCTTGAAGCTGTACTGCCGCTGGCGATAGATATGACCGCGGCGGCGACGCATGCCAATGCGCCACGCTTTGTACCGAACGCCCACGCCGTCAACGCGGATCTTTTCTACGCGTTCGCCTGCGTCTCCAGGCAGTCTGCATTCTACGGTTTCATCTTGCCGGGTGATGTGATCGTAATACTCGACGTCCACGCCGTCGAAGTCGTCCGGCTGATCGGGCATCACGAAGTTATCGGCCAAAGGCTCGAGCATGATGTGAGGGTTGTAAACGTGGTCGAACGCAGGACCACGCGGCTCGTCGCGCACTGGCACCAGCAGACCCCGATCAATCGTCAGTTCGGAGAAGCCGGCCTGTAAAGCATCGATCAAGTTCGACTTGACAGTCTTCGAGTCGTTCACGATCCGGTCGTACGTATCGCCGCGCGGCGTCCAGCGAGTCGACTCAAGACGGTCCAGCTCGGCCAGGTCGATGTCGGTAACGTCGTTATACCCAACGTTGCGGATGATGTGCCCGATAGCTGCGGAGATCTCCCGGGTCGGCTGAGGAGCCTGCCACGCGCCGTTACGCAGTACCGGCAGGATGCGGGTGCATGACAGGTTGATCAGGCTTTCGCTTTGCGAGGAGATTCGATCGCCGCCGCGGATGTCGCAGGTCAAGACTGTCATGCCAGGGTAAGACGTAGGCGAAGAGTAGAACATCAGGCCCTTAAGCGCCTTCCACATCATCGTGTCGTTCTGCTCCTTGTCAGGGTCGCCGCTCCCTTGGTTGACGAAGATCTTCTTCATGCGCACTTCGGGACGCATTGGGTACGGCAGATCGATTCGGTACGTATAACCCTGGGCGTCGAGCGTATTGTCAGTGGCCTGGACCGTAGTAGCGATCCACGCGCCGCCCAGTGCCATGTCGCGGTACTCCCACGACTGGTACGCAGTCAACATTCCATAATTGCCCTTCGCGTCCAGGAACACGATCCCGCTCGGGTAGAAGATATCCACTTCGATAGCCACGATCTTCTGGCCGACAGGGCATGCGGGGAAAGGGCCGCGGTATCCGCTGACGAGGTTCGAACTGTCCAGTAGGAGCTGCGCCACGTTAGACGATAGCGTGTCCCACCCCGGCCAAGAGTTGTCGTCTGAGCCGTCGGCACGCAGCCGCTTTACCTGCATAGTCGAGGTGGAGATTGCCAGAATGCGGAACTGGAAGCCGCGGTAGGACATGGCCATAACGACCGGGCCGATGACCAAGCCCGTACCCGGGGCGCCCCCTTCGTAATCAAGCTGCAGCGTTGTAGGCGTCACCGCGAAGACAGTGTAGAAACCTTGGTTCTGCCCAGTGATCTGGATCTGATCACCGGCGATGAAGTTGAACTGGGCGATAGGTCCGGAGATCACATCGCGGCCGCCCGTGCCTGTCCCGTCTGCGACGGTGAAGTTGTACGGCGCTGCAGGGTTAACGATCAGCCCTACAGTCCAGTCTGCAGGGAACGTACCGGCACCGCCGGGAAGCGTTACGGTGTCCCCAGCGAAGTTCATGACGGAAGCTGTGACGTTAGAAGTCAGACCGCCAGTGCTTACCGTAAGCTCGAGACCGGAGGCCCCTGTGTTACTCGCCCCCACTTCTGGCGCTGTGTACCAAAAGTAATGCGCCGGGTTAGCGGATAGGTCCGCACCTGGAGGATAGATGAAGAACGACCCGTCTGCGCCGAGGTTCAATAACGGTGTTTCACCGGTCTTCACTTCGTTCGGGTTGATCAGGTAGGAGCCCTGCCCTACGGCCAGGCACATCTCAGTGCGGATCTCGCGAGGCGCGGCGAAATAGCTACGCGGCGGTACCAAGTAGTCTGGATAGCGCTGCGGGTTATAGCCGAACAGCTCAGGGCGCACGTCGTTGATTTTTACTTTATTGCCTTTACTACTCGACTGGTCGAGAGCTTTGCCTTGTTGGCTCGACTGCTGATTTAGCCCCGGCAGTTTAGGCATCAGCAGGCCGAGCACCGCCTTAGCGCCAGCGACCAAAGCGAAGGTAATCGAGAATGGGTCCGTACCTTTCGGTTCCCGGTAAATCTCTACGCGGTCTTCTGCGGTGATCAACGTGTTCAGCCACTGGCGAGGCAGGAGCCTTTCGTCGTTCACGTACAGGCTTATCGCTAGCTTATCCAGTGGCGTGCGTTTCGAGATGCCGTGCCGGTACAGCCACTCCGCGACCATTTGCGGCTTGCGGATCTTATAGGTTTCCTTCCCTTCGTCCGAAAGGCGGCTCGCATAAATCTCGATCATGGGCGATCTCGGTGAAAGGTCACAGTAGAGTGGTCGCGCAGCCACTTGTGCAGCGGCATGCAGCGGGGGCCGCGCGCCGGGTTGATCTCCAGAATGCGCAAGCCGTCTGCGGATTCAATGACCAGGGCTACGTGCGTACAGATGCGTCCGATCATTACCGCCGCGATAGCACCATGCTCGGGTTCGCAACGCTCCATGCAGGAAGACTCTTCCTCGTAGGCCCGGGTGAACTCTCGAGGATCGGTATTACGCAGACTGCCGTACTCCGGAAGAAGCCGGAGCCCAAGCTCAAAATGTCGCACAGTCCTGACTAACGACCAGCAGTCGTGTTTGTCGGGCCCGCGGGCGCCATCCTCATAGGAGCAACCGAGATACTTATTCACAAATTCCATCAGATGTACCTGAGCGCAGGAGCGTAGTTCACAGTGTACAACGCCCGTGGCCAAGCGACACCGATCATGTTGAAGTAGCCCGTCTCGAGCCGGGCTTCCTGCCCCTGCAGCGTACCGCCGAGCACCGTCAAGACGTAAGGCTTTTCAGCAGGCGCAGAGAGGTTCGTGTTCAGGTAGGTTCGGTAGACGGCAGTAACGCGAGCATTCGCCTCGATCGCCAAGTCGACCTTCTTGGACACTTCGCCGGTGGTGTTATCCACGGCGAAGGCCAAAGTCTGGTTCCCTTTGTTGTTCTTTGCGGCCAGGGCGATATCGATATTCGCGGCGATGAAGGTCACTGTACGGCCGTCCTCCGTTTCGGCCGTCACGTCATCGAACCCATTGCAGATGAAGACAGGCTCTGCCCATGCAGCGCACGTCAGTTCAAGCGTCCTGATAATCGCATCAAGACGCTCGTTAGCCCCGGCGTTTACTTCCGCTAGGATCTGACTCATCAGGCGGAAATCGGGTTAGCAGTTTTCCAGGTGCCTGGAGTTCCTGCGGTTATGCAAATGAAATCCGCAAACCCAGCAGCGGACGGCAATGTGTTCGTCCACCTGTCGCCGCGCTGGTGTGAGCCCGTGGCCGGAGCGTTCGAGCCGTACCCGAACTTGTTCCAATAGGTAGAGCCCGCAACAGTCTTGCGCATTACGTGGCCGACATCGCCGCAGATCCATTCCGACCCGACGCTAATCTTCGTCCACTGGTTGCCCACCTCGAAGGCCACGTCAGGCGAACGCCCGTGGTGCATCAGGTCGACACGAGTAATCGAAGTTGTCCCTTCGACATTGATCAAGTTCGGCAGATCGTTAACTGTGTTGCCTTTGAACGACACCACGTCACCCTGGATCGCGGCGAAGGCAGTAGTCGCAAGGGCGTACGTCTTGCCTCCGGTAAACACTGTGTTCTTCACTTCCATAAGATCGAAGCGGCCGACGACGTTCTCCAAGAAAATTGCGGCGTAGGAGTTCGCGTAAGCAGAGCTATTGGCGTTCTCGATCGTGTCGCCGTCGATCACCCAGTTGGCATCATTCGGGCAATTACCAAACGTGTACGCCGGGCCGAGTACGCCGGTGATCCGGTTGCCTAGTGCGCGGAAGTTCTTCACGTTGGCGATCCAAGCGGCCGGAGGGTATCCAACGCCATGGTCGACGCCATTGAACTCAAGTTGGTTACCGATCATGTCGACGCGATCAACCGTTGCGGCCAAGGTGGCCACGCCGAAGTCAACCATCGCAAATTTGCCGACGCCGGTCACCAGTTGGTTGTTCAGGATCTGGATATTGGCTAAGGTGAAGCCCGGGTTTGTGTACCCGCGCACGAGCATATGCCCTTGGACGCATTTGTTGTTGCTGATGGTGATCAGGCCGGCGTTGGACGCATAGCCGCCGATGTTTACCATGTTCAGGAAGTTGTAATACTCGTTCCCGTCGATAACCGACAGGTCACCGTGCGCTTCGAACATGGAGCAGATCGTCGCCGGCAATCCGTTGTTACGCCCGATGCAATTTTTACCCTTGATGCTGGTGAAGCCGTAGACGCTGGAATGGTCGGTGATCCCTGTGTTGCCTGCAATCGTTTCACCCACGTCGGTGAACGTGCAGCCGATGGTTTCGACCGGGCCGATCGAGAACGGAAAGGTGTTCAGTCCCCACTGGATCACATGGTAGCCGGGGCAGTTTTTGAAGTTCACGTCGTACACGCCGCAGCCTACGCCCTTGCTAACCGCGACGAGCGCATTGCTCTTCATCGTCAAGTTCAGGTTTCCAGCAGCGTTGCCGTCGACGTAGTTGCCGGGCAAGCCGCGCACGGTGAAGTAATCAGTCGCTGGATCAGCGTCTTCGGCGTAAGAAATGAATCGATACCCGAGCGCACCGGCCAGGGTGTTCTGTCCGTCAGCGATCTTGATCTGGCCCTGGATGATGAAGTTTACGTAGGGCATCGGCTTGCACATTACTTTGTTCGTGCCGGTCAGCAGACCGCCAAACTCGTATGGCCCGAGGCTACTGCGCGGAAGCAGAACGTCGACAGGCGTACCCGTAGCTACACCGATGGTCGAGGCGACAGCGAACGCTGCATTAAGGGCGTTGATGTTGGTTACGCCGTTAGCACCAGGCGCGCCTCCGGGTATAGCACCGTAAGCGCGAACGTTGACCACGCCTAGCGTCGCCTGGGCAGCGAGGAAGGCGCCGACAGTATCAGGGGGATAGGTCAGCGAGGGGTCAAAGCCTACGATACCGGCGCCGGCAGAGCTAGCCAGAGTGGAGCGCAATGAGGCATCGCCCACGTCGACCAATAGGAGCTGATCGGTTGCCCAGTTGCCCGTCAGGTTCACAGGGAAGCTCGCCGGCATCTTCACCTTGTACACGGAGCCAGCGCGGTCGATTAGCTGCGTAGGGCGCAGCACGGTAAGCGGCGTGCCGTCCACGTAGACCAGGTGGGTAGCCTCCCACCCGAAAGCCTCGATGAAGTCGGCGACCATCTTCTGCATGCCGGCCCACGTCTCACGACGCCTGTTGAAGCGGTCGTAGAACGATGGCAGCTCCGAGTTCATCGCGTCATCGAAGTTCGAGGCGTTGTTGAACAGCACCTTGACTTCGGTCGAGCCTAGCGGGAACTGCGTGGTTGGGTACGTGTTGGCCATTACTCTGCCTCGGCTTTAGACTGAAGATCCGCGATTTGCTCCAGCAGCTTTTGGATTTGCCCCGCATCGCTCTCTGATTTCTCGAGGAGCTTCTGGTGCTCTACGAGATTTTTGGCTGCAGAATTCCCGACCAACTGGGCTACGATACCGAAAGCCGCAGCGTCCTGCGTGTCCAGGGGTAGCACGTTATCCACTGCTGTATTCAAAACGACGCCGTCTTCCTTGACCTCCGTCAGAGTTTGGTATTGCGCTGCCCACGAGCCATCAGGGCGAACCCGGATGAGGATTTCATAGAGCGATGTTTCTTTCGTGAAGGTCGCCATTTAGCTCACCGTCGTAGTTGTGTTGAGGATCTGCCAAACAGAGCCGTTGGATCTGCAGCGCTTCGATCCACCGGTGGCGTCCGTTACGTCGATTTCGTACCCGCTAAAAGCGGCCGCCGACGGCAGTGTAGCAAGAGTGTACTGCCCCGGTCTCACCGGACCGGAGAAAGTCCCTTTTATAGACAAAACATCCGACCACTGTAGGAGCGTCGTACCAAGCGAGTTAACCGACGTAACTCGCGGCACTACCTGGTTGGCGATGAGCTGGCCACGGATATCGGTAGAAACGGTGCTTGTGCCGGAACGGGTAACGATGATCGCGTTTGACGTTACCGTTTCATCATCGGATACGATTTGAAGGTTCCAAGTGGTCGCACTCGTAACCGTCTGCGTACGCTTCTGATCGGCAGGAGCATCGCGCTTGTAATATTTGTAAATTGGTGTAGAGGCTTCCGGGTTTACCGATCTATCGTAGTTTTTAAACGCACTCGCACCGATCGTGCCGTCGATCTCTATATCTCCGCCTGAGTAACTCGACGAATACGTCGTAGGACCGAGCACACTGTTGCGAGTATTGTTTACCAGACCAAACGCGTACTGCTTCACATTCCTATTGGGGACATGTGCCATGGATAACATGCCGGTTTGTAGCTGAACACAGTTATCCGCAAAGATAGCGTAATCCAGAAACAGACCAAACGTGCCCTTCTCCACGAATACCGCAGAAGTGCCGACCGTATGTACGCCGATACTAGTTCTGCCGACTCCCGTCTGGATGCTAGGTTGTATCTCAAGGCCGCCCGTCTTAACCTTGCTCCCCGTGTTTAAGTAGATGCCTTTCCAGTCGTGATCAGCATTGACAACGCCCTTATTGTGGCGGCGGATAGTAAGAATATCCCACTCAACTGACGTAGGGCCTTCCGCGTAAACGCCCGTCCTCTGGACGTTTAGGTTGCTATTGGTGATTTTTACTTCGGATGGTCCGAGAGATCCGACTTGAATAATACCGTCAAACCCGTGGGCGAAGTCGCAATTGTCAATGTGCCAGAATGTGCCGCCTGTAAATTCAACGTGCGTCCTCGTTGACGCGATGGTGCAGCCGTTCACATAGATCGATGCGGTCACGCCGTCCATGCCAGTCTCCCCGAAGCGGAAACCAGTTGTGACCTGCTGCCCTGCATCAGCCAGGGAAATATTATAATTACCAAAAATATCGACAGCAGAGATTTTAGTGTTGAAGGATTGCATTTGATGAATCGCGCAATCCCAACTTTCCACGCGCTCGTGCCCCGCTGCAACCAAAGGTGGGAGCGCAGTATACCCGCCGATAGTTAGATCTTCCCACGCGAACCGACTCTTCAGAGTGTAGTACTGCTCTGGATCGTTGGCCGTTCGGATTGCTGTACCGCCGTTAACGCCTTTCTTCAGCAATGCAAAGCCGCTGGCGCGGTTAGAGGTAGCAAAAAGCGTTGGCTGGAAAAATAGCCCGTCCCCCGTGTTTGTGAAAACGAGCCTAGACTTCCCCCCGGGCATTCTTATGCTGCTTTGCAGAAGCATCAAGGGATCACTAAGGACATACTCTTTATCCGAACCGGTGATAATTGACCCGCTAAGTCCTACTTTCTGCCATGCAGCCCAGTCGATAGACTGAGAAAGTGACGTTGCGAAAGGGTAGTCAACCTGAGCGGCGGCGAGGGTTGCGTATTTCTCGTGAAGAGGATGAAGGTCACCGTCGCCAATCGCCCCGAAATCATCTACGTTTTTCGCGCCTAGTAGCGCATCCGCGACATTCCTCTCACCGAATCCAACGAGGGCGGCCCCTCCGGGGGAAGTAAGTAGAGAGTTGTCGGCTTCAATACCGGCCAGGGTTCTGCGCGTAACGCCAAGCCGGTCAACGAACGTCGGAAACGTGCTGTTCGTAAGCTCGTCGATGTGCTTGGCGTTATCGTCCAGGTCGCGAGGGTCGATCGAAGGGACCGGGTTGCCCGTATTGTAAAAACTCATGGCGTCGGCCACTCCTCATTGATAGCTTGATCGGTTTCGAGAATGTACACCTGCCAAGGGTTAAGAGGCCATTCGTCGTTCATAGCGTAATCGAATATTTCCGGGTTCAGTACGAAGGACGGCAACAGCTCCGCCCACCCTGGCGGCAACAGTGGACGGTTGCGCAGCTCGCAGGTGACACGGTAACGCCACAGGAATTTCCCAGTAAGCTCGCCGCCGACCGGCACTTCGGTGAACCGGACTTCGTGCTCGTTGAAGCCCATGGGCGTCAACAGCGTCATGGTGAACCAGCCTGCGCCGACGATCTGAGCGGCCCAAGCTTCGAACAACATGGCTTGCGGGCCGGACATGATCCAGCTCAAGGACACCATGGTCGGAGCGTTAGGGAACTCAATACGCTGCCGCGCACGGCCGCTGTCCATCGGGGTGCGCCGAATGTTATTCGTCGGCGTGAAGCCGTAGTTCTCCCGCAGTGGGCAGGGCAGCCCTTCCGGGTAGACAGGAATCGCCATCAGCGACCTGCCGTCGATAGGTTGTATTTGCGGCTCATCGCGTCAGCAGTACGACCATCGCCCAAGAGATCCGCTACGAATACGTCGATCATTTTCTCACCCTGATCACCGGTGCGCTCTTCGGATTGTCCGGCGCGCGATGCGTCTTCGATCAAGTTTACCGTAGTCGAACCCATATTGCTTGGCGAGCTTATGTTGTTCAAGGTCTTGTCAAGCTTGGCACTGGTCTGCGCCGTGGTCACACGTTCCCCTTTCTGGAGGAGCCATGTGCCGGTTTGCGGCACGGAATCGATACCGTCGTGCGCCATACCGGCTATTCCCGCGATACTGGCTGAGAGGCCGCCAGCGTAAGCCAGGGCCGATGCTGCGGCAGCCGGTGCGGCCAGGGGGCCGATGATCGGGATAGCTGCCGTGGACGTGAACGCGTTCAGGCCCGCGGCGATAGCTTGAGCCGCTGCGTACTGGATCAGCATCTTCAAAGCGGTCTGCGCGAAGCTGGCGGCCAGGTCTTGGAACGACAGTTTGCCGGTTGTCACGAAGCCGTACAGCGCATCGGTCAAACCGCTGAAGGCACCATCGAAAAGCGTTTGGGTCTGCGCCGCTACGTCAGTCGCTTCGGTCAGGTAGTTGTTCCACGACTCCGAGGCGCCGAGGAAGAAATTCGCGGAAGCTGCGTCGACTTGGTTGTAGTAGTCCTGCTGCATGACCAAGCGCGTAGCCAGGGCCTCTTCAAGAATCGCGTTCTGCTCGTCGAACAGCTCTTCGCTGATCTGCCCTTTGTTGAACTGCGCGTTCAGCTTGTCGACTTCGGACTGGTACTCTTTGCGAATCGCCAAGTCTTCTTTCAAGCGCTCGCGCAACTTGTCGCCGGAGCCAAGGCCGGCGAGCGAAGAATCAAGTCCTTCCTGTGACTGCTGCAGCTTCGACGCTTGGTTCTCTTGGAACGCGGCCAGTTTGGCGGCTTCGTCGGTTGCCTGTTTGCGTGCGGCGACTTCCTGCTCGAGTGCTACGTTGCGCTTGAGCTGTGCGCGCAACAGATCCTCAGAAGCCAAGATCGACTTCTGATCGGCGGTCTGAATGTCCTTCGACTTGATGTCGGCGATCTGCTGCTCGAAGGCGGCAAGCGCTTTGGCTTGCACGCCGAGCTTCTCGGTAGTATCCGACTGGACCTGAAGCGCGGCGGCCTGCTGGCGCAGAGTATCGAGCATCTTCTGGCCGGCGTCTTCGCGGAAAGCTTTTGCGGCCGGCGATGCTGCGGCTTTGTACTGTTCTTCCGCAGCCTTGCGAAGCTGGGCGATCTGAGCATCGCTGTACTGCACACCGCGGGCTGCCGCTGCGGCAACCTGCTTATCGATCTCGGCGAAGCGCTTGGCGAGTTTGTCGGTCTTCGGCGCCGTTTCGTCCAGGGCTTTATTCAGCTCGGCGACAGCGTTGATCCCTTTCTTGTCCTTGGCGACTTCGTTCGCGGTGACCTGCGCGCGCTTGCGGCTTTCCTCCTGCTGTACAAGCAGGTCGGTAATTTCCTTCTCGGTCTGCTCCCTCCGCAGATCATCGCTAGGCGCGAGGAAGCCGCCAGAGCCGCGGCTGTTGTTCACGGCGTCAGCGTTCGCGATCTCTTGGAGCCGGTCGTTCAGAACTTTGAGCTTCTGCTCAATCGTGCCTTCGCGGCCGATGTCTAGGAAAGCGTCCCACGCGTCTTTCGCAGCGTTCTTCACCGACAGCCAAGCGCTTTCGACAAAGCCGAGGTTGTCCTTGATGCTGTTCGCGCGAGTAGTAAGCGCTTCGGCATAAGCCGATTCGGCCAGGTTGGCGGCACCCTGCGCATCGCCTTGACGCTGCAAGGCTTCGATCTGCGCGTAGGTCGAAGTAGTCAGGTAGTTGAGGGAGTCGTTCAACTCCTTGGAATACTTGACCGGATCCTTCGCCAGCTTCTCGAAGTCCTTGACCGTTTCTTCGGCCGCTTTGCCGGTCGCCTCTTCCATCTTCAGCGCGGCAACGGCGATCGTGTCGAACGAGGACGCCGGGATCTTCCCGGAGGCTGCCAGTTGCGCCAAGACCCTGGCCGCGGCGCCTACCGTGCCGACGGATTGGCTTACGCTTTGAGCCTGTGAGGCGAGCGCATCGGCGTTCGTGCCGGCGGCGTTGCCGTTCAGGATCAGCGCTTTGGTGAATGCGGTTGTCTCGTCGCTGCCTTGCTTATAGGCCAGGGCGAGTACGGCAGCAGCGGCGGCAGCTACGGTGAACGGGTTAACGAGGCCGAGAACGTAGCCGCCGAGAGCACGGGCCGCCGGCCCAATGCCGCCGAACATATCCTTGAGCTGGCCGCCCTGTTGCAGGAATACAGTCAGCGGGTTTTGCCCAGCTTGGAGCGACACGGCGATGTCGGTGAACTGCGCAGGCACGCCGCGCAAGTTGGCGGCGAGTTGCTTAGCCGACAGGCCGTTTGCATCTAGTTGCTTGGCGTTCTTACCGATCGCGGTACCGGTCTGCTCTACGGCCTTGCGGGTCTCGTTGAGCTTGGCGAGGTACGCATTATAGTCGTCGACAGGAAGGCGCCCCGCATCGCGGTGCGCTTTGAGCTGCTGCTCCATTTTGTCGAGACGGGAGTACGCGGCGATGGTCGGGTCGATCTGTCCGACCAGTTTGTCCAGGGCGTTGCCTTGGCGCTGCGCTTCCTTGGTCGCAGAAGCCAAAGCGCGCTCGGCCTGATTCATACCGCGCTCAAAGCCCGCGGTATTTGCGACGAGATCCACCGTAAGTTGGCCCAAACTTTGCACGGCTATGGCGGCGGTCTCCTAGAGGCTTGCAGAACTTTTAAGAAATCTTCCGGCGTAGCATAACGCAGTTCGTCGTCGGATTCCCGGTTAGGAATGAAGTCTGCGACCTTTGCGTTTTTGTTGCCCATAAGCTGCGCGGCGGTACTGCATATCAATGCGGAGGACTGCTCGACGCGTTCAGCAATGTTCAAGCCCCCATGGCGCCGCATGTACTGAGCCCAGTGCCGCGCTTCGACCAAGGACAAGTTCTGTTGGGCTTCGGCGATCGTGCGACCGCCTATACCGTTCAGGACTAGTTCGAACCAGAGGTCTTCGGGGGCTTCGTCTTTGCCGATTGCGCTTCGTTAACCGCAGTGATCAGTGCGAGGAACAGCGTGTCGCACATCGCACCGCGGCCTTCGATCCCGGTATTGCCAAGGATGTCGGCTACGGTAAAGATCGGGCCGCCCTCTTCGTCACACACCATGGTCGCAATACGTGCGGCCAAGTGTTCCTGGTTGCCTTCAGCAGCTTTCCAGGTGTTGGTGATCGTGTGGTACGACGCCAGGCGCACGCAGATGTCTGCGGTCAGCTCTTCGCCTTCCGTGTTGTGCCATTTGATCTGGCGCTTCACGAAAGGCTCGCTTACGAAGGCGCCTTGAGCAACGAGGTCTTTAAGGTTCAAGGACATTGATTAGCTCGACGACTTAGGAATGAGGACCGGTTCGCCCGACACTTGAATGCCAACGGTCGAGGTGACCATGGTGTTCAGCGCGAAGGTGAATGGGTAGCTGTTCATGTAACCTTCAAAGGTCAGCCAGCTACGGGTAGGCGGCAGAACGAATTCGTCGTCGCCGTTGCTGTCAGTGCCGGTAGTTGGTGCTGCTGTACCATCGGAGAACCCGATCGCCCATTGGAGGGTCACGCCGGCGGTCTTCAGTTGGTGCAGACGGATGTGGTTCACGTCAGCCGGATCGAACTGCAGACCGAAGGTAGCAGCACCCGGAGTGGCCAAGCCAGCTTCGTAGGTGCGCGACAGGTCATTCAGACAGGTCGTTTCGATTTGGTCGATCGCGGTGTCGATACCGTCGATGGAGGTGATGCAACCCACGTCCAGCAGGGCGCCGGTATCCGGGTCGATGGTATACAGGTCTGTTCCCTGGCTCTTGATGGTCATGGGTGTTGCCTCATGGAGTAATGAACGTTCGACGGAAGCATATCACGCGCCGGGGGTTTCGCAAATCAGGTCCGTTCGACCAGCCAGTCGAGATCGAAGCTGGTCCGGTACAGCTTCGTTTCCTCGTCGCGCATATCGCCACGGTAACCGGTGATGTAGGACTGGAGTTCTACGGCGTAGCGGATCGCTTTCGCCACCGTGGTCGTGGATTGTGTGGTCAGACCGTACACGTCCACCTGCAGGCTTGCGCGGTCCGCATCGGGGCGGCAGTTCAACATGTTGAACGGGTCACCGCCGATCCACTGGTAGACGACGTAGGGTTTAGCTACGGTCTGCGGGGCTTCGCCGAACGGGTAGATCCGCGGGGACGTGCCGCCGAGCAACGCTTGGACGGCGGGATCGGCTTTGCACACTGTGTAGAAAGGTACGTCCATCAGTTGAGCCCCAATTTAACGAGCTGGAATTTTGCAGAGGAAAGGAATTCTTGAAACACGGCCTGCTGGTTCTGCCCCAGCGCGTTACGCATGAAAGGCTGCGCGCGATTGCGTGACGTGCCGAGTTCTACCCACCACCAGTAATACGTATTGCCGCCGCGCTGACCGCGTTTGGTCTTGCGCACCCCCACGGAAATCTTCGTGGATCCGGTTTCGTTGAAAAACTTGGTGTCTTCGACCAGTGCAATGTTTTTGGAAATGTCCGGAATGGTTGACGGATCATCGATCGCTGCCGCTCTGCGGATGGCGTCCTTTAGCACGATGTCCATGGCGTCTTTGGCGGCCGGCACGACGACTTGGCGCTGTAGCTCCTGCGGCAGCGTCTTGAAAACGCGTGACAGCTCTTCAGCGCCCTTCAGTTTGTACGTGATCCAGTCGGCCATGTCATCGCCCTCGGTTTGCCGGGAGTTTATCACAGGCAAGAAAAAGCCCTGAGTTTTTAGGTCAGGGCTTTTAATGCTTCAGGCAGATTTAAAGGTTATCAGGATAATCGTTTAAACGCAAAGGACGCGATGCCTTCACGGCCAAGTTCGGTTTCCGCCCAGTTCACTTCGACGCACTCGAAGCCGTGGATACCGCACCAACGGATAAAGCCCTGGAGACTGAAGTAGTGGATGTGCTCGCCGGGCTTCATGTGCTTTGACTCTACCCACTCACTGGCCGTCTCGCAGATCGGGATTGAGACGAACAGCCATTCCTTGACGCGCTCCAGAAGCTTTTCAGGTTCTGGGATGTGCTCGAGGCTATCCCAGCATGTAATCGCCCGAACCTCTTCAGAGCCGTATGGGTCTTTATACGCGTAGATGCTTTGCAGCCAGGAGATCGCGTCCGGGCAAACGTCATACCCGCAGCCCTGGGACTCCTCGACGAAGCGGCCGCCGCCGATACCAATGTCCACGACTTCAGCCGGGTTGATGTACTTCTTTACCAGTTCCACCCGCGCTTTGGTCAGCAGGCCGCCCATCTTGGTAGCGTCGAGCTTTTGGTAGTTAGCGAAATACTCGCCGCCGTACAGCATCGCTGGCCGAGTATGGAAACCCTGACCTTTCTCAGGGGACCATAAAAAGGTGTCGGTCAGCCCACTCGGTAAGCTTGGCGTCATAGTTGGAAATCCTCTTGTCGCAGTTGTGCTGCTTGAGTTTGCACCGGCAAAAGTTGTCCGGCACCGCAAAGGTAATTGTACTTCCGTCCGGGCAGATCTGCTTCGGCGAATTGAAACCGCCCTGGCCGCCGCAGATGATCCACGCGGGAACCTTGGCCGCTAGCGCAGCAGGCACCAGCCAGCCGATACCGCCGATCACGGCAGCAGCACCCTTGACGAGGGCCAGTAGTTGTTCGACTGGCAGTTCGCCTTTGTGATACCGCACGTCGGCGGGCGGCAAGCAGCCTACAGACCATTCTTTCACGTCGTCTATGTCCGCCACGCTAATAACTCTATACCCTCGCAACGCCGCTTCCTGTGCGGCAGCATAGATATATTCGGGGGTAGGGTTACGCGTATCGGCGCGCCACTCGCTACGTACCGTAGCCGGCCGCACGACAACGTAAGGGCCGGTCTCGGGCGAAGGTGGCAGCGGCGGTAGGTCGAACTCGCCAGGCATTACGCCGAAGCTGGCAATCATCCCGGGAATAATTCCCTCGGTGCCGTAGCGGATCTGTCGAGTCGGTTGACGCGTGGGCGGCATCGTCCAGGTTGCGTGGCGCGCGATGTTCTTCGCTTGGGTGCGCAGATTGGTCTGCGGGCGGAGGAAATGGACACCGGGAATGTCTTGGTAAATTTCCGGCCAGGGTGTGTCGATGTAAAGCGGTTTGGGCAGCGCTTTGATGAAGGCGCGCTGGTACAGGTTGTCGCCGAGGCCCCGCATTCCATGGATGATCATTAAGGCTTCCTCGGCGGCGCGACCTTTGGCATTGGAACTCGCCAAGGCCTAGAACTAAAAATTTCTGCTGCGGTTCTTTCGTCTGGTGCGCACGAAGCGCATAGATACCGGAAAGGCTCGAAAGCGATATCAGTAGCGATTTTCTGCCATCCCCGCTCCCTTCTAAATTGGTAATTGCAAGCACAACAATTTTTCCAGAAAATCAGTGGGTAGCATTCACTAATCAGCGGGGGGACTTTCTGCTTGCGTCGCATTATCAAGCTCCGGTTAAAAAGAACCCGCCTTTCGACGGGTTGAGGAGGGCAGCACAGGAGAAATATAAGGTGCAATCACAGCGGTTTGGCCTTCGCTTGCCGCCTCTCGCATTTAAGCCTGAGTCTACGACTCGTAATTGCACCAAGGAAATACACGGTCCACGATTCGAACGAGTGATCACCGTTTCCGGTAGCTTTAGACCGCTAAGCTTACCCGTGCATTTCCTTGGTGCAACTATTCCGCATGTGCGAGCTGGCGGTACATCGGAAACTTATACCGGTTAAGGCTGCCGACTTCCGCATCAGTGGCGTTGGTTGATCAGAATTCTAAGTGGGCGCATTTTTAACGAGTTGGCCCACAGTCTGCTCTAGTAGCGCGATCGTCTCTCCGATCTGTCACGTCATACGGGACGTTTGCGGCAGGCCCTATCTAATGCTGCAGCTTCAATTCCGCCTGCTAAAACGAACTTTAGTCGCGCACATCACAAGTGTCAACAACCTTTTGCAACTCTTTTTCGAGATGTCCGAGCCGGTAGCATTCCAAGGCCGTTTCACGCGAGCAGTTCACGACCTTATCGCGCTGCTGCAAACGGCAATGCTGCTGATTCCATTTCCTACACAACGCTTCGTCCGGGTTTTTTGTGTCGCTGTGGTCGCCGTGCCAGTGCGTACCTCCTTGCACCGTGCAGTCATACCCAAGAAGCAAGACGCGTTCCGCGCCTAGCTGGAAGGCCAGTTCGATTGCCCGTAATCCGCTGTTATATTCGCCGTAAGCGGTGTGCAGGTTCAAAGCGTACTTCGCCGACGCCTGGCGGGTACACGTCCATCGCTTAGGGCCATCTGGCACTTGGGAGACGTTCGCATCCCACCACGCGAGATCACCTGCGTAAAGGTGATCGCACCAGGCGGCTAGCTGCCAGGAATTGTTCACGGTGATTGTGGGGAGTCCTGACAGCCGGACGAGTTCGCAGTCGCGCGCGTTTAGGCTTGGGCCGGAGGCGATGCAGACGAAGGTTTTCACGAGTTTTCTACGAGTATCATGCGTTTTATAAATATCAGCTCATCGAGAACCCATGTTGTTCCCGCGGGTGCGTCTTCCGTAGGTTCTAAATTCGTGTAAACCACCATAGGCCAACTGCAATCTTGCGCATGACGGCCTACGGCTTGTACTTCGAACCGTATGCCCGATCGACTGGAGGCCCAAATTTGCTTAGCTATTACCGAACCATCCATGTCTAACCCTCGTTAACGCCACGGCTGCACGGAGCAGAAACGTAATCGCGCCCACTTTCCTGATCCGGCAGCCACGCGTGAACATTGTAGATATCGCCGTTATGCAAAATGCGTTGCTTGGCATTCAGGCCGGGGCGCTGGCGAATCACGATGCGCGCGATGATCTCAGACTGAATAGCCGCAGCGGCCAGGAATTCCCTGCCGCTGGCGGGAGCAATGCGCGCCGGAACGTTCTCGAACACGGTTACCCAAGCTTCTGTAAATCCTCCCGTCTCTTCGTCCCGGACTTCGGTCCAGTCTTGGATGTCCACCCGGTGGCGGTACTGGCCGGCGCGGCTCATGAACGTTCTTCCCACGTCAGGGAATAGAGCATCTGTGCGGCGTCGTTCACCGTCAGGCCTCCGGTCAAGGTGCTGAAGCGCCCGTAGTAGGTGCCGGCCGGTAAGCCTCGTTCGGTCCACTCGCCCCCGACGTTGGTAGCACTGTTATTCGCGGAGGATGATCGGAGCTGAATCAAGTCTACCGCGGTTCCTCCGGTGAATGCGCCGCCACTTTCCAATGTGATGACCGGCACGTAGAAAGGGGTCGGCCTTTCCGACATGCGGTTAACACCGATGATCGGCCGTTGCGTCCAGGTTCCCGACGGGGTTACCGCGCCGGTGAACACCTCAAGCTGCAGCGCTCCCTGGGTTAGTTCAAGGTGCTGGTTCCAGAGGATGAAGTCCTTGCTACTGGTGAACCGGAAGGACACCGCCGGTCCAGCTACCGGGATCACGGCGTTGATATAGGATCGGAACATGCGGCCGGCGAAAAACCCTGTTTGCCCGGCGTCAACGCGCAGTCGCGGACTGATCCCAGCGATACCGCCGCCGGTGATGAGCGCTTGTGGTAGGTTCACGTCGATCGGTTCGTCCAGGGCAACTTGGAGACGATCACCGCTGAGCATATCGGCCGGCGGCACCGCTATAACGCGCTCCGCATGGCTGCCGTCGCCCATGTCCGTTTCCTTACGGAGGGGTCCGCCGAATATCTTCCTGAAATAGTCTCCTACTGGCATGCCGGCATCCTCAAGGGGTAGAGCAGAGCGGTGACCGGTTTCGGCAGATAGCCCATGTCGTAGGCCCCGTCTGCGTTCTCGTCACGATCTTTATACAGAAAGCCGAGCTGCAGGAGCGTTGCCGCCTGGACTTCGTACTTGACGACCTTATCACCTGAGCTGTCGACGATATACACAGGATCGCCGGAGCTATCAAGGATCGGATCGTCGTTACTGTCGCGCTCAATTTCGTACGGGCTCGCCGACTTCAGGTAGTTCTTAACCGCGCCGGAAGCCGCGCCGATGTACGCCGTGATCAGCACGTCGTCCGAGTCGTGATCCATGTTCAAGTGCTGCTTGCCGCGTTCCAACGTCACGTACATCATTTGATCGACACTCCCTTGGTAGGGTCGACAGTGCTGGCGTTGTCGCGCAGGTCTTTACCATCACGGCCTTTCTTCACAGCGCAGCGCCAATCTGTCTCGCCACTGCCCGGGACGCCTTTAGGAGCATCGCACTTGGCAATCCAGAAGCTGCCGCCGTAAGACACGCCGTCGCCTTTCTCGTAGGCGCCGTCCGACTTGAAAATATCGCGATCAATGACAGCGGCGATCTTCACCGACTTCTCGATCACGGTTTCACCGGCCTGCATCTTCACGGTTACCGTGCGGCCATCGTCGCCGATCACCATGTCGAAGTTCTCTAGCGACAAAGCGTCTTGGCCGTCCTTCGGTTTCGGCATACGGTCGGCGGCCTTCTCGAAGGTGTCTCGCGCCTGGCGTTCCCACGATAGTGTCAAGTCGGAGAAACGACGCTCGAACGTACCCGCGATCTCCTCGACCGATGGCACTGGCAAAGGTGTGGCGGGCTGGATTGTTTTCACCAGTTCACCGACGTGCGATTTGAGCACATCCATGTCGGCGTCCTTTCCCTTCTCCGGCGCCGGCAACGCGGCTACGGCTTTAGAGACCAGTTCGTCGACCAGGGGTCGTACGTCTTCAACGGTGATCGACTTGCCGTCTTCGGCCTTCGGTACAAGCGCGGCAGCGGACTTCGCCAATGCTTCGACGTCAACTAGCGAAGCGGCATCCTCGGCGGTAAAAATGTGGATCTCCGACAGCTGCTTTTCCAGCTGGTCGATTCGCTCGAGCAGGGGCGCCGTCGATTCTTTTACCAAGGCGCCCATGGCCTTGCCGAACTCTACCGGGTCGATCATCGGGTAACCTCAATTCGTGCGGCCTGAACTGCTTTAAGCAGAAACAATTCTGCTAGGGCCTTTTGTGTTTGGTCATCGACCACTGGATCGGCTACGGGCGCTTCAATAGCTGGCGCGGCATTTGGCGTTGGCAGAACGTTATCCTTGATGACGCTGAGAGGGAAGTCCTGCTGTTGTTTATAGACCGTATCGCCACCGTCAAGAGGTGGCAGGTTGAAGTCCAGTCGACCCTCGTTGATCGTCTCGATGCTACCGTCGATAAGCGTTTTATGGTAGTCAGCCTTCTTGCCGGCGTCCATGCGCATGAGAACCGTTTCGTCCATGTCGACTTTATACGGCATGGCGTTCAACCCTTCGGTCAGCAGCGTTTCCATAGCCTGGATAGGCGATTGGAGCGCATCGTCGTAGTAGAGCTGGTTGATCGCGTCCACGCCGAGGCCGGACGGGATTGTGCCCAAGCCGATCTTGAACGGTGGGATGCCGAACGGCTGGCAGATCTGCTCATCGGAGTAGCGGAGCTGCTCGACCATTTGGGCGTCTACGGACTTGCTACCTAGGGCAACAAACGCCAGGCCATCGCCGACAACCGCGACCTTGCCGGAATTCTCGCCGGTGAAATTGGTGTTCCAGTGGTCGGACAAACGCTTAGCTGTCTCGTCACTGATCGCGCCGGGGGCTGACAAGATGCCGGACGGCTGCGCGTTGTTGCCGAAGAACTCCGCGGAGGACTTCAAGATCCGCATGTTCTTCAGGGTCGGCAGGTACGCCGCGGCAATCGGTGGCAGTCCGATCAACGGATGGAAGGGGCAGATGCAGCGATCGTGGATGATCTCAGAAGCCGGCACGACCAGTTCGTTAAAGCCGTCGGGAAGCAAATTCAGGTTGTCGGTGTAGAGCTGATAGAACACTTCGCCGCTGTCCGACACGAGAGGCATAACACGGCACGGGTCGAGGATGTACATACCGACGACGACGCCGCGGTTGTCGCGCTCCTTGAGCACGTACACGTTGCCTTGGGTAAGCCTGGACAACGCCCAATATTCGCGGAACTGCTGGCCGGTCTGGTAATGGTTCGGCTTGCGCAGCACGGGGGAAAACGCCGGGCTGTCAATCTCGGACCAGATGCCTTTCGCGTTCCGGGATTTTAGGCTAAAAGGCAACTTGCCGATATCAGATGCGATCCGATTGATACAGGCGTACAACGCCGGATAGTTCAGCAAGGTATCCAAGCGTTGTTCTTTATTACGTTGCCAGGCGCCTGTGAATGGCTCGCGAACAAGCGGCCACCAGCCGCGCGAAACGGGAACATTAGACAGCGTTTTCTCGACCGTGACAGCCGAGGTCTTCCGCGAGATGTCAAAGCCGAACAAGCGCATTATGCGAGATCCTGGGCGTCAATAGCGGCTTCCACATCCGACTTGCGGATACGTCCGTCTTTGCCGGTACCAACGACTTTCGACAGGTCGACATTGTTTTCGGCAGCGAACTCGGCGATCGCGTCAGATACCAGCGGTTCCGCTACAACTGCAGCGGGCGCCCCGGCGGTAAGCGTACGAGTTTCGTAAGTGCCGTGGCCCAACTTGCGAAGGGTTTCCGCATAACGCAGAGCCATAGGAACTCGCTTCCCGCCTTTGCTGTAAATGAATTCGACTTTGGCCATGCGGAAAATCCTCAAATTTAGCGGGAGTGTATCACAAGCCTAGCGCAGCGGAATAAGCCGGTACGGCATACCCGGCAAGAGTTGCGTAGCCTGCAGCGTTTGGATGAGTGCCGTCGTCGGTGGAGAAAGCCCAAGTGGTCGGGTCGATCCAAACCAGTTTAGCGTCCGCTTTGCCGTCCATGACACTTTTCAGAGTTATGTTAGCCGCATCGACCAGTGGTTGCGCGGCTACGTTCGGCAAGATGCCGCGGCACAATACTTTGCCATAGCCCTTGGCGATCAGCTTGTCGATGCACGACGCATATTCAGCCTGCTCCGCTGGATCAATGCCTCCGGCCGCGCTGTTGCCCCCGATCGCCAGGATCGCCACGTCCGTAGAAGCAACGGTGCGCGCTGGTAGAACGGTATCGAGGAGTGTGTTAAGCCCGCCGATCGTTAAGCCGCTTACGCCGCTGGTGCTACCGACAAAGCCCATGGCGGCCGCTACTCGCATCGTTTCAGTGTCGCGCGATGTGGCATTAGGCCCGGAACCGAAGGTGATTGAGTCGCCGTATTGCTCCATCCGGCGGCGGGTACCTACGTCTAGCAAGGTCGAGTCGCCGGCCACCGCGAAGTGCCCGTTGTTGTTCCGACCGTTGCCGTCGTCCCACACGTAGTAAGTGGCTGTGGAACCGTCACACGGAACCAGCATCGCCCGAATCGGGTTATCGGTCTCGTCTGCTACCGTGTAGAAGCTCGGGGCTGCACCATTCTTGCTTACCGCGATTTTGCGCGAGCCGTTGACCGTTACGGCCAGTTTCGTGAACGCGCCGCGAATCTTGATTGAGCCGATGTTGGAGCCGTAGTTCTGGCCCTTCTGGGCTTGCATGGGCGGGGTGTACGTCGCGGCGTTGGCTACCTGCGCGCCGGAATAGAAACCTGTTGTGCTGTTCGCACCGTTCTGAACTTTGTTCGAAAGCGTTGCCAGGGTTGGTGGTTGTCCGGTCACTTCGAGCACGTTGCCGGAGGAAGCAACGTAAGGCGCGTCGGCCATTTGCGGGTCATAGCGGACCTCGACGAACCGTGTAGCGTGCGGCAGACCGGTGAATAGCGTGTAAACCGATCCGGTATTGGGCGCCAGCGTGAAAACCCCACCGTTAATAGCAACCTGCATAGATCCTGGCTGATCGCCAAAGTCTGACGGCGAAGTCAGTTTCGCTTCAGTGCCTGAAATAAAGCCGGACCACAGACTTACCGCGCCGCGCATGTAGATGCGGGCTGCGTTTTTTGTGGTGCTGACGGAGCCAGTGAGGCCGGGGGAGAATTGCGCAGCGGTGAAGTTTACAGTCGTAGGATCCGGTAGCGGTGGCGTCGGGGTTTCACCGTCGTCGCCCATAAAACCCATTTTCTGGATGAACTCGATCATGGAAGTACCCCTAAAGAAAAGGCCCCGAAGGGCCTTTCCGATTCACTTACGGCGAGGTGTTACGCACCCCAGCTAACACCGGTGAGGTAAGCCACAGCCGATGGACGACGACGCGCCCAGTTGATGGTGCGTTCGGCGCGGAAGCCGACCAGGTTACGCTGCCACAGCGAAACCATTACGGTCGACGCGGTGGTAGGGTTATCCGGTGCGTTATCCATCTGCAGGGAAGCCTCGGTCGACATCGAAATGTCGATACCACCTTCGTCCGCTTCGTAGATGTCGCTGGCGTTAACCAGGGCCACGATACCGCCCGACGAATCAGATGGCAGGTATTCCGACACGATCACCGGCAGGCCGAAGAAAGTGCCGCCCATCATGCCGATACCCGGGAACTCGGTTTGGCCGAGAGGGTTCTGCATCAGGCTCAGTGCCAGAGCGGTTACCGAGGACATGATCCACACGCCGGAGGTCGGGGCGTTGTTCGCAGCGATGAACGCGGTGAACAGTGCCTTGATGTCGGCGCGTACTGCATCAGCATCGTCACCGCTGGAAGGGATGCCAGCGACGCCGTTCAGGATCGAAGCAGGCGAAATGCCGGCGACAGCAGCCTTAGCGGGGTTGATGAAGTCGATATCGAGACGCTCACGCAGCGCGTCGGCCAGGGTGTCGCGAATGATCGCGTCGGCAGACGGGTTGGAGTCGCGGATCAGCTCCATGGTCGCCACGGCGATGTTCGCTACTTTCAACGGCTCGATGGTGGTACGGCTGAAGTCGATCTTGGTCAGCGGCTTGGCCTGGCCTTCACCTACCCAGTAACCGTCGCCGCCGGAGGTTTGTCCGATCAGTGCAGTACGGAACGGAACGCGGCGCAGGGATGGCACACCGTTGTTGCCGAAGCGACCGAGGATGGTCTGCGGGCGCAGGAAGGTAACGAAGTCAGCGAAAACGCTGGACTCTTCGCCTACCAGTGGTTTTGCCCAGGTGGCGTCGGTAGTGGTACCGGCGGCAACCGCGGACTTGGTCACGAGACGTTCGGTAGCAGCGATAACGCCTTCCTGGCCGTCGTACAACGCCTTGGCGATGTCCATCGCATTGCGATGCTCCAGGTGGCCGAGAGCCAAGCACTTCGCCGCACGGGCGAATGCGATGCCGGGTTCCAGCTTTTGGGTGTTCTTGGCGCGAACTTGCGGCATACCGGAGGTGTCCAGGGTTTTGATCACGGTTTCGCCGACTGGCTTGGCCGACTGCGCTTGCGACTTCTGCATCGCTTTCAGGCGGGACAGATGTTTGTCGATCGCGCCTACTTCACCTTCCAGGGTGTCAAAAGCTTCCGACTGCTCGGCGTCCAGGGTCGAGCCATCTTCGCTGGCTTTGTCCATGATGGCGGACATTTCGGCGGACTTGGAAACGCGAGTTGCTTCGAACTCCGCGATTTGCTCAGAAACGGTTTTCATGTCTAGGCCCTCCTCGGGCTTCGGGATAACGAGAGGTTTTTTCGTAACGGGTGCCGAAGCGCCGGCGGATTTCAAACGTACGACAGGGATCGCCTTTTTGCCTTGCGCGGCTGGCAGACCAATGTCGAAACTTTTGACTGTAGAAATTTTGCAATCGGAGTTGCACGGGATCGTAACCAGCGAGAGTTCGTAAACTTCCGTTGATTTGTACCGCAGACCGTATGTTCCAGCAATTGGCTCGAAGTCGAGAGCCCGGAAGCCGATCGACACCGCACGCACGATCTGAGCTTTAACCGACTGCCAGGCTTCGTCGACGCGATCCTTCAGGATGCCAGGCTCGTCCACTTTGGCAATCGTCGCGGTGAAGGTAACGCCTTTTGCCGTCGGCTTGTCGAAGACCACGGTACCGATAGGCTTGTCGTGCTCGTGTTGCCACAACAGCGGCATCGGATTCTGAAACTTAACCCCGAGCGGCTCAATGACATCACTGGCGCGGTCAACTTGAGGCGTCGTAGCGATACCCGTAAGTACCCGGGCTTCGTCGTCGACCGCTTTGATCTCAAGAAAACTGTAGGCTCTGTTCATATACAGCTCCGGTAAATTACGCGCACCTTATCATCCTAGAGTAAACATTTGAAACTTTTTATGCGCGGCGGCCGGGTTTAGTGCCATCAGGCTTACTGCGTTAAACAGCGCCATCACTGGGTCGATCTTAGCCGAGCCTGAAGCCTGTTTGGTGATCAGGATTGAGTTTGCCCGGGGCTCTACGCGGCAGTTGGAGACGCACCAGACCATCAAGCCCTGTTTAGCGTGGCTCATCTGGCCGCCTGCGAGGCGGCGTTCTGTGGTCTTGATCGCGCCGCCGAGCTTCCAGCCTTGGCTAATGCCGACGATCTTGTTTTCAGGGATCTCACGGTTTACCAGTTCGTCGAAGATGGCCCCGATGCCAACTGGGTCAACGCCGATTTGATCAAGCAGCCCCCATTCATAAACCTGTTCTACAAGATCGCATAGCTCAGTCACGTCGTCGCCGATGCGCTTCACCATTACCAAATCGCCTTGCTGCGCGAAGTCTTCCATCTTCGACTTCTCGGCCAGGTTGCGCTGCAGTGCTGACGGGTGTGCCCAAGCACGGGACCACGAGACCCACTTATCGCTGCCGGTCACCCGTCCTACCAGGGAGAGCCCGAGCAAGTCGTCCAGGCCGCCGCCGTCGATCCCTACGTCGATCACCTCGCACATGTCACGCAAGGCTTCGAAGGTTACTTGCTCGTCGGTTGTATCAAGCCAGTGATCAGCGCCGGCCCATCGGTCGGTACGCAGCGCCAGCCCAACTTCGATGTTCAAGTATTTGGACAGTACGATCAACATTTCCGTCGGTCCAACTTCGGCCGCTCGCCGGAGTTCCCGCGCGATGAACTCAACACTGGCTGACTTACCAAGATTTGGGTTCGTCATGTGGAAGTTAGCCGGGTCGAGGTAAAGCTTGTTCTCGATGTAGTGCTGCGGGAACTCGTAGAGGATCGGTAGGAAGTTCGGGTCGACGATCTCGCCATCCCGGACCTTACGGGCGTACATCAGCTTGGAGGCGAAGACTCCCGCCGGCGGTTCATCTGATTGTGTGGTCAGGTAAAGCACGAACCCTTCCGGCCGCGAGGCGAGTCCGCCGGTAGCTTCCACAAGCATCTTGGCGGCGTTCGGGTTTTTGCCGAATAGGTGGATCTCATCGACCAGGATTACCGCGGCCTTCTTGCCGCCGACGGTGTTGGTATCCGCCGCCACGACTTTCAACGTGGCGCCGGTCCCCAAGTGCTTGATGGTTCGTATGTGGTCTTGGACCTGCATCATGCTGTCAAGCGTTGGGTCGGCCTTCACCATGTCACGCGCCGGAGCGTAGGCGTTGTCGGCCACTTCCTTCGTCGGCGCCAGGATGATGAACTCGGCCGACTGCCGCCAGTTCATCTTCAGGACCGTAAGCATGATACTCGCGGCTTCTGTCGACTTGGCGTTCTTCTTGCTGATCAGCACGAAGGCTTCGCGGATCAGCTGAATACCGGTCTCCGGGTCGTAGGCGCCGAAAATCGCGTTCGATACATCCTCCGCCCATGATGCACCGATATCCCCGATCGTCTGTTGCCCGTCGCCCACGTCTACGATCTTCAGCTTATGGCGGAATTCCCGGGCTTCGTTAGCGGATTCGGGGAACAGCGGTTCGAAGGGTATGAGGCTGCGCCCTTCGATGATCCGGTTCTCCCAATCCAGGCAGGCGGTCGTGTACGCCGGCGCACCCATTAGTTAACCGCCTTCAGTGAGGGTGGTTTGCGCGTCGCGTAGACATCGCCGCCGCCGGCCGTTTGCTTCGCGCCGTCCGCCTTGGTTTCTTTCTTGCCCTTTTCCCCGATCTTGGCGTGCTGGAAAGGGAGCAAAGTCTTTGCCGCTTCCATCCGGCGGCCGAGAGGGATGCGCGGATTAGCGACCACGGCTTCCAGGAACTCAAGCGAATCCTCCGTTTTCGGCAGGTCGTCGATCGGCTCCTCTTCCGCTTCAGGATCTTGCGCCTTGCTGGCTGGGATCGTGATAGGTGCGCCTGGGGTGGAGAACCCGATAGCGGCCAGTGCGTCTACCACGGATTTCTTTTTGCGTAGCCGTGCACCAGCCGCTTGGGCGCTTTTTTCACTAAGCCCGGCGGCGATGGCCGCTTCGGTCTGGTTCAGGCCGCGGACAATGGCGGCAACGAATTTTTCGTCGGTCGGGTTCAGCACGATGTTATGCCTCGATGTTTCTGATGTTCGGCAGCATAACACCCCTCACAAAGGGCTGTAGGGGAATTAAATCTCTAAAAGGG
>Ga0247806_10000135_pt1 | contig 47882 bp, 38 predicted proteins | sample UWRJL059202B1_FD_179935 | JGI IMG/M metagenome (GOLD analysis project Ga0247806, IMG submission 179935) | Plant litter microbial communities from Arlington Agricultural Research Station in Wisconsin, United States - UWRJ-L059-202B-1 | ecosystem: Environmental > Terrestrial > Plant litter >... | reverse complement strand
CCCTTCTTTTCTTAAATATTTATACGAATCAAAGCTAGTCTCATATCCAAAATTGAAACGGTATTTTAACCACGAAGCCAATTTTAATTCTGACCAGATGTTCCCTCTAATCCTAAAGTTTTCATTGATGGTATTTGCAAAATCAGATATTGCTAATGGATTTGTACCAAAAGTATCTGCTACGCCTTGTTTTCCGTAACCATATCCTCCGGGATTTGCAGCATCATAAAGCGGAATTGTTGGTGTCATTCTATATACATCAATGATTGGGTTTCCTGCCATTTCATCTGTTTTAGAATTACTGATCGCTATGTTTTCTCCAATGCTGAAAATTCCTTTGGACCCGCTAGAATTTACCCGAAATGAAATTCTGTCAAAATCAGTTCCCACAACGGTTCCTTCATTTCCAAAATAGTTTCCTGACATAAAAAAGGTCGAGTTATCTCCGCCTCCAGAAACGCTGGCATTATAATCCTGAATCATTCCGGTTTTAAAAACGGCGTCCTGCCAATCTGTATTTACCGCCATATTAAGATTTTGCCTGGTATATCCGGCATTATCATAAGCCTGATTATTTAATTTTGCAAACTCTTCAGTTCCCATTAAATCATATCTTGGCATACTTGTAAAACTGGTTTTTGCAGAAGCTTCCACTTTAAGCGGTCCTTTTTTTCCTTTTTTTGTAGTAATAATAATTACACCATTTGCAGCTCGCGAACCGTAGATTGCTGCTGCCGATGCGTCTTTTAATACCTGGATACTTTCTATATCATTGGGATTAAAATCTCTGTTTGCTGAGGTAACCAAACCATCAATTACGTATAATGGATTTGTATTCTGAAGATTCTTTAAACCACGAATTTCAATATTTGCTTCTTGTCCCGGACGTCCGCCACCACGAACTTTAACCCCGGTTACTAGACCTTGCAGTCCGTCTGCAACAGTAGTGATCTGGCGTTTTTGAATTTCTTCTGCTTTTACGAGTGAAACTGCTCCTGTCAGGTCTTTTTTCTGTTGAGAACCATAACCTACCACAACAATTTCATCTAGTTTTGTTGCATCTTCTGCTAAAGAAGCATCTATAGTAGTATTGTTATTGATCGCAATTTCCATTGTTTTAAATCCCTGCGAACTAAAAACCAGTGTTTGATTTGGCGCTGCCGAGATTTTATATCGCCCGTCAAAATCTGTAACGGCTCCTGTTTTGGTATCTTTAATAATGACATTCGCAAACGGAATGGGTTGCCCGTCTGAAGAAGCCACTTTTCCCGTAATCGTAATTTGCTGCGCATACGATTGCTGTACTAATAAACTAAAGAAAAACAAGAGGTAATATCTCTTCTTTAAAATTTGGTTGAACTTTGTTTTCATTGGTTTTTGATTTTAGATAGTTTCATTTTTTCGTGGTTGGTTTTACAAATACATCTTAAAAATGTACTTTTTTGGTTATCGAACAAATTACTTAATATTGTTCTTTAATAATAGTCAGTTCATTTTGTCTCATAATTACTGATGATCTATTTTTTAAAACTTAATTTTATTGATACCGTATTTTTTTTGCCTAAAAATTATTAATATGATTTATTTAAAAACCCAAAGTAGATGATTTTTATTCAAAATAAAATGATTCATTTGTGTCAATATCTATCTCAAATGATTCAAATTGTATCGATTTTGACTAAAAATAAAATAATTGCAACATTTGGACGAAGATTGACACGATTTGCAGAATCTCATTTTTACCATAAAAATTATAACAATGCGTAAATTCTTTCTTTTTATATTTTTTTTACTTTTTTCTATAAATTTTATTCACGCACAAGAATATTATTTCAAACATTTTCAGGTCGAGGAAGGTCTTTCAAACAACACGGTTATCACTTCGATTCAGGATGAAGATGGTTTTATGTGGTTTGGTACCAAAGACGGATTAAATAGATTTGACGGATACCGTTTTAAAACATATAGAAGCCAAAACGATCCATTACACAGTTTAGGAAGTAATTATATACAATCGCTGCACGCCTACAAAGGCACAATTTGGGTAGGAAGCGATAAAGGTTTGTATCAATATGATAAAAAAACAGATCAGTTTACGGTTTTAAACGAAGCCATAAACGACAGAATCAACGATATAAATCATGATGAAAAAGGAAATATCTGGTTTATTTCGGGCAACATTTTATACAAGTATGCTCCGTTAAAAAAGGAAACCAAAACTTTTAGTCCCAATAAATATTTTGTGGCCACTTCAATTACACGCGATGCAAAAGGTGAAATTTGGGCTTCATCATTAAATAAAATTTATCATTATTCTGAAGAAAGCCTTTCGTTTGAAAATATAGTTTTGAATCCGCCTTCGGATAAAATCAATTTCAGGATTACGGTTATTTATGCTTTAGACGAAAATAATATTGTGATAGGAACCCAGGATCATGGGGTTTTGCTTTACAACCGAAAAAACAAAACGACTACTGATTTAAAATTCAATACAAAAGAACCGGTTTTTGTGCGGCAGTTTAAGAAAAGAGGAAATGAAGAGCTTTGGATTGCAAGCGAATCAGGCATTTATGTTTATAATCTTAAAACTAAAAACAGCGTTAATCTCAAAAAAAATTACAACGATCCGTATGCGCTTTCAGACAATGCGGCATATTCAATTACAATCGATAAGGAAAACGGTATCTGGATTGGGACTTATTTTGGCGGCATCAACTATCATCAAAAACAATACACACAATTTAAAAAATATTTTCCGCAGAAAAACCAGAATTCCATTAGCGGAAGTGCCGTAAGAGAAATACATAAAGATGTTGCAGGTGATATATGGATTGGAACCGAAGACGCAGGTTTAAACCGTTTTAATCCTAAAACAGGACTATTTACTTCGTATTTGCCAAACGGAAGCAAAAGCGGTATTTCTTACTATAATATTCATGCTTTGCTGCCGCGAAAAGATAAAATTTGGATAGGAACTTTTGAGCATGGTTTAGATGTTTTAGACCGGAAATCAGGTGCAGTTATCAAACATTATAGTGCGAATGACGCTTCGACGGGCTTGCACAGCAATTTTATTTTTTCTTTTTATGAAACCAAAAAGAAGGAATTACTCGTGATCACCACTTCGGGAATTTACCAATACAACGAACGAAAAGACAATTTTGAGCTCCTGAAAATGTTTCCGGAGACGGCGCATTATACCAACTTTAAAGAAGACAGCGACGGAAATTCCTGGGCCGGAAGTTATCGTGATGGTTTGTTTTTTTATAATCCGAAAACGAGAAAAAGAGAGGTTTTTACTTATGATTATAAAAATCCGGACGGCATTAGTAATAATTCTATCAATTCTATTTTTGAAGACAGTCAAAAAAACTTATGGTTTGCCACAGAAAACGGCTTGAATTTATTTGACAGGAAAACAAGAACTTTTAAAAAATTCACGACCAAAAACGGATTTCCCAGCAATGTGGTTTATTCGATTGTTGAAGATGATGCTAAAAATTTATGGCTTACAACATCAAAAGGTTTGGTCAGGTTTAACCCGGATCGTAAAAGCATTAAAATTTATACAACGGCAAATGGTTTATTGAGCGATCAGTTTAATTATAGTTCTGCTTTTAAAGATGGTAACGGTGATATGTACTTTGGAAACCTCAACGGAATGATAAGTTTTAATCCGAAGAATTTCAGCAAAAACAAATACACACCTTCCATCTTTATTACCAATCTTCAAATTAATAATAAGGATGTTGATGCGAGCGAAAGCGATTCACCCATAAAACAGTCTATTTCGCATATTCAGGAACTAGAATTAGATAACAATCAATCATCATTTAATCTTGAATTTGCATCCTTAAATTTTACAGCACCGGAACTCACAGAATATTGGTACAAACTTGAAAATGTGAATACGGAATGGGTTTATCTTGGCCGAAACAATAAAGTTTTTTTTACGGAACTAGCACCGGGCGATTATATATTTAAGGTAAAATCACTGAATAGTTTTGGTGTCTGGAGTAAAGAGGTAGCATTAAAAATTGTAATTCTGCCGCCGTTTTGGGCAAGTTCTTATGCGTATTTCTTTTATTTTCTGTTGATTTGCGGCTCGTTCTATTACATAATTCGTTATTCTCAAAATCTGACCCAGATTAAAAATAACCGCAAAATAAAACATCTTAACGACGAAAAAGAAAAAGAAATTTATCAGGCAAAAATTGACTTTTTCACCAATGTGGCACATGAAATCAGAACGCCATTGACACTTATAAAAGGTCCTTTAGAAAAGCTTCTTGTCATGGAACATGCTTCTGCAGAAGTGCCGCAGAATCTCTCGATAATGAAGAAAAATACTTCGAGACTTTTAAAACTGGTAAATGAATTACTGGACTTTAGAAAATCTGAAATTGGCGGCCTGAAACTGACATTTGTCGAAGCTAATATTTCGTCTTTGGTTCGCAATTTGCATTTGCGTTTTAGTCAGTTAATTGACGAAAGGGGAATTGAATTTGAACTGGAATTGGGCGAAAAAGACATTTTTGCATTTGTGGATAAAGAAGCTTTTAAAAAAATCCTGAGCAATTTGATTAGTAATGCTATCAAATATTCAAAAGATAAAGTTTCGATTACCCTTTTTAGGGAGGAAAAAAAACTGAGTTTGGTCGTTAAAAATGATGGACATTTGATTCCTTTCCAATTAAAAGATAAAATTTTTGAACCGTTTTTCAGGGTTGATAATATGGATTCGACTTCGGGAACAGGAATTGGTCTTTCGCTTGCGCATTCGCTTACACAATTGCACAACGGAAGCTTAGAACTGATTGCTGATTCAAAATTAAATATTTTCGAACTTGTCGTGCCTTTGCATCAGGCTGAAGAATTTATGTTTTATACCGATGTTGAAAAAGAACAGAACCTGAAAGAAACTGAAAAAGTTGAGGTAGAAATAAAACACGAAAAATCGCAGATTCTGGTCGTTGAAGACAATGAGGACCTTCTTAATTTTATTACAACTGAATTGGCTTCTTCTTATGTTGTTCTAAAAGCAGACAATGGTGAAAATGCGTTGAAAATCATCCATAACGAAAATATTCAGCTTGTAATTAGCGACGTTTCCATGCCTGTTATGGACGGTATTACTTTGTGCAAAAAAATTAAAACGAACTTAGAAACCAGCCATATTCCGGTGATTTTATTAACGGCAAAAAACTCCCTTAAATCTCAAATTGACGGTCTTGAAGTTGGTGCTGATGCGTATATCGCAAAACCATTTTCAATGGATTATTTAAAGGTTCAGTCGAATAATTTAATCGAAAACAGAAAGCAGATTATGAATTATTATGCGAGTTCGCCGCTTTCGCACATTAAAAGTATCGCCCATAATAAAACAGATGAAAAGTTCCTGAAAAAACTCGACGAAGAAATCCTCAAAAACATTACCGATCAGGATTTAAGCGTCGAATCTTTGGCAGAAATCATGAACATGAGCCGATCGACTTTATATCGAAAAATTAAAGATATTTCGAATATGAGTCCGAATGAATTGATTAATCTCGTACGTTTAAAAAGAGCAGCAGAATTGCTTTTAAACGAGAATTACAAAATGTATGAAATCGCAGAAATGGTGGGTTACAAATCGCAAACGAGTTTTGGGCGTAATTTTCTGAAACACTTTTCGATGTCGCCATCTGATTATATTGCGATGAATAAGTAAACATATATGTATACAAATAAATAAAAAAGTAAACTCATATGTTTACAATATTTAAAATTTCAAACAAAAATTGACGAAGCCAGACTTCGCACACGTTCCTATTTAGTTTATCAATGATTAGGATACCAATTAATTCACATTAACTTCAAAAGAAATAGTATCCTTAATAACCGTTTTTTCTTTATCATTAAATTCATATTTAACGATCGCGCTTATTCTATTATTTCCTTTTTTAGTTAGAACTTCTTTTACATCAATAGCAACAGGAGGTACTGGTGTAAATGTTCGTTTTACTTTAGAATTATCAACATCTAAATTTTCTATCTTAAAACTGCGTTTTGCATTAGTTATATTGGCAATCAAATATTTGTATTTTAATGTATCGCCAACTTTTAAAATTTGATTAACTTTTATTTTAAAATGATCTTTATTTGCTATTTTATATTGATAAGTTTCCATTAATGGATAACCTTTATAACTTTCTACATTTCCTTTCTCATCAAAACGAATTATAAAAGCTGACATGCCAAAATCATCGTACAATGTGTAACGCATTATTTTTCCCGATGGATGATTATCTATATTTTGCTGCGTGATTTTACTATTCTTACGATAAAATATTGATTCAATCATACCGTTATCAAAGTAATAAATACTTTTTCCTCTAATATGACCATTAACAAAATTACCTTCATATGTTTTATTTCCTTTTTCATTGTAACAAATAAACTTACCTTGAAAAATTGTATCCTTACCTTTTATTATATACTCTAATGCAATAGTCTCTTTTGTTTAACATCAAATTTCTTTAAAACCTGTACTTTTTGTATTTTTTCATCTTTAAAAGAAAAAAACAATATTACTAAACCAAATATTATTATGATTGTTATTGCTAAAACTGTTTTATATTTTCTGTTCATTATCTTTTCTTGCTCTAATTTCTGATTTAATTTCCTTTCCATCCTTTCCATACGATGTTGTTCTTATCGAATCTGGGATTTTAGTTTCTTTTTCTTTTATACCGTCTTTTATTTCTTTTATCGCTTTTACAGCATTCGCAGCATTATCCACAGCACTTATGCCATCATCTACTTTATTTTCATATGTTGGCTTACCACCGTTACTTCCTTTTCCTTTTAATGCACTTGCACCGCCAACTTCATAGGCCGTAAAAATTGTCATAACTTCTAGCGATCCACCAAAATCAATCCAAAGCGCATCGCGACCGCCCTTAGGTAATTCGCTTGGGTTTTGATTATTTCCGCCGTCAGAAAATGCAATTCCTCCGGCATTAGATTTTGATGAATCCTTTGATGTGGTTGTTTTACCAACAGATACTGAATTCATAATATTTGAAACTGTTGTTTTCATTGAGTAATTGCAGAATCATATTTACTGGATAACCAGCCACCAAAACTTGCAGTAGGATTTCTTGGAACTAATTCTAATCCTTCCAACTCTCTACCCATTCCCATTTTATTTTCCTGAAATGCAAAAGTCGAGTTATATGGATATTTTTCTGCGAGTGGGTCAATATTAAAAAATCGTCCTAAATCAGGCATGTAATTTCTCCATTTAAAACTATCCCAATTAAGTCCCAGTTCATCCTGACGCTCCTGGCCCTGATGTTTGTATTTGTAGGCAGGTTTTTTTTGTTTTTATCCCTTGTCGATCATTGTTATCAGAGATTATCTACCATAAATGCAATTTATTTAATATAAATATTATACCTAACAATATAAAAGCAATACCTCCAGCATAACCTTTAAAATTCACACTTATTAATGGATCTGAAGGCGGTCTTTTTGACATAAAAAAAAGAACTCCAATTCCAAAAATTATCATCAAGATACCTACCCATATATTTTCTATTACTTCCATTTATTATTTTTTATTTAAATCTTTTTGTAATTCCGTTTTACCAGTTTCAATTGCAGCTTCGCTTGCTGTCTTAACAGCTTCTTTTGTGACAGCATCCGTTCCTGGTATCGAATTTGCCCAACTACCAGTAGCAGTACTAAGAATAATTCCAGTAGCTTCTAAAGTAGCACCTTGTGTATTCCCGTTAGCTGCTAAAGATACCGTTTTTGATACTTGACCAGCTGCACCTACTGCAGAACTACCTTCGAACATAACGATTGCACCAGCCACTACTTCTGGTTGTCCTGTGAGTGCACCAACAACACCAACAATAACAGATGTTATTTGACCTGCTTTACTAGTCTTTTCTGCAACTTCCGAAGCGCCTTTTGTTATCCCTACTACTTTCTCTCGCACACTTGTTTTCGAAGTATTTTTACTTGCTGTACTACTACTCACAGGAATCGTTTCAGCCAATCTCTCTTGATTTTTCCTTTGTTGATTGAGGACTTAGTCTATCTTGAGAAAGCATCGGACCTGTATTATTTGCCCGTTGAGCTTTAATTTGTTGAACTTCCGAAGGACTATACAAATTTAATTGATTTCTTGCCTGAGATGTATAAGGTCCTGCTTTAGTTGCCAAACTACCGTCTTGAACAAACCAAGATTCTTTCCCTTCCAAGTCAATAGATTCAACAACTCTGTTTTCTGCAAAATTATAAACTCCGTTATAGACATAACTTTCAGAAACTGGATCAATTGACCAAAATCTTCCTATCGCTGGGTCGTAAGTCCTATATTTAAATGGGTAAACATTAAGTCCTAATTCGTCTTGTAATTCTCTTCCTTCAAACTTGACCTTGTAAGCAGGCTGCAAATTATCAACATTATACCCTTGATGTTTTAACCCAAAGGGATAGTAATTATTCTCCTCCAGAATTTCAATTCCATTTCCTTTTTTGGCATAACTCACACCAACATTCCCTAAATGATCTGTATAATTATATACATAATCAAAAGTATAAGTAGCGGGTTTTTCTGTTTTTATCCTTTGTCGATTCTCTTTACGCCACACGAAAGGATTCGTGCGGGAGCGGGGAGATTTCTTGTTTCTATTCTTTGTCGATGCATCTTTGTATTCACGAGCAAGATGCTCGCGCCAGCACGGGGAGCGATCGGGGTTATTTTGTATGTGTTATTCTTAAAATCTTACAATCACTTTTTTGAATTTCAATTATTGGAACACCACCAAGTTCATCTAAACTGATAGTCCCTTCTACATGCCAAATTTTGCCGTTAATCAATCTTGCTGTAAAAGGTTTTTTATCAAGCACTTCATTCCCGTAAATTGGAATCAATATTGCTTCTGCAATTTTTATTGCAGTTTCTTCATTTGGAACATAATTGATATTCCCTGTTGGTTTTATTGTAGTACAACAAGAAAAAAATGTAGCTAAAAAAAACATTAAACTGAACTTGTAATTAATTATTTTCATATTATGGTGATATTTAATTGGTTTTAATTTGAGAAGCCCCCGCTCTCCAAAGTCTTCATGAAAGCGCGAAGTCTCCAGACTTCGCACACGTTCCTATTTAGTTTATCAATGATTAGGATACCAATTAATTCACCTTAACTTCAAAAGAAATAGTATCCTTAATAACCGTTTTTTCTTTGTCATTAAATTCATATTTCACAATAGCTCTTATTCTATTATTTCCTTTTTTAGTTAGAATTTCTTTTACATTAATACCAACTGGTGGTATTTGTGTAAATATTCTTTTAACTTTAGAATTATCAACATCTAGATTTTCTATTTTAAAACTCCTTTTCGCATTAGGAATATTTGCTATTAAGTAATTATGTTTTAATGTATCTCCAACTTTTAAATATTGATTAACATTTATTTTAAATTCTTCTGGATGTGCTATTTTATATTGATAAACTTCTATCAATGGCAAACCTTCATAACTTTTTACATTACTTTGCTCATCAAATCGAATGATAAAAACAGACATCCCAAAATCTTCATACAATACATATCTTTCTATTTTACCATTTCTATAATTAAAAATTGTTTCAATAGATTTATCATTATTACGATTATCAACAGACTCAATATTGCCGTTATCAAAATAAAAAGTAACAGGGCCTATTCCTCTTCCATTCTTATACACACCTGATTTTACTTTTTGCCCATTATATTTGCAAACAATATATTTCCCATTTAAAATAGTATCTCCATTTTTAATAGTATATCCTGAAAAAACTATCTGTCTATCTTTAGGGAAATATGTTTTTAACACACCTCTTTTTTCATTTTCCTTTTTGCAGGAATAAAGCATAAATCCAAACAACAAAAACAAAATGAAGGATTTACTAATGTTTTTCTTTTCCATTTTAATTGTTTTTTTCGGTTTTTACAATTTTCCCATTAACTGATTTCTCTGTCTTTTGAAGTGTATTATCTGTACCTCCATAGTGAAGAGTTTGAATAGTATCTGACTTCAAACGTTCAGATTCATCATTTTGCTTTTTAGTTCCTCCATCAATTGTTTTAATAGCATTCGCAGCATTATCCACACCACTTATCCCATCATCTACTTTATTTTCTGTTCTTGGTTTACCGCCGTTAGTTCCTTTTCCTTTAGCAAAGCTTGTGCCTCCAACTTCAAAACTTAATACGGTTGTCATAACTTCGAGTGACCCTCCAAATTCAATCCAAAGCGCCTCACGACCGCCCTTAGGTAGTTCGCTTGGATTTTGATTGTTTCCGCCGTCAGAAAATGCAATTCCTCCGGCATTAGATTTTGATGAATCTTTTGATGTGGTTGTTTTACCAACAGATAATGAATTCATAATATTTGAAACTGTTGTTTTCATTGAAGTAATTGCAGAATCATATTTACTGGATAACCATCCACCAAAACTAGCCGTTGGATTTCGTGGAACTAATTCTAATCCTTCTAATTCTCTTCCTAAACCTATTTTATTTTCCTGAAATGCAAAAGGAGAATTATAAGGATAATCTTCAGCTAAAGGATCTATATTAAAAAATCGTCCTAAATCAGGCATATAATTTCTCCATTTAAAACTATCCCAATTTAGTCCCAGCTCATCCTGACGCTCTTGTCCTTGATACTTATATTTGTAAGCAGGCTGTAAATTATCACTATTATACCCTTGATGTTTTAAACCAAAAGGATAATAATTATTCTCCTCCAGAATCTCAATTCCATTACCTTTTTTGGCATAGCTTACACGTACATTCCCTAAATGATCTGTATAATTATATACATAATCAAAAGTATAAGTAGCGGGTTTTTCTGTTTTTATCCTTTGTCGATTCTCTTTACGCCACACGAAAGGATTCGTGCGGGAGCGGGGGGATTTTTTTGTCTTATAATTTGTTAATTGACATTACTCTTTTTAATCGACTACAAAAACCTCTTTCGAAAATAAACAATCACTTGTTCTTAAGATCATTTTGTCTTGTGGTATATTTTTTTGGTTTTTCAAAAATTTATTATCTCGTATAACTATATTTAGCATTTGCTTGCCTTTTTTTTCAAAAACGGCTTTAAATTCAAATTTACCTGTATTTAATGTGTCAACATAAGACAATAAAATATTATTCTCAATTTCTTTATAACCAGCTAGTTCTTTGTTGATGTTGGTTGATAATAAAAGTTCTAAAAACCTGCTACTAGTTATACTAGAATCAATATTACTTACATCATATTCAAGCCTGCCCTCAATAACTTTGTTTACTTTTACAGTATCGGGAAAACTGCAAAACAAAATTTTATTCTTATATAAATCTAAATCGGTTTCTAAATCTTGATTTGAATTTTCGGCTTTTTTGTTATTGCAAGAAATAATAATCAATAAAATAAATGCGCATTTAATTACTTTAAAAATCTGTTCCATATTTTTTGTTAAAATTTTCGATACGTTTTTGTTGTTTGTTTTCAGCTTCATTAGTTACTCTTGCAGAATCCTTTTTATTAACAGTAGTATCTTTAGTATGTAAATTAGCTGATTTCGAATTAGGACTTGCATCAAATGTCACCGTTGGTATTGATATTTGTATTTGATTTTCATTACTATTCGAATTTGTTGTTGTTGTTGTTGTTGTTATTGATGAAGAATTATTTAAAACAGCATCAATAACATTATTTACTGTTGGATCTTGCACTAAATTCGAAAAAATATTTGCTGCATCCATAACTCCTGATAATTTTGGCGCAAAAGCCGCAGTTAAACCCTGAATAAAATCACCATCGATAGTGCCACTTGATGTTGCTCCGGGTGATGGGTTAAATAATCCCGGCGTTCCTCCAATACCATTTTTTCCACCTGTTACACCACCAATTCGATAACCATCTACCGGATTTATTTCGAGACCAGAAATAGCACTTGAAACAGAATTCACAACATTTGATGCTGTATTTTGTACACTTGTAGCCATAGAACTAACTTTTCCTGAAACCCAATTTCCAAAGCCAGAAGTTGGATCTCTCGGCACTAATTCTAATCCTTCTAATTCTCTTCCTAAACCTATTTTATTTTCCTGAAATGCAAAAGTCGAGTTATATGGATATTTTTCTGCGAGTGGGTCAATATTAAAAAATCGTCCTAAATCTGGCATGTAATTTCTCCATTTAAAACTATCCCAATTTAATCCCAGTTCGTCCTGACGTTCCTGACCCTGATGTTTGTATTTGTAGGCAGGCTGTAAATTATCCGTATTATATCCTTGATGCTTTAAACCAAAGGGATAATAATTATTCTCCTCCAGAATCTCAATTCCATTACCTTTTTTGGCATAGCTAACACGAACATTTCCTAAATGATCTGTATAATTGTATACATAACCTAAAGCATACGTTGAAGGATTTGTGCTTGTGTTTCGCACATATCCTTCGGCTGTTGGAAAAAACTGCAAAACATCATTTTTATATTGAAAACCGGTTAAGTATTTTGTATTGGTTACTATACCATTTTCGGTTACATTTTTTTCCAGTTTCTCACCAATGGCATTGTAAATATAATCAATCGTGTTTCCTGTACCAAATGTTATTTTCTTGGGTAAATTAAGGTGATTATAGGTTATTGCGGTAATATTTTTGTTTTGGTCTTTTATAAGGTTTCCGTTGTCATCATAGGCATAATCGTCTTCGAAATCGTTAGTACCATCGCTATCATCTTTAAATCCTTGCGGGTTGTTGGTAGCGTCTGTTACTTTCATAAGCTGGTTGGAGTTGTCTTTATAGAAATAGCCCAGGTTGTCCATATTGTCTGCATACGGGTTACTGGATATTCCTGCCATAAACTTGCGCTCTAGTTTTTTTATGTTTCCGTTTTTGTCGTAATCCATGCTTTCACCAAAATAATTTTTATTGTCTGTAAGTTTTGGCGTTTGGTATGTTGCATTTTTCAAACGGTTTAAATGATCGTATTGGTAGCCATACCCACGAAACGTACCACCATCTGAATTTGATGCCCAAAAAGTTTCGGCTATATTACCGTTATAAAGTTCTTTTGCCACCGTGGCATTCCCCTCTACTTTATTGTAGTTTATTTTAAAAGCAAACAAATCTTTTGGGTCAGTGTCTTGCTGTAAATCCTTTACATTGTTTATTTCTGTTAGCCAGCCTCTTATATTATATCTGTAATCTATTTTTTGTAAAGGATTTGAAGCAGTGTTCCCTACTTTTTTACTCGTCAATTGTCCTAATACATCATAAGTATTCTCTGTAAGAAGTTCTTTTACTGATCCACCAAACACATGTTCAGTAGTTAACAAACGATCCTGTGCCGAGTAGGTAAAATTGTTTACAAAATTTACTCCTCTAATTCCTGAAGCAGCTATATGGCTAGTTGCAGTATAATTTATTTTTCCGGTAAAATCGAGTTTGCTTTCGATATTTGTATAACCGCCTAAATAATTACTGGTATAATTTGCTATTGGTCTCCATTTTAAATCATAAAATATAGTATTCGTTTCACCCAAAACTACTGAAGCTTTTGTAATCACTCTTTTCCAGGTACCTGTTAGTAAACGGGTATTGGTATATAAAACTTGTTGTACCTGTATTGTCGATGGCTTATAAGCAGCTGTTGGAAAACCATGATCATCATAATAAGTAACTGTAAGAATTTTAAAACTGGATGGCGGAAGCTTACTGTCAGTTACTGAAATCCCTTCTATCGTACCTGAACTTTTTTTAGAAACTAGTATCTGGGTTTCATTTTGAATTTGCTGTAATTTGTATCTTTCATCAGTATTAATTATTGCACTATCCCAGCCTGTATATATTTCTCTGCCAATGTGATCATATTTTGTTATTAACCAGCCCACTGAAGCGTCGTCCTGAAATGGAGAATTGGAAGGTCCGGCAGCAATTGTTCGATTAAGTCTGTCATATACAAAAAACTCCCATTGTTTACCCGGCAATTTTTTCTCGACCCTACGGTTGCGGTAATCGTATTTGTATTGATAACATAAATCATTCAAGACCTCATCTGTAATAGTGCCATCTGCTTTTGGAGGAATTACATACGTTAAATTTCCGTATTCATCATATACATAATAAGTATCATGTTTTATCTTTGATTCATAGGTTCTTTTTAAAACTACTTTTCCTTCCTTGTCTTTAAATTCTATCGTGCTGCCGTCTTCTTCTGCAGGATTGTATGCAGAATTTTCATCGTATGTAATGGTTTTATATAACTCGTTTTTATCATAATATCCATTATCCCAAAACGAAATATCGTACAATCCTGCTGATTGATTCCAGGTTGTAATTACTTCAAATAATCTTACTTCATTATTTATGTTGGTTTGATAATCGAGTTTTATTTCGTGCCCCATGTCCATGCCCCAAATACCCGGAGCGGCTTGTTTTAAAACACGGTTAAGAGGAGAATTTTCCATCTTTTTTTGAGAAAATGGATTTGCAGTATTTTCATATTTTTCATTACCATAAAAATTCATTGTATTATTTAAAGCCGTTTGAGAGTCAATTTTTGGATATTGATTACTGGTGTTTGGCAGGACAAAAGGTAAATATTCTTTTTCCTGTCTGCCAAATCCGTCATACTCTACATGGGTTACAATATCTGAACCGTCTCCTCCCTGTCCTATATCGATAGTTTGAACGGGACGTCCAAGACCATCAAAATAAATTACACTTTGATTTGTTTCTGCTTTATTGAGGGTTTTAAAATTTTCTGTAGTAACTGCCTTTTTAGGCTGGGCCTTATAAATAAAATTATCATTACTAAAGCTTTGCGCTACTACGTGATTTGCTGAGAAAAAAATTAGTATTAGTATCAATACTGATCTATATATCTTCATATGATTTATTTTTATGTTTTTAACTAGAAATTCTTGTCTTACAATAAGGCTAAAACAGCACAGACATACTGAGTGGAAATGATTACTTAGTACTACATTTTCCGTTAGTATTTGCATAAGTCTGTCCATTAGCATTTAAATCTTCCTGAGCCTGTGCATCAGCATCTTCCTGAGATATAGTCGAGCTATATTTACCTACTTGTACTATATAATTTATTGTTTCGGGTACTGCACCAGAGTTTTTACAATCATTTTTGGTAAAAAGTTTACTTACCGTGGTATTCATAAAAGTAAACAGCTCTTGAGGCGAAGAGTCAGTCTCTGTAAAAGCTACATTGGCCGGATTACTTTGTTTTAGCATTGTACTTTTGTACAATGGTACTACTGTATTCAATCCACAATCGATAATTTGCCCCTTATAGTTGTAACAATAGGCTTCTAAAACATTCATTTGCCAATCTTTTACAAATTGTAAACGATTAAAACTATCATAATCATAATAAGTAACCAATTTTTTTGAATCCATCATTCGGGTTAAACCCACAAGTGGTTTATACATATAAGTAGTAATCATAGTATTATCTAATCCTAAACTAAAATCATAGGAAAACTTAAGTATTGCTTGTAACATGCTTCCTTCTGTTCCTGTGCTGGAAGAAGCTGTTTGTACCTGATATATTAAATTTACGGGAATACTTGTATAAGCAATATTTTCTAATTTGGCTACAGGTAAAGTTTTATTATAACCCCAAACAATAGCTGTCGGTGGAGCTCCTTCAAGTGTATACTGCAAAAGATTTCCTTTATCATCATACTGATCATAGGATATTTTCTTGTCTTTCGCCAGATTTAAAGCTGTTGCCCCTTTATTTTCAAGTATATATCTCGGCAATAGCAAATTGCTTGTAGCTGTACTTTTATCATAAACTGTTTTTTGTTCAGATAATTTGGTTCCTCCTCTAAATATTTTAGTATTTAAAGGGATTCCTATTATGTTTTTAGCGATCAATTCATTTCTAAACGGCTCGCTTGCCATTTCTTGGTCTTGTGGGTAAAAATATTTGGTTTCAAGTATTTCGCTGTTTTTTGATGTTGTACTTTTAACTGAACTTAACTCAATGCTGGTTGGTAAATTGTTATAGAAATATTCTTCACTTTCTTCGACTATACCATCCTTAAAATAATTTTTTACTGTTTTTGATTTTAGTTTGTCAAAGCCTGTGTAGATTTTGAAATAGGGGATTTTTAAACCTGTAGGAAGATAATTTTCTATCGAATATTTGTTGATAGGATAACGCTCTAAACCAGTAAGAAAAATCTTTAAATCTGAAGAAAAAGTTGGAACATCGATCAAACTAATTGAGGGATAAATATGTTTCGATACACGCTCTTCTGCACCATTACTACATAGTTCATTTTGATCCAAAAGTTCGTAATTAATTTCATCTACATATCCCCTGTCCTTTTCTATTTCTTTTCCGTAATAATCATACAATTCTTCTTTTATAATTTTATCATCATTATAAAAAAGTTTTTTTAGTAGTTTACCTCTGTGCCATTCCTGAGGTTCATCTTCTCGTCTATCGTCAAATAACGTTAGTTCTGAAAATAAAGGTTCTTTAAAACTAAAATAGTGATCTTCTTTTATCTCTTTTTTATTTGTATTTTCATACTCTATTTGACTAACTTTTGTGTAACCCACATTTGAGCCTGAAGTTTTATATAATGATAACGTAGATGATGATGACATTCTAATTCCTAAGTCAAGTCTATCAGGCTTATCTATAGTACCTGAAGGACCGAAACGAGAAATGTTCTCAATATAGGAAGGCACATTCATCATTTTACCTGATGTGATTTTATCATCGCCTAAATATTTAAAATACGTTGTGTATTTTGCACTATTTGGATCACTATCTGTATATGTTTGAATCTCTTTTATTCGTAATCCTCCGACATGTACATCATATCGTGCTTCATCCCTATAGCTGAAAATAAAACTTGTGTTACTAAAAAAATAATTATCCTTAGAATCTAATGAAAAATTTTGAGTAACGACAACTTTAATTCTATAAATACCTTTACCCCCAACATCAAAATAACTTCTTATCGATCCTGAAGTGTTTTCGTCTTTAGAAATAGTACCGTAATATTTTAGATTTTTATAAGTCCCATCATTCTGCTTTTCTTGTAAATAAAACTCAATCTTGTTAAATTCAGTATTTATGTTTTTATAACCTGGAACCTTAAAAGGTAAATCTGATTTTATTTGTATGTTTACTTCATTTGATTTTAGCGATGCACTATGAATACTAGTCTCAATAGGCTCACTATAAAATACTTTGTTAAAGGTGTTATTTTCATTAGGCTTGGGATAAAAATCATTAAACGCATAACCTAAAACAAAGAATGAAACATCTTTTTGTGAATATCGCTCATCTGAAATGGCATCAAAATAATTTGCTGTTGTGGGACTGGGTAAACATTTATGATTTTCATAATCGTAATGCTTATTCCCTCCTTCTGGAAACTTAATACTTTTAAGAGAAAATGTTTTAGTGTATAAAGTATCTAAATTTCTATTAAATCCGGAATTCCCAACTTCCTTATATAATGGCAGTAAATTTTTAGGAAAAAGAGAAAAGTTAGTTTCTTTACCATTAAAATAGCCCCAATGATCTTGGGCTTTTGAAGATTTAGATGGGATTTTATCAAATAAATAATAGTCGAAATTATAGTTTTCGACAACTGTATTTTTTGTATCGTAAAATTTGACGGCATCGAGCCTTAATCGCTTATTAACTTCATCTTTATTATAAATATGAATATTAGCGTTAAAGTAACTCTGAACTAATTCTATTTTTCGAATTAAATCATTAACATTATTGTAGACCTCAATTTTTTCTAATTTTTTAGCACCTGTTTGTAAATCTATTCTACCTCCGTATGTAAAATTAATTTTACCCGAAGGAAAAATAATTTCAGAAATCAATTTTTCTTTTGTACTCGTAATATTCCATTCTGGAGTACTGCCAATTATCTCATCTTTGGCTGCGGTTACTATTTGAATTGTTTCACCAGATAAATTTGTAAACAAGTTATAATTAGCTGAGATATAATTATAAATAATTTCTTTACTAGTTGGAGAAATGATCTTTTTTAATTGCCAGGATTGATCAAATGGAGAAAGACCGTATTGACTTATAGATGTAGTTGCATCTTTACCCAAAATTAAGTTATAACCATTGGGTAATTTGATGTTAAAATGATCAAAAAACTTGTTCATGGGAATACCTGTCAACGTTCCTAATTCATAACTAATATTAATATCATCTAACGGAAAGGTTATAAACTTTTTCAATTCCTGACTAAACATAAATTTACCACTATGTCCAAAAAAACTATAATAAAAGTCATCCGGGCGAGAATCTTCGTTTCCGTATATACTTCTTTTATCATTTCCTGCTAAAAATGCTTTTGCATAAAACTGAGCTCTGCTACCATATTCTCCTCCTGGAATTCCTCCAGCACCTCTACAATCAAATGGTGTACCTTCAGTAGGATCTATTGAGGTTTTTAGTCTCCCTATTCCAAACGTATTTTTATTATTGTAATCCTGAAGCATAAAATAACGTTCATCTGGAGCACCATGATTATTTCTGGTTATTTGCCCTCCAATATTCAAACTCCAGCCTAAACCTACAGATGTTGCTTCTTCTTCTACTTTTATACCTCCTGTATTGTATGAAATAGAAATAGGAATTTCCATTCCGTCGAGATTAATAGAGTATAAGGGTATATCAATCGACGGCTGTCCTGTGTATAAAGAGACATTGTTTAATAATCTTTTTTTAAACTGATAGGATTCCGGAGGCAAAGGAATTCCGTAATCATATTCTGTAGATTTTTGGCTGTATATATTTAGCGTTACTAATACTAGTATCGCTGTTATTAATTTAATTTTCATGGTTATTGTATTACTGGTTATTATTGAATTGAGAACTAGCATCATTAATCTGTTTCTCAATACGGGTATAAAAGTTTAGTTTTTTGCTTTAATTATTTCCTTTCCTGATTACCTTGACTCCGTCGCTCTGAACATTTGTTTTAATATTTATCACATAAATTCCTTCCGGATAACGGCTCAAATCAACAGGAACAGTTTGTCCTAAAATGCTAAAATTTTGTAGAATTCTGCCTGACATATCTACTACGGTAGCAGTGCCTTTTTCATACTCATACCCAATAATAACATTCGTAAAAGTGACTACAGGATTAGGAATCGCTTCGATACTTTTCCTTTTAGTTTTCTCGGGTTTAGATTTGTCTTTTAGTTTGACCACCCAAAAATCATTGCCGCCAATACTTGAATCTTTATTTTTTGAAGTACCTGATTTTGAAGTTCCCGCCAGCAGATATCCGCCATCGCGTGTTTCTAATAATTTTTGCAAAACATCTTCTCCGCTGCTGGCTACCGTTTCATTCCATATTCGCTCGCCTTTATCATCAATTTTTAAGGCGATGTAGCCATCTTCTTTTTTGTTTTTTTTGAGTGCTGAAGTTGCTTTGCCCATTATTCCTTCTTTTGAAGTATCTGTTCCCTGAGAATAGCCACCAACTAAATACGTATGGTCTTTGTTTTCAATTAATGAGGTCAAAATATCCGTCTTACCAAAATCATACGTTTTACTCCACAAAACATCGCCTTTTGCGTCAAGTCTCAATACCCAATAATCGGTACCGTTGCTCACAATACCTCCTAATGAAGTAAGCGCATTTGTACTATTAGAATTTCCACCCACGATATACCCTTCATCTTCAGTTTGATGAATCACATACAGTTGATTATCTCCATTACCTCCGTAGGTATTTTGCCATTCAATTTTGCCGGTATTATTTATTTTTATGATCCAATAATCTCCAACACCTTTTTTAGCTTCTGTTTTATCACCGGATACCGGCGAATTAGAATAACCTCCTAAAATATATCCTCCGTCCTGAGTCTGTTCCATGCTTCGTAATATATCGGCATATTGACCTCCATAGGTTTTTTGCCACTCAATGGCTCCATCTTTATCTAGTTTTAAAATCCAATAATCCATGTTGCCACGGTTCTTTTCTGATTTACTATATAGATCAGGCTTATCAAGTGAAGTTTTGGTTTTTATTACATTCTCTATTATTTCGGCACTTGAAGAAGAGGATCCTCCTAACATATATCCTCCGTCAAAAGTTTGAAATGCACATAAAAGTTCATCCTGGCCTTTTCCTCCAATAGTTCTCTGCCACATCTCATCGCCTTTTGCATTTAACTTTATTACCCAAAAATCAGTACCTCCTTTACAGTAATCTTTCTTATGAAAATCATTTGGAGAATTGGATGTTCCGGCAAGAATAAAACCGCCATCTCTGGTGTTTTTAACGCTTTGAAGCAAATCAAAACCACTTCCTCCAAAACTTTTTTGCCAATCCAGTCCACCGTTTTCATTCATTTTCCAAATCCAGTAATCCAAATCGCCATTATTGTTATTTTCTTTATTTCCTGTTTTATCAGACAAAGAACTTCCCGCCAGAATAAAACCATAATCTGCTGTTGGCTGCGCGTCAAAAAGATAATCGGCATGTATGCCTCCATATGTTTTTTCCCAAAGAATATCCTGAGAATGTGCAAAACAAAAAGATAACAAAAGTATAAAAAAGTAGTTTTTTCTCATATTATATATTTTAATTGTAGGTAAATACTTTAATTTATTGCAATGATAGACAAATTTATCTTTAATTACAATACCCGATTACAGTAATTTTAAGCACAAAAAAGTATGTAACAGAAGCGTTTACTTAAAATCCAAGTGGAAAAAATTAAATAGTACAGAGTTAAATTTATATATGAGTTGTAATCGCAAACGGGCTTTGCAAATAACTTTTAGTTTTTCCGTTTCATCAATGATGAAAAAGCTGAAAAATTAGTTTTATCTTAGCTAAATAATTCCTGATAAAATGAATAAACAGCAATACAATCTTTTACTTGCAGATGATGACGAAGATGATTGTGATTTCTTTAAAGAAGCACTAGACGATTTACTTCTTCCTACATCTCTAGTAACGGTTAATGATGGTGTACAGCTTATGGATTTTTTATCTGCGCGCGGTGCCCAAAATTTGCCTGATATTCTATTTCTTGACCTAAATATGCCCCGAAAAAATGGTCTGGAATGCTTAACAGAAATCAAACAAAACGAAGATTATAAAAATCTTCCTGTAATTATTTTTTCCACCTCTCTGGATCGAGATATTGTTGATTTGGTTTACAAAAAAGGTGCTTTTCACTATATTCGAAAACCCGGTGAATTTTCCAAATTAAAAAAAGTGATTGCAAACGCTTTAAATATTGCATCTGAAAATAATTCAAAACAACCTGTAAGAGAAGATTTTATCCTTCAACCTTAAAATACTTATTTGAATGGGCATTACAAATAATGATCATTATTTCCTGCAAGGCGGTGAGGAAATGGGCAAACTCATAAGATCTAAAGATTGGAGCAAAACACCATTGGGCGATCCCGAAAACTGGCCTCAAAGTCTTCGTACTATAGTAGCAGTTGTGCTAAACAATCCTTTTGGGATGTACATAGCATGGGGAAATGAATATACTCAAATATACAATGACGGCTACAGACCTATTTTAGGTTTAACAAAACACCCTAATGCTCTTGGAACTAGCTCCAAAGAAACTTTTTCCGAAATTTGGGATACAATTGGTCCAATGTTTAATGATGTAATGAAAGGCAAAGCGGTAAGTTCTCCTAATTTTATGCTTACTTTAAACCGAAATGGATTTACAGAAGAATGTTACTTCGATTTTTCATACAGCCCTATTAAAAAAGAAGATGGCGACGTTGGAGGCGTTTTAGTAACTGTAATTGAAACTACCGAAAGGAAAAAAAGCTCTGAAGCATTAGAACAAAGCAATATCCGTTTTATAAATAACATCTTGCAGGCACCTGTCGCTATGTGTATTTTTAGGGGTGAAAATCATGTAGTCGAAATAGCAAATGACCAAATGATTCAGCTATGGGGAACTACAAGTGAAAACGTACTTAATAAACCCATATTTGAAGCATTACCCGAAACAAAAAACCATCATTTGGAAAGTTTATTGGATAACGTTTACCAGAAAGGGGAAAAAGTTATTGCCAATGAACAACTGGTTAAACTGCCCAGAAACGGAGAGATTGAAGACACCTACGTTAATTTTGCGTATGAAGCTCTTACAGAACCGGATGGCACTATTTCTGGCGTTGTTGCTGTAGCAATTGAAGTGACACCACAGGTCTTAGCACGTGCAAAAGTAGAAGAAAGTGAGCAAAAAGTTCGAGCATTGGTAGAAAATGCCCCTTTTCCTATTGCCGTTTATGTGGGGAAAGAAATGCGTGTTGAACTTGCTAATGAATCTATTATCAATATCTGGGGGAAAGGAAACGACGTCATCGGTAAATCTTTTAAAGAGGTATTGCCAGAACTTGATAATCAGCTTGTTTTTGAGCAGATTAATGAAGTTCTCGAAACAGGAAAATCTTTTCATACCCAAAATACACCTCTTGATTTAACCGTAAACGGAAAACATCATACTTATTACTTTAATTACAGCTTAACGCCACTTTACGACATAAATGGTAATATTTATGGCGTAATGAACACCGGGGTCGATTTGACTGATTTAAATCTGGCCAAGAAAAAGATTGAAGAAAGTGACAAGCGTTTTCGTAATACTGTAAAACAGGCGCCAGTTGGAATTACCATTTTGCGAGGTAAAAATCATATGGTAGAAATGGCTAATGAAGCGTACTTAAAACTGGTTGGAAAAGAAGAGAAATCTTTTGTTGGAAAACCTTTGTTTGACTCATTATCTGAAAGTGAAGAAACTGTAGGCAATCTCCTTAATGGTGTTTTAGAAACTGGTATTCCGTTTCATGGAAATGAGGTTCCGGTACCCATAAATCGATCAGGCAAAGTAGAAATATTTTATTTCGATTTTCTTTATCACCCTCTTAAAGAAGAAGATGGTGAAATATCAGGCGTTATAGTAACTGTTAGTGACATTACTGAAAAAGTAGAAGCCAGAAAAAGAACAGAACAAAACGAAGAACATCTAAATATAGTTGTAGAAGCCAGCGAATTGGGAACCTGGGAACTTAATTTAAAAACTAAAGAAGCCCTATATTCTCAACGTTATCTTGAAATTGTTGGCGGTTATGACACTCACATTCAATTAACACACGAACAATTAATAAAACATATTCATCCTGATGATATGCCCGTTCGAAACAAAGCGCTTAAAGACGCTTTTAGAAAAGGATATCTGCAGTATGAAGCAAGAATGATTTGGCTTGACCAATCGGTTCACTGGATGGAAAGTAAGGGGAAAGTTTTTTATGACAATAAAAATAATCCCGAAAAATTAATTGGTACTATACGAGATACCACATTCGAAAAAGAACATCAGCAAGAGCTTGAAGAAAGTGAAAAAAGATTCCGTAACCTTGTAATGCAATCTCCTGTTCCTAAAGCTATTCTGAAGGGAAACGATATGATTGTAGAAATGGTCAATGTTGTTTTATTGAAAAATATCTGGAAAAGGGAAGAAAGCGAAGTTCAGGGCAAAAAATTATTTGATATTTTTCCGGAACTCCGGCAACAGAAATATGCACAATTATTAAAGGACGTTTATACAACGGGCGAAGTCATTTCTGAATCTGAATCATTAATTTTTATTGATGGAAAAGATGGCGGACATGAAATGTATATTGACTTTGAATATGCACCAATGCGCGAAAAAGACGATGTGATTTCCGGAATAAAAATGACGATAATTGATGTTACTGAAAAGGTTCTTGCCAGAAAAAAAATCGAAGAAAGTGAAAAAAGATTCCGTTCACTGACAGAAAGTATCCCACAATTAATTTGGGAAACCGATGAAAAGGGAAATGTTCTGTTTGTTTCGGGAAAATGGTTTGAATATTCGGGTGTTCATCCAGATAGCGAAAAAGAATGGAAATCTATTATTCATCCTGCAGATTTTGATGATAACAACAAAATATGGGAGCATAGTTTAGCAACAGGAGAAATTTACAAATCTGATGTTAGAGTTAAGGGAAAAGACGGACGCTATCGCTGGCACTCCATTATTGGTGAGCCCGTTTTTGATGAAGAAAATAAAATTGTAAAATGGGTTGGAGCTTATACAGATATTCAGACTGAAAAAGCTTTTACAAATGAATTAGAAAAACAAGTGACAGCAAGAACCGAAGAGTTGGAGCGTAATAATATGGAATTGGAGAAAATGAATAAAGAGCTTCAGTCTTTTACCTATATCTCAAGTCATGATTTGCAGGAACCGCTTAGAAAAATTCAAACTTTTGCTTCGCAGATTATGGAGAGAGAGTCTGAAAATTTATCTGATGTTGGAAAAGATAAGTTTCAGAGAATGCAAAATGCAGCAAAAAGAATGCAAACGCTAATTAACGATCTACTTTCTTATTCGAGAACAAATACTCAGGAAAGAGTTTTTGAAAAAACTGATATTGTTGAAATTATTAATGAAGTAAGAGAAGATTTAAAAGAAGAACTGGAATCAAAACATGGTATTATCGAAAGCAGGGAGCGATGTGAAGTCAGCATTATTCCATTTCAGTTTAGACAATTACTATACAATCTGATCAGTAATTCACTTAAATTTTCGAAACCGGATATTAGTCCTGTTATCACAATTACAAGCAAGATTCACAGGGAAAAAAATGCAGAAGGAAATTTTACGAATCAGGGAAATTATTGTCATATCGTTATATCAGACAACGGAATTGGTTTTGACCAACAATATAACACTAAGATATTCGAAGTCTTTCAGCGATTACACGGAAGAGAAAAATACAACGGAACGGGAATTGGTCTTGCCATTGTGAAAAAAATTGTAGAAAACCATAACGGGTATATCACTGCCAAAGGAGAGCCAGGCAAAGGCGCAACATTTGATATTTATCTTCCCTTAATTTAAGTTACAATATTCTTGAATAAAAAAAACGGAAACAACTTTAAAAGTCGTTTCCGTTTTAATCTTCACTTCGTTAGAAGTAATGATTTAGCTCAAAAAAATAGATTATCTAGTATAAACTGTGATAAGACCAGTAGTTTTGTCTTTTAATTTTAACTCTTTGTTAGTCAAATTCATGATATCAGATGTTGTACCAACTCCGTTAATAGTGATAGTTAAATCATTGTGAGATCTAGCATAAGTACCTGTAGTTTCTGTTAAAGAACAGTTAGTTCCAGTATAGTCACCTACAACTGCAGCATTACTTACTCTTAAATCTAAATAATCTCCAGGACAACCTGCTTGATTTCCTGCAGCATCAGTTAATTGCTCTGAACCACCTACAATAAAACCTTGTTTACTAAGGTTGTATTTTCCTTCGATTGGGATTAATGTTTCTCCATCGTTGTCATCACTGCTACAAGATGTAGCGAACATACCTAAGCTTAATGCTACTACGAATAATATTCTTTTTAAATTTTTCATGTTTGATTTAGTTTTAATTAATTCTTTATTTGTTATGTCAAAATTAATACGAAAGGGTATCAGCTATGTTCTATAATTTTTTAGATTTATTACATAATTTATATTTTTCAGTAATTTTAACGACAATCATTGCACAATTAGCGAAAAAGAGCATCATAAAAAGCTTTTTGTTAGTTTAAATGCAATAATGGTTTTTTCAATTCAAAAAACAGTTAACTATTTAATAACCTTAACGTTACGATCAGTTCATAACAGTTTTATTAATTTGATTAAAACTAAATACCATGAAATTCTTTAGCCTAAATTTCCTGACTTCATTTAAAGAATGGCTTTTTTTAAAAGCAATGCAATCAACTTTCCTTCATTAATAACTAAAAAATAGGGATAGTAGCATTTAAATGAATAAAATTGACCACTCACTACTAAATAAAGAACAATTTGGAGAGGATTTCCTATGGGGAGTTTCTACAGCCGCTTTTCAAATTGAAGGGGCACATGATGCCGAAGGCAAAGGTGCTTCTATCTGGGATGTTTTTTCATCTCAAAAAGGAAAAATTAAAAACGGCCATCACGCCATTAACGCCTGCGATTTCTATAACACTTATAAGGACGATATTGAATTAGTTCGTCAATTAAACATTCCTAATTTTAGATTTTCGATAAGCTGGTCGCGCATTATGCCTACCGGAATCCATCCTGTGAATCAGGCAGGAATTGATTATTATCATAGAATTATTGATTTTCTAATCGAATGTAATATCCAGCCCTGGATTACACTATATCATTGGGATTTACCTCAGGCACTGGAATTAAAAGGTGGATGGACTAATCGCGAATGTGTGTCGTGGTTTTCTGATTATACTGAAGTTTGTGCAAAGCATTTTGGCGACAAAGTCAAAAACTGGATGGTCATCAATGAACCTTCTGTTTTTACGGGCGCAGGATATTTTCTTGGCATACATGCTCCTGGAAAAAAAGGAATTACCAATTACATAAAAGCAATGCATCATGTTACATTGGCAACTGTTGCGGGCGCAAAAATAGTAAGAGATAAAGTCAGTAATGCAAATATTGGCACCACCTTTTCGTGTACACATATTGAGCCTTTCTCTGAAAAACCGGCCGATGTTCAGGCAGCAAAGAGAGTGGATACTTTATTAAACAGAACTTTTATAGAGCCCATTCTGGGACTTGGCTATCCGCAAAAAGATCTGCCAGTTCTTAAAAAGCTTAACAATTATATTTTAAAGGAAGACCACGATAATCTCGCTTTTGATTTTGATTTTATCGGATTGCAATGTTATACACGCGAAGTGGTGCGATCATCAATACTGATTCCTTATATTGGTGCTGAATTAGTTAGCGCCGAAAAAAGAAATACCATAACAACCGAAATGGGCTGGGAAGTTTATCCGCCTGCCATTTACCATGTTTTAAAAAAGTTTAATGAATATAAAAACATCAGGAAAATCATTATAACCGAGAATGGCGCAGCATTTCCGGACACCGTTACCAACGGAAAGGTATATGATATTAAACGAACGCATTTTATACAGGATAATTTAGAACAGATTTTGAAAGCGAAACACGACGGTTTAAACGTCGATGGGTACTTTGTGTGGAGTCTGACCGATAATTTTGAATGGGCAGAAGGTTACAATGCCAGATTTGGGTTAATTCATGTTGACTTTGAAACTCAAAAAAGAACTATCAAACAATCCGGATTGTGGTTTGGTGAATTTTTATCCAAACAAAATTAAGAAGAAACAATCAGGAAATTTATATCAATTTATAAAAAAGCAATTTTATGGAAATCAACTGGTTTATTATAGGTGCACTAATTGTTGGAGTTGTTTTATTAATTTATTTTCTGATTAGAAAAAACAAAAAAGAACGCAAAAAGATGGAAAAAGAACTGAACTTTGTCCCAAAATCAGACGACGCTGAAATAAATAATGAGAAAGAATCTTAAAATCATTAGTGTTTTATATAATAAAAAAGCCTTTCAGGATTTCTCCCGAAAGGCTTTTTCTCTACAAATTAACAAGCAATATTATTTCCAGCCACCGCCCAGTTCTCTATAAATATTGACCGCAGCAGTTAATTGGTCTTTTTTAGTTTCTATTAATTCCAGTTTCGCTTCCAAAGCATCTCTTTGTGTCATTAGTACTTCAAAATAATCAACCCTGGCTGATTTAAACAAATCATTTGATACATCAATTGATGTATTTAAGGCATCAACTTGTTGTGATTTCAGATCATAGCTCTTTCCTAAATTATCAATTTTAGAAAGCTGGTTCGAGACTTCCATATAAGCATTCAGGATTGTTTTGTCATAGTTATAAAGAGCCTGAAGCTGTCTTGCATTGGCACTGTTAAACTCTGCTTTAATTGCATTTCTGTTTATTAGTGGCGCAGCAATATCTCCCGCTAAAGAATATAGTAATGACTCCGGAAGTGTAAATAAGTACGACGGATTAAAAGCATTAAATCCGATTGCTGCAGAAATATCCAACGATGGATAAAACTCTGAACGAGCTACTTTTACATCCAGCTTTGCAGCTGTCAATTGCAATTCAGCCTCTTTTATATCAGGACGATTGGCTAACATTTGAGACGGAATTCCGGATTGTACGGTTGAAGGCAACAAAGTCAAAAAGTTATTTCTGTCTCTTTTTATTTCCTGTGGATACTGACCCACTAAGAAATTAATTTTGTTTTCTGCTTCTTTTATTTTCTGACGAATGTCAAACTCCAGACTTTTTGAAGTTAAAACCTCTGCCTGAAACTTTTGCACAGCCAATTCTGTAGCTCTCGCCGCTTGTTTTTGAACTTTTACAATTTCTAAAGCATTAGATTGTAATTCGATATTCTGTTTTACAATATCAAGCTGACTGTCTAAAGCTAATAATTCATAATACGAATTGGCAATCTCACCAATCAAATTTGTAACAACGAAGTTTTTACCTTCAACCGAGGCTAAATATCGGGTAAGTGCTGCCTTTTTAGAATTGCGCAATTTTTTCCAGATATCTACTTCCCAATTCGCGTAAGCGGCTACTTTGAAATCTCCAAGAGGATCCGGCATTTCTTTGCCCGGCATAATTTCTGTCGAAGCATCACCTGCCCCCTGACTGGTGTAACGTCCTACTTTCTCTACTCCAGCTCCTGCTTTAATACCAAGTGTTGGCAGTAAAAGTCCTTTTCTAACCCGAATATCATTTTGCGCAATTTCAATTTCCTGCAAAGTCATCATTAATTCCTGATTGTTTTTCAGGGCTAAATCGATGAGGTTCACCAGATTTTGATCTTTAAAGAAATCATGCCAAGGAATAGTTGCCATATTCGTTGTGTCTTTGCTGTTTGCAAAAACTTCAGGAAGTGGTTTACTTGGTGTTTCTGCTGCCGTTTGTGGCGCTTTGCAACTTGCAACTGCAAGGCACAGTCCCACAGCAACACTATATTGATATGTTTTAAATTTATACATGATTGTTGTCAATTTCTTCTGTTAATGGATTTTCTTCTTCATGTTTAACCAATTTGTGTTTCTCTGCAATTTTTGCAAAAATGTAATACAATCCCGGAATCACAAATACACCACAAATAGTTCCGATAAGCATACCTCCGGCGGCGGCAGTACCAATGGTTCTATTACCAATTTTACCTGGTCCAGAGGCAAATGCAAGCGGCAATAAACCAGCAATAAAAGCAAATGATGTCATCAAAATAGGACGAAATCTTGCTTTTGCACCTTCCATGGCAGCCTCCAAAACTGATTTTCCTGATGCGTGCTTTTGTATGGCGAATTCAACGATTAACACGGCATTTTTACCCAATAATCCAATAAGCATTACCATGGCAACCTGCGCATAAATATTGTTTTCTAATCCTGCAACTTTCAATAATAAGAAAGCTCCGAAAATACCCGCAGGCAGAGAAAGAATAACAGATAATGGCAGAATAAAGCTTTCATATTGTGCGGCCAAAACCAAGTACACAAATCCCAAACAAATCAGAAATACCCAAATCGCCTGATTTCCCTGCGCTACTTCATCGGCAGAAATACCTGCCCAGTCAATATCATATCCTCGGGGCAATTTTTTGGCGGCAACTTCCTGGATTACTTTAATGGCTGTACCAGAACTGTATCCCGGAGCTGCACCACCACTAATTTCTGTAGAAGTGTACATATTATGTCTCGTAATTTCCGAAAGTCCGTACACTTTTTCTAATCTCATAAAGGCAGAAAAAGGCACCATTTCATCTCGATTATTTTTTACATATAATTTTAAAATATCATCTGGCTGAGCGCGATATTCTGGCGCTGCCTGAACAATTACTTTGTAATTTATTCCGTATTTGATGAAACTGATTTCGTAGTTACTACCTACAAGAGTAGACAAGGTGTTCATTGCATTTTCTATAGAAACTCCTTTTTGCTGTGCCAAATCATTATCTACTTTCATCATGTACTGAGGGAAACTCGCACTAAAGAAACTAAACACGTTGGAAAGCTCCGGACGTTTGTTTAATTCTTCAACAAAATCTTTATTAACTGCCTCTAGTTTTTTGAAATCGCTTGAACCGGTTTTATCCAGCAAACGAAGCTCAAATCCTCCCGCTGCGCCATATCCCGGAACTGCCGGTGGTTGAAAAAATTCGATATTGGCACCCGGAATATCTTTCGATTTTTCTTCCAGTTCTATCATAATTTCCTGTACTGATTGCTTACGATCGTTCCAGTCTTTTAAGTTGATCAAACAAGTTCCTGCATTTGATCCCGTTCCTTCTGTTAAAATTTCATAACCTGCCAAGGATGAAACTGATTTTACACCTTCTACACCTTCAGCAATTTTTTGCAATTTCTCAGCAATATTATTGGTTCTTTCTAATGATGAACCCGGCGGTGTCTGGATAATGGCATAAAACATTCCCTGATCCTCATTAGGAATAAATCCTGAAGGAACAGTGCTGCTGATTAGCCATGTTCCTGCACAAAAGCCAAGAAGTGCTATAATTGTTACCGCTCTTCTGTTTACAATTTTACCTAATACGTTTTGGTATTTGCCCTGAGCAAGATTAAACTTGTTGTTAAATCCATCAATAAATCTGTTTACAGGCGTTTTCTTTTTCGGTTTACCGTGATTGTTTTTTAACATCATCGCACAAAGCGCCGGTGTTAATGTCAAAGCTACAATACCTGAAAGTATAATTGCAGTTGCCATCGTAATGGAGAACTGTCTGTAAAACACCCCAACGGGACCAGACATAAAGGCCACCGGAATAAATACTGCGGCCATTAAGAATGTAATGGCTATAATGGCTCCTGCAATCTCGTGCATCGCCTTTTTAGTCGCTTTAATTGGTGACAGATGCTCTTCCTCCATCTTGGCGTGAACTGCTTCAATAACCACAATCGCATCATCGACGACGACTCCAATTGCCAATACTAATGCAAACAATGTGATTAAATTCAATGAAATATCGAAGAAGGTCATAAAAATAAAAGTTCCCACTAATGAAACCGGAACTGCAATTGCCGGAATAACCGTTGAACGCCAGTCTCCCAGAAAAAGGAAAACTACTAATCCAACCAAAATAAAGGCTTCGATCAAAGTATGGATTACCTTTTCTATAGATGCATCTAAGAACTTAGAAACGTCATACGAAATTTCATAATCCATTCCTTTTGGAAATTTTTGTTTGATTTTTTCCAGTTTCGCTTTTACATCTTCAATAACCTGATTTGCATTACTTCCAAACGATTGTTTCAATACAATTGCGGCAGAAGGTTTTCCATTTAAGTTGGAATAAATATCATACATCGAACTTCCAAACTCTACTTTTGCAATATCTTTCAAACGTAAAAGTTCTCCGTTACTGCTTGATCGTACTACAATATTTTCGTATTGTTCTTTGGTCGTAAAGCGCCCTGAATATTTCAACACATATTCAAATGCCTGAGAACGTTTACCGGAGCTTTCTCCCGTTTTACCCGGTGAAGCTTCTAAACTCTGACTTGATAATGCTTCCATTACTTCATCTGCAGAAATTTTATAGGCCAGCATTCTATCAGGTTTTAACCAAATACGCATGGCATATTCGCGTGTACCTAAAATATCTCCTGACCCTACTCCATTTACCCTTTTTAGTTCTGATAATACATTGATATCGGCATAGTTGTATAAGAACTTCATGTCGGTATTTTTATCCGTACTATAAAGATTCACATACATCAACATACTCGGAACTTCACGCGTAATCTTCACACCTTCTCTAACTACCAACGGAGGTAATTTATTCGTAACCGAAGCCACACGATTTTGCACGTTAATCGCAGCCTGATTCGGATCTGTACCCAGATTAAAAACTACCTGAATACTGGCTTCTCCGTCATTTCCTGCATCAGAAGTCATATATTTCATTCCAGGAACTCCATTTAAGGCTCTTTCTAAGGGAATAACAACTGATTTGATCATCAATTCGCCATTTGATCCAGGGTAATCTGCCGTAACATTTACCATAGGCGGAGATATGGAGGGAAACTGTGTAATAGGCAAATTCAATACCGATAACACTCCTAAAAAGACAATTACCAGCGATATAACTATCGAAAGTACAGGTCTTTGTATAAATTTATTAAACATCTTTATATTTTTTTAATGATTAAATCAAAGTGGAATTTCACAGTGTAAAATGTGAAAACTAAAAGTGTAAAATGTGACTGCTAGTAACTGTAAACTGCCACTGATTACTTTCTCTACTCCGCTTTTAGTCGTAAATTATTCATTACCTTGTTAGGAGAGAGGAATTCAAATTTAATTTTATCATTGTCTTTTACCTTTTGAACTCCTTCCAGTAAAATTTTATCATTTTCAGCAAGTCCGCTGCTAACTACATATAAATCCGGAATTTCACCTGTAATTGTAATTTCTTTAGAAGTTACCACATTGTTTTTATCGACTACAAAAACGTATTTCTTATCCTGAATTTCATAAGTTGCTTTTTGTGGAATTACTATAGCATTTTTCAATGGAACAAGCATTTGAACTTTTCCTGTTTCGCCGTTTCTCAATAATTTTCCGGTATTTGGAAATCTAGCTCTAAAGGCGATATTTCCGGTTTCGTTGTCAAATTCGCTTTCTATAACTTCCACATTACCTTTGTATTTAAAAAGTTCGCCATTTGCTAGAAGCAAACTCACGTTATTTCCTGCGCGATCTTTTACATCTGTTTGGTATTGAAGATATTCCGGTTCAGAAACATTGAAGTAAGCAAACATCTGGCTGTTGTCTGAAAGACTTGTCAATAGTTCGCCTTCATCGATCAGGCTTCCTAATTTTAACGGAATTCTGTCGATTGTTCCATCAAACGGAGCTCTGATTTCGGTAAAGGATAGGTGAAGTTTTGCTAATGCAACTTCGGCTTTTGCTGATTGCAATTTTGCCTGAGCTACACTTAATTCGTTTTTAGAAACGATATTTTTATCTGCCAGTAACTTAGAATTTTGCAATTCAATTTCTATTGATTTTTGTTCTGCCTGTGCTTTTAGTAATTCTGCCTGATACATGTTTGGCATAATTTTAAACAACAGCTGCCCTTTTTTTACAAACTGACCTTCATCAGCATAAATGTCTTGTAAAAACCCTTTTTCCTGTGCGCGGATTTCGATGTTTCGAACAGATTTAATCTGAGAAACATACTCTTTTGTAAACGAAGTGTCGATTTTCACAGGATTGGTCACTGTAAATTTTTCTTCTTCTTCTTTTTCTTCTTTTTTTGATGTACAACTGGTTAGGCACAACAAGGCAAGCATGCCCGTTAACACGATAATTCTTTTCATGGTATTTAATTGGAAATTAAGCGATTGAATTAGGGATATAAAAATCCCTTTAGATGTAGAAAAGCATCAGCCGCCAGAACACGTGAAATGTCGTAAGTGTGGAAATTTTTAAAATTAATTTAAAAAATCTTAAAAAGTAATTCTAAAATATAATCCATATTTATTCATGATCACGCTTGGTAACCGATGTATAAAATAGAATCAAATTCTTAAAACTCTCTGCGTAATGTAGATAGGATTTGACTGGCCGCAAGATGAGCCGAAAATATCGAAATGATTAGAAGTTTTTGCAGTATTTTGACGAGATAATGTCAAGTACCAATTGTCTAGTAAACTGTAATTTGCTGCAAAAAATTTATTGGAAAGTCCATCTTTAAGATTGTCGCCCAGAAATTCTTCATCCAAATCCATATCGGCATCTTCAATAATAGAACTGCCCTGATCCTGGTTGGTAAATTTAACGCGGTGTCTTTTCTCAAGATTGTGGTGAGAATTTAGATGTGTTTCAGCATTAAGATATTGCCCTCCGCCTAACAGAAGGAAATTCATAAATGTTAAAAAAACTATTAACTTTCTCATTTGAGTGCGAAAGTAATAAAAGATCGGAATAAAAAAAATAAAATAAGAAAGTCTTAACAAGTACGATTTCACGAAAACGATTTCTTTTTTTTCTCCTCTTTTATTTGATAATTAAAGCCATCGATTTATGCGAATATGAAATCATAAATCAATATTAAAGCAGTATCAAAAAATAATTTCTTAGTTAGAACATTGCAAAAAATGATTATCGTAAATATTTGATTCTCTAAGTTTTATTTCAAAATATCTTAGCTTTTTTTACAGCAAAATTTCCATTATCGTAAATTCCTGTCCTGCTTTACTGAAAGTTTTATTAGCGTCTTTCATTCCAAATTTTTCGTAAAAACCTTTTTTATTCTTTCTGGCGTTACACCAAACTTTCTTCACTCCTTTTTGTTTTGCTAAATTCAAAATGTATTTCAAAAGTCCTGATGCAATTCCCTGTCCCTGATACTGTTCTAAAGTTGCTAATTTTCTAAACTGCATTTCATTATCAGTAAAAAAACACGAAACTATTGAAACTAGTTTCTCATTTGTAAAAACGCCATAGTGCGCTCCTAAATCATCTTCTTTGAGCTGAACAAATTCTAAAAGCTGCTCCGGCCACATCACTTCTTGTCTGATTTGCCAGGTTTGAGAAGCCTGGATTTTTTCAATTTTCATTTCACCATTCTTTATTTTCAAATTTAAGTCAATTTATTTTTATTTGAAAAATCAATTAAAAAATAAATAAGATAAATCTCGCTATTTTACTGAATATTAATTATTTTTATGATATCAAAACAAATAAATCCAGTTATGAAAAAATTCATCTTAGCAATATTATTATCAATTAGTATAAATGGTTTTGCACAATTAATACAAGTCGGACCGCAATTTTCATCTAATATTACTTCGGTTGTTACAGATGATTTTAGTTCTAAAAGTTCAGGAACTGGCATAGGCGTTGCCGGATTTGCGAGAGTGAATTTATTACTTTTTTACGGTCAGGCCGAATTTGGATATGGAAAAAATAAATTCAGCGTTTCTCAAACTGGAATTGGGGAAACGGATTACGAGTTATCAGGAACAGATGCCTCTTTAATTGCTGGCTATAAAATACTTCCGTTAGGAAAAATGGGAAATCTTCGTGTTTTTGTTGGTTATAACTGGAAGCATTATTCTGACATAAAGGCAAGTAATAATCTTAATTTAATTGCTTTTGAACAAGACAACAGCAGTATTCTCGGAGGCGTAGGCGTAGATGTCTGGCGACTTACTTTTGATGTTCGTTACCTTGCAGGTTTATCAGACATTGATGCTTCGGGAAGAGAATTAAAAACCGGAGTTACTAATTTTTCTCTTGGATTTAAATTTTTGTGATAGTAAAAGAATAAAAATGCCATAGATTTAAAAAATTAAAAAGTTTTAAATCCTTGAATCTTTGAAATCTGTGGCAAAAATATTTGAATTTAATTCGAAAATGAATTTAGAATTTTCATTGCTTTTTCTACCTCTTTATTACTAACAAAAATATGGTCGTGATAATAAGCAGCGACCACATTACAGCTAATTCCGTTTTCTGAAAGTGCTTTTGAAAAGGCTGCTGTTAATCCCACAGCTTCTAATGAAGAATGAACAGTTAACGTAATCCAGGACATTACAACAGAATATTCCAGATGTAAAGTTTCAGCAATTTCTTTCTTCAGAATTAATGTAATGGCTTCTTTTTCTTTGAAGAACATTTCAATGTCATTGAGATTCACTTTTTCTAAATTCTCAATTTTACAAAAAACATAATCACCTGAATTATGTTCCGGCTTCATGCTTTTTAGCAATCGATTTAAATCTTTTTCTCCTGACATCACTTATTTTAAATTTTATCTTATTCCGATTTTAGTCTATAAAAAAAAGCTGCAAAGAACTTATATTTTCTTTGCAGCTTTAAATCTTTCTAATTGAAAAAATTTTCATTATTAAACCTTCACATAAAAATGTTCCGGATTTTCAGTATTAATTTTTTCAATGCCATTTTCTGTTTGCTTAGCAATGTTAATTACGTGTAATACGTTTCCATTATCATCAATATTGCAGTTCCAGATTGTACCGTCAGAAAGAATAATTGCCGAAAATAAAGAATCTGATTTATCTTTATTATAATACACTAATTCTTCTGTTTTTATATTTTTTTTAGTCAGCGTTTTTTTGTCCTGTTCATAAAAAACAATCTGGGTTTCCGTGATTTCAACAAACTGATCAGTCGGACAACTTTTAGAAACATTATCTTTAACAGCCCAAACTGGTTTATCTCCAGTCATTTTCCAGATTCCTACAGCTTTACTTATTATATCTTTTCTTAAAATAGATTTCAAAGTATCTACTTTTTTAATGGATTCCTGACCTAATTCATTTTCGGGCCTAATTTTAGAAGCAACAGAAAATAAATCAAGAGCATTTTTAAAATCTGATTTTTTGTAATAGGAAATAGCTAATTCGTATTTATTCTTTTGAAATTTAGCTTTTGCATCATTTTGAGCAAAACTGCTAATTGTGAATAATAAAACAATAAGAGCAAAACAGGTTTTTTTCATGTATTAAGGTAGCGTTATTTTTTGCAAACATAATTGTTATTTTATAATTATTTTTACGCTTTCTCCTATTTTTTACGCAATTTAAGAAATCAAAAAAGAAATCATATTAAATATCAGCATATTAAACAAAAAACATAGTACTTATCTTATATTAAAAACATTGTTATCTGGTGTGGCATCCATAAAAATTCCGCCATCAACCGTGACTTGTTTAATTTGCTTTTTATTTTTTAAAGCTACGGAAGCTGCTTTTTGATTGGTTTGCCAAATTACAGGAGTTTGATGTATAGTTTCCTTAGAGTCATCACTATAGATAATATTTATATCAAATGGAATAGCAAAACCTCCTACATTTTCTATTAAAACGGTATTTTTCTCTACCTTTTTAATAGAAAGATCAATATAGTTATTGGTAAAAAACCAGTTATTAAAAAACCAATTCAGATTTTTACCCGAAGCCGTATTCATCGAATTAAAATAATCCCATGGAATTGGATGTTTTCCATTCCAGTTTTCCATATACCCGTGTAGTGATTTTTTGAACAAATCATCTCCCAATAAATCTTTTAGTGCAATGTACGAAAGAGATGCTTTTCCATACGAATTGTTTCCGTAACCTGCTCCCGAAAGCTGCGAAGACATAGTGATTACAGGCTGATCTTCTTCTGATGAAATATCTTTAATATAACCTTCAACTCTAAATTCTTTATAAAATTTATCTGCAGCTTCTTTACCATGTTCGGCAATTCCAATTAAATATTCAAAAGTGGTCGCCCAGCCTTCGTCCATAAATGCATAACGTGTTTCGTTGATTCCCATGTAAAAAGGAAAATAAGTATGTGCTACTTCATGATCCTGAACCAATTGCGCAAAAACGGGATCATTCATTTGTGAGTCATTACACATCATTGGATATTCCATATCTGCAAACCCCTGAAAAGCAGTCATTTTACTAAAAGGATATGGAATTCCCGGCCAGTTATTTGAAAACCAGTCTAAAGCGTATTGATTGTTTTTAATTGAATTTACAAAATCAGTTCCTTTTACATCATAAGCAGCCTGCACGCTCGCGCGGCGATTTGTTTTTTTGTCTACAACAACACTGCTCGCATCCCACAAATAATGATCGCTTAAACCAAAACAAACATCTGAAATATGTTTGGCTTCAAATTTCCAAACATTCCAATCGTTTTGTTTTGTTACGTTTCCACCTTTCATTTCCTGTTCGTTGGCGATATGCATAATCTCATCTGTGACATATGATTCTTTCAAACGTGCAGCAAATTCAGGCTGTAAAACCTCATCTGGATTTAACAAATCTCCGGTTCCGTAGACAACATAATTTTTGGGTGCTTTTACAGAATAGGTATAATCATTAAAATCATTGTAAAACTCCTGACGATCTGTATGTGGTAATCTGTCCCACCTGTTATAGTCGTCAAAAACACTAACACGAGGATAACTGTAAGCCGCAAAAAAGGTAGTATTATCAATTTGTCCTTCTCTTCCGCTTTCTTTTGAGAGTGGATAATTCCAATCGATATTAATTGTAATTTTTGAATGTGGCGGCACAGGTTTTTTCATTTTTACATTTCCAACCGTTCCCCAGCTTCTCCCGTCTTCGTTATAAACTTCGTCTCCAATTTTTAAAGCGGTAATTGTTAATCCGTTACTCAAAAAATCATCACTAACATCACCGCCTCTTGGTGATGTTGGTTTATGAAGATTATTCACAAAACGAATTGGTAAGTTTTTTAACGTATCATTGCTATTGTTTGTGTAGATAATAGTTTCAGTTCCGCTTATTATTTTCGTATCTGCGTTTACCGTTAATGCGATATCGTATTTTCCGTGGTTTTGCCAGTAATTTTTACCGGGTTTTCCGTCCATTGCGCGTGTTCCTTTTGCATAAGCTTCTTTAATATTTCGCGGCATGTAAAGTTCCTGTGCAAAATTGTTTTGTGCCAAAAACAAAAAGACAATTAGTATAAATTTTTCCATAAGTGGTTTTGGGAATTTTGTTTGTTTAATAGTTGTTATGAATATTAGTTGCGTTTTTTTATTGAATGTTACAATTACTCAAAGATATTTTTATGTTTATTACCACAAAGGCACAAAGACGCAAAGATTCTTTTTAAAGAAACAAATTAAAAAAACTTTGCGTCTTCGCGAATTTTCGAAATTAAAATTTAACTCAAAACAAAAAAACTTTCTGCCTTAGCGCCTTCGTGGCAAAAACAAAAAAACCGCCTAATTCACAAAGAAAAAGACGGCATCTACAATTGAATATATAACCTTGATTACTACAAAATATAATCGGTATTAATGAAATTTGATTCTTTGCTGTTTAGCAATTCCTGCAAAATTTCATTATTGTAAGCGATATCTTTTGAAGCTACAAACGTACGAATTGAGAATGAGCGCAAAGCATCCGGAATACTTAATGTTCCTACTGCAGAATCTTTACGACCTGTAAACGGAAACGCATCCGGACCTCTTTGGCAAGAACTGTTGAGGTTTACTCTACAAACCAGATTAACTAAAGAATCTATAAGCGGTGCCAGCGTTTTAATATCTTTTCCAAATAAACTTACTTGCTGACCGTAATTCGATTCGGCCATATCATCAAGAGGCTGATCAATATGTTTAAAAGAAATAATTGGTACAACGGGTCCAAACTGTTCTTCGTGATAAACCCTCATTTCTTTATTTACCGGAAATAAAACTGCCGGAAAAATATAATTTTCGGTATGTTTTCCACCTTTTTCATTCAGTATTTTTGCGCCTTTCGAAGTAGCATCGTCAATTAATTCCTGAATGTAAGCTGGTTTATCCGTTTCCGGAAGCGGTGTAAGCGAAGCATTTTTATCCCACGGATTTCCAAAAACCAATGCGTCTACCTTTTCAGAAAATCTTCGGTTGAATTCTTCTGCAATAGATTCATGAACATACAAAACTTTCAAAGCAGTACAACGCTGACCGTTAAACGACAAAGAACCTGCAATACATTCCTGAATAGCCAAATCTAAATCGGCATCAGGTAAAACGATTGCCGGGTTTTTAGCTTCCAGACCTAAAATCAAACGCAATCTGTTTTTATTTGGATGCTGATCCTGCAAAGCAATTGCCGATTTACTATTTCCGATTAAAGCCAAAACATCAATTTTTCCAGATTTCATGATTGGAGATGCGATTTCGCGGCCTCTACCATAAACAATATTGATAACTCCTTTTGGGAAACTACTTCTAAATGCATGCAATAACGGAGAAATACATAAAACACCATGTTTTGCCGGTTTAAATATCACGGCGTTACCCATAATCAAAGCCGGAATTAGTAAGGAGAAAGTTTCATTTAAAGGATAATTGTAAGGTCCAAGACACAAAACAACACCAAGAGGTCCGCGGCGAATCATGGCATTTACGCCCTGTACTTTCGAAAAGTAAGAACTGCGTCCGTTTAGCTCTTTATAGCTATCGATTGTATCCTGAATATATTCTACGGTTCTGTCAAATTCTTTTTGCGAATCACCAAGGTTTTTTCCAATTTCCCACATCAAAAGTTTCACGACTTCTTCGCGTGTATCCTTCATTTGTCGCACAAAATTTTCCATGCATTTAATTCGGTCAGAGACTTTCATCGTTGGCCACAAGCCTCTGCCCTTGTTGTAAGCTCCGTTAGCAGCTTCAACAACTTCCGCAGCTTCTTTTTCTCCCATAAACGGGATCGATCCTAATAATGTTGGCGAGTATTTCTCTGTAGAAGAAATGGTCGAAAAAACAGGTGTCGTTTGCCCTGTCCATTTTTTTAATTCTCCGTTTACAAGATAAGTATCTTGATTTATAAGCGTTTTAATCTGATACTCTTCGGGTATTAAACTCATAATTTGGTAATTTTATAGTTTGGTTATTAATAGTATTTAAAGAAAAAAGAGGCTTTTTAGTGCCTCTTCTTTTGTTATTATGAATTTACGGTTTCGCCTTCCCAATCCAGGATACCTCCAAGTAAGTTGTAGGCATTATTTATACCTAACTCATTCATTACCTGACATGCTTTTGCACTTCTTGCTCCAGAACGGCAATACACATAATAATTTTTATTTTTATCAAGTTCTTCGATTTCATAAATAAAACCCTGCCCTTTATTGATATCAATATTTACGGCATTTTCAATATAACCGTCATTAAATTCGTCTTCAGTTCTTACGTCCAGTATAACTGCATTCTCGTCAGCAGCAAGCTGATTAACCCAATCTTCTTGTGATAAATTCATAATATGTGTTTTTTGTAAAATTACGATGTTTCTGTTGATTAAAAATGTACCTAAATGCGATTTCGATTATTATTCTCAGAAAACGTTTTAGAGACATTATAATAATCAGTGAAATACAAATTTACTTACTATTTTTAAAAATATAGTCTATAAAATCGATGGAAAATAGGATTTTTTCATTTTGTAAAAATACATCTTAAAAATAGTTTTCTGACAATTATTACCGTTACAATCTATTATGTTTGTATAAAATTATGTCGATTACTCTTAATTTGGCAATAACAGAAACAGTAAAATGGAATATTTAGGATACATTGCTTCGATTATTATCGGAATTTCACTAGGCTTAATTGGCGGCGGCGGATCGATACTTACCATTCCTATTTTGGTGTACTTATTTAAAGTAAATCCGGAGCAAGCCACTTCTTATTCGTTATTTATTGTTGGATTAACCGCTTTGTTTGGGAGTTACAGTCATTACAAAATGGGAAATCTTAAACTAAAATCGGCTTTGTATTTTGCGATTCCTTCTGTGATTTCTATTCTCATTATTCGCGAAGTTATTTTTCCGCAGATTGCTTCTACCCTTTTTTCAATTGCTTCTTATTCCGTTTCCAAAGATTTTCTAATTATGATTATCTTTTCAATATTGATGATTACGGCGGCGATCTCGATGATTCGAAAAAACCAACCCAAAATAAAAGGCGCCGAAACTAATTACTTTCAACTTAGTTTTATAGGTTTTATTGTTGGAATCATAACCGGATTTCTCGGTGCCGGCGGAGGTTTTTTAATCATTCCGGCATTACTTTTTTTCGCCAATTTACCAATGAAACAAGCCGTTGGAACTTCTTTATTAATTATTGCAATAAATTCCACTATAGGTTTTGGAGGCGATTTATATATCGGAACTTCCATAAATTATCCTTTTTTATTAAGTGTTTCGGCAATGGCACTTATCGGAATGATAATCGGAAGTCAGCTTTCAAAAAAAATCGATGGCGCTAAATTGAAACCAATTTTTGGCTGGTTTGTCTTGGTGATGGGGTTTTATATTATTACTAAGGAGGTTTTATTTTAAGTTTAAAGTTTCACACAAATTTTGCAGATTAAGCTGATTTTTTTTATTTAAATATTTTTAAATTTAGTTTCACTTGTAGAGTAATCTTTGTAGAAATTTTTGAACTTTGACAAAGATGAAACTAAAAAAATCTGTTTGTTTTAGGGGATAAGAGGATTTTATTTTTTTTGGCGTTTTCGCCGAGAACGAAGCAATCACTCTATGATTATGATATAACAAACGGCTATTCAAAATAAATTTCTAAATCAGATTTCACTCCTTTATAGCTATTCGAAAAATCTTGAGGATTCTTAAAAATTTCTTTTACCATTTTTGAATGATCGTGATTTAATCTATAAACTTTTCCTTTTTTATCAACTGCTATATAATTTCCGTTTTGAAGATCTAAAATTGGATAATAATACTTTTCATCTATTTCAATTTCAAAAGTATCTTCCAGATCTAATAATTGTAACTGTTCCTTATTAAGGGAAGACAAAATTTTAGAAACATTTTTCAAATCAGGATTTTCAATTTCAATATTTCGAATTTTCAAATCTTTTTTACTTATCGAATTAAAATCAAAATCTTTATAAAATGTTTCCGGTTTTTCAACTTTAATCTGATCCAAAATACTGTTGCTATACAATAGTTTAATCTCTTTTTCTTTTTTAGTTTTCTTCTCAATTAAATATATTCCAGATAATTCAAAAAAACCTTTACTGCCTTTAGCAATTTCACTTTCAGCAACTGATTCATATCGTCTAAGCAATGTAATACCAGTTCGACTAAAATAAATGTTCAGTTTTGATTTTCTTAAATGTGCTTTTATTTGAGGAAATTCAGAGTCAATAAGTTCAGCTACTTTTAATTCAAACAATTGAATATCGTTAACTTTTGTTTTTTGCTTGAATATATTTATCATCATAAAAATAAATTAATCAAAAATTTACTTAATAGTTTCTGTTTTCTGGTAATCGAATATTTTTTTCTAATTTTTAACCAAATATACGCAACATTTCGACTAAAGTCATTGTTGCTAAAACTAAAAAACCGTTGGTTGAACAACGGCCTAGTCATATAATTAATTCGTGAATTCGTGGCTAAAAAAACATCAATGCTCCCCATACCCGATATCATCCATCTTCCCGCTAAAAACGCGATATTGAATAATAAAATAAATAATTACCAGAAACAAAGCGATAAAAAACCAGCTTAATCCGGCATTTAAACCATATTCCCCGGCTGCAGTATTATAAATTGTTAAAGACGGATTTACTTTATTGGTCGAAGGCAGAACATTCGGAAAAATTGAAACGGCTGTTGAAGCAAATCCACCAACCAGAAATAAAGAAGAAAATATAAAAGCGTGACCGTCTTTTTTGAAGGAACGCACTTTGAATAATCCTAAAATACCAACAAAAGCTATTACAGGAAAAAACCAAAGAATTGGTGTTTCAATAAAATTATGAAACGGTTCTGGCTCGATAAAATGCCAGATTTGCAGCGATATACAAACTAAAACCAACAAGCCAATATTAAGCCTGAAAACCATATTTTTAAGCTGCGGATTCAAATCTGAATTGGTTTTAAAAATAATCCAGTTGGCACCGTGAATCATTAAGGCAACGACGCTTACAATTCCCAGAAAAAGGGTAAACCAATCGATAATTCCCAGTTCATTTGCCTGCGGACTAAAAGTTGGATTCCATAAAGGCAAAAAGAAAAAATGGGGCTCTTGTGTTGAAACGCCGTTTTGTACCATTCCGAGATTGACACCGCGCACGATATTTCCCAAAGCAATTCCGAAGAAAAGTGCCAGAAGCAAACTTGCGATTCCAAAGGCTTTATCCCAAATTGCTTCCCACATTGGATGGTGTACTTGCCCGCGCATTTCTAAACCGATTGCGCGGAAAATCAAAAGCCATAAAATCATGATTAGCGGCAAATAAAATCCGCTGAAAGATGAAGCATATAAAGTGGGGAACGCAAAAAATAAAACACCTCCGGCAGCAATAAGCCAGACTTCATTGGCATCCCAAAACGGGCCAATTGAGTTTGTGATTGCCTTTTTATCTTTTTCTGTTTTGGCAAAAAACAAATGTATAATTCCTGCACCAAAATCATAACCGTCTAATACAATATAAACGGCCAGAATTCCCATTAAAACTACGTACCAAAAAAATTCCATACTTATATTTTTTCTGTTGAAAGTTCCACATGATGAGGTCCTTTATTGATAATTTTTCCAATTAAAAGCAAAAACAACATGCCTAGTAAAAGATACAAACCGATAAAACCTAATAAGGTAAATAAGGTATTTCCGGATGATACAGTTGGCGACGCTCCTTCGGCCGTTCTTAGCAAATTATAAACAAGCCATGGCTGTCTTCCTAATTCTGCAGTATACCAGCCAGTTGTATTGGCAATGTACGGAAATGGCATCATAAACATGAGCGACCATAAAATCCATTTGGTCTGGTATAATTTTCCCCGAAGTAGTTGAAAAAGTGATAAAACCATTAATCCAATAAAAATGGTTCCGAGGCCTACCATAATGTGATAGGCGTAATACAATCCCGAAATATTGGTTGGGTGCAAATCTTCTTCAAATTGATCCAGACCTTTAATTTCCTGATCCCAGTTTCCGTATGTCAGGAAGCTCAGGATATTTGGAACTGCGATTTTATTGTCGAGTTTTTTATCTTTAACATCGGGCTGACCAATTAACACAATTTCAGAACCTTTTTTCTCGGTATGAAAAATTCCTTCCATTGCCGCAAAAGTTACAGGCTGATGTTTAACGACGTTTTTAGCCAGTAAATCTCCCGTTGGAACTGCTACAATAATACTTGAAATCAATCCGAAAATAACACCGGTTTTCAAAAATAATCTTCCGAAAGAAACATTTTTCTGACTCAAAATATAAAAAGCACCAATTCCGGCAACAACAAAAGAACTGGTAACTAAAGAAGCAGCCTGATTGTGCAAATAAGAAGGCCAAAGCCAAGGATTCAAAAATAAAGCTTTGAAATTCGTGAGTACAAATCTCCCGTTTTCGAGGATTTCATATCCAACCGGATTTTGCATCCACGAATGTGTGGCAATAATTAAATAGCCGCTTGCCCACGAACCAATCATAATTAATACTCCGGTTACAAAATGCCATTTATGTCCGAGGAGTTTTTCTCCAAATAAAAATATTCCTAGAAATGATGATTCTAAAAAGAAGGAAAACATGCCTTCCATGGCCAAAGTCTGACCGATGATTCCGCCGGTTAATTCAGAAAATTTAGCCCAATTGGTTCCAAACTGAAACTCCATCGGGATTCCGGTAACAACGCCCATTGCAAAATTCAGTGCAAAAATTTTCATCCAGAAATGTGTGGCGTGATTGTATTGCTCGTTTTTGGTTTTGAGGTATTTCCATTTAAAATAAACAATGATCAGCGAAAGACCCATTGTAAGTTGCGGAAAAAGATAGTGAAAGGTAATTGTGAAGGCGAATTGCATTCGGTCATAAAAAAGCATTTCTTCCATAGTGGTATTTTATTTATGAAGTCCCACAAATTTACCCATTAAAACCCGAAATTCCTGCCTTAAAAAAAACTTTATGACCTTATATTTGTTAAACTTTCATCAAAACATACCCTGCGGTTTCAACCGAGGAAACGCTCCCATAATAACCATATGTTTCCAAAGGTTGAAACAGTTCGCTATGTTGATTCATTTTTTCAAAATGCCTTTTTCAACGCTTTCATTTATTAAACCTTCAGCATAGTTCCATAAAGTTTGTGAACCTTCTTTGATGACGCTCTTTTTTTCGTAGACTTTTTTATAGTTTACTCCAAATTCTTTCCAGGTTCCTCCGTTGTTTGATGTATTTTGCAGTAGCGGTTCTAGTCTGTCCATCGATTTTGCAAATTTGGCTTCATTAGTTTCACCGGCTTCAAATTCTTCCCAAATGGAAATCATTTCATTGGCTTGTTTCTTTGGCAGTAAACCAAAAATACGTTGGGCTGCCAATCGTTCTTCATCTGTATTGCAATGATTTTTTTGTTCATCGTATATGAAAACATCTCCAGAATCAATTTCGACAATATCATGAATCAGCACCATTTTTACCACTTTTAAAACATCAATTGGTTCATTTGAATGTTCAGCCAAAACGATTGCCATTAAGGCCAAATGCCAGCTGTGCTCTGCATCGTTTTCATTCCGGTCGCTATTAAAAAGCTTGGTTTTGCGCTGAATGTATTTTACTTTATCAATTTCTTTAATAAAAGCAATTTGATTCAATAGATCTTCTGTATTCATATCAATAATTTTCCTAGTCTGTAAAATTACGCAGATTTTTTTTTACCATCTAAGTCATATAAGTTCAATTTAGCTTTGTGCATATTAGCTCCTAACTTAATTTACTGATATCATTTATATGCTAAACCCTTCAAACTTTTACATAAAAATTAAATTTGTATAACATTAGTCACCCTTTTTAACTAAAAAGTAAGTTACCTTTGTATTCCCATATTTTACAAAACGTATCATGAAAATTGAACAAATTTACACCGGATGCTTAGCGCAAGGTGCTTATTATATTACTTCGAATGGCGAAGCAGCGATTATAGATCCGCTTAGAGAAATTCAGCCTTATCTAGATCGTTTAGAACGCGATAAGGTAAAATTGAAATATATTTTTGAAACACATTTTCACGCTGATTTTGTTTCAGGTCACGTTGATTTGAGTAAAGAAACGAAAGCACCAATTGTTTACGGACCAAATGCAACCTGTGAATTTGACTGCATTTCTGCTAAAGACGGACAAGAATTTAAAATTGGAGACATTACCATTAAAACACTGCATACTCCTGGTCACACGATGGAAAGCACAACGTATTTATTGGTGGATAAAGAGGGAAAAGACCATGCGATTTTCTCTGGAGACACTTTGTTTATTGGCGATGTGGGTCGTCCGGATTTGGCTCAAAAAGCAGCAGGAATGACACAAGATCAGTTGGCAGGAATTTTATTTCATTCGTTAAGAGATAAAATTATGACTTTGGCTGATGATGTTATCGTTTATCCTGCACACGGAGCCGGAAGCGCTTGCGGAAAAAATATGAGCAAAGAAACAGTTTCTACTATTGGAAATCAAAAAGCTACGAATTATGCTTTGCGCGCCAATATGACCGAAGCAGAATTTATTGAAGAAGTTACCGATGGATTATTGCCTCCTCCAGCCTACTTCAGTATGAATGTCGCTATGAACAAAGGCGGTTACGAAAGCTTCGAATCGGTTTTGCATAATGGAATGAAAGTCATTAATGCAAAAGATTTTGAGGCTGTTGCCGAAGAAACGGATGCTTTGATTTTAGATACCAGAAAAAGCGGCGATTTTTATAAAGGATTTATTCCGCAATCTATTAATATAGGGATCAACGGTGATTTTGCACCGTGGGTTGGTACTTTGATTGCCAATGTAAAACAACCTATCATACTAGTTACAGAAAATGGTCTTGAAGAAGAAACCGTAACGCGTTTAAGCCGTGTAGGTTTCGATTCGATTATTGGTCATCTTGAAGGCGGTTTTGAAGCCTGGGAAAAGGCAGGTTTTGAAGTAGATACAGTGAACCGAATTTCAGCAGAACAATTTGCTGATAAATTCAATATCAAAGAAGATAAAATTATCGATGTTCGTAAAGAAACGGAATACGAAGCAGAACATATCGAAGATGCTTATAGTAAACCTTTAGCTTATATTAATGACTGGGTAAAAGATATTAACCCAAATGAGCATTTTTATTTGCATTGTGCCGGCGGATATCGCAGTATGATCGCGGCTTCGATTTTGCAGGCCCGCGGTTTTAGAAATTTCACCGAAATTGACGGTGGTTTTGGAGCAATTGCAAAAACAAATATTCCTAAATCAGATTTTGTCTGCCAAAGCAAAGTTTTGAAATAAAGGTTCTGAGTTGCTAAGATTCTAAGATTTTTTGACCTTAAAACTTAATAACTCAAAACCAAAAAAAAAAAAAACAAAGGTTTTTACTTTA
>Ga0247806_10000134_pt1 | contig 47969 bp, 40 predicted proteins | sample UWRJL059202B1_FD_179935 | JGI IMG/M metagenome (GOLD analysis project Ga0247806, IMG submission 179935) | Plant litter microbial communities from Arlington Agricultural Research Station in Wisconsin, United States - UWRJ-L059-202B-1 | ecosystem: Environmental > Terrestrial > Plant litter >... | reverse complement strand
CAATCCGGCTGTCAATACGCCTGCGATTACGGCAATTGTTAAGAAATTCTTTTTCATGTGTTATGGGTTATAAGTTCCGGGATTTACGACGCAAAAGTTCGTTTGGATTTTTCAGTGTAATTTTAATGCTTAAATGCATGATAATCAATAGGTATTCAATTTGCTGCTTGTTCGAAAACTTTGGATAGAGCGGCCGATTGCCAATAAGGACTAATTTTTGTTCAGGTCCGTCAAATAATTTTATTTTTGGATTCTAAAAAGCAAACCATGAAACGTCACTTAAACACCATTCTCATTGCAGCAGCGATTATCATTGCGGCTGTCGTGATCGGCAAATCTTATGCTTCCAGGGGCAAGAGCAACCAATCCATCAGTGTCACCGGGCTCGGGGAAGAAAATTTCACTTCGGACCTGATTGTCTGGAAAGCCAGTTTTTCGAAGCGCAGTGCCGACCTGCAAACGGCTTCTTCCGAATTGAATTCAGACCGTGAAAAGATCCGGAAGTACCTTGTTTCAAAAGGTGTAAGCGCCAATGACATTGTATTTTCTGCCGTCGAGATCCAGAAAGAGTACAGCAACAACTACGATGGCAACGGCAATGTGCAATCGTCTTATTTTTCAGGCTATTTGCTGAATCAGACGCTGCGTATCGAATCCACACAGGTTGACCAGATCGAGAAAATTTCCCGCGAAGTGACAGAGCTCATCAACCAGGGTGTGGAGCTTGCGTCAATGGCGCCGGATTACTATTACACAAAGCTCGCACAGCTGAAGGTTAAAATGATCGAAACAGCGACCAAGGACGCACGCGAGCGGGCTGAGCGCATCGCTGAAAATTCCGGCAGCTCAATCGGAAAGCTTAAAAATGCGAGCATGGGTGTCATCCAGATTACGGCGCGCAATTCGGCGGAAGATTACAGCTGGGGCGGATCCTTCAACACCAGTTCCAAGCTCAAAACCGCTTCGATCACGATCCGGTTGGAGTACGCAATCGATTAAAATTTTTAATCAGGAATGTAAAGCGCCGGAATTTTTTCGGCGCTTTTTTCGTTTGGCGCGGGTGGCAGCCAGCCAAATTACGCACTAACAAATGCGTTTCAGGCAGTTTTCGGCCTCGCACGAACTACGTGTTTTCCCCGTAAAAATACTGGTTTTCACAAGCTGGGTAAATCTATCAATGAACTGAAATACAGATTATTGTGTTCTTTTTTCGCTTTTCAACTAATTTTTCAAATAAAAACGGATCGAAATTGCTATTATCTTTAACTCAGGAAAATAAAGTGCTATCTACTGTGTACGAACATTTTCACTTCCCGTACAATCGCCGGAAGTGAATCAAGAATGTGGATGCAGCTGAGCAAACCAAAAAAGAAAATGGGTGTTAAAATACATTATCATATTATCCGCAGATTCAACTGAGCGCTTCGAGGAGATCCTGAAGATGTTGAAGCCGGTTTTCAAGGAACTGGATGTTGATCTCTACAAAATGAACAGGAATACCTGTTTCATCAGTGGTCCCACCAATCCAATCCGTTTTATCTCAGATCTCTGGCAGTCGGTTCAGCACCTGGAATGGCATACAGCCGATGAAATTTCTATTTGCTATCCTTCCATCAACCGCATAGAGCTCAATTTATTTCCCGACATTGAAGAGGTATACTTAAAGCAAAAAGGAAGTCATGAAATGCTGAATCCTTTCAGACTTTTTGTGACCAAAGAGTAGGGAAAAACCACCTATTAAATTAATTTTACAGTTAAATATAAACCAAAAACCAGTAAATTATGGTAGTAACAGGAAGTGAAGGAGCGTTCATTACGCAGGCTGAAGCAGTAACAATGACGACAGCGTTTCGTACAAAGTTTCAAAAAGAAGTAAAAGCCCACATGGTTGGCAAGGACAAATTAATGGAAATCCTCGCGCAGGAAGGCTGTGAAGGTATCCGCGTATACAATTCCGTAAACGTGAAAGGCGAACTGGACGTGATCCTCGTAGGTGTGGATTCTAACAACAAGGACATGCTCAATCTGATCCTTGACCGTACATCGCCTTGTCCGAATTATTGTGATACTACAAGTGCTTTGTGTCAATAATCCCCTTTTGTGAGTGGCCATATTTCCATAATCAGCGTTACATTTTTATTGTGTTCAATCCTGTTTGTCCGGCTCGTACGCGGTAGAATTTATTCCGCCGGTATGCAATGGATCATGCTGCTGTTCCTGTATTCCGTTTTAAACGGACTCTGGATGCATGCCAGTAATGACTATGTATTGAACTCCTGGCTATGGAATGCATATACGCTCGTTGAAATTGTAATGCTGACGCTTTTTTTCGCCCGGATCCTGGAAGAACTAAAGTGGCTCATTATCTGTAGCGGCGTATTTTTACTGCTCATTTTATGGGTGGAAACCATTCACCTGGATTTTATCAAGCCGGTAAATATTACCCTGATCGTAGAGTCGGGGATATTTACCGGTTTTGTGCTGCTTTTCTTCAACAAAACCCTCAAAGAGCTCAAAGATGTAGACCTGTTGCGGTGGGACATCTTTTGGGTCAATTCCGGCATTCTGATCTTTTTTTCTTTCGGTTTCCTCGGATATCTGGGTAGAAATATTTATAATTATATTTCTGAATACGGGCAGGTTTTCTATGTGTTGCACAATGTCATGTACACACTTCATCTCATACTAATACTTATAGGTTTATGCTTGCAGAAAGTCAAGAACAAGGGAGTTTAGCATTGCCATTTTTACTCGGTACAGGGATCATGATCCTGCTGGCTGTCGGTGTTGTTCTTTTTGTACTCGTATATCAGAAAAGATTGCTCGTACAAAAAAACCAGCGCAAGCAAACAGAGATTGAGCATCAGAAGCAATTGACCCAATCCGTATTGCGCAGTGAGGACGACGAGCGCAAAAGAATCGCCTCCAACCTGCACGACGACCTCGGTGCATTACTCAACACCGCCAAGCTTACAATCTCCAGGCTCGAGCGCAACAAGGACAGGAGCGAGGCCGAAATGGAGATCATCCTGCACGCCAAAAACCTTGTTTCCGAATCCATACAAACTGTTCGCTCCATTTCCCAGGAGCTGAACAGCTCTGTACTTGAAAAATTCGGGCTGATGCGCGCCATCATGGAATTTGCGAACCAATTGAATTCCTCCAAATCGATACAGGTTACTGTGCGCTCCGATTTTGATTTTATTGACCTCGGAAAAAACCAGGAGACACAAGTATTTCGTATATTGAAGGAAATTACAACCAATTTGATGAAACACGCCAAGGCGGACTATATCACAATTCAGCTGGATGCCAGTGATCTTTTTACAATGACTGTTTTCCACGACGGCCTTGGTATTGACCACGATCAGTTTGAACAATTGCTGAAACTCAAATCCGGATTAGGCCTTTCCAACATGAAAAGCCGCATAGAATCTATAGGTGGAGAGTTACTTTATGCCATTATTTCCAGCAATAAATCAATGGTTCAAATATCTTTGCCTTATGAAAACTAAAATCAAGGTCGCCATTGCAGAGGATCAGTCCCTTTTCAGGAAGGGATTCATGGCACTTTTGGGAGATACTTCCAACATTCGCTTCGTGCTCGAGGCCGAAAACGGAATCCGGCTGCTGGAAGGACTGGAAAAAATGAAATCAAAGCTGCCCGATGTGATCTTCATGGACATTGAAATGCCTGAAATGGATGGTTTCTCGGCCACAGAAGAAATCGTACGCAAATACCCACAAATCAAAATCCTCGCACTGACGATGCACAATGCAGATGATTTTATCCTGCAAATGCACCGCAACGGCGCACATGGGTTCCTGACGAAAGATGCCGATATCGAGGAAGTGCTCGACGCAGTTGACATGGTCATGAACAAAGGAAAATACTACAATGAGCGATCGATGCGTGTTTTACTGGACAATGCCGAAAAAGTACTGAAATCTTCATCCCGTACGGGTGTGCTGGCCTACTTGTCGCAACGCGAGATTGATGTGCTGCGTCTGCTTTGCAGCGAACAAACCAATACCCAAATCGCCGAAAACCTGAACCTGAGCGTGCGTACCGTCGAGTGGCACCGCAGGAATATCTATTCCAAGCTCAACCTCCGCAACATTGCAGGACTGACGAAGTTCGCAATGGACAATGGAATCCTTTAAATATTTCCTATTCCTATTTGGGAATTACTTCCCGCTGCTGTTTTTTCTGTTTCCGTGTATCCAGCCGGATACCAGCCACGAGCTTGAGCGAATAATAACTTTGTCTGTAGCGCAGGTCATTAATGCGTATCGACTTGTTGTCAAAATCCGTCACGAACATCAGAAACCAGCGCGGTACATTGTAGCCAACAATGACCCGGATGTCATAGCGTGGCGCTAATCCCAGGATTCCGCGCCCGTCGCCGTTCACATTGTAGAATTTGGACTGGATCACAGGTCCAAAGCCGATCATGGCCGAATATTGCCAGTTTTTATAGCGATTGACATATGCGTAGCCTGGAATAACCCCGAAATCAAAAGCCCGCAATGCCGTTGTGCCTGTTTTCGAGTTCAATGAATCGACCAGCATGTCCGGAACCAGGCTTCCCCCATCATTCGAAACGCCGTGGATATTGATCGTTCCCTTCAGGTACCAGGTGCGGACCTCCTTGTTGTAAAAGCCGGTTTTACCGCGCAGCGCCTGCATCTTCAGGTCTTTGGAATGAAAGTACCAGCTGTTGATCGAAAAACTTCCTGCATTCGTCGCAGAACGAATATCGTGCGGCATCTCTTTGCTCAAAGTATCGTTCCAGCGGTAGGCATTTTTGATCGCATACCCATCGTAACTGTGAAAGTCCACATCGAAAAACATTTTCCGGAACGTGAAATCAAAACCAATATCGAAGTAATCCGTTTTTCCATACTTGCTGACTGAACGTAAATTTCCGGGAATCGCCAAACCGAGTCGCAGGGCAAACCATTTGTAGGAAATGCCGAATCCCCAGACGGCACTCAGGTTATTGCGGTACCTCAGCTTCATCTTCTCCTGCTGCTCGTTCACAAAACGAATGCGGAACGGCGCCGTGTTGAAGCCAAAATCTGAAAAGCACACGACTTTGTCTCGCATCAGCGTATATGCCTTTGAATCTGTTTTCTCTGTTTTTTGCGCACGCAACAGCGGTGCCAGTAACAGCAACAGACCAAGGAGCTTGTAATTATTTCTGAATGCCTTCAAGTCCAAGTATAAATGCGTATTCTTTAGCTATTTCCAATCTTTCAATGCTGCGTCCGGATCCACCGCCGTGACCGGCATCCATGTTACAATCAAAAACAAGCGGCTGATCGTTGGTTTTCAGCGCGCGCAGTTTGGCGACCCATTTCAAAGGTTCCCAGTATTGCACCTGCGAATCGTGGTAACCGGTCGTGATGTACATCGCCGGATAATCCATTTTGCGGACATTGTCGTAAGGAGAATAATTCAGCATGTACCAGTAATAGTCCGCTTCGTTCGGATTTCCCCATTCTTCGTATTCGCCGACCGTCAACGGAATTTGGTCATCGAGCATCGTTGTAACAACGTCGACAAACGGAACCTGGGCAACAACGCCTTTCCAGAGGTAAGGTGCCATATTGGTAACTGCGCCCATCAATAATCCGCCGGCGCTGCCGCCTTGCGCATAGATTCGCTCCGGATCGCAATAGCCTTGTTTTCCGAGGTATTCCGCCGCGTTGATGAAATCTGTGAAGGTATTTTTCTTTTTCAGGAATTTGCCGTTTTCGTACCAGCTTTCACCCATGTATTTTCCGCCGCGGATGTGGGCGATTGCGTACACAAATCCACGGTCCACGAGGCTCAGGCGCAATGCGCTGAAAGTCGCCGGGATGGTGACTCCATAAGAACCGTAGCCGTAAAGAAGCATTGGCGCTTTGGAGAGGTCCGTATCTTTTCTGTATAACAGCGAAACCGGGATGCGCGTACCATCGTTGGCAGTGGCCCACACCCTTTTTGTTTGGTAATTCGCAGGATCAAACTTCGGATCAATCAGTTTTTTCTGAAAAAATACGGTCTTTTCTCCTGTTTCCGGCACGTATCTGAAGACGGAAGCCGGTGTCGACATCGAAGTGTACGCATAGAACAGGGCAGGGGCGTCATAGTCTTCATTGAGCGTCAGACTTGCTGCATAGGCCTCTTCTGAGAATTCGATCTCTTTCCAGGCTTTGCTGTGCAGGTCCTGAATGCGGATTTGCTGCAAGCCATTTGTACGCGTCTGTATGGCGATGTAATTTTTCAGCACGAGCAAATGCTCCAGCAATACTGTTTCAGAATGGGGGAGCACTTCTACCGGTTTTTCGGCATTGGAAGGCCAGTTTTTGTAAAACAGTATCTTTTTATTTGATGCATTTTCATTGGAAAGGACAAAAAAGCCGGTTTCGTGGTGCTCGACATCGTATAAATGTCCGCTTTGGCGTGCGAGGAAAACTTTCGCTGCGTTGGCCGGATGCGCGGCATCGATCAGCAAAACCTCTGAAGTCGTGGAGCTTTGTACGTGAATACTGACATAACTGTCGGTGATCGTTTTGCTCAGGTATACAGAAAAGCGTTCGTCTTTTTCTTCGAAGACCAGTACATCCTGTTTGCTGTCTGTGCCGAGCTTGTGCCGGAAAACCTGGAATTCGCGCAAGGTTTTAGGGTCTTTGCGCACGTAGAATACCGTTTGCTGATCGTTGGCCCAAACGATGGAGCCATCTGTATCTTTGATCTGATCTTTCAGGATTTTACCGGATTTTTCGTCGCGGAAAAAGATTGTGTATTTTCGGCGTCCAATGTGATCTTCACTGAAAGCCAGCAACTGATTGTTTGTCGAAAGCGACCAATCTCCGAGATCGTAATAGGGTTTGCCTTTCGCCCTTTCATTCTCATCTAAAAACAAGACTGCCTGATCACCATTGAAACGAACGATCTGCTCATAGTCCTGATCGGCAATGCTCCGGTATTGGTATTGATTGCCCTGTATGAAAAAAGGTGCGCTTTGATCATTCGGATCGATGCGGTGCTCAAACTCGTCGAGCAGGGTTTCCTGCAAAGGCTTCAGCGATCCGAAATAAGCTTCGGCATGTTTATTTTCTGCGTCGATGTAAGATAAAACGTCTTTGGAATCGCGCTCGTTCATCCAGAAATAAGGATCGACACGCTGGTGACCATGGATGGTCAGTATTTTCTCTTTTTGGGGCGCTGCGGGAACTGGCTGCTGCATAGTCTGTGAATTTTGAGCGGAAGAATGGAAAGTTGAAAAAAGCATGCTGAAAGAAATGACAATCGGTGTTACATGTTTCATGCGCTGTTTTTTTATGTGTCACGAAGTTAAGGGTTTTTCCAAATTCTCAGATAAATTTGATCCGGCACTTTTTAACATCTGCTTGTTTGATTACATTTGCTGGACTTTAACTGAAAGTATGAAGAAACTGTATAAGTTTTTATTGAACACGCTCCCACGTCCGCTTTTGATACGTTTGAGCTATCCCTTTAAAAAGATCGCACCGCTTTTATACAAAGGAAATAAAGTGGAATGCCCGGTTTGTGGCAGAAGCTTCCGCAAGTTCCTTTCTTACGGCTCCAATGTGGCGCACCGCGAAAATGTGCTTTGTCCCTACGACCTGACGTTGGAAAGACACCGGCTGATGTGGCTGTACCTGAAAAATGAAAGCAACTTTTTTACGGCAGACCACCTGAAAGTGCTGCACATCGCACCGGAACAATGTTTCCATAAAAAATTCCAGGCACAGAAAAACCTCGATTACCTGACCGGGGATTTATTGTCCCCGATTGCCGACATACATTTCGACCTGCACGACATTCCGCTGGAAGACAACCGTTTTGATGTGATTTTCTGCAACCACGTCATGGAGCACGTCACAGATGCGTTGCGCTGTATGCAGGAGCTGCACCGTGTGCTGAAACCCGGCGGATGGGGAATTCTCCAGGTGCCGCAGGACATGAACCGCGCTGAAACTTACGAAGACGCGCGCATCGTTACGCCTGAAGAGCGCGAAAAACATTTCTGGCAGTACGACCACGTGCGCCTGTTCGGCCGCGATTACCCGGACTGGCTGCGCAAAGCAGGTTTTGAGGTGGAAGAATATAATCCGAACAAGCATTTTTCGAAAGAATTAATCGCCCGTTACCGCCTGTTGGAAACAGAAAATTTATACATTGTACACAAAAGATAAGCTATGAAACAATTTACTACGCAACTCATACTGTCCTTATTACTATTTTCCGGTGCATACGCGCAACAACCGCTGCGCCTGAATTTTGTGTTCATGAACGACCACCAGCCGGTTGTGCTCAATACGCCGATGCAGGATGCCGCAGGACGTACGTACCTCGCGCAGGACATCGCATTTTACATGTCCGGGCTGAAAGTCACACACGATGGCGGACAGGTGCTCGATTTCGGGGATTCCATTTTTTATGTCAATTACCACGATCATATTTTCGATCTGGGCTTGCAGGATATCGGGACCGTTGAACACCTGCGATTTGTGATCGGCTTGCCAAATGCACTGAACCACAGCGATATTTCTGCGTATCCGGAAAATCACCCGTTAAGCTACCACGTCCCACCCATGCATTGGGGCTGGTCTGCGGGTTATGTATTCTTTCTGCTCGACGGATTGGGTGACGATGACAACGATGGGACCCCAACGGAAGTATTTCAGCTGCATAGCCTCGGCGATCAGAATGTGCGGCTCGTTGGTGTCGACAATACAGCAACTGTACACGAAGACAACAGCCAGGAAATTATCCAGCTCGTAAATATCGACGAGTGGATCCGGGGCATCCATCCGGGAACAACCGGTGCGCAGCACGGGACGTCGGGCGTGAATATGACAGCGATGAACAATATCTACAATTACCCTGTATTTACGGCACCACAGAATGCCGGCGTGAAAGAGCTGTCTCAGTACACCGGAAAAATCCGTTTCAGCAATGAGCCGGCTGCGATGCATCTTTTCTGGGAAGACATGAAAGACGTCAGCTCCTTTGGATTGATGGACATGCAGGGCAAGACCGTTGCGAATGGTACGACTGCATCCACGAATGGTGATTTCCGTTTTGAGCAATTACAGGCAGGCATTTACCTCTTTTGCATGCGCGACAAACAAGGCCATATCCTGAACCAGATCACCGTCGCCCAGCCATGAAAAACAACCGGAAATACAGTTGGACGGTACTTTTGCTGACTGCAATAACTGTATTTACCCTTTTCAGATGCCACGTCACGGAGGAGATTTCCCTGCGTCCGTTGGGTGAATTACCACATCCACAGGACAACCCGATGAGCGCGGAAAAAATTGCCCTGGGCAAGGAATTCTTTTTTGACAAGCGGCTTTCCGTGGACGAATCGATCTCCTGTGCAACCTGTCACAAGCCCGGATTGGCTTTCACAGATGGCCTGACCGTCAGCGAAGGCGTGCTCGGCAGACATTCCAATCGCAATTCGCCCACCTTGCTGAATGCCGCTTTCCTGGAAAAAGTCATGTTTGACGGCGAACTGCCGACACTCGAAATGCAATCCATCGTCCCGATCCAGGAGCACAACGAAATGGGCATGGAAATGAAGGCCCTGTTGAAAAAGCTCAAAGCAGTTCCTGAATACCAGGCTGCAGCGCAGGCGATTTACAAGCGCGATATGGATGCCTGGGTGCTGACCCGCTCGCTCGCGGCTTATGAACGCAGCCTGATTTCCGACAATTCACCTTTCGACCAGTTCTATTCCGGAAAAAAGAAAAACGCGATCTCCAACAGCGCCAAACGCGGCTGGATCCTGTTTTCGGAAAAATTATATTGTACTTCCTGCCATCCGGCCCCGCACTTCACGACTTATAAACCGGAAAACAATGGTTTGTATCTGGATTATGGCGCCGACCAGGGCAGGTTCCGCATCAATAACGATTCCACCGAAATGGGCAAATTCAAAATCCCTTCCCTTCGGAATATTGAGATTACCGATCCATACATGCACGACGGCAGTATCGGCACACTCGAAGAAGTTATCGACCATTATGCGGCAGGAGGGAAACAACACCGCAATCAGCACCCGATTATCCGGCCATTTATCCTCAGCAAGCGCGAAAAAAAGGACCTGATCAATTTTTTATATACGCTGACGGATATGAGCTTCATGGACAGGCTTTGATTTCTCAATAGTCCTGAAATAGCGGTTCTTCAGCTATAGCAATTAATATTTACCGGGTTTTGTCGAGCATATTATGTCTGTGGGCGAGTATTCTGCAAATTATTTTTACTATTTAATTCTATTTCTACATAATAAGTAGAATTTCTGGAACGTTTTATGTTAAAAATGTGTAACGAAACAAAAGTTGTCCAGTTATGCAGTTGTGAAGTCTGCAAGCCTCACAAAACCATCAAAACCAGAAACTATGACAGTTAACCCATTGTATCACCACACACCAGAGAGATTGGAAGAGGAATTGGTGTGGATACAGCGTGCGAAGGAGAACCCTGAGTTTTTCGCACCGTTGTACAAAAAATACCATGAGCCGATTTTCCGGTATGTTCATCAGCGGATGGACGATACGGAGATGGCTTTTGATGTTACGTCCCAGGTTTTCATGAAGGCCCTGAAAAGCATTCACAAATATGAATACCGCGGTGTACCTTTTGGATCCTGGTTGTACCGGATTGCAAAAAGTGAGTTATACCAGGCATTCCGTGACAAGCAGGCAGAGCGGACTGTGAACGTGGAGAGCGTGACTTTGTTCGAAATGATGGAGGAAATGGATGAAGACCAGTCTGAGATCAACAAACGCATCCTGTTCAAGGCCCTGGCGGAATTGAAGGAAGATGCCCTGCAATTGATTGAAATGCGCTTTTTCGAAAGACGTTCCTTCAAGGAAATCGGAGAAATCCTCGAGCTGACGGAAAACAATGCGAAAGTAAAGTGTTTCCGAGCGCTGGAAAAGTTGAAAAAACAATTTTATAAAAAGAATTAGTATATGAGTCATCGAAAAGTGAATCTGGATCGCCCCAACCTGAATTCAGAACAAATCAGATCGAAACAAAATTTTGAACAAGTTCTTTCGAAATATCATTTACTCAAAACACCTGTCTGGAAAAGCCCCTGGTTCTGGGGGCCGACCGGCCTGGCTTCTCTGGGGATAGCCATCGCTTTGAGTATCAGTTACAGCAACAGTCAAAACAATCCGGATGATAAAACAAGTACTTTAACAAACAACAGCGAACTGCCGAAAGATACCGATTGTATCCACGCACCGCTCGCAGGCGAAGACATTCCATTTCAGCAGACAGCGGTCGACCCAATGAAAGATGCAACGATTACCCTCGCCAGCGGAACAACGATTGACATCCCGAAGGGAAGCCTGCTGCCTGATGAGACCGGCAAACCGGTGAAAATTGAAGTGCGCGAATTCCAGGACAAAGCCAGTGCCTGGATTGCCGGCATCCCGATGGATTACACGGCCAGTACTGCATTTGAGTCCGCCGGAATGATTGAGATCCGCGGCACGCAGAATGGCAAAGTTGTGGCTGTCAATCCTGCTAAACCGATCGAGATCAGCATGAACCTGCTGAAATCGCCTGCCGGATTTGACTTCTGGCACCTCGACGAGCAATCCAAAAGCTGGAAAAAATATCCGGTCAGCATGCATTCGATGCCTTTGGAAAAACTGCCTGTCGCAGCCAACAATTCAGCGGTGGTTGAAAAAGCGATCAATGAAAAAACAAAACAAATTGAAAGTTGTGATCAGCAGATCGCAGCGCTTGAAAAAGAAAAACCCGTGCCGTCGACTTACAAAATCCCTGTGCAGGGCCATCAGAAGTTCGACCTCGATTTTGAACAAAAAGTCTACCCGGAGCTCGCCAGATTTGAGAACCTGGTGTTTGAGATCATTCCTGTCAGCGGTTACGACCGCAATTTCACGAAAAAATCATGGAGCGATGCCCGGCTTGAAAAAGTCAAAGGCAATTATGAGATGGTACTGAAATCCAGCGAAGAAACACTACGCTTGCCGGTAAGACCCGTATTGGGCGGCAAAGATCTGCAAAGCGCAGAAAAAGAATTCGAGGCCGCCATCGCTGCGCACAAGACAACCCTGGCACGTATTCAAAGCGAGAAAACGGCGCTGCAATTGCAACGCGAAAAGCAACAGGAATTGCTGAACCAGCAACTGCGTGCGCTGAATGACAATCCAAAGCCCAGCCAGGCGAATATCGCGCAGCGCAGCATTGAGACCTATGCCCAAACGGCCAATTTCCAGGTCACCAAATGGGGTGTTTTCAATGCCGATAAGCCGATCAACTATCCTGTGGCTTTTGAACAGCAACCAATGTTGGCGTGGAGCCACGGGGGAGCTGCTGATTTCAGTACGCTTTACGTTTTCAACCTCGACAAAAATACGCGCTATTCTTATGGGGCAGGAACTGTTCATGCGTTCGACCAATTCGGGATCCATGCCAATGACAAGCTCGTCATTCTCGGCATCGAAAGGGGAGGAGCGATTGGTTTTTGCGAGCTGAATAAGCAGAATTCAAAAAATGCAGCACAAAAAATCGTATTTTCGACCAAGGAAAACGGAGCATCGACACTGGAGCTCCTCAAAAAGCTGATGGATGAAAATGTGGATGCTTAGCCTGCTGCTGGCTGGAAATACGTTTGCACAACCTGTTGAAACCGTACATATCAAACGCGATCCTGCGGCGGCATTTCCCCATGTTGGCAAATACTACGACGGCGAAATTCCTGTTGATCTGCTGGGCGACCCCAAAGGAATTCAGGCGGGACCTGATTGTCATGTCGTTTCATTTACGATCAGCTATTCCATCGAAAAAATTGCGGTGACGGGTTACCAGATCCCGAAATACATTTTACAGGATATTTACCGGTCCGCTTTGCGCGAAATGATCTTTATAACCGACATCAAAGCCGTCGACGAGAACGGACAAATCATTTACCTGATGCCGATGCATCTCATACCTGTTGCCCATGAAGAATAAACTACTCCTTTTATTGTTATTGCCTTTATTTGCATCGGCCCAGCCGGAAGAAGCTGTTGAGACCGTCCGGATATCGAAGAACAAGTCTTTCGTTTACCGCGGCATCAACCAGGAAGTTGTCAACTGGTTTGTGTACATCGACGAAAACGGGATATTTTACCTTGTCAATGTACAGCTCCCGGATTCGGAGATCGAAGCGTGGTGCAGATTGCGTAAAAACAGTCAGAATATCTACAAGGGTACGAAGGATAATGGCGTTTATCAAACACTCGTGCTGGAAAAAGAAAATGATCCCGGGCAAACTTTGCGTTTTTATGTCCAGACGCACAACTCCAAAATGCTTCAATTGATCTCGATGGACGATTCGAAACCATATAACTTTGAAAGTATAAAGTAGTTGAACGTCAGCAGGAAGGGTTAATCTTAACGCTTTCATGCACAGATTAAATTTTACAACTATTCATTATTTTACAAACACTTGTTGAGATTATTTGTAAATTTGGACCTATTAAGGAAGGTTAATGCCTTGGTTTACTGTAACTATGAAATATATTTTATCAATTATCCTGTTTGTCTGTACTTTAGCGGTACATGCGCAATACTCCAACTTTAATACACAGCGCAACTGGTCCATGAATAAAAAGGAGCTTTTGTTCGGTGTTGGAGCTACGCAGTTCCTCGGAGATTTGGGTGGAGCCAGCAAAACAGGGAAGGATTACAGTTTGGCCGACATCGATTTTCCATCTACCGGTTTGGGCGCGATGGTTGGTTTCAGGTACCGTTTTCATCCTTTCTGGGCTACGACAACTTCGCTGCATGCAGGATTGCTGCGCGGAGATGATTCCCAGACCAAAGAAATCATCAGAAATACAAGGAACCTCCATTTCCGTTCCCCGATTATTGAATTGAACCAACGCATCGAGTTAATCGTACTTGCCAATGAAAAGGTAGGTCACCGTTATAACATCTCCGGTTTGAAAGGTTTCCAGGACCACAATTTCCAATTGTACGTATTTACAGGAATTGGTCTCGCTTATTACAATCCGCAGGCGCGTTACAATGGCTCCTGGACCAATCTCAGACCTTTGAAAACAGAAGGGCAAGGATTGGAAGGCGGACCGGATGAATATTTGCCAATCACGGCAGTTGTTCCTTTCGGTGTCGGTTTCCGTGTCGGAATCAGTCGCATGTGGAGAATTGGTATCGAGGCTACGTATATTAAAACATTCAGCGATTATGTGGACGATGTGTCGGGTGTTTATTACGACAGAAATGCATTGGCTACGCAGGTTGGACCTGACGCTGCTTACCTGAGCAATCCGGCGATTGAGAACCAGCACTGGTTTGGTGCCGGAGAACAAAGAGGTGACAAGCAAAAAGATGCTTATTTTTACGCCAACATCGTCGTAACGAGAAACATCACTTACAGAAGCTATTCCCGAAATAAAGTACAGCGTTGGAGAGGCACACGTGCCAAGTTCTAGTTGTTTAAAAATATTCAAAGTTAAAGCGGGGTTATCATTGATAACCTCGCTTTCTGTTTTTAACTTTACCGCAAAATAATTCTATGTATCCAATTCTCCGTTATTTCCTCTTTTTGTTCGACCCTGAAAAAATCCATCATTTTACAGCCAGGTCTATGCGTATCATACTCGCAATTCCGGGTATGAAATGGCTGTGGAAAAAATGGTTTGTGGTGGACAATCCATTGCTGGAGACGGAAGTTTTTGGACTGAAATTCAAAAATCCGGTAGGCTTGGGCGCAGGTTTCGATAAAAATGCAACGATGTTCAATGACCTCGCATATTGTGGATTCGGATTCATCGAAATTGGTACTGTAACGCCAGTCGGTCAGCCTGGAAATCCACAACCGCGCTTGTTCAGATTGCCGGCCGACAAAGGGATTATCAACCGCATGGGATTTAACAACGATGGTGCAAATGCAGCAGCTGAAAGGTTGAAAGACCGGAAAACTGACCTGTTGATTGGCGGAAATATCGGCAAAAATAAAGTTACGCCCAACGAAGATGCACTTTCCGACTACCTGATCTCTTTTCGGGCCTTGTATCCGGTCGTGGATTATTTTGTCGTGAATGTTTCATCTCCAAACACGCCAAACCTGCGCGATTTACAGGAAAAAGAACCTTTAACAGCTTTGTTGTCCGCACTGATGATCGAAAATAATCGCCAGGTAAAAGCGAAACCCGTTTTGTTGAAAATCGCACCAGATCTCACAGACGGACAACTGGATGACATCATCGAGATTGTCCGAACGACTAAAATCGATGGCGTGATCGCTACCAATACGACGATTTCCCGCGCGGGGCTGCAAACGGATCCCGAGCGTGTGGAAGAGATCGGGATGGGTGGATTGTCCGGCATGCCGGTGCGCGACCGTTCAACAGCAGTGATCCGCTACCTGGCCGAAAAATCGGGAAAATCCTTTCCGATCATCGGGATTGGCGGAATCCATTCTGCGGCAGATGCATTGGAGAAAATCGCTGCCGGCGCAGATCTTGTCCAGCTTTATACGGGTTTTATCTATGAAGGTCCGGGACTTGTGAAGCGCATCAACAAAGCGATCCTGGCCCAACGCAAAAAATAAATCTGCACCTGCAGGATAAAAGTCCCGAAGGCTTCACCGGTTGGGAAATAGTCCTTATTTTTATACTATGGAATCCGTTAAAATCATTGAATGTCCCCGCGATGCCATGCAGGGAATTACCGAATTTATTCCGACCGAGACCAAGATCCGCTACATCAATCAATTGTTGAAATGCGGTTTTGACACCTTGGATTTTGGCAGTTTTGTCTCGCCGAAAGCCATTCCGCAATTGCGCGACACGGCAGAAGTACTTTCGAAACTCGACCTCAGTGTGGGGGACACGAAATTGCTTGCGATCATCGCCAATGAAAGAGGCGCAGCAGATGCAGTCCAATTCGATGAAATTCAATACCTCGGTTATCCTTTCTCGGTTTCAGAAACCTTTCAGCGCCGCAATACGAATGCAACGATTGCCGAATCCTGGGAAAAGCTCGCTTTTATACAGAACCTGAGCCAGAAACACAACAAAGAACTCGTCGTGTATTTGTCGATGGGATTTGGAAACCCGTATGGCGATGTCTGGAATTCAGACATTGTGATCCAATGGTCCGAAAAATTGCACAAAGAGCTCGGCGTAAAAATTCTCGCGCTTTCAGATACGATCGGCACGGCGACCGAAGCATCGATCGATTATTTGTTTAAGGCATTGATCCCTGAACTTCCAGCCGTTGAATTTGGCGCACATTTACATACGGTTCCTGAAAAAGCGACGGATGTGATCGCAGCTGCTTACAACAGCGGATGCCGCAGATTCGATGGCGCGATCAAAGGATTTGGCGGATGTCCGATGGCTGCCGATGATCTGACGGGGAACATGCCGACCGAACGCATGCTTTCCTGGCTCGAATCACAAAAAGTTTCTACCGGCGTTCATGCTGAAGCTTTCCAGGAAGCGATGGCCATGAGTACACAGGTTTTCCCAATTTTACATTAAACTTAAACCATGAAAAATACAATTTTACTTTTACTGACTTCCTTTCTAACCTGGAATGCATCTGCGCAAGACAGACAATTGCTTGCTTTCAAGACCATTTCGGTACAGGGGAGAATGCACGTCGATATTGTTCCCGGGACAGCCTACCACATGGAGACAATCGCCCAAAGCACCGATATCGATCTCAATAAATTATCGCTGACCTACAAAGGCGAAGAGCTGGTTATCAAATATTCAGGAGGAAGCTTGAAAAACCTTCAGCTTAACCTTGTGGTCCACGTTCCGGAATTGTCCGGTATCGAAGCCAGGCAGGGCGCGATGATCAAAGTCGATCCTAAATTGTCGCTGAAAGGAGCTAAAGTTTACCTGCGTGCATTTGCAGGTTCCACGATCTACGCAGATGTCAATGCCGATTGGGCGGAATTCCGAATTGATCAGGGTGGAGACATTTTCGCAACGGGGACGATCGGTCAGCTTGAGTCCAGGGTAACAACCGGTGGAAACATTTACGCGGCGAAAATCCAATGTAAACGTGCAAGCGCCGAGGTTAAATTCGGCGGTTATATCGATGTCAATACGACAGATGCGCTCGAAGCGACTGTAACCAGCGGCGGTACGATCCGTTACAAGGGAAGTGGCCAGGTGATTGAAAAAATCTCGCTGGGCGGGAAAATTGAAAAAATGCAAGGATGAAAAAAATGATCGCTGTTGGCCTGTTGGGCCTGTTTTTAATGAATGCCTGCAAAACGGAAACCGAAAACTCTGCATCGGAAAGTCCTGAAACGCAAACTGCTGAACCGGCACAAAAGAACATCGAGGTCCTTTTCGATGAAACGACTTTTGCGGATCCGAAAATGGTGAAATTGCTTGAGGAGCTGAACATTTGTGATCCTAAACAGAAAGATCTGACAGATTACAACAATCCTGCGTGCATTCCTGATTTTTTCAAGTTCTTTCCGTTCATCGAAAATGTACCGGTAGAAAATGCTTTTTTGTTGTTGGTCAAATCACGCGTGCATGGCTACAATGTACGCAGGTTGTTTGTGTTCCAGCGTGAGGCCGGACAATTGGTGCAGGTCAACCGATTCATTGCGAACCTGATCGGAACCCGGAAGTCTGCAAGCAGGCACGACGACCTGATTCTGCGCTTTTTTGATCAGGATGCCAATAGCTTCAACTGTTTGTATACCTGGCAGGGCAATAAATACGCATTCAGCAAGGTGGAAGAAATCAACGATTCAAGTGTTAAGTCTACTTTCCAGGACTCGATGAATGTGGAGATTAATAAGGTATTGATTGACAATCAACTGGCGCTTTGATATGAAAAGCTGGCTGCTCTTTGCCGTTGTTGGGATCAGTTTGTGGTCCTGCGTTCCTGATAGTCAGTTAAAAACGCTGGAACCGTATTACATTTTCCACGACAATTCATCGAAGGTCTGGCTGGTTCAGCACGTCTATAAGCAGGGAAAGGATTTTGCGCCGCTGAGTAACAAATACAAGGACATTTTCACTTTTCACCATTCCAATTATTGTTATGTGCAACGCATGTGTACTTTTGGAGACGAACCCGGCAGAAAGGCTTATTTTGCGTTGGATTCGGAAACCAATGAGCTGCGTATGGAATTCCGGCAGGAAGTTTGGCGGTTCAACCTGAAATTTGTCTCGCCTCAGAAGATTATCCTGACACCGAAAGCATCTAATCCGGAAGATATGCAATATACGCTGGAGCTGATCCCGGTACCGGAACCCTGATGTTTAGCTGGAGTTATTTAAAATGTTATTTCATATCGCGGAATATAGCGATATGCAGATAATAGAATACAACCTGAAAACAACCGCTTTAATTTGTTGCAAATCTGAAAACTGACTTTGGGTAAAAATCCGGATTCACATATCGGAATATAGCGATATGCAGATATCAAGCGTATCCGGAAACCAACGGGATTTAAATCTGAAAGCTAATCTAGATTTCAGGACTTGATTGACATATCGGAATATAGCGATATTTAGATATCGTATTTTCTTAGCGTTGACTTTTAATCTTTACAAAATCTGGAATTGACCCGATGTGCCTTTATTTGTTTAATTCGCATATCGGAATATAGCGATATGCAGATAATCGAATACAACCTGAAAGCAACCGCTTTAATTCGTTGCAAATCTGAAAACTGACTTTGGGTAAAAATCCGGATTCACATATCGGAATATAGCGATATGTAGATATCGAGCGCATCCGGAAACCAACGGGATTTGAATCTGAAAGCTAATCTCGATTTCAGGACTTGATTGACATATCGGAATATGGCGATATGCAGCTATCGAATACAACCTGAAAACAACCGCTTTAATTCGTTGCAAATCTGAAAACTGACTTCGGGTGAAAATCCGGATTCACATATCGGAATATGGCGATATGCAGATATATCGAATTCCTGAATATAACTAATTTAATCCTTTATCAATCTGAAAGTCTTGAATGCTTTTCCAGATTGTACTTTCACCAGGTAAATTCCGCCAATGAGATCAGAAACATCCACGGGCTGATTTTCAGCATAAACAACCGAACGAATCAATTTCCCATCTAATCCGAGAATGTTCACTTGTTCAATTTTTCCGCTGGACTGAATACGGAAACTGCTTTGGGTAGGATTTGGATAGAGTGTTGCAGCTGCCAGTGTATTTTCATCAATACCGGCAGGATCTTCTTTCACAACTTTCACATCGTCGATGTACAGTTTGAATGCATCGCAGGAAATATTTGCAAAGGCCAGGTAAATCGTTTGACTGTTGAAATCAAAACTACTGATATTGGCTGTACGCATCTGCCATTCCGGACTCTCAGCCTGTTGCTGTGCAATTTGCGTTGTAAAATCGGCAACGGCTGTTCCGGTTGTCGAAACGTACACACGGTAATGGTCCGGGAAAGAAGCATCGTGTGATTTCGCGTTCCAGGTCAAGGTGTTTCCATAAGCGCCAAGCTGCAACGCTGGTGTGATCAACCATCTGCTCGCACAAAAACTCGTTGTATCAAAAAAGGAAGTCGAGCTTGCCACAGAATCGGCTGCATTTTCAGGATCGGCTTTCGTGATCCAGGCTTGCGTGTATTCGCTTACTTCTTCGGCAGGTGTGTGACCGTCATTGTCAACGATGGTCCATGTTGCAGGAATTCCCGACTGAAAATCTTCGTTCAAAATTTCTGTTTGAGAGAAAGAAACAGAGCTCAGTGTAATCGAGAAGAATAGTAAAAATCTGTGTTGCATGAAGCAAAGTTAACAGAATTCCGGGGCAAAGCGAATGAATGCGACTCAAAAAAATGTTAATCCGCATTTAGAATAGGAAAACGGATAGAAATCGCGTTTTATTTCACCAAATGAACGAGTACATCCTTGAAATTCTGGTAAAACTCGTCAAAGCCAAGGAGGTGTTTTTCGAGAAATGCGTAAATCTCCGGATGATCTGCTTCATTGAAAAAATTCAGGTCTTTGCGTTCCCACTGAATGCGGTTGATGAGCATCAATTCCGAATTGTGGTAATCTTCCAGCCATTCGCCGGGATCGCCCATCGCATCGGTCAACACTTTTTTCAATTCGCCCATTTGTTCCCAGATGACTGCACGTATGCCGGGATCTTTGGACTGAATATCGAGACAAACGCGTACGCCTTTTGAATCTGTATCCAGGCGCAGGTAGATATCCTTCAGGTCTGTCGGATAATTCAACCAGTTCATTTTTCGTCCGTTGGAGGATCTGTGCGCACGCATGTAGGATTTGAAACCAGACCAGAAATCAGTCCTTCTTTGGCGCAATTCGTCTTTGGAAAGCATTTTATTTTTTGTAAGAGAAATAGTATTTTTTGCGGTTGAAGATCAATTGTTTGGGCAAATGATCTTCGCCATAAGTGATCGAAATGTCTTTGATCAAAGTTCCGTGCAGCCATTGCTTGAATTCAACCGGCTGATTGGCCTGGTTATACGCCCAGCTTTTGCATTTTTCGAGTTGGTTCCAGTTGTCGCCCAAATGGTAGCTTTCCTGCGGATAACCATCTTTCGTAAATGTCACGACCTTTTCGGCATATTCAAAAACCGCGAGGTTTGTATCGATCTGGCTGACATGCGCCTTGATGTCGCCCATGCTGCTTCCTTCCGGCACAAAAACTTCAATGACATTCGTAAAAGATCCGATTTTGTCAATAATGATTTCAGGCTTTTCCACCGATGGATAAAAAATCAGGGAATCGTTCTTGCCGTTGGACTTGGAGGTCACAACCAGCACGCTTGTAGAATCGTATTTCACGAAAGAGGGTGGAAGGTTGCTCGCGCCGAAATACTTCGAAATATCAATCTTGGACAATTTGTTGTCTGACGTATAACTGAAATTCGAATTCGAAAGCAATCCGGAAGCATTTGAAAAAAGATAATAGTTGAAATCTTTGACCGATCCTTTGTCGTTCAGCGTATACACGAATTTTTCCAGGATGTGGTCCGGATTATTGCCGCCTTTGATATACACCGAAAATTCATTGATTTCCATTTGCTTCAAAACTCCCGGTTCCCACACCGGTCCGAATGCATTTGGCGAGCTGAGCAGGTATTCCATGTAAAACGGGTTGAATATATTCCCCTCAAATACAGGCTCTTTCGGCTCAGGAACCGTGACTGTACTTTCAGATCGGTTACAACCCAACAATACGAAAAAAGAAAATATGCCCAGCAACTTGTACATCATTTCAACTATTTAGCCACAAAACTACTAAAATTATACAATTTAACTGGTGGTCTGATTAAATGGGTATTATTATAAGAAAAATTGGCTTTTCACACAGCGAACGAAGACGCAAAACGAATTTTACAGCGATTTCTATTGGTTTATGTTATGTTAAATAGGAGGTGGTGATTTTTACAGATTTTCGAGCGGAAGAGCTTTGCTTGCAAAACGGCGTATCAAGATGGATATTTCTTGTGGAAAACCGATATGCGGATTTACATGGGTTTGATGAAAAGCTACATGGATGAGCATAAGAACTCCGCAAAGTTTTACCACGAACCAGGAATTTATTTTCGGAAGTAAAATCCATAGTTGTCAGATCTGGCAGATTTGACGAACTACCGCAGAAAATTCTTCACACACAAAACTGGTTAGAACCTATGTGAAAAGCATTCATGGAATTGAAGTGCTTTTTTTGTGCTTGCAATTTTGGGGATTGAGAGTGTTGCATTTTTATGTTTGGGTCATTTGGTGTGAGGGATTATTCATTCAGTCAGCAAAAGGATCGTGATAGATTTTACATTGAAATAGGCAGGCTGGAGCAGCTTGAATGATATTCCGAGCAATCAGAAAAAAGGCGAAAGTTCAAGATGATTCTATTTTACATAATATTAATTATAGGACAAATTGGTTTTTCCTATAATGTCACATTATGTCTCCGTAAACTACGCTTGACAGTAAATAGCACGATTCTGGGCTTCGAAGGATTTGCCCTATAATTAGACGTTATATTAAATAGCCGCACGGCCAACACACATTGCAATAAAATTTTCTGCATCCTGCGGAATTTATGCAGAACCATTTTATAAGCAATTTTTCCAGCGCACGCCACCCGCAGGTTTTCTCTTGGGCGCAAAAGTTTTATTCTTTCCTGGAAAGATCTTCGTTCTATGAGCGATCTTCAACCTTTTTTCATTGCCAAAAAAGGTTGAGCCAATCCCGATAGCTATCGGCAAGGCCTGTACACGTAAAGCTTGAAAACTAGCACTGCATTCCACTGTTCGCACCCCAACTCACCACGCTGTTACCGTATTTTTCGGATGAAAAATCCGACAGCTGAGCTCAAACAGGGGTTAAACAACGCTCCATTCCGTTTGTTTTCTACACTTTCCGCGTAAGGGCCGTTTTTAGATCTTGCTCCGAGCCTAAGATTCTATTTAAATACTTCGTCAAGTTTCCATAATAAATCGAGTGCCTGAGTCCAACCAGATTCTACGTATACATTTAGAATATCAACCAAATTATTTAAGGATTCTTCATCCTTCAGAAGTTCTTTGTGATCCACAAAAATAGTTTCTGTCAAGTTTACAACTTCTCGAATTGATGAAGGGTCAAATGAATAACCAGTTTTTTGAGCAAGAATGGTAATTTCTGAGGTCATTTGCAAAATTGATTTCGCTTCATCTGGATGAAATTTAATGACACCGTTGAGCATTTGAATTAGGTAATGTGCGGTATGAGCAATCATAATTCCACCTGCGATATTCTTAGAAGATTCAACAATAGATTGCAGAATCGGTTTCAGTCTAATATAATAGGCCTTTTTATTTTCGTCGCTTATTCGTTGTTCATTTTCGCCGCTTCTGACTAAATCATTGATTTTTAAAGAAAAATAGATTCGCTGTATCACATTATCTATCAATACTAGTCTCTCCCTCTCCGGAGTATTCTCTAGTGAGAATTTTTCTGGATCATCGCTAATAAGTGCTTTAAGATTCAAATTAACTAAATCAGAGAATAATTGAATTAGATTTTCTCTTGTATTGGTCTGGGTGTAGTCATTATCAATATGCTTCGGCGCAATGAAATCAAATATTCTAAAAACTAGTATTTGAGCAAAATTTGAATCTGCTAACCCATCGTAAAGTAATTGTTTTGCTACACTATTCCTTTCATTGTCATAGAAGTAAAGAAGAATATTTACATAAATCTGGATGAAGTTATCCCTCTTACCAAATGCTGTTATTCGAGTTGAGGCAATTTTAAGAGCTTGTGTTACGTTTTCTTCATCTTCAATTATTTCATCTCGATAAATATTATTTAATAGCGCAGTCAAAGTAAGCGAATTGCTTTCCCTTGCTAAGGAATATAGCTCGATTTCCCAAAATTTATTTGGTTTTTCTTTCCAGATGAGGGATAGATTCTTTAGAATGTGAAATCTAACGATAGGATTTGCATCCTTCACATATCTTTCGATTTCACTCCAAATATCTTCATCCTTATTGAATAGGTATAAACCAATTAGTGCGGTCGAAGCTTCTATTCTTGGAGTTGGTGAGTATGCAGATGGAGATAAATCAACAACGTCTTTATCGTATTTTGACATATAATTAAGGCTATATAGAATAGCTCTTTTTGCAACATCATATTCCTCTACTTCGACTTCGCTTGGATCTCGAGTTATTATTGAAAAAAACTTTGAAATTTCCTTTAACGCTGAGAATTTTAGATTTTCGTCATAATCTTCGTTGTCACGGCTTATGCTGTTAAATAGTTCAGATGCATCTGATAATAATTCAAAATATTCCGATTTTCTGACTTTGCTGTTCGTTCTTTCTTGATTGAAGGATTCTAAGCGATTAATCCCTTCATACAAGGTTTTATTTAAGGAGTTGTCCAAATCCACCCCCTGCTCTTTTAGCCATTTATCGGTTGTATATGGTTCACTTGACCAACTCATTTTAAAAGTGGGTTCATTGTCCACTACTTTTGATCCTGAAATTATTTCAATTGCTTTTTTATTAGTTATTAGATCTCGAGGAATACAGTTTAGCAATCTATTAACATTATGCTCGACATATTTTTTCTCATCCTTGTCAGCTTTTTCGAATATTAGGAGAATTGCACTTTCCAGTTTTTTTCGTTGATCAACACTGATTAAAGGGAAAATTTTCCGTAATGTGATTCCAATTTCATAAGTAGTTTCATTGCTTTCGAGAATAATCGGATTGAGTGCTAAATTATACAGGTGTTTTTTTAGTATCTCGGGATTATCGTTACCAAATTCAATCAACTTTTTCCAAGTAAAACCTACAACTGCTTTAGATATGTATATATTGAGACAACTTTCTAATAGTTCTGATTGATTCGACTGAATGAGAGTTTTGAAATATTCAATGATCTTTATTACTAATTGCGCAGGTCTATGAGATGTCAAGCTATCGTGCCACATAGATGAAAAATCGGGTACAAACCTACTTACCGTGCCACCAAGATTGATTTCATAGCCATCACGACTACTTTGGTCATATAGTTGATCTGATTTGACGTGCTCATTCACTAGTTCTAAACCGACCTCTATTGCAATTTTTGGAGCCGAGGTTAAGAAATTTGGAAACAATTCTTCTAATCTGTAATAGCACAGTTCAAAATCCTGTTTTCGATTACTGGTTAGGTTCATTGTTACCGTGCCCATATATGTTTTTTGGTCGCTCAATTCAGAATGCGAAAAGATTTTTTTATAGACTTCTGCTGCAAATTCTGGGGCAGTGTCGAAAAAAAACTTCACATCATCTGATAAACTGGATATGTACCAGATCTCGAAGTTTGGTGTGTTCATTAAATCTAAAACTTCTTTGAGCAGAGTTTTGGATTCTTGTGCATTAGAGGAAAAGGTTCTAGAAACAAAATCAACTCCTCGTGTACTACCAAGTCTATCGAGAGAAACATTACGATCACTTGCAGAATTTTGAGTGTCCAGAATATATTTCAAAAATCTTCGGCTAACTGTTCCGCAGATCATGAAATTTTCCGTTTTGCAAATATTCTCTTCCCGAAGAAGTAAATCTAGGACGAAAGCAAACTCCCAAAGGAATTTAAAATTGAAATTCCCTGACAACTCAAGTAATAATTCAAGATCTTTCTTTCCAACTGATCTATTGGAAAGAAACCTGATGGACTGTAATAATTGTTGAATCAGTTCTTCATTTTGAATGATTGGATCAAGATCAGAAATGGTCTCGAATTCATTTGCTATTACAGAGGTTGGGATTAATCTTCTAAATAATAATAAAGTACTGTCAGTTTGTGTGTCGAGATATTCATAATTACTCCAAAAAATGGTTCTGTGGTAATGCCAAAGCCTTGTGAAATGAAAAATCAAGCTAGGTCTTAAGAAAAAAGCTCTGGATTTATCTTCATTTATAAAAGTAACCAGCATTTCTGGTTCTGCTGGAATTACAAGCCTTCCAACAATATAATCGAACAAAATGTTGTGTGAAAATGTGACATACTTTTCCCCTACTCCAACTTCTGAAATTATGTCATCACTCCTAAGTTCCATGAAGGTTTCAACGTGTTCAACAAACTTGTCTTTCAAACAGCTAAGAGTTCTGTTCAAGACTAATTCTTTGGCAATGCTTGTCAAACAAGTTTCCTTCTTATAGGAGTTCTCGGTATTTGCAATTTTTACATTCCAGTAGCTATCTAATAGCTCTGTTTCAGATTTAATAAGTTTTATAGTATCAACTTGTGTTTGATCAGTTGAGTGTAGAACTATTTCCAAAAGCTTAAGGAAGAATGGAATTCTTAAGACTTTTTTGAATTCATCATCCGAAACTTCAAATACTGCTCTAAGACCATTAGTTTCATCAAATGCACTATTGAGTTCTTGTTCAGTTAATTCAGGTATTTCAAATTTTCTATAGGAGTAATTATTGTAGTCCCCCGAAAACATTTTGAGTAATTGCGGAGATTTTGAAGCATCATATGTTCTTACCGAAACTAGTATATTCCATTTCTTTAATCTTGAAATAGCTTTACCTATTTGTTTCAAAATCTGTTTTCTAAGCTCTTCGTCCCGTGCCGCATCAAAAGCATCAAAAATAAGGACCGCTCTTTGTCCCTCTTTAAGATCAATACGATCCAAATAAGAAATCCAATCTCCCTCAGATTCAATTTGTGCGGAAATTGAGTTGTCTGAACCATCAAGCATAGTGTCAATTGGCAATATAACAGTTGGAATATTTAGGTCGGTTAAAAAGGTAGCGAGTTCTGCAATAGAATAACTTTTACCTATTCCAGGCTTTCCTATAATTACACCATTCCCTTGCTGCGAGAATTCATATAGTTCACTTACAATATTTGAGCGGCTTATCTTCATTTGTTTTTCAAATCATCGGCTACTTTTTTAGCCATGTTTATGAGTTTCGTATTTATATCATTATCCACAACTACTGTATGATTTTGCTCAGATTGTGATTCAGTTGTAGTGGTTGGATTCTTAGGAATCTGATGGATACTTGCTGGACTAGCGTTTGGTTGGTAAAAACAATCTGAGGGGAAGTTACTGACGAATTCTTCAATTCCCCCGTAAGTTTCGTTATCATCGTAGAATACCAATTCGACTCCTTTTGCATTCCATTCTCTTTTCTTTTGCAGGTAATCGAATTCATTCCAAGACTCTGTTCCATTTTTACTAAAGAGTGCGAAATGATTTGGTTGAAACGGATTGAAATCTAATTGAACATCATTTATTATTTTGTTCAAGTATTCATCCCTTAAACCAAAGCCAGCAAAAACAAGCCTTTGAGTTGCAAAAAGTAAATAGATTGCTTTATAATGGATAGTTCTGAAAGCACTGTCCTTTAGATTACTTTTTTGTTCAAAATCCTCTATAGAGATATTACCGCTGATTAACTGCTCATACAATTCTGATTGTTCTTTAATGTTTCTGCCATCATATTTTTGAACATAATCACCGTAAGATAAGATAGTTGATTCATGGAGATTATACTTCCCATGTAGAAATAGCTGATAGCGTTCAGTATAGTTAATAGAATGACTTAAAGCACTAAGAAAGCCGTGAACATGAGATCTTTGTTCATGAGAAATAGTTATTCCATAGTCGCGTGATGATATTTGAATACTCTTTAAGGCTGATTCAATTATAGGATCATAATTTGTTGTGACGAATCCTTTGAATTTGAGGCTTACCAACATCCGATGAAAGTCATCATGAGCAGGATTTTTGGGACAAAAATGTTCTTCAAATGCAAGGCAATATTGATCAAAAGGCAGTTTGTTTTTGACTATTTCCGCTGCCAATAAAAGTTCAGAATTATTGAGTTTGCGTCTAACGAGTTCCTTTGTTTCCTCTTCTGGAATTCTATTTGCAAGGGATTCAATTACTCCCTCCCAAGATGGGTAATTTAACCGACGACTGATTCCAGATCCGATGAATAAGACACCATTACCATGCTCAACTAAATGCAAAAGCTTTCTTTTACTTAGCTGATTATCATCACAGCTTACTATGTCAAATGCTTCATTCAACTATTTGTCAATTGAATGTCTTTACACACCTCTTTCAAAACCTCACAAGGATCAACATCAATCGCCAAAGCAATCAAATACAATTCGTCCGCTCTCAATTTCGTGCTGGCATTGTTTGTTAACTCACTCAATCGCGTTTTACTAATCCCAGTTTTCCTGGAAACATCTGAACGATTTACCGATTTTCGGGAAAGAAACAATCCTAATTCAGTCATTATTATCTGGTTTTCTGAACATAAATCTACATAAACAGAACAATATTTCCGAAAATCTGAAAAAACTTTCGGGTTTTTATCCGAAATTCGATACATTTGTTTAGAAAATCGGATAAATGGTTTTAAAAATAAGAATATGTCACTTCAAAGAACCTATACGAAATCAGTTGGAAGAATTAATCTACAGTCAGTTAGAGAATCTGAACGCGATGAACGACCTGATCAGCATTGTGCGCCATCAGAATGAATTATTGAAGAACGCCAATAAGAAATTGAAGGAGGAAATAACGGACTTCAAAGAACGCCAAATGAAATGTCCTACGGTAAGAAGGCGAACTGCTTGAAGATTTGGGATGAATAAAAGTTTGAGTCTTTTTAAAATGAGGTAAAACCTAAGAACTTCCCTCCTGCCGTCAATCTCGGTCTGAGTGCCCAAGCCATCGTGGCTGTTAATTGAAAACATCATAAAATCCCCAGTAAACAAAAATCCCAATGAGCATAATATAAACAAGATTATTCAATGTAAACAGAACCTTAGCAAATATGCTCCAACTCCTTTCTCTAAAAAGTCTGTAGTTGATAACGTAAAAAGGTACAATTACGAGTAGCAGCAGAAAAGGAATGTATGCCGTTAAACTGATCAAAACACTTGCTGGATCTTTGTATGGCGCTGGAAAATAAAAACGATTAACGCTACCACATAACACAACCATATAAAAGAAGAGGATTAGCCCAAGCAGGAAAAGCAATACTTGGATGTACCGATGTTTACTATCCCGTTTTCTTCTGAGATACCTGACCAGGAAATAGATGGAGGAAAATAAAAACAAACCAGCGGAAGCGACAAGGAACACTCCGATCAATGTGCTGTTTTTAGGGGTTTTGTAGTTACGCAATTTTTCAAATTCACTGTTAGCTGGAAACAAAGTATCAATTCCAATCATATGATCTCCTTTTCCCAATTCTTCTTGTAAGTTGAATTGAACGGTAGTTATGTATTGGTGATAGAAATACAGGTTTACCGTTCCGTTATTCAAATCCCAAATGGAAGTCAACAATGTTCCGTCGCCGATTTTTTTTCTGCATACATGCATCGTATCTGATAAAGCCTTGCAGAATTCAAGCGTAGTATCCATTTTATTTTTCAAAAAGGCAACTCCGTTTCGGTACCGTTCCAGTTGATTGGCAGCTTGTTGTGATGTTATGGAGGGACAAAAATTGGAGATGACATAGGTTGCTTTGTTTCCAATACGCAAGGTGTAAGGCTCTACGATGAGATACTTTCCGGATTTGTCTATGTAGATAAATATATCTTCAATAAAATAGCTGTGATCATATTCACTGATGTATTTCTGAACTTCTTCTACTGTTTTACAAGTGTGAAGGATGTCTTTCAAGTATTTTGTCGGATTGGTTATCGACTTGCGGTTTGCAAAGTTTTTGGATTGTGGATGGTATGAAGAAAGTCTTTCAAAGGCAAGCCCCATTTCATTCATTCCTGATTGAGGTGCATATCCGTTTTCTCCATCATACCTTGAACCTGTAAAAGCTGCCCCATAGTTGCCTTTGCCTCTTGCGTTTTCAAACCAAATGTGAGGAGTTACTCTCCAGGCATCTTCGTTGCTGCCAAAAAGGGTCTTGTTCCCAATTGTGACCTTATATCCGCTACACGTATATCCGTTTTGAAAAACTGCAAGTGATATGATTGTCAATAAAACAAGTTTTAAAAATTGCGCTGATTTCGTGCTGTTTTCCATAATTATAGTTTGTGTTACTGGTGAGCATAAACTACAATTCACTTTTTTTCAATAGTAACAGTTGATCGCAAAAATACCTCCCTCCTGCCGTCAAGTTCGTTCTGAGTACCCAAGCTACATGAAACACAGCACAATTACATGAGGAGACAAACAGACTCTTCCCCGGTAAGGTTTTAAATCCATACTTCTTCCGCAGGTGTACGAAAACGAATCTACCGCAACAACGTGACCGTTCCCGCTATACTGGTTTTTCCGGCATCCTTCAGGTGCCTTGTGACCATTGTCCAGGTATAGATGCCGGCGGGCGCCTCCAATCCTTTATAAATTCCGTCCCAGCCTGCTGCTGCCTCGCGACTTTCAAATACGACTTCGCCCCAGCGGTTGTAGATCGCCATGCTGAACTCGTCGGAATCGAAACCTGTTGAAATGTACGGCCTGAAAATATTATTGTGTTCGTCTCCATTGGGCGTAAATGCATTGGGCACATAGTACGAATAGCTGTTTTCTACAATAAGCTGTAAGTGGGCCGTATCAATACAGCCGCCTGCCGTGCGCACGATGAGCATGACCGGGTACACCGCATCCGAGTCGGCGGGATACAAATGTTGTACATGGGGTGCCTCCGTGGCAGTGCCATCGCCAAAGATCCAGGTCAGTTCTTCGTTGTGTGGTTCACCGGTAAAAGTCACCAACGGATAATCTGCGAGGACCGGGTTTGGTGAAGCGTATATGCTCATGGGGACTTTGTTGATCAGCGCTACAATTGCCTGTGCGGTTCCTGAGCAGGTACCGGCAGCATTCGTTCCTGTAACGGTGTAAATAGTTGTGACTTCCGGCGAGGCTATTACCTTACTGCCATCGGGCAAAAAGAAATCCACATTCGGTGTCCAGCTATAGCTGTCTGCTCCGCTGGCAATGAGTACCGCCTGACCGCCTGTACAAATCTGGAAGTCATTGACCGTGAGTTGTAAACCAGGTGTTACCGAAACTGTTGCATGCGCGGTGTCTGCACATCCGTTATTGGTACCAATTACCGTATAGACAGTCGTAGTGACAGGCTCAGCGATTACCACAGTTCCGCTCGCCGTATTTAGCGTAATATCAGGCGACCAGCTGTAATCATTTGCTCCACTTGCAGTCAGCGTGGCCGCATAACCCGGGCAGATCGCTTCATTGTTGACCAGCACCTGCACAGCTGGTTTGACGACTACGGTAGCAGTTGTGATACCCGTGCAGCCATTCGTCGTTCCTGTAATCGTATAGATAGTCGTTTGGGCCGGACTGGTCTCTACGCTGTTTCCGGTATTTGAAGAAAGTCCTGTAGCAGGTGACCAGGTGTAGTCCGTTGCTCCTGAAGCGTTTAGTATGCCTGTTTCGCCTGGACACAGCTCAAGTCCTGCGACTTCAATGGTCAGACTGTCTGCCAGCGTAACAGTGGTTTGAACTGTGTCACTGCAAGTTCCGAAGTAGCCGATAATGGTGTAAATAGTCGTAACGGCAGGAGAAGCTGTTACACTACTTCCTGTAGTAGCACTCAAACCGGTGGCCGGAGACCAATTATATGCTAAAGCCCCACTTACTGTAAGCATGGTGGATTGTCCCGGGCAGATGGATGCATTGTTTACATTTGTCTGCACAGAAGGAGCGACATGCACTTGTACGGTATCGCGCACAGGACAGTCATTTTTGGTGGCATCGATGAAATAGGTCGTGGTAACTGCCGGCGAAGCAATGACTTGTGGTCCGACAGTAGTATTCAACCCGGTTGCAGGTGACCAGGAATAGTGGCTGCCATCCGCGTCGGCAGCATCCAATTCAACGCTTTCACCCTGGCAGATAGAAGTATCACTCACAGTACCGGTAATGGATGCGACGGTTATCGTGAATGCTTTCGCCATTGAGCACGAAGTAAAGGGAATGTTTTGTCCTACCGTATAGGTCTTTGTCACCGATGGAGAGAAATCGATTGTTTCGCCATAAAAAACATCGTTTCCGGTCCAGGATGTCCAGTAAAAAGGCTCGCCGACTATTCCACCGGAAACAGAGAAGGGTACAATTTCCCCGGCGCAGATCAGAGTATCTCCTGCCAGGGTAAGTTCCGGAATGGGTATGACCGTTACCGTAATGGTATCGGTGTCTGTACAAATCCCGTGATGTCCTGTGACGACATAAGTCGTTGTTTCCTGTGGATCCATCACGACTGTATTGCCGGTAGTGATATTCAGGCCCGTTGCCGGTTCCCAGGTATAAGTATCGGCACCCATCGCAAACAAAGTGGTTGGATATCCCTGGCAGGCAGAGGTGTTTGCATCGGTCACATCCGCATCAATCGACAACAGATCAAGGGAGAAGTTTACCTCCTGCGTAGCGGAATAACAAATATTCCCAATCGTCTTCCGGGCAGTATACTCCCCTGCCCCGAAAGCCGCGGGCGAAACTGACGATGCCGTCTGTCCGATAAGCGCAACGCCATTTTTGTACCACTGCCAGTTGCCTCCCGCAGGGCCACCATAAGCATGCAACCAAGCGGTACCCATGCAGACATCGCCGGATTCGCTGATGAAAACTTCATTGAAAGCGGACGTTGTACCAAGACGCAGATTGTCTACCAGAAAATAGGGGTCACACAAGTCAGAACTGTAATCGAATGACAAATCCGGTGCGGGTCCCAGAATGACCTGTGCCACATTGAAGGTTGGCAAAAAGGTCATTACCAGCTCTTCCCAGTCCTGATTGGCTACTGGATAAACAGTTACGGTGCCTATGGGTACAAATGGCGCTGGTATTTCATATACACCCAACGGAACAAACGACAAGGGCAACGGATAACAGCTGGGTGCACCGTAAAGGGTAAAGTTCATTGGGCCTACAGGATTTCCTGCCGGACAGGGGGATTGACCTACGCCCCGCCTACGGGTGTACACAACGTCGAACTTGAGCGTATAAGCTGTGCCGCTAACCAGGGAAGCCGGCAGGCACATACCAATGAATTCTTTGTATTCGTTGGTTGCAAAAATACCAATGCATCCATTGCCGTGCATCGTAGGAATAAAGCTCTGTGGAATGGCTGTCTGGCTGGTGTAGCCACAGGTGTTTAAGTAATCGACAGTTCCTTGTGGAATCGCCCGTTGCCAGAATGACAGGTTATTGGCCTGTGAGAGTCCCGTAGGGCATTGTGTATACGCTTCAAAGGAAGGATTGGGGAACAGCGAAGACGGTGTAAGCGGAGCAGGTCCGTTACAGGCACATTGTGGGTCGTTCAGATCTATCAGACCGTTCCCGTCATCATCGATACCGTTGAAACAGTTTTCCTGTCCTGCCGCTTCGAAGCACAGGATCAAGGCTGGCAATAGCACAAGTACTTTAGAAAGCGTAAACAGGTTCATAAGGTTCCAAATTAGAGTTACTGAAAAGTTAACACGTTTTTAGTCCTTTCATGCAACGGATAGATCAACGAATAGAACAGGAAAATATTTGAATTGTATGAAAATGGATTAGGTTCCGCTATTCTTCTAAACAGGATATGATCTAACCAAAAAGACCTCGCAGCTATGCGAGGTCTTTGAAATATTTTCAATAAATGATGATTAAACCAATACAGCTGCCCTGTTCAGTATCTCAATGGCATCAGCAACATTTTCTTTGTTGAGCCCAACGAGCGGCTTGGTAAAAACGACTTTTTCCTTGATCGCTTTCGGCAGCTCCTGCAAAGAAGAATCGTCATCGAGAATTACAAAATCGTCGACCTGTGGATTTTGATGAATCCAGTTCAGGATTTCATCTTTCCGGGACCATGAGTGCAGGTTGTCATCCAATTTACTGATTTGTGCAGCAATCCCGCGATTGTGAAAGATGTGCTCCCATTCCTGTAAGGAATAGGTTGATTTGTGGGAGCTTGTTAAAACAATAGAAGCACCCGTCTCAGAGATGATTTCCCTGAGATTGTTGATTGCATGAGGCAAAAACTGAAAAAAACCATCCGGATGAAATTCGACTTTCTTCCAGGATGCAGCTTGCACCATAACACCGTCTATGTCCAACAATAACAACATACCACGAAATTAATTCTTTCTTCCGGATTACAAACCATTCTGAATGAATTCTTTATCCTATTTCAGACAATAGTCTTTCTTTTGGTTTTCCGTACGTAATCGACTGTATCCTGAACACTTTCCCAGCGTAATACCTGTCATTTTTAGTTCTTATCTCTATCCAAAAATGCCTTATTCGCACTATTCTTACCAGACAAACGCCCGACCCAAAATCCAAATATAAATATAAGCCCGGGGACTGCCAAGACCAATAACAGCTCCATTATACCAAATTTTCCCATAACTATATTTTTTTGCAAATATAGTATTCATATAAAAAAGCTACATGCAATCTCAAAAAAAAAACCGCCCCACCCTTTCGGATGAGACGGTTCTACCTTTTTAAAATTCCCCAAAAATATCAGCGTCTGGAGATCGCCACTTTTCTAACAATGGTTGTATCACCGAAGACAACTTCCACGAAGATGATTCCTTCTGCCACAGAGGCCGGAACTTCCAGGTTGATGTATTGTCTGCCGGCTTCCGATTGCCTGGACTGCGTACTGATCTCTTTGCCATCCATGGTCCTCAATGTAATATGTACATTTTCGTCCCTGTTCAGGTCAAATTCGAGATTGAGCTCGCCGCTCGTCGGGTTCGGATACAAGTTCACCGAATGATCTTCCGGTACACCTCCACCCTGCTGCATACTCTTCTCAACAGGTTCTGCAATGACCAGACACCAAGGAGTCTGAATCGTTCTGCAGAATTCACGGATACATTTTTTACCGTTTGGCAGCATCGCTGTAACGCGGAGGCAAACATTGTATGTTCCGTTAGAACCAAACTGATAGCCCCACGATGGACCTGATCCTGACAACACGCCATTCACATACCAGCGGTACTGGATGTTTTGCAAACAGGATGAGCCGCCAGGGAAGCCGTTAAAGGTTGCGTAACAGCTGTTGTTGATCGCAACTTCGTACCACGGTTCAAGATCGCATGGACAAGGATGAATCTGACAGTTGGCAGAAACGATATCCTCGCAGTATTCGCGTGTACAAGCCTCACCTGAAGGCAGCGTTCCCGTAACTGTCAGACAGATTTGCAGGCTCGTGTTCGGTGGGAACTGGTAGCTGAAATTCGGCGTATTTCCATACAGAACGCCATTGACATACCAGTAGTACTTCAGATTCTGGAAGCACTCAGGAATACCTGTAATGTTTCCGAAAGTAGCGACACAGTTGTCATTGAACGAATATGTGAAGTGCGGCTGCAATGATTCGCAGGTACACTCTTCTCCACAATTGATCGTCACTTTTTGACAACTTTCTCTTGTACATTGCTGGCCATTCGGCAAGGTCACCGTGATCGTCGTACAAACATAGTTCGTAGAGTTCGGCGCAAAGGTGTAAGTCATCCCTTGTCCGGCTGCTACCGGCGTTCCGTTCACATACCAGATCTGGTTCACATTCTGGAAGCAGGACGGAAGCTGATTGTTCAGGTTGAAGGTCGCGCTGCAATTGCTCGCATCCACAACGAAATTGAATTCAGGATTCAACATTTCGCAGCTGCACGGTGTGCAATCCATGACAAGGGTTTTGCATATCTGTCTCGTACAGATCTGACCATTCGGCAAGGTAGCTGTCAGGATCAGGCAAACCTGGTTGACAGAACCGGAAACGAACGGATAGTTAAATACAGGACTTGTGCTCACGATCACACCGTTCACTTTCCATTGGTATTGTACGTTCTGGAAGCACGTTGGAACCGCGTTGACCAATGAGAAGGTCGCAGTACATTGCGATGTATTGATGTTGTACATGAACGCCGGGTTCAGCATCTCGCAGGTGCATGGAGGCGTGCCGCAATTGGCCGTTACCTTTTTGCAGGTGCTCTTGATGCAGGTTTCCCCGTCTGGTGTTGTTGCTGTTACGATCACACAAATGTTGTTGATCGTTCCGGTCACAAACGTATGGTTCATCGTGGCGCCGGAGCCCACAAGGATACCATTCACATACCACGCATAGGTTACATTCTGGAAGCAGGCCGGAATTGGGTTGGCCAGCGTGAATGTACCGTTGCAGTCTGCATCCATCTGGTAGACGTAAGCAGGATTCAGCATATCACAATTACATGGAACACCACAGTCAAGCACAACATTCTGGCAATTTTCCAGACGGCAGTGCTCGCCGTTCGGCAGATCCGCATCGATAATCAGACAAACTACGTTGAAGGAGTTCGGTGCGAAATTGTAAGCCAGGCTCGTTCCGTTTCCTGCAAATGTACCGTTGACAATCCATGTGTATTGTACATTGTGGAAGCATCCAGGTACTGGTGTTGCCAGGTCGAAGATCGCTCCGCATTGTGTCACATCAACCACATACGTAAACGTTGGATCAATCATATCACAGGTACAAGGAATGCCGCAATCGCCTGTTTCAATCCGCTGGCAGAATTCTCTACGGCAAAGTTCACCGTTGATGAATCCGCTGATGGTCAGACAGATCGTGTAGGTTGTGTTCGAAGCACCCTGGAAAGTCCAGCCGATTCCGCTTCCGGCGTAAACCCCATCCACAGACCAGTCGTATTTCACATCTTTCATGCAATAAGGGATACCTGAGATTCCTTCGAAAGAAATCAGACAGTGCTGATCCACAGAGTACAGGAAGAACGGTTTCAACATGTCGCAGTTGCAAGGGCCCGGATCGCAATCAACAGTTACCTGCTGACAGAATTCGCGAACACAATGCTCGCCGTTTGGCATATCCGCAGAGATCACAAGGCAGATCGAGTTCGTGGAACCCGGTGCAAATGTCTGTGTCATCACGGCTGTTGTAGCCGTTGGAACACCGTTTACATACCAGATGAACTGTACATTTCCAAAACAATCCGGGATTTCGTTCGCCAGCGAGAATACAGCTGTGCACGTTTCGTGATCCACCGTATAGATGAATTCCGGATTCAGCATTTCACAATTACAAGGATCCGGATTACAGTCGCCGGTTTGTACATCGAGGCAATATTCCCTTCTGCACTCTTCGCCATTGGCATATCCGTGCACCAGCAGGCAAATCGAGTAAACCGTGTTTGGCGCGCCCTGGAAGCCCCAGTTCGGACCAGATCCAATCGGTGAACCGTTCACATACCAGGTGTACTGAACATTCTCCATGCATTTTGGTACGCCTACAATGCCGCCTACCGTGATGTAGCAATGCTCATCCAGCGAATAGGTAAATGATGGTTTCAGCAACTCGCAGTTACATGGATCAGGACCACAATCATTCGTGATGGTCTGGCAGTACTCGCGCATACAATCCTGTCCGTTCACAACCGCATATACCCGCAGGCAGATCGTATTGGTTGAGTTCGGCGGAAGGCTTGTGCTCCAGTTCAGGCCGGTTGCAGATGGAACGCCATTCACAAACCAGATGTACTGTGCTTCCCGGAAACACTCAGGTGCCGGATTGTTCACTGACAGGTTCGTTACACAATCATCGGTGATCGAATACGAGAATGTAGGCTGGTAACTTTCGCAGTTACAAGGATCCTGGCAATTTTTCGTTGTAAACTTCTTGCACATTTTATTGGTGCAGGTCGTACCATCCGGCAAAGTTACGGTCACATACAGACAAACTTCGTAAGTCGTAAATGCCGCGAGCGGATAGCTGAAGCTGGATGCCGTAGAAGGATAAACTCCGTTGATATACCACAGATATTGCACATTCGAATAGCAGCTGGCCAGTTGGGTTGTGCTCGTGAATGTGCCGTTGCAGGCAGCGTCGATCGAATAATCGAAGTCTACCTTCAGCGAATCGCAGTTACATGGCGTTACCGGATTACAATCGCCGGTGTAGATCTCGTAGCACCTTTCGCGGACACAGGTCTCCCCGTTCGCTGTCGTTGCCGTGATGATCAGACAGATCTGGTAACCGGTATTCGGCTGGAACTGTTGTGTCCAGGAAGCTGCCGTTGAAGTGGAAACACCGTTTACCCTCCAGTCGTACTGCACATTGTGGAAGCAGGATGGAACCGGATGCGTGAGGTCGAACGTGACATTGCACTCCTTGTCTACCGTATAGGTAAAATCCGGATCTAGCATTTCGCAATGGCATGGTTCCTGGCCGCAATCGCCGGTCTGAATCGTTTGGCAGAACTGACGTTTACATGGTTTTCCGTTTACCAGGCCACTCACTACGATACAAACTGTATTCGTTGAATTAGGCCCGAACTGGAAGCTGAAGTTTGGCCCCATACCGGAGTAAACACCATTGATATACCAGTCTATGCGCACTTTCGTCATACATTTCGGAATGCCTGTGACTTTCCCGAAATTCGCAAAACAATTGTCATCGATCGAATAGGAGAACGACGGATTGAGCATTTTACAGTTACATGGTGGCTCGCAATCAACCGTGAAGGTCTGGCAGTACTTATGCACACATTTCTGTCCGTTAACAATCGCCATGACTGTCAGACAAACTGTATTCGTAGATCCTGAAGGGAAAATTTGTCCCCATGTAGGTCCTGAAGGTGCCGGGTTGCCGTTGACAGTCCATGCATAATGTACCTGCTGGAAGCAATCCGGAACGGGTGCTGCGGTGAAGGTCGTGTAGCATTCCGCCTCGTTTGTATTGATTTGGAAAGAAGGCTGATATTGATCGCAATGACACGGTGGACCACAATCATTGACGACTGTCTGACAAACTCTTCGCACGCAGTCCTGTCCGTTCACAACCGCAATGATTGTCAGGCAGACTTCGTTGACCGATCCCGGAGGGAAGCTGTAGCTCCAGACGGTGCCTGATCCAAGTGGTGAGCCATTGACTGTCCATTGGTAATGTACGTTCTGGAAGCAATCCGGAACTGGTCCGGCTGTGAATGTCGTGATGCAATCTGCACTCGTCGTGTATTGGAACGAGGGCTGAAGCATGTCACAATTGCAAGGCGTTTCACAATTAACAATGACCGTTTTGCACTTTTTCTTCACGCAATCCTGGCCATTGACAATCGCTACGATCGTCAGGCAAACCTGGTTGATCGATCCCGCCGGCAGGTTGTAGCTCCAGACTGCTCCTGATCCAACTGGTGAACCGTTAACAGTCCATTGGTATTGCACGTTCTGGAAACAAGCTGGAATTGGTCCGGCAGTAAAAGTCGTGATGCAATCCGCGCTCGTTGTGTATTGGAACGATGGCTGTAGCATGTCACAATTACAAGGCGGCGCGCAATCTACGACAATCGTCTTACATGCTTTCTGGGCGCAATCCTGGCCATTGGCCGTTGCCGTAATCACCAGGCAAACCTGATTGACGGATCCCGGTGGGAAGCTGTAGCTCCAGACAGGTCCTGATCCAACAGGAACACCGCCGATATTCCAGGTGTATTGTACATTCTGGAAGCACGAAGGAATCGAGCCGGCTGTAAAGGTCGTCACACAATTGGCATCCGTACTGTACTGGAAGGATGGCTGAAGCATATCGCAACTGCACGGTGGCGCGCAATCGATCGCGATTGTCTTGCATGCTTTCTGGGCGCAGTCCTGGCCGTTGGCCGTAGCTGTTATAACGAGACAAACCTGGTTAATAGATCCCGGTGTGAAATTGTAGCTCCAGACAGCGCCGGATCCAACCGGGATACCATTGATATGCCAGGTATACTGTACATTCTGGAAACAGGAAGGAATTGCATTGGCCGTAAAGGTCGTGATGCAATCTGCGCTCGTAGTGTATTGGAAGGATGGCTGAAGCATGTCGCAACTGCAATCTGTTCCACAGTCAACCCCAACGGTATGACAAACTTCGCGCACACATTCCTGACCGTTGCTGGTTACTGCCACGATCACGAGACAAACCTGGTTGATTGATCCCGGGGAGAAGCTGTAGCTCCATACAGGACCACCACCAACCGGGTTTCCGTTAACGATCCATTCGTAATGTACATCGTGAAAACAGGAAGGAATGGCGCCGGCCGTAAAGGTCGTTACGCAGTCATCACTCGTAGTAAATTGAAAATCAGGATGCAGCATGTCGCAATTGCAAGGTGCTGTTTCGCAGTTTTTCAAGGTTACTTTTTTGCAGATTTTTTGGGTGCAGACAACACCAGCACTGGTGGTACCTGTCACCGTAAGACAGACATTATTTGTGGAATTGGCTGGAAGATTTTGTGTCCAGGTCATTCCCGTCCCCACGTTGACACCGTTCACATTCCAGGCGTAGCTCACATTCTGAAAGCAGGGATTTACCGCTTCCGCAGTCATCGTGGCGCTACAATATGGAGTGTTGACCACAAACGTAAAGTTTGGGATCAGGTTTGCGCAGGTACAATCAGGTGCCGGCGCTTCCTCTTCTTCTCCATAAGCTGGAAAGAAACTGCTGCGGAGCATCTCCGGATCCTGCAGGCTGTTTACCAGTTGCCCGTCAGCATCCCGGTTACCCGCACCGGACGCATTTTCTAAATTATCCAAACCGGCAACGATTGTCTGGGCCGAAGTTGTAAGCCCGGAAAATATCGTCACCAGCAAAATAATAAGCTTGATGATTTTTTTCATTTTCGTAGTTATTTAGTTTCTAATTCACAGGTCTTTCAAGTAGATAAGTTCATAGACCTCCCCGCAAACCGTTCATGGATAGCGGGCATTTTTGTTTGTTGCGGGCCGGCGCGCGGCCATGCAGCCCGGTATGCGGACCGCTGGGGTGTTTTTTGTCGCATATTGCTCATAATTATTGAGTTGGGCTATAAAATTCGACCAAAGGGAATAACATTTTACTACCGTTGGGAAAGTTTTTAGCACATTTGATAAATTGTCAGTAACGGTTTAAAACTAAAAAAGCGATGCCTTTTCATGACAAATCCGGCAATTGTGCGGCCCTGCGGATGATCCGGCGCCGAAATGAAAATTTTATAGGGTTTTGGCAATTCCGGACTGATACCGATCCAAATGTTCTTTACTTTTGTAGTTATGAAAATCCCGGTGAAAAATTCTGTCCTTAGCCTGAAACAATTTCTGCTGAGCCAATATTTTTACGATGGATTGAAAATCACTTTCGGCGTCGTCCTGCCTTCCATCATTTGTTACCAGTTTGGTCTGCTCGAAGCCGGGATCACGATCTCGCTCGGCGCACTTTTTGTAAGCATTACCGACAATCCGGGGCCGGTCATGCACAAACGCAATGCGATGATCGTGGCGAATGTGTTGATTTTCGCCATGGCCGTACTGATTGGTTTTACGAACCGCAGTACATGGCTGCTTGCTTTGGAGATCCCGCTTTGCTGTTTCGTTTTTTCGATGTTCACAGTTTACGGTTTGCGGGCATCTTCAGTAGGAATTGCGGCGCTGCTTGTGCTTGTGATAGGTATCGACCAGCACCTCGATCCGTTTAAAACCTGGATGCATGCGCTTTCGCTACTCACCGGCGGATTGTGGTACATGCTTTTCAGCCTGTCGTTTTCGCAAATGATCCCCTATCGGCCTGCACAACAGATTTTAGGGGAATGCATCCACCAGGTTGCTGAATTCATCCGCATCAAAGGAGATTTTTACGATGTACACAAGGATGCAGATGAAAATCAGACCAGGCAGATCAATCAACAGATCCTTGTGGCGCAGTCCCTGGATAATGTGCGGGAAATCCTTTTCAAAACACGCAAGTTGCTCCGCGATTCGAGTGTCCAGGGAAATGTGCTGATCATGTCGTTCATCGAGCTGGTGGACCTGTATGAACAAACGATGGAAAGTCACTACGACTATTCCCGCATCCGCAGTGAATATGATCCGCAGATACTTAAAAATTTCCAGCGTGCGATCCACAAGCTCGCCAACGAACTCGAGTACATCGGCAGATGCATCCACAACCACGAATTGCCGCAGCGAAAACCGCGTACAGAACAATTGCTGCTCGAGCTAAAATCGCAGTTGGAAACGCGTGAAATGCAGGGACAGCTCACCCTTTCGCTCAAAAAAATCCTTGTCAACCTGCGCAATATCCTCCAGCGGATGCAGCAGATTTACAGTTATCAGCAGGAAAAGACCGTTGTCCCCGAACAGCGCAAGAAAGAGCTACACCGCTATGTATCGCATCAAACTTTCGACTGGAAACTGTTCCGCGAGAACCTGAGCTTCCGTTCTGCAGTTTTCCGGCATTCGGTGCGTGTTTCGCTCGTTTGCCTGGCTGCTTTTCTTTTTGCCAGACATTTTTACATCGGTCACCACAGTTACTGGATCCTGCTGACTATCCTCGTGATCCTGAAACCGGGATTCAGTCAGACCAAAAAGCGCAATTACGAACGGATTGTCGGCACGCTCGCCGGCGGATTGCTTGGTATCCTGATATTGTATATTTTCAAGGATACCTCTACCCGCTTCTGGCTTTTGCTGCTACTGATGCTGCTTACCTACAGTTTTATCCGCATCCGTTATGTCGTCAGTGTATTTTTCATGACGCCTTTCATCCTGATCATGTTCAGTTTCATTGGGCACAGCAATGACATGCTATTGGTGCAGGAACGCATCCTGGATACCTTTATCGGTGCTGCCGTCGCTTTTCTGGCGAGCTATTTCATTTTCCCGATCTGGGAATCGGCTCAGATCCGAACGATGATGAGCGACATGCTGCAACGCAACCTGGAATACCTAAAAAGTGTGACCGCCTACGACACGACGGATCTCGCGACGCATAGCAATTACCGCATTGCGCGCAAGGAAATGTATGTCAGCACATCCAATCTCGCTTCCGCTTTTCAGCGCATGCTGAGCGAACCGAAACAAAAAAGGCAGTATGTGAATGAGGCGAATAAGTTCATTTTGCTCAACAATTTGTTTTCATCGCATGTCGCAACCCTTGCCTACGCCGTCAAGCAAAACGATTTGTTCAGCCAGGACCAGGTCAAGGAACTCAGGAAAGTATTTCACCTCATGCAGGAGGCCTATACGGCACTTGTCGCGAAACCGATGCAGATCGAGGAACCCACGCTGCAACATACGACAGATACATTTGTCGAAAAAGACGAAGCCTGGGCACAATTGGTGAACATCGCCGGCGAGTTGAAAAAGATGAGCTTGCAGATTGGGGAGCAAGGCTGAATCGTTTCAATTTTTATATTTGGATATCGCGATATGACGATATCGCAATCACTCGCATCGTATTAAACCAAAAAAACCAACATCTCTACTGAAATGTTGGTTTTCCTGTGTTCCGTTGCCGGAAAATATAAACTGGGAATTAGCGCACGACTTTCACGTCTACTGCATTCATTCCTTTCAATCCTCTTTCCATTCTGAAAGTGACTTTGTTTCCTTCCTGGATCGCTTCGAGATGACCGTTGATGTGGGAGAATACACTTTCCTGGGATTCCTGGTCTCTGATGAAACCATATCCTTTGGATGTATCAAAGAAAGTAACTGTACCTGTTCTGTTCGGATCCGGTTCTGCTTCAGCAACTCTCATTGGGACGCCGATTTCGATGTCTTCAGCCTTGATCTTTACTTTTTTGGTCAGATCAGGCGGTGTGTCTGACAAATTTCCATTTTCGTCAACATAGGCAATCATGTTGTCCAGGCCGCCGCTTGTTGGATTGGCTCTCCGCTCCTCTTTCTTCTTGTCCTTCTCCTCTTTCTTCTTTTGTCTTGCCTTTTCCTTCTCTTTTTTGTTCCAGGTTTCTTGCGATTTTGCCATATTTAATTTTAAATCCTTTTAATTGGCTTCATTTTGAAGCTGTAAATACTGTGTTTTGTCACGAAAACCACAAGGTACGAATTATTATGCATTTTTCGGCAATCGCGGTGGATTTAACACCGATTTTAACACCTGAAAATGTTAATGAATAATAAACTATGCCAACCCGGGTGTGTTTCACCTGCGATGTATGTAAAATAATTCTATTTTTGGTAGAAGCCGAAAGGCAACAATTTACGGTCAATCAAACTAATAAGGAAGTGCTATGAATATCGAGATTACATTCATCAACCAGTCGTATGACGAGAATAATTCAGCCATTGTGATTTTCCAGAAAAACACCGCGCTGAACCTGGGAGAATCACCGAAAGTCAAAACATTTCACCCGGACGAAAATACGGTCGCCTGGAAAGTGCTCCCCAATCACGGGCGCGACTGGACCTGCACATTCAATTTTCCAAGCGAGATCTACCTCGCCGCACAGGATTCCTTCGGGAATAAAACGCCGCAGGAACACGTCACCCACAACCAGCAATGGAATATTGTCCAAAACGAAAATGGTCTGGCTATCGAGTTGGATGCGCAACAGCCGAATCACCTCGAACAGATTGAGGTCAACAACGCGCTCGAAAGTGGAAGTGTGCATGCGCAGATCTACCGGGATGGAAAATTACTGGCCGTTAAGCCCGGGATCGGAGCAGGCCACAAAGTGCTTTTCGGGTTCACACCGACGATTTGGATCGGTATTGCGGCTGGCATTGCCGAAGGGGAAATCATCCCGGCCAATATCCTCAACACGATCCACACCGAGATCGCGCTGACCGGCATGCGCAAGGCGAAGCTCATTATGCGTGGTGGCGGTACAGGTGCTTCCGCAGCGCCTTACGAATTTTTCATCGAGCCGGTGGGAGACTTTTTCCTGTAAACGGCTGCCGACAGATAGCTGATTCCGCAGGAGATGCGTATATTTGCATGCTCAGAAAATCAGGCTATTTTGGAAAACGCAAATACTTCGGACCACCAGATCTTACTTGCACCTTTGCAGGGTTTGACTGATTTTCGTTTCAGACAGGCTTTTCATGCCGTTTTTTCCGGGATCGATGTTTCTTATTCGCCGTGGATCAGGCTGAATCACGACAAATCGTTAAAAAAAGGCCATACAGACGATGTGCAGCCGAAGCACAATATCGGCTACAAAGTCATTCCGCAGATCATGACCAATGATGCCGAGGATTTCATTTTTCTCGCTAAATACCTGCACGATCTCGGTCACGAAGAAATGAACTGGAACCTCGGTTGCCCCTACCCGATGGTTGCGAAGCGCGGCATGGGCTCCGGACTTTTATGCAATCCGCAGAAAGTGACCGAAGTGCTGGAAGAAGTATTGCCGAAAATCCCGATCAAATTGTCGATTAAAATGCGTCTCGGCTATGAAAACAATACCGATACGCCGGACCTGATGCCTTACCTGAACGATTTTCCGCTGACAGAAATCATTATCCACGGCCGGACCGCAAAACAAATGTACACGGGTGTTGTGGACCAGGAACAATTTGGCGTTTGTGTCGAAAGGTCGAAACACAACATGGTGTACAATGGCGATATTGCGAGCTATGCTGAATTGGCTGCTTTACAGGAAAAATTTCCGACTGTGCGCCGATGGATGCTCGGCCGCGGTGTCATCGCCAATCCTTTCCTGCCCGGGATGATTGCGCGTAAAAGTGATACATATCCCGAAAATGAAGTCGTTTTGTTCATGAAATTTCACGACCTGTTGATGGAAAATTACGGCGCACAGCTTTCCGGCGACAAACACCTGCTGATGAAGATGAGCTCTTTCTGGGAGTATTTTGCGAAGTGCTTTTCGGATCCGCACCAGGTGTACAAACGTGTGAACAAAGCGAAAAACATGCAGGCGTATCAGGCTGCTGTCGCGATGAACCTCGCGCATGGTTTTGGAGCGTGATTTTAATCTGATTGCATCTTGAACAATAATCGCAATATGGCGATGTGCCAATAAACAGATACATCTCAACAGGTTGTAAGACAATCTAAATTCCCCGTTTCTCCGTCAGGTATTTCCAATAGCGTTTCGGCACATGTTGCAAATGCAATTTTGTGTTCTTGCGCGACGGAATGTTCACGTGGTGGAAATAATCTTTCCAGAGCAATTGGTACAAAGGTTCTTCTTCATTCAATATTTCCATGCCTGGCTGATCGAGTGCAACATCCGGCGTCAGGTCAACAAATGCGGTGGTATGCAGGTCGTAATAAATTCCGTATTTACGGCGTTGATCGTAAATTAGCCAGCGCTGGTCAGCATAGCGTCCTTCAAAATGGGCAAGAATCAGGGGCAACACATTGAAATCCGGATCGATGACGGAATAATACAACTCATCTTTGGTCAGCTGAAAACGTACAAACGCTTCCATGCGGTGCTTTTCCCGGTGCACCATGCGCGCAATCTGTCGCAGCCGCAAAATATCGGGATGACCGTAATCGGAGAGCACGTCCTGGCCCTGCAGTAGCGCATAGCGAACAGTCCCCAAAATTACCTGTTCCATTTCTGGTATCTCGCTGAGATATACCTGCCGAATGGAATGTAAACCTTCCCAGCCAATCAAAACCTGCAATTTCTTCCAGACCCGCTGGGCCTGTGTAGCATCGGTATATACCGTGATTTGTTCACCGAAAAGCAAAGCCTGTTCCGTCCCTGCCCTGCTGATCTTTACTGCCGTCAGCTTGCGGGAATAGGTTTCGAAAATGGCTGTGAACAAGCCTTCAAAACTGCCGTCATAGATCAGCTCAACCATCAGAAAAGCGTCAATTGCGGCGAATGCAGCTGCCCAAACCGGTGTTTCGCTCCAGATAAGATGTACTGGCGTATCGTCAACGCTTCATAATCCTTAAGTTGATGTGTCCAGCCTTTGCAGGTCAGAAAATATTTCGCCCGGTTGACCGCAATTCCCAGCTTTTTAAGCTGGTCCCAGTGCAAATGCGCAAAGCGGCGTGCGGCAACAATCTTTTGCGCCGAACCAACACCGATTCCAGGAATGCGCAGGATCAAATGCAGATCAGCTGTATTGATATCCACCGGAAAAACATGCAGGTTGCGCAAAGCCCAGCCCAGCTTCGGATCTATTTCCAGATCGAGGTTCGGACTGGCATCATCCGTGATTTCCGCTGCCTGGAAACCATAGAAACGCATCAGCCAGTCGGCCTGGTACAACCTGTTTTCGCGCAGCATCGGTACTTGTGAACCAAGCGCAGGCAAACGCGCATCGCTCAGCACCGGCACATATCCCGAATAATATACGCGTTTCAGGTTGAATCCTTTGTAGAAATGATTTGCCGTATCGATGATCTGACGGTCGGTCTCTCCGGTTGCACCGATAATCATTTGTGTACTTTGTCCCGCAGGCACAAATTTCGGCGTACTTTTCATACGCAGTTGCGTTTCTTTCATGGAGATGATCGTATCGCTGATGTAATCCATCGGGCGGATCATGTCTTCCCTGTTTTTATCAGGGGCGAGTAATTTCAGTCCGCTCTCGGTCGGCAATTCGATGTTGACGCTCAGGCGGTCCGCATACAAGCCCGCTTCATGCATCAGCTCCTCAGAAGCCCCGGGAATCGTTTTCAAATGAATGTAACCGTTGAACCGATGTTCGGTCCGCAACTTTTTCGCGATCAGCACAAGTCTTTCCATCGTATAATCGGCGTTTTTGAAAATCCCCGAGCTCAGGAAAAGTCCTTCGATGTAATTCCGCCGGTAGAAATTAATCGTCAGATCAACGACTTCCTGCACCGTAAAAGCAGCCCGTTTGATGTCATTGCTCTTGCGCGACACACAATAGGCGCAATCATAGATACAAACATTGGTCAGCAGGATTTTCAGCAACGAAACACAGCGACCGTCTTCCGTATAGGTATGACAAATACCCATCCCGGTCGCATCGCCGAGCCCTTTGTTCGTATTCTTGCGGTTGCTCCCGCTCGAGGAACAGGAAACATCATATTTGGCGGCATCGGCCAGTATGGCCAGCTTTTCCCGGATTCTTTCGCTCATGGTTTTCGGTTTAAACAAAAGTAGAACAAAAACCAGAACAAAATGTTTTGTCTTTCCTAAAAAATAAATATATTTGGCTATGAAAACATTGCACCCTACACAGGAAAAAATACTGGAGCTGCTGAAAACGCACGTCGATTCACCCCTGACGATCCGTGAATTGCAGGAAGAACTCGATGTTTCTTCGCCAAGTGTTGTGCACCACCACATCCGCCAGCTTGAAAAAAACGGCTGGTTGCACCGCGATCCGCGCAATCCGAGAAATTATTCCCTGGCGAGCGCGCCTGAAAAAAGCATTGTTTACCTGAATCAATACGGCTGGGCACAGTGCGGACCCAGCGGTTCGATCCTGGACGGCACGCCTGTCGATAAAATTCCAATTGCATCCCGTTTGCTGAAATTCCCGACTTCAGAAGCATTCCTTGTAGAAGCGCGTGGCGATTCAATGGAACCCAGGATCAATTCCGGTGACCTCCTGATTGCACAAAGACAAAATCAGGCTATCAGTGGCGATATCATTGTTTGCGTGAACCAGGGAGAAACCCTCGTTAAAAAGTTCATCCGGCAGGAACAGGCCGTTATCCTCCATTCGCTCAACAGCGAAAAGTACCATCCTTTCATCGCAGA
>Ga0247806_10000133_pt1 | contig 48017 bp, 36 predicted proteins | sample UWRJL059202B1_FD_179935 | JGI IMG/M metagenome (GOLD analysis project Ga0247806, IMG submission 179935) | Plant litter microbial communities from Arlington Agricultural Research Station in Wisconsin, United States - UWRJ-L059-202B-1 | ecosystem: Environmental > Terrestrial > Plant litter >... | reverse complement strand
ATAGGGACCGAACTGTCTCACGACGTTCTGAACCCAGCTCGCGTGCCACTTTAATGGGCGAACAGCCCAACCCTTGGGACCTTCTCCAGCCCCAGGATGTGACGAGCCGACATCGAGGTGCCAAACCACTCCGTCGATGTGAGCTCTTGGGAGTGATCAGCCTGTTATCCCCGGAGTACCTTTTATCCTTTGAGCGATGGCCCTTCCATGCGGAACCACCGGATCACTATGCTCTAGTTTCCTACCTGGTCGACTTGTCGGTCTCTCAGTCAAGCACCCTTATGCCATTACACTCTACGCACGGTTACCAAGCGTGCTGAGGGTACCTTTAGGAGCCTCCGTTACTCTTTTGGAGGCGACCACCCCAGTCAAACTACCCACCACACAATGTTCCCGTCATAAGACGGGTTAGACACCAGATAATTCAAGGGTGGTATTTCAAGGACGACTAATCTACGCCTGGCGACGCAGCCTCAGTGTCTCCCACCTATCCTACACATGAATTACCCAATGTCAATGTGAAGCTATAGTAAAGGTTCACGGGGTCTTTCCGTCCCGTTGCGGGTAATCGGCATCTTCACCGATACTACAATTTCACCGAGCTCACGGCTGAGACAGTGCCCAGATCATTACACCATTCGTGCAGGTCGGAACTTACCCGACAAGGAATTTCGCTACCTTAGGACCGTTATAGTTACGGCCGCCGTTTACTGGGGCTTCAATTCAATGCTTCGCCGAAACTAACATCTCCTCTTAACCTTCCAGCACCGGGCAGGTGTCAGGCCTTATACTTCATCTTTCGATTTTGCAAAGCCATGTGTTTTTGATAAACAGTTGCCTGGGCCTATTCACTGCGGCCAACATTGCTGTTGGCGTCTCTTCTCCCGAAGTTACGAGACCATTTTGCCTAGTTCCTTAGCCGTGATTCACTCGAGCACCTTAGGATTCTCTCCTTGACTACCTGTGTCGGTTTGCGGTACGAGTTGTTACAACCTGAAGCTTAGAGGTTTTTCTTGGAAGCCCTTAGGGACACTATCTAATTGGCCGAAGCCGCTCAGTACTATCAGATTCGCCATGGTCGGCGGATTTGCCTACCGTCCATATAACTACATCCTTTAACGCGCTATTCCGTCAGCGCGCGGTCCTTTCATCACTCCGTCACCCCATCGCAGTTGCAACAAGTACTGGAATATTAACCAGTTGTCCATCGACTACCCCCTTCGGGTTCGCCTTAGGTCCCGACTAACCCTGAGCCGATTAGCGTCGCTCAGGAAACCTTAGTCTATCGGTGTGCAGGTTTCTCGCCTGCATTATCGTTACTCATTCCTACATTTGCTTTTCTATCCGCTCCAGCATGCATCGCCACACACCTTCTACGCTGAATAGAATGCTCCCCTACCAGATGTACTTACGTACAAATCCATAGCTTCGGTAATATACTTAATGCCCGCTTATTATCCACGCACGATCGCTCGACTAGTGAGCTGTTACGCACTCTTTAAATGAATGGCTGCTTCCAAGCCAACATCCTAGCTGTCAATGCAACCGCACAACGTTTGATCAACTTAGTATATATTTGGGGACCTTAGCTGATGATCTGGGTTCTTTCCCTCTCGGACATGGACCTTAGCACCCATGCCCTCACTGCTGCGTATATCTTATAGCATTCGGAGTTTGTCAGGATTTGGTAGGCGGTGAAGCCCCCTAGTCCAATCAGTAGCTCTACCTCTATAAGACTTTACCACAACGCTGCACCTAAATGCATTTCGGGGAGTACGAGCTATTTCCCAGTTTGATTGGCCTTTCACCCCTACCCACAGCTCATCGAAAAACTTTTCAACGTTTACTCGTTCGGTCCTCCATTCCGTGTTACCGGAACTTCAACCTGGCCATGGGTAGATCACAAGGTTTCGCGTCTACCCCCACTGACTAAGCGCCCTATTCAGACTCGCTTTCGCTTCGGCTCCGTTCCTGAAGAACTTAACCTTGCCAATGAGGAGTAACTCGTAGGATCATTATGCAAAAGGCACGCCGTCGCCCTAAGGCTTCGACCGCTTGTAGACACACGGTTTCAGGGTCTTTTTCACTCCCTTATTCAGGGTTCTTTTCACCTTTCCCTCACGGTACTGGTTCACTATCGGTCTCTGAGGAGTATTTAGCCTTACCAGATGGTTCTGGTTGATTCAGACAGGATTTCACATGTCCCGCCCTACTCAGGGTACCACTATCTTACAGAAATCATTTCGAATACGGGACTATCACCCTCTATGGTCGGCCTTTCCAAACCTATTCCTCTATAACTCTGCTCAAATGTCGTGGCCCTACAACCCCGAAGCTGCCGAAACAACTCCGGTTTGGGCTATTTCCATTTCGCTCGCCACTACTCCGGAAATCACTATTGTTTTCTCTTCCTACGCTTACTTAGATGTTTCAGTTCGGCGCGTTCGCGTATTTCTACGACTGGTCTTCAACCAGCCAGGTTTCCCCATTCGGATATGCACGGATCAATAGATATTTGCTCCTCCCCGTGCCTTTTCGCAGCTTATCACGTCCTTCATCGCCTCTCAGAGCCTAGGCATCCCCCGTGTGCCCTTATTAACTTATTAGTCTCCTAATGTTCTTATTATTACTTCAATCAATTCCAATACGTCAAAGAACTTTGTTGATCCTTACACAAGTTTTCACACTCATCAAGCATTACAAGTCATTTCCTGCTGATAATTTACTCTTAAATTACCCTATTTCATTATCTTAAGTCCATTTCATTTTATACCGCTGTTCTCGATCGAACATCCGGACATAACAGGACACTAAAAACTTATTAGTAGTCCCGAGCAGATTTGAACTGCTGACCCCTACATTATCAGTGTAGTGCTCTAACCAACTGAGCTACGGGACTAGATCTCTCAGTTGTTAGCTATTAGTGTTTAGCTACTAGCTGTTAGACTAAAAATTTAAAAAATTAAGAAAGGGAAACAACATAAAACTCTGAACGGCTTCTCTAGAAAGGAGATGTTCCAGCCGCACCTTCCGGTACGGCTACCTTGTTACGACTTAACACCAGTTACCAGTTTTACCCTAGGCAGCTCCTTGCGGTTACCGACTTCAGGCACCCCCAGCTTCCATTGTTTGACGGGCGGTGTGTACAAGGCCCGGGAACGTATTCACCGCGCCATGGCTGATGCGCGATTACTAGCGATTCCAGCTTCATAGAGTCGAGTTGCAGACTCCAATCCGAACTGAGATTGGCTTTAGAGATTCGCATCTGGTCACCCAGTAGCTGCCCTCTGTACCAACCATTGTAGCACGTGTGTGGCCCAGGACGTAAGGGCCGTGATGACTTGACGTCGTCCCCGCCTTCCTCTCAGCTTGCGCTGGCAGTTTCTTTAGAGTCCCCGGCATAACCCGCTGGCAACTAAAGATAGGGGTTGCGCTCGTTGCGGGACTTAACCCAACACCTCACGGCACGAGCTGACGACAGCCATGCAGCACCTTGTAGACGGTCCGAAGACTATCATGTTTCCACGATATTCCCTCTACATTTAAGCCCTGGTAAGGTTCCTCGCGTATCATCGAATTAAACCACATGCTCCACCGCTTGTGCGGGCCCCCGTCAATTCCTTTGAGTTTCAACCTTGCGATCGTACTCCCCAGGTGCAATACTTATCACTTTCGCTTAGACACTGACTGTATATCGCCAATATCGAGTATTGATAGTTTACGGCGTGGACTACCAGGGTATCTAATCCTGTTTGCTCCCCACGCTTTCGTCCCTGAGCGTCAATCCAGGCCTAGTGAGCTGCCTTCGCTATCGGTGTTCTATGACATATCTAAGCATTTCACCGCTACATGTCATATTCCGCCCACTTCGACCGAATTCAAGTCCTACAGTATCAATGGCAGTTTCTCGGTTGAGCCGAGAGATTTCACCACTGACTTATAGAACCGCCTGCGGACCCTTTAAACCCAATGATTCCGGATAACGCTTGCACCCTCCGTATTACCGCGGCTGCTGGCACGGAGTTAGCCGGTGCTTATTCATTTGGTACCTTCAGCTCTCTACACGTAAAGAGGTTTATTCCCAAATAAAAGCAGTTTACAACCCATAGGGCATTCTTCCTGCACGCGGCATGGCTGGTTCAGGCTTGCGCCCATTGACCAATATTCCTCACTGCTGCCTCCCGTAGGAGTCTGGTCCGTGTCTCAGTACCAGTGTGGGGGACCATCCTCTCAGACCCCCTACCCATCGTCGCCATGGTGAGCCGTTACCTCACCATCTAGCTAATGGGACGCATGCCCATCCTGTACCGTAACCTTTAATTAAAACATCAGGCGATGTCTCAATACTATGGGGTATTAATCCGAATTTCTTCGGGCTATCCCCCTGTACAGGGTAGGTTGCATACGCGTTACTCACCCGTGCGCCGGTCGCCACCAGAATAGTAAACTATCCTTATGCTGCCCCTCGACTTGCATGTGTTAGGCCTGCCGCTAGCGTTCATCCTGAGCCAGGATCAAACTCTCCGTTGTATAAAACTTTGAATTTTTGTTGAGCTCGTTTTTCGTATTACGCTGTTTCCTTATTTCCTAATCTTTTCAAAGAACTTATTCTGTCGTCTTTCGTGAATCACTTCACTCAAACCGTAACACCTTTTCCCTCAAACTCGTTTGTCAATCGGGGTTGCAAAGATAATCACTTTTTATTTCCTGGCAAGCTTTTCGTTAAAAAAATTAAAATCTTTTTTTAATCTCTCTTCGCTCACTTTCCTTTCTCCCAACTCGTTTGCGGGGTGCAAAGATAATCAAACTTTATTTCTAAACAAGACTTTCGTGAAAAATAATTTAAACTCTTTTTCTAATCCTAATCTCGTTTTTCAATGAACTTTCCACTCGTTAGCGGGGTGCAAAGGTATGTGCTTTTTTCTGTTTGGCAAGCTTTTTTCAGAGAAACTTTTCGATTATTTTCAGGAAGATCATATCTTCGTTTGAATGTCAGCTATTTAGCAGGGAATTTATTTTCTGAATCCTCAGTCCTGCAAGCCATACTCTACCGCTATACTATATAGACCCGCTGATCAGCGCCTGCTCAATAACCTCTGCCAACCACCAATCCTGTGGCAAATCGATGTCGATTGCATCCAAATGATCTACTATTAAAGGACGCACATGCGCAAAACCGGTCCAGACATGTTGCTTTAATGCGTCGATGGACAATAAATAAAGCAGCCCGTTTACCTCCAGCAGCTGTGGCAGATCCTGTCTGCGGGTTGCCTGTGCATCTGCATACTTGCTTACATAACCGTCTCTGAGCTGAAATAAGGTATACATCGGATGGGCTTTTGCTTCATGCATTGCTACAACGGCATCATCCTGCTCCTGGAAAATCGCAATCGCTTCCTTTATATGTATCGCTTTTCGGAATGGACTGGTCGGTTGTAATAACAGCAGATGGGTTTTACCTGCGCCTTGTTTTGCGATCGCATCCAGCATCACTTCCTGCATGCCAGCGGTATCGGATGCAAGTGTCGCTTCCCTCGAAAGCGCAATTACGTTCCGGGCGCTGGCCTGGTCTAAAGCCACAGATGAATCTGAACTCACCACAATCTGTTCCGGATCAAAACAGCTTAGTGCGACATCAATGGCTCTTTCCACCAGGGAAGCACCACCATTGAATGGACGGATGTTCTTATTTGGAACACCTTTGGAACCTGCACGGGCAGGAATCAATACCAATATCTTGTGCTTGTCCGGCAACATCTGTTATAAGGATAGGTTTTTGACATCTTCCTGTGCTTTGTCAAAATCGGCATGTTTGCCGATATCCAGCCAGTAGTCGTTGAAGGAATAGGATCGTACCGCCTTCTCATTCTCCATGAGGATTTCCATCAGGTCCGGCGCATTGAACGGAATCTGACCTCCGTAAAACTGCAACGATCTTTTGTTGATCATGTAAATGCCCGCATTCGTTTGAAAAGTCAGCGTCGGCTTTTCGCGCAGGCCTTTCACGAATCCTTTGTCGGTATCCATGACCGCATAGGGAACGGCTACCTTATAAGGTATAGAAACAACACTCATCCACGCGTCCTGCGCAATTGTGTCTTCGAGGAAAGATTCAAAATTGATATTGGTCAAAAGGTCGCTGTTCATGACCAGCAGGTGATCGTACTTCCAGTCGCCCATGTATTTGATCGCTCCCAACGTTCCGCTTGGCTCGAGCTCTTCCACAAAATGCATCTGCGCATCGTAGTTTTGTCCCTCCACAAAAGCGATGATCTGCTCCTTCAGGTGGTGCACGGAAATGTAAATGTGCTGAATCCCCATTTTTACGAGCCGCGAAATTGTGATGTCGAGTATCGTTCGCTCCCCTACTTTCAGCAAAGGCTTCGGCGTATCGGCAGTCAAAGGCATCAGCCGTGTTCCTTTTCCGCCGGCCATAATGAGGGCCGAGCAGGGAATGTAGGATTCGCCGAGGTTGAAATCGAAAATCTTCACTATGCGTCCATTCGCGTCGAGTAAAGGTACATAGCGACGCTCCTTCACGGTTTTCAGGTATGGAATCGTATTGTTCTCCGCCGTCAGGTAGTGAAAATTGGGATTGGACAATGCTTTGACATTCGTCTCCAGGTTTCCGTCCTTCAGGATAAACCTGCGCAAATCACCATCCGTCAGCGAACCGATGCATTGCTGCTGATCGTCGACCACAAACAGGATCGGGATCAGGCTGACTTCATTGATTTGCCGGAAAGCTTCGCGGGCTGAAGCATTGTGATTGATGATGTGCTTTTCTACCTGGATCATTTGTCTTTCAAAAATTTTAGGGTTTCTTCCAGGATGATTTCACTGGCAGAACCTGCTACAAATATATTATTTCCTGTGTATTTTCCTTTCGCAAGCGTGGTGCGGATCGTTCCGATCAATGCTTCGGTGTCAAAAGTTGCGGGAATGACATTCTCTCCGTGCATCCTGCCTGCTTGTCTTTCACCGACATTGATGACGTATTTTTCAAAGCTCGCTGCTTCGATCAACCCGGAAGAAGAATTGCCGATCACTAGCACACTGTGCTGCAAAGCGGAATAGTAACCCTGCGGACCGAGGGATTCCACGATGCGGACACCTGATCTGCCTGCTGCAAATTGTTCCAATGCCTTGTTGATGACCGAGCCCTGCGTATCTGCATTGGCTTTGGTGATCAGCATCTGCTGCGGGAATGCTTCCAGCGATTTGCAAAAAGAAGCGACATACGCTGCGTTTCTTTCGGGATGCACCGTTTCCGGATGCAAGGTGATCAAAAAGGTTGGTTTGGAAATATCGATGCCGAACTTTTCGGTGAATGCCGCCGTGTCCAGCAGTTCCATGGTACGCAGGTTATCGAGTGCGGGCGCACCGGATACGTACACATGACTGCTGTCATCCAGAATTTGTCTCAACCTTTCGGAATGCGCTTCACAACTCGTAAAATGTAAGGCCGAAGCGAGGCTGATTGCATGCCTGTATATATTGTCTATCGCGCCAAGACTGGTTTCTCCGCCGTGAATGTGCGCAAAACGGACTCCGAAAGGAATGCCGGCCATGACGGCTGCGAACATTTCAAAGCGGTCGCCGAGGCAAAACACGAGATCAAACTTTTCTTGCTGCCACAGATCGCTGAACAATTCCAGCGTGCGCGCCTGCGCAAGAACGAGGTCCTGCGCCGTATCGCCTTCGGAAAGATTGTCTATTTCCGTAACTGCCGTAAATCCGGCTTCGTAAATACTGGAAACCGTCTTCCCATGAAAAGCGGAAGTATGCGACCCGAAAGCAATGATGTGTAAATCGATTTCCTTCGCCTGCTGGAAAGCACGCAATACCGGCAGGTAAATACTGAAATCCGCCCGCGAGCTCGTCAGCACCGCTATGCGAAATGCCCCCATTGCAATTTGGTTTGAATGGCCAAGGCCTGTTTCAATGTTTTCCCGATCACCTGGTCCATGTCCATCGGACTGATGCCATCGCCGGGGCGCAACATCACGAGGTCGGATGCCTGGATCACAGCTCCCGCAGCGAGGTCAGATGCGAGGTGAATACTCTTGCGCGCAACTGCGATATTCGGTGTTTCGGAGGGAGACGGTTTTTTTTCTGCCGATCCCAATGCTTTTTCAATGTTGCGGATGCCCTGTACCATCGCTTTCAGATCTGCCGGCTCCAGCGAAGCAGCGTGGTCCGGACCTTCCATGCGACGGTCGAGCGTAAAATGTTTTTCAATGACCTGCGCCCCGAGCGCAACTGCGGCAATCGGAATTTCGATGCCCAGGGTATGATCCGAATAACCGACTTCGACCTCAAACGTATCGCGGATGGTTTGCATCGCACGCAAATGCACGTCTTCCATCGGGGTCGGATATTCTGTGTTGCAATGCAGGATCGTAATGTCTGTTTTGGCGACGCCTGCTCCGGTAAGCACATCCATTGCTGCACGGATCTCTTCGAGATTGGACATGCCCGTCGATAAAATAACCGGCTTTCCGTACGAGGCAATCTGCAACAAATAGGGCTTGTTCGTGATCTCGCCGGATGGCACTTTGTAAAAAGGAATGTCGAGCCCCTTCAAAAGCGCCAGGCTTTCTTTGTCGAAACCGGTCGACAGGAAATGAACACCATGCTTTTCGCAGGCTTCGAGCAAAACCGGGTACCAGCTTTCCTGTAGTTCGAGCTTTTTCAGCATGTTGAGCTGGGAATCGTCCGCAGTCGGTTCGTTCTGTTGCTGGTATTCGGCTTTTTTGGCCTGGTTGGATACGAGGTTTTCCGCTTTGAAGCTTTGGAATTTCACATAATCGACACCGGCTTCTGCCCCGAGCCTGATCAGCTCCAGCGCATTCTCCAGGCTGCCGTTGTGGTTCACACCGGCTTCGGCGATGATAACAACTGATTTACGCATACGTTCTTTTGATGATGGCTCCCGCCGGAATGACTGTCTCCGCGGGGATGTTGACAAGCTGGTGCAAAACGGCACCGCTGCCTATGAATGTTTCTGCGCCGACCGTACAACCGCCGTTCAGGATGGCGCCTGTCGAAATGTGTACGAAATCTGCGATTTTTGTATCGTGCTCGATTAAAGACTTTGAATTGAGGATGCAGTGTTCGCCTGTTTCTGCGAGCGTATTAACGAGTACGTCGTGCATCACAACAGTTCCTGTTCCGAGTTTTACGCCTTTTGCCAGGTGCGCCCGTGGCGAAATGACGGTTGCGAAACTTCCGCCTGCTGCCTGCACGGCCTGTGCGATTTTCTGGCGGATCGTTGCTGTTTTGATCTGACCTACCGTGATCAGGAAATCTGCTTTGTCTACATAATTGGCAATCTGCTGATCTCCACCGAGGATTTCATACCCAAGGATTTGCGTTCCCGGAGCTAATCCGCCGTCGAGGATACCGATGATCTGGTATTTACCTTCCTGTTCTATGACATCGATCACAGCATGGCAATGACCACCGGCGCCAAGCAGGAGCAGCGGTTTATTTTCCATGTGGCAGGTATGAACTCGGTAAGTTCACCGCCCTTTCAGCAATGAAGATCGAGTTTTCGAGCGCATCGTGCTGAAAAGCGCCGAGGTAAGACAAAGTATGCAACAGGTTCCAGGCTGGTCTTGCAAAAACATTGTTTTCGTGGCAAACCGTGAGGAATGCATCGCGCGCTGCCAAGTCCGGAAGCAAAACTGCGTTCAGCCAGCAATTGGATTCATTTGTAAAATGGAGGTAATCCAGGCCTGTCTCTTCGAAAACAGACTGGTACCGGCGGGCGATTGCTCTTTTGGAGTCGAGCATTTTATGCATCTCTTCCAATTGGGCGAGTCCAAGGGCCGCGTTGATGTTCGGCATCCTGAAATTGTAGCCCATTTCCGGGTGGTTGAATTCCCAGGCGTGCGGCTGTTTTGCCGTTGTGCTGAGGAACTTCGCGCGTTTGCCCAATTCTTCATCGTCCGTCAGGATCATGCCCCCACCACCGGTTGTGATGATCTTGTTGCCGTTGTAACTCACTGCAGCTATTTTTCCGAAAGTGCCGCTGTGTTTCCCGTTCAATTGGCTTCCGAGTGATTCGGCAGCGTCTTCGACCAAAGGAATGTTCCAGGCTTCAGCGATTGCGACCAGCCGTTCGATCTGGCAAATCGCACCGAAGGTATGCATCGGCACAATTGCCGCAATGCGTTTCCCGGTGATTTTATTGTAGGTGCCATCAGCACGTTTTTCGCAGGATTCAGTCAAAAACTGCTCCACCGCTTCCGGGGAAAGTCCCCAGGTTTTGCGCTCTACATCCAGAAAAACAGGTGTCGCCTGGTTGTAGAGGATGGCATTTGCCGTGGCCACAAAACTCAACGACTGCGTAATCACCTCCGTTCCGGCTTCCACACCTGCCAGGCGCAGGGCCAGTTGCAGGGCAGCAGTTCCGTTGACAACGGCGATTGCGTATTTCGCGCCCGTATAGGCGGCGATTTCTTTTTCGAAGTCATCGACAAATTTCCCAACCGAGGAAACAAAAGTCGTGTCGATGCATTCGTTCAGGTATTTCTTTTCATTGCCCGCAAAGGTCGGCACGTGCAGCGGAACTCCGCCATTGCCGTACATCTCCTTCACTGTGGACAGGATCTTTTCGAAAGTTGCGTTCATCAGATATTGTATATGTCCGTTTTGTACCTGCTCAGGTTTTCAGGGTTCCTGAACCAGGCGATCGTTTCCTGTAAACCGGCTTCCAGCGAATAGGCCGGCGACCAGCCCGACAGGGCTTTCATCTTCGAATTGTCTCCGAACAACCTGAAAACTTCTGATTTCTCCGGACGGATGCGTTGCTCTTCCTGGATGATCTTAGCATTCGGGTTGATCTGGTTGATCAGGGATTGTGCGAGATCGCCGATGGAAATCTCTGAATTCGTTGCGATGTTAATTTCTTCGCCGATCAGCTCTTTGTGCAGCGCCGCCTGGATAAATCCTTCAGCGGTATCTTTCACGAAAACGAGATCGCGGGTCGGTGTCAGGTCGCCGAGTAAAATCTCCTCTTTGCCCGCCAGCAATTGCGTGATGATCGTTGGGATGATCGCACGGGCCGACTGGCGCGGACCAAATGTGTTGAACGGGCGAACGATCGTTACCGGCAGCTCAAAGCTTCTGAAAAAAGAATCCGCGAGGTAATCCGCGCCGATCTTCGTGGCCGAATACGGCGACTGACCTTGTTTCGGGTGTTTTTCATCGATCGGCACATATTGCGCTGTTCCGTACACTTCACTCGTTGACGTCACCAGGATGCGCTCACAACCCATATCGCGTCCGGCCTGGATAATGTTCAGCGTGCCTTTGACATTGGTGTCAACATATGCATCCGGGGAATGGTAACTGAATGGAATGGCGATCAAAGCGGCCAGGTGGAAAACGATATCGATGCCTTCCATGGATTTGCGCACGCCGTTCGGGTCCCTGACATCTCCTGTAAAGATCTCGAGCTGTTTCTGTTTTTCCGCCGGGAAGGAATCGATCCATCCCCAGGTGTTAAACGAATTATAGACACAAAACGCCCGCACCTGTGCACCTTCGTTCAAAAGTGCTTCCACGAGGTGGGAACCGATGAAGCCGTCAGCTCCTGTTACCAATACTTTTTTTCCTTGAAATCGCATACTCATTTTTTGCATTCCAAAAGTACTAAATCTGAATGGATTCCCCTAATTTTGCGCAAAAAACATGAGACTCACATTCGCTTCCTCCAATGCCCACAAAGCCCGTGAAATCCAGCATGCCATGCCGCAGTTTATCAAGATCCGGACACTTGCAGATCTGGGATTCACGGACGAGATTCCCGAAACGGCAGACACGCTAGAAGGCAATGCGCTGCTGAAAGCGCAGTTTGTTTCGGAGCGGTTCGGACTGGATTGTTTTGCAGATGATACAGGACTCGAAATCGAGGCGCTGAACGGAGAGCCCGGCGTCTACTCGGCGCGTTATGCCGGTCCTGCGCGGGATGCGAATGACAACATGGACCGCGTGCTGCAAAAGCTAGCCGGAAACCCGAACCGCAAAGCCTGTTTTAAAACCGTGATCGCCTTGCTGATCGGGCAGCAGGTGTACATTTTCGAAGGCCGCGTCGACGGAACAATTCGCGCGCAAAAGGTCGGTACCGGCGGCTTTGGCTACGACCCGATCTTCGAACCGGAAGGCACAGGAAAAACGTTTGGCGAAATGAGTATCGAAGAAAAATCAGCCTACAGCCACCGCGCACGTGCCATTCAGAAAATGGTTGATTTTTTGTCGGCATTGCCGGCACAATAAAGTCGATGGATTTGTGACTGGAATTCAGATGTGTATTTTTTGGCCGCCTGATCGGTCTACAAGCTTTAGCTGCCTGCCGCAATACACGGATCACCGGGTCTGCATGTGCTTCCAGGGTCGCACGTACAGCCTTGCTTCTTCCGGCATGGCGTTGCGCCAGGCTGTCGCCCTTCGCCCGGGCAGACTGGGATCAGCCCAAAAGTGGGTTCCTGCTTACTTACCTGGAGAAAATCCGCCGGGACTGTTGGTGCGGTTTTCGATCACCTGCATGCCCTTCTCAAATTTCTTTTCGGACACCACATTCCCCTTTTTGTCGAAGACCTTGAACGAGCCGTCTTTGAGGCCATCTTTGTACATGACCTCGGAGGTCAATTCGCCGCGTCTGCCGTATTCACGCATCGGACCGTCGAGCTTTCCATGTTTGTAAGTTGATGAAACCGCCGGCATTTTTCCGCCCGGATAATAGGCGATCCATTCGCCGTGTTTTTCACCGTCCTTGAAATCGCCTTCTTCCGTTCTGCGGTAATCCTTGGCGGAGAAAGATGTGAAATGTCCGTGTTTGATGCTTTCCAAACGCACATGGCCTTTCATGTGACCGTAATCCATTTTCGATTTCTCGCGGATCACTTTGTAGTTCGCAATGTCTTTAGGCTTGCCGTTCTCAAAATAATCAATCCATTCGCCGGCTTTGAATCCTTCTTCATAAGTGCCCGTCAGCTTGATGTTCCCTTTCGGATAATATGACTTCCAGCCACCGTGCAAAACACCTTTGCGGAACGTCGATTCATTTTTCAGCTTGCCGGTTTCCCAGTAATTCATCCACTTGCCTTCTTCCTTGCCTGCTTCGTATTTTCCAGTCATCAGCAAGGTGCCATCCTCGTACCAGGTTTCCCAGGTGCCGTTTTTCTCATCTGCCGTGAAAGTTCCCTGCTTGAATTTCGAGCCGTCTTTGTAGAAATAGCTCCAGGTACCGTCTTTCAGTCCGGCTTTGTACTGCGCCGTGTAGGAAACTTCACCGGTCGGATACCAATAAGTCCAGTTTCCATCCTGCAAATCATTTTTGAAAGTTCCGGACATGTCGCGCGTCGACTGGTTCGTATACCAGGTCCAAACGCCTTCTTTTCGCCCGTCAGTATAATTTCCCTCGACATTGAGCTTGCCATTGTCATAGAAATACGTGTATTTGCCGTTGAGCAGGTCATTTTCATAATGGCTGATCTTCTCGATCGCGCCGGTGTAATAGGCATATTTCCATTCGCCGGTTTTTTTGCCCTGCGCATAAGCGCCCGACACGAGGTTGTAGCCAAAAATGCTGCGTTCTTCAAACGGACCGTCGAGTACGCCTTTTTTATAATTGTACCATTCTTTCAATGTTCCGGTATCGTAGAATACGCTCATTTCACCGGTTCCGTTTGTCACCGTTTGCGTGTGCAGCGAATCCGGCAGCCAAAATGCCTGGAGCAACACGCTGGAATCGATGTTTTCTTCTATTTTTTTCTGGCGGCCATCATCGTAGAAATACTTCCAGATGCCAAAGGGCTGATTGTTGCGGAAACTGCCTTCCTGCGTGAGCTTGCCGCTTTCGTTCCATTCGCGGTAAATGCTGTCCTGCTGGTCGAGCCTGAAATAGCCTTCCTGTTTGGTTCTGCCGTTTGCATACTTCAGCAATACGGCGCCGTGCAGCTGCCCTTTGTAAAAATTGCGGATCTCTTCTGTTTTGCCGAAGCGGTCGAAATATTCCCATTTACCATGGCGGATCGTCGTCTCTCCAAGCGCATCTTTGTAGAATGCGCCCACAGCCTGCGGTTTGGTCTTGTTAAAATCCCAGTAAGTGGTTTGTTTTTTGGTGAGATTCTCTTTGCGGACAGTTTGGCTGAAAGCGCCGAAAGAAAGAAGAAAAAAGCAAACTAACAAGATTCTGGACATACTGGGGAAATTTTGAACTACAACGAAAACAGGCCGCAAAGTTACACTTTTGAAAGGATTCCCTGCAACAGCAGGATAATTCCGAAAATAAAGAGGATGCCGCCGGTAATCCTGTTCAGGGATTGAAGCAATGCATTGGTGATGAATGGGCGAAGTCGCTTCGCACCGAAAATTTTCAGGATGTCAATCGAAAAGAAAGTGATCAGGATCACGCAGATGTAGAAGAACATGTAGCCCGTGCCATTGAAATAACTGCTGTCTTTCGCGCCGAGCGCCAAAACGCTGAACCAGTAAAAGATCACGAGTGGATTGGCCATGTTGAGCACGAGTCCTTTGACGAACAACAGGATGTAATCCCGCGAATTGAAGACCGAATTTCCCAATTCGTCCTGCATCTGCTCCTTGGGCTTCTTTAAATAGGAAATGACCCCGTAGATCAGGAACATGCAGCCGCCGAACATTTTCAGCAGGCCTTCGTTGTCCCCCTTTGTAAACGCGGAAACTTCAGAAAAGAAAATATAGGCGATCGAAATATAGATCAAATCGCTGACCAATACACCGGCGTCGAAAGACAAGCCCGCACGGACGCCTTTTTTGATGCTTGTTTCCAACAGAATGAAGAAAACAGGCCCGATCATGATGCTTAGGACAAAACCTGTAATAATCGCCTTTAACAGTAATTCACCCAAAAGATTCAATTTTGCATTTGGACAAAAATAACCAAATGCAGCGATTTTCAATCCTTCTTGGCGTAAGAAGTCATAATTTTTAGTGATTGCCGGAAAACCTGTGCCGAACTTTTTGAACATTCAACTGAAATGTAGCATAAAATTCAGGGAAGTGATTAACTTTGCAAAGCAAATTGTGAATCCAGGCGGCCGTTCCCACAGCGGGGCCGTCCCAAATATAAAAAATTATGAAAACAGCTGCAGCGAATAAAAGACTGGATGAGATCATTGAAAAAGTTGAAAAACAAGGCGTTTTAGCAGCCGGTTTGATCGAAGACCTGCAGGCGCTTCGCGAGCTTGCGCTGAAAGAACAGGATCCGCTCGTTACGAAAGTAATCCGCCTGACTTATGAATACCTGATTGCCAACGAAGCATACAATGTTCAGGCGCAATACGAAGAAGATGAGGAAGGCCAGGAATATCCGATCGAGATCGAGGACCTCGACAACCTGCTCTACCTGTTGAACCTGCTCAAAAACGCAGAGCACAAGATCAACCGCGAGGAGATCAAAGATTACCGCACTGCGCTGAAAGAAGAATTATACTAGGCTTTTGCCTTTTGAAACTGACAGAGGATCCGATTGGGTCCTCTTTTTTTTGCACTGTATTTTGCAACTGGGGAATCTTAAAGAGATCCTACGGAAAGAAATACGCCCGCGGAACAATTAATTAGCAACGCGTGGCGCAACATATTGCTCCAGGAAACCGAAACCAAATTGCTCCAGGTTCACAATGTCGGACAAGATCAGAACGCAATCTGCCTCCGCCAGCAGCTTGTCTATCGCCTGCGTATCTATCGGATGTGCCTGGTTCCACGCATCAAAATGGGTTTTGTAATAGTACAAAAACATCGATTGCTCGTCGAATACCTGGTTGCGCAGGGCACTCCACGAAATGACATGGAAAAAACTGTCGGAAATGATCAGCGCTTTCAGCTTTTTCTTTCCGGCGACCGGGTTGAATTCAACCGTTCGCAAAGCCGGATCTTTCGGCATATACATGAGGTTGCACAGGCGCGCGATGTCCTGATCGGGATCGTACAGGTGATAGCCCGGCGGCAGGTAATAATCGGGGCGCTGGAAAGTTTTGTCGGTCAGAGAACCCACGCGCTGCACGAGTGAATCCATAGCCAACACGGAGGCATACAACGTCCAATGAATCCCGCCTTTGCCAAATACGGGGGCTTCCTGCTTGCCGCGGGTTTGCAGGAACCAATGGTTGGCGTCGAGTACTTCCAGGCCCGCTTCCCGCAGGGCATCCAGGTAAAGCTGGTAATTGGTCCCGGCAAACTGCGCCCGGTTTCGTTGAGGCAGGGAATTTATAAAATAATGGGCTTTGCTGGGCGCGATCAGCGTCACGACGGGACAGCGATCCTCACCCAGCTTTTCCTGGAATGCCTTCAGCTGTGCCACATGCCTGCGAATGACCGCCGTGTCCTGCACATTCTGCGTCTCGTTGAAATCTGGTCTGTAAAACCTGTAAAAGATGCCGTTGTATTCGTAAATCTGTTGTGCATTGAGCTTGTGGAAAAAGGAATACTCGAGCTGGTTGCGCAAACGCACACAGGCAGGCCTCAGTACAAGTGAATCTTTAATCTGTTGTTCCTGTTGTTCCTGCCAGCTGCGGTCCCACCAATGGGGCGCAGGCTGCAAAGAATCGGGTGCAGCTACCACGCCATTGAGCCCTTTCAGACTTACGATCTTCCAGTGGTTCTGAAGCAAAGGAAAAAATAGCCCCAGCAAGGTCAAAACGAGCAGTGTGGTCGTCAGGCGCGGATATGGGGATGCTGCCTTTTTCAAAACCGGAAATAAATGAATGGATTGTAACTGCCTGCAATGATGTAGGAGAAGCTGACAACATACAAGACCAGCATCACGACAAAGCGCCCGAGGTAAGGAAATACGGAAGTTGTGGAAAAGGCAGGAAAGCGAGTAAACCGTCCGCTGCGTTGCAGGATACCGGCCAGGGCAATGCCGATGGAAATCCCCAACATCCACAGGTAGTACGAAATGTTTGCGATCTCCGGGAAGGAACCCGTGAAGGTCCACATCGCGCGGAACTGGTCCAGCGCTTCGCCAAAGGTATCAAACCTGAAAAATACCCAGGCGTTGAGCACGATCAGGAAGGTGTAGCCAACAGCAAAAATGCCGGAGCGGTCCAATACCTGCTTCAGGAAGAGCCTTTCAATCACGAGGAAAGTGCCGTGCATCAGACCCCAAAGCACAAAATTCCAGGAATCTCCATGCCACAATCCACTCAGGAAAAACACGAGCAGCAGGTTGAAATACGTACGCGCCGGTCCACGCCGGTTTCCCCCGAGGGGAATGTAGAGGTAGTTGCGCATGAAATCGCCCAGCGTGATATGCCAGCGCTGCCAGAATTCGGTAATGCTGCGCGCGCCATAAGGCCGGTCGAAGTTCTCCGGAAAGTGGAAGCCGAAAATCCCTCCGAGACCAATCGCCATATCGGAATATCCCGAAAAGTCGAAATAGATCTGGAAGGTATAAGCGAGCATTCCGAGCCATGCTGTGCCGCTACCAGGTACCGGCTGGGAAGCATGGAGCAGCTCTGCAAACTCTGCCAGCACATTCGCCAACAGCACTTTTTTCGCCAGGCCGATGCAAAACCGGTACATGCCGCTGTGAAAGGTCACCGCATTGCTGACGCGGTCTGTCAGTTCGACGGCGATCCGGTTGTACTTCACGATCGGACCCGCAATCAGGTGTGGAAAGAGGAATACAAACAGCGCATAATCCTGTATTTTGCGCTGCAATTCGGCTTCTTTCCGGTAAATATCGACGGCATAGGTGATGGCCTGGAATGTGAAAAAGGAAATGCCGATCGGCAAACTGGCCGTTTTCCAGGCAATGGGCGCGAAATTCAGCGCGCCAAGCAGCAGGTTGAAATTATGGACGAGGAAGTTCGGATACTTGAAAACAACGAGCAAGCCGATGTGCAGGATCAGGAAAAAGACCAGCCATTGCCTGCGCCGCCGACCCGTAGCGCGGTCCATCTGTGCCGTAATGTAGAAGTCTGCAACTGTTATTCCAAGCAATATGAAGACAAACAGCGGCTCGCCCCAGGCATAAAAAAACAGGCTTGCCAGCAGCAATACGGGATTCTTGAAAGCCGCCGGTGCCAGCATGTAAAACAGCAGCAGGAATGGCAGGAAATAAAGTAAAAAAACGCCGCTGGAAAAGAGCATTTGTTAGTTTGTGAAGCGGTATTTCAAAATGCACCAAATTGCCCTGAAACCATCTTTCCAACCGATTTTCTTGCCTTCTTCATACGTTCTGCCGTAGTAGGAAATGCCTACTTCATAAATGCGGATCTTCGGGATTTTTGCAAGTTTCGCGGTGATCTCCGGCTCGATGCCGAAACGTTTTTCCTTGATGTTGATCTGCTTCGCAATGCTTGAACGGATCAGTTTGTAGCAGGTTTCCATGTCCGACAGGTTCAGGTTGGTCATCATGTTCGACAGGTTGGTCAGGAACTTATTGCCGCGGGAGTGCCAGTAGAACAGGATGCGGTGCGGATGGTGGCCGACAAAGCGCGATCCGTATACCACATCTGCATTGTCCATGAAGATCGGTTTCAGCAACAGGTTGTATTCCTGCGGATCGTATTCGAGGTCGGCATCCTGAACAATCAGGTATTCACCGGAGCATTCCTGGATCGCACGGTTGATCGCCGCTCCTTTGCCCTGGTTCACGTCCTGCGAAAACAGGCGGATGTCCATTTCGGGATGCGCAGCGATGTATTCCTGCACTTTTAGTACGGTCTGGTCTTTTGAGCAGTCATTGACGATGACGATTTCCTTGCGGATTCCTTGTGGCAATTCCACTTCCCGCACGCGCTCCAGGATTACCTGGATGGTATTTTCTTCATTGTAGGCGGGAATCAGGATAGAAAGTTTTTGAATGCTCATTTTTAAAATTTTGTCAAAAGTGCGAAAAATATTTAATTCACGGTGCTTGCTGTCGCACGATCAGCCTACCGTCTGCGCAAACAACGCAAACTTAGCGGTTATCTTTTGTTTTTACGAAAATTTTTACGTTCCAGTGCTCACCGTGGTAGCTGGAACCGGGCTCCGGAGAGACAAATTCCTTCAACAGCTTCCAGTCGGGACGATTTTGTATCGAATCCAGCGGCAAGCCACACTCGACCGGGCCGAAATGGCTGTCGCGCAGGATCAGGTCACCCACCTGCATCTCTGCCAGCTCTTTACCTACCGCATGGAAATTGCGAAAACGGTAATCTACTTCCGGTTGCTTCGGATTGACACCGACGCTCAATGCAAACAAAGGGTGGTAATAATAAGCCTTCACGCCTGGTTGCTTGTGTTGCACGACGTAGTCCGCCGCTTCGATGATACAGGCTTCCATCGCCATAGGCCTCCAGTTGGTATATGGATTCTTGCTCAGCGGCCAGGCCATATAGATCAACAGACATAAAAATAGGCCCTGCACGATGTGCCAATGGAAAATATCGAACTGCCGGACCATGTACAAGACGATCAGCAGCATGACGGGCAGGCCGAGTGTGCAAACACGCGTCAGGCCGAGTGAACCTGATTGCCCGGTTGCCCACAAATAAGCATGCACGAGTACAATCCCCGTGAAGGACAATCCTCCAAAAAGCACAAAATCCCAGCGGATGCGGCGACTTTCATCGATCAGGAAAACGTATAAAAGTCCGAGCAATCCAAGCCCGATCGCCAGGAAGCCGTGCTCGCCCAGGTAGTAGGTCTTGCGTTCCCAGAAATGATCCCAGGTCCCGTGGCCGTAAATGGAGTCTCCGGAATAGGGATTGTCTGTGAAATACCACCAAAAATTATCCAGGGCGATCAGCCCGGCAATTGCGTATACGAAGTGGCCAATCAGCAGGAAAGGCAATGCTTTCCATTCTTTATGGAACAGCAGGACACCGGCAGCCAGTACGACCATCAGTTGGCCTTCACTGCGTGCAAACGGTAAAAAAGAAACGATTATTGCGAAAAGGATGTACTTCCGCTCCAACAAAAAATGACAGGCGAGTACCAGTAAAAACCCAAAAAAGGGTTCTGTGAGTCCCGCCAGCACGTTCGCCAGGTAATCCGGGGAAAGGAGCAACAGCACCGGGAAGAACAGTTGCAGGATCAGCGGAACGGAGAGCTTTCTCAACATGCGGAAACCCACCAGCGTGGTTGCTGCAAATGCGCAGCAGTTGAACCAGAGCATGCCTTGTAGCCCGAATTGGGCAAACGGACTGGAAAACAATGTGAATAAGGGTTTGCCCCAATGATTCAGCAGGAAGGTCGGATCAGTCCAGGAAGCCTGCGCGATGAAAAAATGGTTCATGCCGTCACCGCCGTCCACAGGACCGATGATGCGGAAGCTCAGCCAGACGAGCCAGGCTGTTATTGCGAGGGTGTAAACCAGCAGGAAGATCCTTTGTACGCGGTCTCCCGCCAAGCGGCCCGGTGTTTTTTCAGTGATCAGGTTCAATGGGTTGGCGTTTGAGTTTGGCAATGGTTAGAGTGTCATTTCCGGAACGTTCGCAGGTATAACGAGCTCTCCTTCTGTCTTGGAGACGATCTCTTCCACTGTCACGCCCGGCGCTCTTTCGATCAGGTGGAATTTTCCATCCTTGATCTCCATCACGGCGAGCTCTGTCACGACTTTTTTAACGCAGCCCACACCGGTCAGCGGCAAGGTGCATTCCTTCAGGATTTTCGATTCGCCGGCTTTGTTGCTGTGCATCATCGCGACGATGATATTTTCCGCAGAAGCTACGAGGTCCATTGCGCCGCCCATGCCTTTGACCATTTTGCCCGGGATTTTCCAGTTCGCGATATCGCCATTTTGCGAAACCTCCATCGCGCCCAGCACCGTCAGCTGCACATGTTGTCCGCGGATCATCGCAAAAGACATCGCAGAATCAAAGAACGCGGCACCCGGACGGGCTGTAATGGTTTGTTTTCCGGCGTTGATCAGGTCGGCATCTTCTTCTCCTTCGAAAGGGAAAGGTCCCATGCCAAGGATGCCGTTCTCCGACTGGAATTCGACTTCTATGCCTTCGGGGATGTAATTCGCGACCAAAGTCGGGATACCGATGCCGAGGTTGACGTACCAGCCGTCTCTCAATTCCTGTGCAATGCGCTTCGCAATGCCGATTTTATCTAATGCCATGTTGAATTTTCTTTAGTTCCTGGAACGCACGGTTCTTTGCTCGATGCGTTTTTCGAATTTTTCTCCTTTGAAGATGCGCTGCACAAAAATGCCCGGCGTATGGATCTCATTCGGGTCGAGCGTTCCGGCCGGAACGAGCTCTTCGACTTCTGCAATCGTGATCTTACCGGCCATCGCCATCATCGGGTTGAAGTTGCGCGCTGTCGCTTTGTAAATGAGGTTGCCTTCCGTATCGCCTTTCCAGGCTTTGACGATCGCGAAATCAGCAGTTAATGCCATTTCGAGGATGTGTGGCTTTCCATTGAACTCGCGCACTTCTTTGCCTTCGGCAACTTCTGTTCCATATCCCGCAGGTGTGAAAAATGCAGGGATTCCTGCTCCGCCTGCGCGACAACGTTCCGCCAGCGATCCTTGCGGGATCAGGTCTACTTCGAGCTCACCGGACAGCATTTGTCTTTCGAACTCATCGTTCTCACCTACATACGAACTGATCATTTTTTTGACCTGTTTGTTTTCCAGCAACAATCCCAGGCCGAAACCATCGACACCGGCGTTGTTGGAAATGCAGGTCAGTTTTTTAACGCCGAGATTCACGAGCTCTGCAATCGAATTCTCAGGAATTCCGCAGAGACCAAATCCGCCCACCATCAGCGTCATGTTATCTTCAATGCCCGCGAGGGCTGCTTTTACGTCTTTGACTTCTTTGTTCATGCGATTGTCATATTTTGGAACAGGTACAGAAATGACTCCTTAAAGCAATGGAGGAGCTTCCTCTCCATCTGCGGTTGGTGCTGTCTCATCTGCCGCCGGCGCCAAATCGCCCCCGGAACAGGAGAACATCGAATCGTCATAACCTGCCGGTTTCTGGAAATCAGTCGTCGATAAGGCTATTTTCGGGTCTTTGTAGACTTTCTGCATGTAGTATCCGTAGATCGGCATTGCGGTGCGGGAACCTTGTCCTTCGCGCGTAGATCTGAAACGAACGGCCCTGTCTTCGGCACCCACCCAAACACCTGTTGCGAGGTCCGGCGTCAGTCCGATGAACCAACCGTCCGAGTTGTTTTGTGTGGTTCCTGTTTTTCCGGCTGTCGGATAACTGATCCCACCCCAGGATTGCCCGCCGCGCAATGCGCTTCCGGTTCCGCCCTGGATTACGCCCTGCATCATTTTTAAGACCGTGTAGGCCACCGTTTCATTGAGTGCTTCGCGGTTGGACGGCTTCGCGTTGTAGATCACATTTCCGTTCCTGTCCTCAATGCGGAGGATCGTGGTCGGCTTGTTGAAAATCCCTTTGTTGACAAAAGTCGCCTGTGCACCAACCATTTCATAGAGAGAAAGGTCCATGGAGCCGAGGCACATTGAAGGAACGATGTCTTCATCCCGCAGGTTGATATCCATGTTGCGCATCAGTTTCGCTACGGTTTGAGGTCCGCCCAAAGCGCCCATTTTTGCCATAATGGCTACCGTAATGTTGTTTTTAGACATCGCCAGGCCCCTGCGCACCGTGCACATGCCGCCGGATGCTTCTCCGTCGGAGTTGCTTGGACACCATTGTCCGTCCGGGTTGCCGTTCGGGTCAAACAGGTCGACACAGTGGCGGATGTTCGGGATTTGTGTGCAAGGCTTCACCACGCCCATCGAAATGCCCGCGGCATAGACGAAAGGTTTCATCGTGGATCCTACCTGGCGCCTTCCCTGGCGCACGTGGTCGTATGCAAAATAATCGATGTTCGTTCCGCCGACCCAGGCTTTGATAAAGCCGGTTTCCGGTTCGATGGAGACCAATCCGGCCTGCAAATAAGCTTTGTAGTAACGGATCGAATCGTTTGGTGTCATGACTGTATCGCGCTCGCCTTTCCAGGAGAAGACGCGCATCGCGGTTTTTTTGTCGAAAGAAGCCATGATCTCTGCCTCTGTATAGCCGGACGCCGACATGTTCGCGTAGCGTGTAGATCTTTTGCGCGCGCTGTTCATCAGCATTTCCACATCTTTTTCCGAAATGCTGTTGGAGAAAGGATAGTGTTTCAATCCGCGGTTGTTGCGGTCGAATGCCGGTTGCAGGCTCTCAGACAAATATCTTTCTACTGCTTCTTCTGCATATTGCTGCATGTCTGCATTCAGGGTCGTATAGATCTTCAGTCCATCTCTGTAAATGTCCCATGCAGCACCGTCTTCGCGCTTGTATTTCAGGCTTCCGTTTGGATTTCTCTCGTTAAAAATGGCTGTCACTTCGGTGCGCAATTGCTCGCGGAAATATGGCGCCATGCCTTTTTTGTGGTCCACAACCTGGTAATTCGTCACGATCGGCTTTTGCTTCAGCGCTTCGTATTCTTCCTTCGTGATCTTCACGCGCAGGCTTTCATTTCCTGCGTTGGAGTTCTTCAGCCACTGGAACAATACCTGGTTTCTGCGTTCCCAGGCGCGGAGGCTGTCTTTTTCGCGGGCTGCGCGGATGTCGGCAGCTGCCACTTCGGATGGACGGATTCCTTCGCGGTCGGCAATCACTTGCCTGTAATTCCTGATTTTAAAGGTATAGGGGTTAAAAAGTGTCGGGTTCTTACACATCCCGATCAGCATCGCCGCTTCGTCCTTTGTGAGGTTTTTCGGCAGCTTGTTGAAATACACTTTCGATGCATTGGCAATACCTACGGCGTTGTAGAGGAAATCGAACTGGTTGAGGTACATCGTAATGATCTCTTCCTTCGTATAGCGTTCTTCGAGACGGGTCGCGATGATGTTCTCCCGTGCTTTTTCGCCGAGTCGGCTCATGATGCGTCCGAGTCGGCCAGAGCTGCCGCTGCTTGTATTTTCTCCGTTCGCCCGTGCGAGCTCGTCGCGGTCGCGCTTTTGCAACGTAAACAACAATTTGGCCAGCTGTTGGGAGATTGTCGATGCACCACCGGCACCACCGGCACTCACGATCGCACGGCCGATCGCTTTCGCATCGACCCCGGAATGTTCGTGGAAACGCTCGTCCTCGGTAGAGATCAAAGCATCGGTAACAAAGGGAGAAATGGATTTGTAATCCACGCTGGAGCGGTTGATTTTCCAGTAGCGGCCCAATTCCGTTTCACCATCGTCCGCATAAATGACAGACGCCAGCAATTCAGGCGGGTTATCGAGCATCGATACCGGCGGCAGGTCGTCCTCGGACTGGAATAAAAGCAGGCAGGCGATAAAAAGCAGCGGAAACAATCCGCCAAACCACCATATAAAGGTCATTCTCTTCTTTCCCTGTTCGGAGAAAGTTGTTTGAGAGACTTTCGCTTTGTTACTCATAATATACAATAGATTTGGTGTAAAAATAGGTAAAATTTCAATGCCTGATTCGCGGTGTGGCTTTGGTGGTAGGATTGGTCGTGAAATCGTTGGTTTTAGGGGTGAATTTGTGCGTTTCTCTCTTGGTGGAGGGATGCGGGGAGGGGATTTGGAGGTTGGGGTATCGTACTGGTTGCTGTGGGACTCGTGTGGGATTGATGGGTGTTTGAACGGCTACTTCCGATGCCTACCTCCTTGCCGATATTTGTTGCACTAAATATATCGAGAAGGGCAACCCTTCCCTCGGGTTAGGAAAAAGGACGTTTTTAACTCCTAAAATAGTAAGGTCTCTCTACCCCGTATCAGTACTGGAAAACCCCGTAATACTACTGGGTTCTGCTTTTTGCATCTCTTATGATTGTAGATTTGGCGCTGCTAACTAAATATATATTCTTCCATGCGCTCGATTAAATCTACCCTCATCACAACTTTCTGTTTAATGTCATGCTTACTTTTCGCCCAAGAACCTATCGACCTGGCTGAAAGCATCCTCAAAATTGGATTTAATGAAGATCAAATTCTCTATTTTGGATTTGCAGATGGTGATCAGATTGTCTTCGATTTTGAAGTTATCAAAGGCAAAACACTTAAAGAAATAGAAATTGTCGAACTGCAAAATACATCATCTAAATTCATGGACTATGAAGTTCGTAAAATCGATAACAAGACCATTTCTATCACCAGCACCGGTATTTATAAATTTCGATTTTCAAATCCAACGCTGAAAGGACGTGTGTGCCGGTATAAGATCCAACGTATCCCTGCTCCCGACAATGAAGGTTTTAATTCTAATGTTTTCTGGAAAACAGTTTATGACACCACTTATACTATTATATCTGAAAATTATCTGATCAGCAAGGATACTGTAATTCATGAAATCACGAATCAGGTAGCCAAAGTACATTCTGCCACCAATGTAAATGGAAACAGGTCTTCTTTTCCTTTTTCACTACCTAAAAACACTGTGTCCTGGAGTTATTACGTGGGAGTAGGTCAACGAAGTGCAGATGTTTATCAAGAAGCCACCGAGGAATTAGCCAACCTGGCTATGCCACTAAGTAAGCTGCCAGGTTTTGGACCTCTAGCTGCTGTAGCTCTTGGATTTTCGTGTTTTATCCCAACTTTACAAAAAGGAGAAGATGTCAATTATTGTATTACAGATGATCTGAATAAGAGTCTCTTTTACCAAGGAGTGGCTTACTCATGTTATAAACATGGATTGGTGATCAATGAATTTTCCCAGATGACTTCCCCGAGATCGGGGACACTATTCTTTTGTCTTCATAACGATAACTTAGGAACCGGCGTATCTGTTTCTATTATCATCAATGCTATAACAATTACTGAGAATTGGGGTAAAAGACCTATTCAGAAAGTACATATTAGTTCGACAAAAGTCCCTTATCTTAGGTAGATTCATCCAACTAAATAGAAAGCCCCGCAAAATCTCTTTTGCGGGGCCTTCTCTCTCTTTAAAAAAGCGAAGTAAAACACACTTCTCCTCTTGCGCTGCTTAATGCAGATCTACCCAGCCTCCGATTGTGGAGTATCCCTGGAATTTCAAAGTTTCTGTATTGAAGATCATCATGCCTTCGACCGGTGTCAGTGCGGTGACCTGTGCGCTTGTTAAACGCGGGAGGATCACGCCGCCTGTTGTGGTTTGTACTTTCAGGCTGCCGTTGATCTTCGCATCGCCTGCAACTTCGAGTGCGTGCGTAGGTGCGGCTGTGCCGATGCCTACGAAACCGTTGTTGCTGCCGGAAATGTTGCTGTTATTGGTTACCCACGCTGTACCATTCCAGTAAGGTGTTTGGCGGGAAGCTGTTCCTGACGGCAACAAGGTTGTAGCGCCTGGATTTCCCTGCACGCCCGGATCTCCCTGTGGACCTTGCGGACCTTGCGGGCCTTCCGGTCCATCGGGGCCCTGATCGCCCTGCGGGCCCTGACCTCCGGGCATTCCCGGCATTCCCGGGGAGCCGAAGCCCATCATGCCCATCATGCCCTGCTGGCCTTGCGCGCCCTGCGGACCTTGCGGACCCTGATCACCCTCCGGGCCATTTGCACCTGGATTTCCCGGTTCGCCCTGCGGACCTGCTTCGCCTTGCGGACCTGCTTCGCCTTCGGGACCTGCGATACCCGGTTCACCTGCCGGCGCATTCGCTGCGTAGAGTGCATAAGGTACGCTCATCAGCTGGCTGACGTCGGAAAGGGTGTAGTTGTTTCCACCTGTTGGATCGGTTTCGGTTTTCAGGAAATAGATTCCTGAACCCCAGTTGATCTGGTCGAATTCGCCTTCACCAGGTATCCCGGTACCGATCTGCACGTTGGCCAGGCCATTTGCATTCGTTGTAACTGCGTGTGTCTCGCTGTATTGTTCGGACCCTGTCGGGGAACCTACCAGGACGGAGATCCGGACGCTGACCGGGGTGTTGGTAACCAATGTGCCGGCAGCTGTGCGGACGACTGTCTGGTAAGCCAGTTGCTGAGGTGCCTGGGCGAAAGTCGCCGTGCTCAGGAGGACCGCCGCAACCAGTATAAATAACTTTTTCATGGATAAGAATTTAAATCATTTTGAAGAATACAGTTCTTAGTTCAGGTCTACCCATCCACCTGTAGAAGCAGGTCTGATATAGGATTTGAACCAAATGTCGAAATTGGAGAAATTGCCTCCGCGGTAAGTAATCCCGCCCCAGTATGGATTGTTTTCTAGCCACTGGATGTAAGCATTGCTCGGGCCGATCGCCACGATTTCGAATATGAAACTGTCCCACGTTGTTACCGAAAGATCCGGCAGGTCGAAAGATTGAATGCCTGCTGCATTGATCGTTATTACCTGGGAAGAAATCAACGTAGCTGACCACGGAGCAGTTCCGCTGTAGAGGTTGAGGGTGTAATTTCCGGGTACACTGACACTGTTCACCTTCAGGTCCAGGTGATCCAGGATGCCTGTGCCTTCAACGACGAAAGACTGCGCATTCGTGGTTGCCAGGTCCAGGGACCAATTGCCTCCACCGTCGCTGTTTCCGTCGACGAAAGGTGTTCCGAGCTGGGCTGCATAGCCCTGCATCTTCAGGTTCTCCGTATTGAAGATCACCATGCCCGCTGTTTCCGGCAAGGCGTTGCGCTGTGCGGTTGTCATTCCGGGGATTACGAGACCGCCGGTTGTTGTGTTGACGTCGAGTCCGCCATTGACCTGCATCTGTCCGGCTACATCGAGCTTCGCAGCCGGCGTCGTTGTACCGATGCCGACATTGCCACCGTTGTTATAGAGTGTGCTGCTGGTATCGGACCATGCCGTACCATTCCAGTAAGGGGTATTTCCTGCCGCAGCACCATTTGGTGTTACACCTGGCGCACCTGCGCCACCTTGTGCTCCCTCAGGACCTTGCGGACCTTCCGGACCATCCGAACCTTCGTCTCCCTGGGGACCCTCCGGACCCGGTGCTCCCGCCTGACCTTGCGGCCCCATGGGACCCATCATGCCCATTCCCGGCATCCCCTGCGGACCTTGCGGACCTTGTTCACCCTGCGGGCCTTCAGCTCCATCGGCTCCCGGCATACCCGGTGCTCCGTCTTCGCCTGCGATTCCCTGCGGGCCTTGTTCACCATCCGGGCCTTGCGGACCCTGTGAACCTTGCTCACCCTGCACACCTTTTGCATACAAGGCGTAAGGAACACTTTGCAAAGGACTTGTTCCGCTGATCGTGTAATTCGTTCCACCTGTTGGATCTGTTTCCGTCTGGATGAAATAAGGACCATCTGCCCAGTCGATCGCTTCAAACGTGCCTTCGCTGATGCCCGCTCCAACCTGGAAGCTTGCAACGCCTACTGAGTTGGTCATTGGAGCATGACTTTCACCGTACACCACTGTGCCGGTTGCGGATCCCTGACGTATCGTGATGCGCGTACCTACCGTTGCATTGGTGACCAGTGCTCCGGAAGCGTCGCGGATGATCGCCTGGTAACTTATTTTCTGAGGTGCCTGTGCAAAGGCTGCTGCACTCAGCAACACCGCAGACACCAATATATATAACTTTTTCATGAATGTTTTTTTAGTAAGGTTACAGGTTGGTCCAGCCGCCGATCGTCGGCGTGCTTACATAAGTCTGGAAGACTACATCGTAAGCACCGGCGGGATTTCCGCTGTTGTACCATGTTCCGCCTGCATAATTGTTTTCCGTCATGTTGACATATACATTTGCTCCGGATGTCGGAAAATTGAATGTATATACATTTCCAGCCACTACCGGGATGTTCGGCAACACGATGGCTAAAGCGCCCGTCGCATTTACGCTCACCGTTTGCGTGCTGAGCAGTGTGCCTCCGATGCCTTCACCTGCGTAGATGTTCAACGTGACGTTGCCGGCAGCGAATAGTATCGCCACATCCAGCACGAGCTTGTCCAGATTACCTGTGGTTGTCGCGGTAAAGGATTGTCCGAGCTGCAATGCGCCCAAAGCTCCATAGCTACCCGGAGAAGCAACAGGATTAGACTGGTCTGCCACCTGTACCCCTGGCGTTGCTGCATAGGTCTGGAACTGGTGTGTTGTCGTATTCATGACGACCATGCCCGGAACGAGTGTCAGCGCGCCGATTTCTGTTGCGTTCAGTCTTGGGACCGTTAGTGCACCGCTTGTTGTTTTCACGTCGAGTGTTCCTTTGACAAGTGTATTCCCTGCAACTTCGAGTTTCGCAGCCGGCGTTGTTGTTCCGATACCGACGTTAGCACCGTTGTTGTAGATGTTGCTATTGTCAACCCAGGCTGTACCGTTCCAGTATACCGTGTTGCCTGTAGCAGCGCCATCAGCAAGCTTACCTGGTGCGCCCTGTGGACCCTGCGGCCCCTGGTCGCCCTGCGGGCCTTCATTTCCTGCGCTTCCTTGTGGACCTTCCGGACCCTGATCGCCCTGTGGACCTTGCGGACCCTGCGGACCCATCATACCCATCATACCGAATCCAGGATTTCCCATAGGGCCTGGCTGACCCTGCGGACCTTGCGGGCCTTGTGGGCCTTGTGCACCCTGCGTGGTATTGTCTGCTCCATCCAGTCCTTGCGGACCTTGTGGGCCCGGCGCTCCTGCATTTCCGGCAGGACCTTGCTGGCCTGGTGTCCCTTGCGCACCTGCATCTGTATGCGCAGCATGCAGCGCGTATGGTACGCTAAGCAGCTGGGTTGTGCCTGTGATTACATAATCAGTTCCTCCCTGCGGATCTGTTTCCGTTTTCAGGAAATAAGGTCCATTGGACCAATCGATTCCTGCTAGTGTGCCGGTAACAGCAGTCCCGCCGCCAATTTGCAGGCTCAACAGCCCGTGGGTATTGGTTTCGCCCGCGTGGGTTTCTGCGAATACGACCGTGCCGTCTGCATTGCCTTGCAGGATGCTGACTTTAGTGCCCACCGGTGTTTCTGCGACCAGTACGCCCGAAGCGCTGCGGATCACGGCCTGGTAGGGCATGCGCTGAGGTGCCTGCGCGAATGCCGCGGCACTTAACAACACCATTGATACAAGTGTATATAGTTTTTTCATGAACTAGTGCTTAATGATTTGGAAAGTTTTGATCTCCTGCCCTTTTGCAGAAACCTTCAGCAAATAGGTTGCGCGTGGCAAGGTTCCGACAGTGATCGTCGTGAGCTCGTCCGTTACGGTTTCAGTCGCGATCAATTGTCCCGCGAGATCGTACAGTGTGTAGGAAAGTCCGCTCAAAGCAGCATCTTTCACGGTCAGGTTCAGGAAGTCTTCCGTTGGGTTCGGATAAACCGCGCAGCTGAGCTGAATGTTTTTGTGCTCATCGAGTCCCATGGTTGAAATCTCGTACGCCTGCTGAACGCCGGCATGTACAGAGCCTTCCGCAGCCGTTTGGTAAATGTAAGCCACCTGCCCGATGGTGTAGCTCGCGCTTCCTCCTTCTCCTGTGGCTTCTGCCCCTGAAGCTGAAACGGCCTGCTGTGCCTGCAACGCGCCCGCACCCAGCAGCACGAAAGCTGTCAATGTAATGGTTTGTTTCATCATAAATAGTAATTTCTCAAGCTCCATTGGCGGAGGATGATGGCGCGAAGATAGGTTTAAAAAGATCGTTGGAAGGTAAGGGGAAACCCCTGTTTTGAGCTTAGAAGCCAGTAATGGTAATAGAGAGAAAAGTTGTTATTTGGTGGAAACAATCCGATTGTGAGCTACATCCCGGTAAGCTGCATGTTTGATGCTGGTATCTAAACAGCATGCGTTATTTTCATTATTTCTTCTGCTGCTTAAAAATTAAACAAAATACCCCGGCCAACACTTGTTAACCGGGGCATTTCCATTTCATTTATCCATCCTGACCTTGATTGGTTACAGGGCTGGTCTTTACGCTGCTTATTGCGCGACCATGAACATTTTATGCGTGTTTACGGCACCGGTTACATGCAGGATGTACGTTCCGTTCACGAGTGTCGAAACATTGATTTCCTGGGTTCCCTGACCGTTTGACTGCTGTGTGATCACGACACGACCTGCTGCGTCGAAGATCGTGAATACAGCCGGTGCATTGAACTCCCCAAGTGTCACGAACATGCTGCTCGCAGCCGGGTTCGGGTAGATGGAAATCTCTGTTGCTGCCAGCTGGTCGATACCCAACGTACAGTTCACGTCGTAAGTTACCGCATCCGCATTGGTGCAACCGTTCGCATCTGTGTAGGTGTAGATCACCTCATGCGTACCCAGACCTGCCGTTGTCGGGTCAAAGCTTTGCGCCGCAACACCGGTACCATCGAATGCGCCACCTGCAGGTGTTGCTGTCAATGTTACTGCTGCATCGCCTACACAAAGTGGTGCAGGCACACTCGTCACGTTCACCGTTGGAAGATCGTGTACGGTGATCGTCTCTGTGTCCGTATAGGTACAACCCAATGGGCTCGTGTAGCTGTAAACAATTGTATGTGTTCCGGCACCTGCAATTGCAGGATCGAAAAAGGCCTCCTCACCAGTGATCGAAGTACCCGCACCGGTCAATGTTCCGCCTGGTGTCGTCAGTACGATCTCCTGTTGTTCTGCATCGATACAGGCTGATTCGCTGATCGCAATGTCTACTGCAACTGTTTCACGGGTGATATTTACCTCCGCCGGGCATCCGAATGGGATGCGCAATGTATTTCCTGTTGAATCCACGGCAGGAACGGAGATCAGTATTTCATCCATTTCGTATTCCGGATCAAACTGGCCTCCACCTTCATAGTGCATGTAGAAACGGTTGTTCCACGGTGCATAGGTAAAGCTTGCGAGGTCGTTAAGGTCTTCGAACTGGAACGCTACTTCAGGTTCGCCATCCGGAAGCGTACGTCTAATAATGGATGTATTGTCATCACCGGCATATAACATGGCATATCCGTTGTCCGTGAACTCGGCCACACCCCAGAAGGCGAAGTTCTCGCTTGTTTCCGGCCTTGTTTCATCCTCTGCATAAATATTTGTCTGTCCCAGGTTGGTTACATGACCGTCCTGCAGGCTGATCACATAGGAAGAAAAATCCTGCGCGCTGTAGATCATGACAAAACCATTCCCGGCGAAGAGTCCGCTCATCCAGTTTCCGTTTTGATCGTATCCGAAATAAACCGAATCAGAAAGCGTGATCACTTCTGTCCCCAATGTCAGGTCTGCATTGAGGGAACGGATCTGTGTTGCGTAAACATGGTCGTTTTCGTCGTAGTCTGGTATTCCTGTTACGGCATTGTACAACGTATACAGTTGTCCGGTAGCGAGATCGCTGAACAAGCCATCCATGCGCGGCAGGTCAATTCCATTTTCCAGGTTGAGATCGTAACGTGCTGTTGCGTCGTCACCCACCATGTAGATGTACTCTGTCGTTACAGCCATGCCACCACGATCGTCCCCTGTAATGTCATCGTGATCAACCACCAGGCTGTCGGAGGTAGCGATCGTATCCAATGTAAAATAAGGTCCGTCCAGTACTTGTGTGGCATAGAAACTCGTGGTTCCATTCACAATGGCAGGTGTTGTAAAAGTGTTTCCCGCTCCGATACTGTCTGTTAAAGCGATGTCGGAGTACCAGGTAACACTTTGCATACTGGTGTTCAGCTCAACAGTTCCTCCGTAGCAAACTGTATCTTCCGATGCAGTGATAACAGCGCCATATCTGATCTGAACAGGTACTTCGTAAAAGCTTGTACAGCCATCCGCATTTGTATACGTATATCTTACGGCATGCACGCCCGGGAGCAGTCCTTGCGGGTTGAAACCGGCAGCAGAAAGTCCCTGGCCGCTGAAAGTTCCGCCGACAGGTAAGGCTACAATGGATGCAGCCTCATCGCTGGCACAGAAAGTTGTTTCAGACAAGGTAAGTTCCGCAAAAGGGCCTGTAGTCGGTTCCACACAGTAATTGTATGTTATCTTCAGGCGTACGCGATTCATTTCACAGTTTTCCGGATAAACCTCGTCGCCTGCGATCGCACGAAATTTCAGCGTGTCGTTTACGATCCATGCAGCCAGTTGGGAAGCAGGGAATGTGAATGTGACAGAATCGTTTATACAGGTATTGCCGTTAGAGGGAGGCGTAAAGCCAAGCGACGCGGACGTACCGCCGAATACTTCGAGCGCTGCGTCTTGATTACCGAAACTACCTTCGTAATAAACGGTGATCGTTGCTGTTCCCCAGGCTCCAGCTGCTGGTGCAAGGATGTTGAGGTTGACTATGTCGCCATCTACGAACAAGGTGTCGTACTGGCTCATTTGCGTAAAATTCTGCGCCTGTGCCGTGTAACAGCCAAAGGCCATTGCAAGAACCAGCAACGCTTGTTTCATGCTTTGTGTAATTGTTTTTGTCATTTGTTCTTTTGATTATTTATAAATTGCCTGCAAAGCGTTCATTGGGTTGCTTTTGAATGATGAACTTATTCCAAACATCCCTCGCGAAAACTATGCGGCACAAATGTAGTCCTAAAAAATTCGTCAGAAACCAAGGGGAAACCCCTGTTTTGCTATATTACCTGCCCTTATTATTTTCGAAATTGGAACGTTCCGGTTATGCTTCCGGAAAATTCAGCAGGCGCAGTGGAGGACTGTGTTCATGAGATAGGGCTTGATTCGGTTTATTTACATATCGCGATATGCCGATATACCATACGCACCAGCCGTTTCAAATCCCGCCCACAAAAAAAAGCGCACCCTTCCGGATGCGCTTCGCTGCATAAACATGCACAATTCTTATTTCTTTTTCAGGGATTCCTTCACGTAGTTTTCGATCGCTGCGGTCATCGACGGCGCGTTCGGCTGCGGTGCATGAAGATCGAGCCTGAGGTTGTTCTTGATCACTGCATTCGCGGTGGTCGGACCAAAAGCGGCAATTTTCGTGTTGTTCTGCTTGAAATCCGGGAAGTTCTTGAACAGGGATTCAATTCCGCCGGGGCTGAAGAAAACGAGCAAATCGTAGTAAACATCCTCAAGATCGCTCAGGTCGGATGCAACCGTGCGGTAAAGCATCGCTTTTGTAAAATTGATCTTATTGGCTTCCAGGGTTTCCGGGATCTTATCGCGGAGGATATCCGTACAAGGCAGGAGGTATTTCTCTCCCTTGTGTTTTTTCATCGTTTCAACGAGCTCCTCGATGGTTTGCTTGCCGTGGAAAATCTTGCGTTTTCTGTATGTAACGTACTTTTGCAGGTACAGCGCGACAGCTTCTGAAATACAAAAATACTTCATCGTGTCCGGAACGGTAAACCTGATTTCCTCGGCTATTCTGAAAAAATGATCGATAGCAGTTTTGGAAGTAAGTATGATGGCTGTGTGCTCCTGTATATTCACACGCTGTGTCCGGAACTCCTGAACACTTACACCTTCGACATGGATGAAAGGCCTAAAATCAATTTTAAGCTTATATTTCTCAGCAAGATCGTAATAGGGCGATTTGTCCCCTTCTGGCTTGGGCTGAGAAACCAAAATTGTTTTGATGCTCAAAATACCTTTAAATTAATTTATTACCAAATATAATTACTCCTACACCTCCCCCTGTCAGAATCCAATAAATCATCGCCAGGGGCAGGATTTCGAGGGTGCAAAAATACAAAATTATATAATACCATCGCATTCCCTTGCTGATTGCAAAAAGAAATCCACGCACAAAGCGGTACAACCACATACCCGCGGAGAATACCACAAAGGCCCAGGCGAAATATTCAGACCATTGCAGGTTGAAGGTCCACACCAGCAGGATCAGGCTGTAGAAGAGTCCGGAGAACTCCGCAAAAAGCCAGGTATTGAGCTTGCTTTCGAGGATATTTTTTCCCTCCCCGGTAATGAAGCCGGCGAAACTGAGTGCGATCCACGGCCAGAAAAGCAGGATCCCGGGAAAGATCGGCAGGTAATACAACAACGAGATCTCTGGTTTATGGAAATTGAAGCTGTAGAGGTAACACAGGTAAATCAGCGCCGAACAGCTGATCAGGTAATTGAGCACCAGCATGAAAGAAGAAAACGAAGCGATTGGAAATTCGTCCTGCAGCGTCCGCTCCACGTGCTTGTTTTTGTAAACTGCTTTCGTGATCGACAGCACGAAATGGCTGGATGTCAACCTGGAAAGCGCGATCAAAAGGAAGGACGCAGCCAGCAAAGCCGTCGAGATCCAGGTCAGACTTTCGCTCCTGGGAGTCAGGCTTTCGGGAACGATATCACTCCCCATTACGGTTTCCAAAGCAAACAAAAACAAGATCTTTTTTCTATTGGTTGAACACAAAATTAGTGTTTTGTTTCCCGAGTTTGTTGAATTTAAAAGCGGAATTTACATTTTAATACTAATTTTGTACTCAATTCAAAACAAAAGGCTGAATTATGGCAACAGATTTATATACGCATCCGGATCATTACAACCTGGATGATTTGTTCACAGAAGAGCAATTACTGGTTCGTGATGCTGCACGTGCATGGGTGAAAAAAGAAGTTTCCCCGATCATCGATGAACACTATGAAAAAGCAACTTTCCCGATGCATTTGCTGCGCGGATTGGGTGAAATCGGTGCTTTCGGCCCTTACATTCCGGAGCAGTACGGAGGACCGGGACTCGATCAGATCTCTTACGGACTGATCATGCAGGAGCTCGAGCGTTGTGATTCGGGACTCCGTTCAACGGCTTCCGTTCAGAGCTCACTCGTGATGTACCCGATCTGGAAATACGGTTCGGAAGAACAGCGTATGAAATACTTGCCTAAGCTCGCTACCGGCGAAATGATGGGTTGTTTTGGTCTGACTGAGCCGGATTACGGTTCCGATCCAGGCAGCATGATCACCAATTTCAAAGATGCAGGCGACCACGTCATCCTGAATGGGGCGAAAATGTGGATCTCCAACGCTCCTTTTGCAGACATCGCTGTTGTTTGGGCAAAAGACGAATCCGGCCGTATCCACGGTTTGGTGGTAGAAAGAGGTATGGAAGGCTTTTCAACGCCTGAAATGCACGGCAAATTGTCCCTGCGCGCTTCTGCAACAGGTGAATTGATCTTTGTCAATGTCAAAGTTCCGAAAGAAAATATTTTACCTGGCCGTTCAGGTCTGGGTGCTCCGCTGAGCTGCCTGGATTCTGCCCGTTTCGGGATCGCATGGGGTGCTTTGGGTGCTGCGATGGATTGCTATGATCAGGCACTGAGGTATTCGAAAGAACGCATACAATTCGGCGTTCCGATCGGCTCTTTCCAGCTGATCCAGAAAAAACTCGCTGAAATGATCACTGAGATCACGAAAGCACAATTGCTGACTTTCCGCCTCGGCCAACTGAGAAACGAAGGAAGAGCAACGAGCGCGCAGATTTCGATGGCGAAACGCAACAACGTTGAGATCGCATTGAATATCGCCCGCGAAGCACGCCAGATCCATGGTGGTATGGGAATCACGAGCGAATACTCGATGATGCGCCACATGGCCAACCTCGAGTCTGTAGTGACTTACGAAGGAACACACGACATCCACCTGTTGATCACAGGAATGGAAATCACCGGTATCCCTGCTTTTGACCGCAAGACGCCGGATTTGTCGAAAATGAAATAAGTATGCTGAAGCATACTGAAGAGCCGGAGCGTGTCATGCGTTTCCGGCTTTTTTATGCGCGTTTAATCGCAATTCGGATGCCTGCAATGTTTCCAGTAGTCGATGATTGCTTTCAGCGTCTCTTTGATCGCCGGAATGCTTGTTTCCTTCTGGAAAAAACCCTGCACCGTCAACTCGGTATATGCTTCGTTGACGTGTTCCCGGCTCACCGAGGTCGAATAGAAGATGAATGGAATGCTCTTTTTGCGCAATTCGGGATCGTTGTCGATGTCGCGCTTGAACTCGATACCGCTCTGCCGGGGCATGTTGATGTCGCTGAAGATCAGGAAAGGCTGCTGCTCCGTTGTTTTCAAATGGGCGAAGGCATCAGTCGCATTCGTGAACCAAACGAGCTTGTTCTGAACGCCGAGATCCCGCAATACAAATTCCAGGACTTCCTGATCATCCCTGTCGTCGTCCACAATAATTATTGGTCCTGCTTTTGCCATAATTTCCTAATTTACTTACCCTTTAAGCGGATGAGCAAGGTAATGCTTTTCTGAGTCCCTTTGCTGCGATGCGTCCCAATATTTCCCAAGATCGGGCACAAAAAAAGCGGTCCTGAACGAACCGCTTTTCCTGTCAATTAGGTATTTTGATTACAAATCAAACTTGATTCCCTGTGCCAATGGCAGGCTGTCGGAATAGTTGATCGTATTCGTTTGTCTTCTCATGTATACTCTCCAGGCATCTGATCCGGATTCGCGGCCTCCGCCTGTTTCCTTCTCACCACCAAAAGCGCCGCCGATCTCAGCACCGGATGTTCCGATGTTGACATTCGCGATCCCGCAGTCAGAACCTGTTGCTGCGAGGAATGCTTCTGCTTCCTTGAGGTTGTTGGTCATGATGGCAGAAGAAAGTCCCTGTGGAACGCCATTCTGGATTGCAATCGCGTTGTCTACGCTGCCGCTGTACTTCGTGAGGTACAAAATCGGCGCGAAAGTCTCGTGCTGAACAATTGCGAAGTGGTTTTCCGCCTCTGCGATCGCTGGTTTCACGTAGCATCCGGACTCGTAGCCTTCACCCGTCAGTACACCGCCTTCAACGATCAGCTTTCCGCCTTCTTCTACAACTTTCAGCAAAGCTGTTTCGTAAGCTTTCACAGCATCTTTGTCGATGAGTGGTCCTACGTGCATATTTTCGTCGAGCGGGTTCCCGATTTTCAATTGGCCGTAAGCTTTCACGATCGCATCTTTAACCTTATCGTATACTTCTTCATGGATGATCAGACGGCGTGTAGATGTACATCTTTGTCCGGCAGTTCCCACAGCGCCGAATACAGCACCCGGCACAACCATTTTCAGGTCTGCAGTCGGTGTGATGATGATCGCATTGTTTCCACCCAATTCGAGCAAAGCGCGTCCGAGACGTGCGCCAACGACTTCTCCGATAGATTTACCCATGCGTGTGGATCCCGTAGCGGAAACCAAAGGAATGCGCTTGTCGGCAGCCATCAGGCGACCGATCTTCTGATCGCCGATCAACAGGCAGGAAACACCTTCCGGCACATCGTTGTCTGTAAATACTTCTTCTGTGATCTTCTGGCAGGCAATGGCTGTCAAAGGTGTTTTTTCGGATGGCTTCCAAACGCAAACGTCACCGCAAACCCAGGCAAGCGCCGTGTTCCAGTTCCAAACTGCCACCGGGAAGTTGAATGCGGAAATGATCCCGACAACGCCCAACGGGTGGTATTGCTCGTACATGCGGTGGCCCGGACGCTCGGAGTGCATCGTCAAACCGTAAAGCTGACGGGAAAGTCCGACTGCGAAATCGCAGATATCGATCATTTCCTGTACCTCGCCCAAACCTTCCTGCAGGGATTTACCCATTTCGTAGGAAACGAGCTTCCCGAGCGGTTCTTTGTAATCTCTTAATTTATCTGCGAGCTGGCGCACGATGTCTCCTCTTTTCGGTGCAGGGATTTGTCTCCACACTTTGAAAGCTTCCTGTGCTTTCAGGATCACTGCTTCATAATCTGTTTCAGATGCAGCCGTTACGGATGCGATCAGCTTTCCGTCTACCGGAGAGTATGAATCGATCTGCTCGCCGCGCGTACTGAACCAGTAGCTTCCTGTCGAAGCGCCCCTGTTCAGCTGTTCAATGCCTAATTCTTCTAATATTTCCTGGATGTCAACTCCTGATTGTACTTCAGCCATGTCAAATGTCTTTAATTTATTTCCGTGCAAAATTACGGGATTTTTTTGAGAAAGTGTTTGTTTCAGGTCGAATAGATGCGGCAACTGTTGCAAAGCCACGCAACCCATTGTACAAAAAAATCCTGCCCGAAAGAATCGGACAGGATGTCATTTTTATCAGCTTTAAAAGCTTAGAGCTTTCTGGCCACTTCGACTTCTTCAAAGGCTTCGACGATGTCGCCTACCTTGATGTCGTTGTATTTGTCAATGTTCAGACCGCACTCGTAACCACGCTTCACTTCTTTCTGGTCGTCCTTGAATCGTTTCAGCGATCCGAGGTGTCCTGTGTGCACGACGATACCGTCGCGGATCACGCGGATTTTCGAGTTGCGCTTGATCGTACCATCGAGTACAAAACAGCCGGCAATCGTACCCACTTTCGTGATATCGAAAGTTTCGCGGATCTCTGCGGAACCAGTAATTTCTTCCTGGATATCCGGTGAAAGCATTCCTTCCATCGCCGCTTTCAATTCCTCGATCGCTTTGTAGATGATGGAGTACAGTCGGATGTCGATCTGCTCTGCATCTGCCAGTTTGCGCGCTGCTACGGATGGTCGTACCTGGAAACCAACGATGATCGCATCGGAAGCCGACGCCAGGTTGATATCCGCCTCTGTGATCGCTCCCACACCTTTGTGTACGATCTTCACAGCAATAGACTCTGTAGACAGGTTCAGCAATGCATCTGAAAGTGCTTCGATAGAACCATCCACATCCCCTTTGACGATCAGGTTGAGCTCCTTGAAGTCTCCAATCGCCAGACGACGGCCAATCTCTTCCAGGGTAATGTGTTTCGTTGTACGCAAACCTTGCTCGCGGTACAGCTGCTCTCTTTTCGTAGCGATCAGACGTGCTTCGCGCTCGTCGTCCATGACGTGGAACTTATCTCCGGCGCTTGGCGCTCCGTTGATACCCAGGATCGATACCGGTGTTGCCGGCGGCGCTTCCTTGAGGGCTTGTCCTCTTTCGTCATGCATCGCCCTCACACGTCCGTAGTTACGTCCGACGAGTACAATGTCACCTACTTTCAGGGTTCCTTCCTCTACGAGGATGTTGGTTACGTATCCTTTTCCTTTGTCGAGGGAGGATTCGATCACGGTACCCAATGCATTCTTATTCGGATTGGCCCTTAAGTTCAGGATCTCCGCTTCGAGCAAGACTTTGTCGAGCAATTCTTCGAGGTGCAGACCTTTCTTCGCAGAAATTTCCTGGCACTGGTATTTTCCACCCCACTCTTCCACGAGGATGTTCATCGCGGAAAGCTGTTCGCGGATGCGGTCCGGGTTCGCCCCGTCCTTATCAATTTTGTTGATCGCAAAGACCATCGGTACGCCGGCGGCCTGTGCGTGGGAAATCGCTTCTTTTGTTTGTGGCATCACGTCGTCGTCTGCCGCGACAATGATGATCGCAACGTCGGTAACCTGCGCTCCACGTGCACGCATCGCCGTAAAGGCTTCGTGACCCGGTGTATCGAGGAAAGTCATTTTTCGCTCGTCCGGCAAAGTCACCGAGTAGGCACCGATGTGCTGCGTGATCCCTCCGGCCTCACCGGAAGTAACGTCTGCATTTCGGATCTTATCCAACAGGGATGTTTTACCGTGATCGACGTGACCCATCACCGTGATGATCGGCGGTCGTGCAACCAGGTCTTCTTCGCGGTCTTCCACCAATGGGATGGATTCCTGCACTTCTGCACTCACGAATTCTGCTTCGAAACCGAATTCCTCGGCTACGATCTGGATCGTTTCAGCATCGAGACGCTGGTTGATCGATGCAAAGATCCCGAGGGACATACAGGCAGAAATTACCTGTGTCGGTCCTACGTTCATCATCGATGCCAATTCTGAAACCGTTACGAATTCCGTCAGTTTCAGGATTTTTTCCTGCATTTCTGCTTCGATCGCTTCCTGCTCTCTTCGCTGTGCGAAGTTGTCGCGTTTTGCACGCCTGTTTTTCGATCCTTTGGATTTTCCGCCTTTGTTGGACAGTCTCGCCAAAGTATCTTTTACTTCTTTCTGAATATCTCTTTCGGAAGCAACCGGTTTTGAACCGTTCCCCGGGCCGATTCCTCCGCCTGGCTTGCTGTTTCCTAAGTATTTACGAATCTTAGGCTGGCCTGCGGCACCGCCTTTGTTGTCCGACAGCGCAGGTGTTCCTGTACCTGGTTTGGACGGATCCACTTTTTTGATGCGTTTTCTTTTCTTGCGCGGTTCTTCTCCCGGTCTTCCGCCTGTTGATTTCGGGCGTTCTACCGGCAGTTCGATCTTCCCGAGGACTGTAGGTCCCGAAAGTATTTTGCGCTCTACGCGAATGGTTTCAATTTCAGGACGAGGTTCCGGTTTAGGCGGCGCCTGTTCAACTACCGGAGGAACAACCGCTTTCGGCGCTTCAGGTTTGGCCACAACCTTCGGAGCTTCTGTTTTCGGTTTATTCTCAGGCTTGAAATCCTGTTTCTTTTTCTTGTCAGGTCTGGTTTTGGAATTGATCTTATCGAGGTCAATTCTGCCCAATACCTGCACCTGCATTTCGCCTTCACCCAAAGTTTTGGCACCCTCTTCCATGGCTGGTTCCTGGGATGTCGCTTTGGCTTCAGCCGGTACTTCTGCTACCGGTTCCGGCTGTGGTTTTTCTTCAACGACAGGTGTCGGTGCTTCAACTACAACAGGCTTCGCAGGCGGCGTAGACTTGATGGTTTCCAGGCTGGAAACGTCAAAATCGTCTTCGTCGTCTGTTCTTTTGTCTTCAGTTTTGGAATCGCGCAGACTTACCGTCTCCCGCTTTTCGCGTTTTACTGAAGTTAATTTCGATTGCTCCTTGAGCGATTGATCATCGGCAAATTGCTTTCGCAGCATGTCATAATGCTCCGACTCGAGCTTTGAATTCGGGTTCGGGTCAATAGTTACTCCCTTCGACTTCAAGAAGTCAATCAATGTAGAAACGCCTACATTCAATTCACCTGCTACTCTGCCTAATCTTTGTGTTTTTCCGGCCATACTTTGTTTATCTCTTCCTACTATTTAAGATGTAGTTTCTTTAAATTGTTTTAGACAAGTTGGTTATGGATGATTAATTGTCAAATTCCGCACGCAGAATTCGGTGTACTTCCTGGATCGTTTCCTCTTCCAGGTCAGTCCTGCTCACCAGGTCCTCTACAGACATTTCCAGTACGGATTTTGCTGTATCGCAACCGATGGCTTTCAATTCATCCAGAATCCATCCCTCGATTTCATCTGCGAAGTCTTCCAGATCCACATCGTCCACATCTACCTCGCCATCTCGGTACACATCGATCTCATAGCCTGTCAGCTTAATCGCCAGTTTAATGTTGTTTCCGCCTTTACCGATCGCCAGGGAAACCTGGTCTGGCTTGAGGGAAACTTTTGCTCTTTTTTCTTCTTCCAGAATTTCAATGGAAGTGATCTTCGCCGGTGAAAGCGCACGTTGAATAAACAACTGCGGATTGTTGGTGAAATTGATCACATCGATGTTCTCATTTCTCAGCTCGCGCACGATTCCATGGATCCTGGATCCTTTCATCCCTACGCAGGCACCAACAGGGTCGATGCGGTCATCGTAAGATTCCACAGCAACCTTCGCTCTTTCTCCCGGTTCACGCACAATGCGCTTGATCGTGATCAGTCCGTCGAAAACCTCCGGCACTTCAAGCTCGAACAAACGCTCCAGGAACTCCGGTGCGCTTCTCGACAGGATGATCACCGGGCTGCTGTTGCGCATGTCTACTTTCGCAACGACCGCACGGATCGATTCTCCTTTTTTGAAATAATCGGAAGGGATCTGCTCTGATTTCGGAAGGATCAACTCATTTCCTTCGTCATCCAGTACCATGATCTCTTTCTTCCATACCTGGTAAACCTCACCTGTGATGATTTCACCGATACGCTCTTTGTATACTTTATACAGGTTGTCTTTTTCAAGCTCCAGAATCCTGGAGATCAGGTTCTGACGCAAAGACAAAATATTTCTGCGACCGAAGTCGACAAATTTAAACTCTTCTGAAACTTCCTCGCCCACTTCAAAATCAGGTTCGATCTTGATAGCCTCAGAATAAGCGATTTCTGTGTACTCGTCCTCTACTTCGCCGTCCGGAACGATTTCCTTGTTCACGAAGATCTGAACGTCACCTTTTTCGATATTCACAATGACGTCAATGTGCTCATCGGTATTGAACTTCTTCTTCAACATCGCACGGAAAACATCCTCCAACACATGCTGCATCGTTTGTTTATCGATGCTTTTTAACTCTTTGAATTCCGAAAACGAATCAACTAACTCTAAGCTATTCATTGCTTACCTTATTTAAATGAAATAACAATTTTTGTTTCTTTTATGTCTGACATCTGAAGCGTCTGCAGCTCCAGTATCGTCTCTTTTTTCTTTTTGCCATCCGGCTTTTCCGTCCGGGTGGTCTCTACCTGGAGCTCCGCTTCGGTTGCCGCCTTCAGTACGCCAGTCAGCTTTTCGCCGTTCACGCGTACGATCTCCACTTCCCTGCCGAGGTTTTTGATGTATTGCGGCAAAACACGCAAAGGCTTGTCCAGCCCGGCAGAAGAAACATGCAGCTCAAAATCCTCTTCCTCGCGGTCGAGATTGTGCTCCACATTGCGGGAAACCGATACGCAATCGTCGATCGCTACATAGCCTTCCGTTTTGTCGATCTCGAGGTGGATAGACATCGCATTGGAAATAGAAATCTCCACGATGAACAACCCTCTGTCGAGTTCGTCTATGCGCTCCTGAGCCAGGTTTCTTACAAGTTCTTTATTAATCATTTGGATAGAAAAAGAGGGGACTTTTATCCCCTCGTTCTGTTTTTATTCTTAAAATACGCAACAAAGATAGGTAAAATTTATTAATCGCACAAAAACTGTTATTTTTTGTTGGTTAAGAAGGGGTTAAAAAGCGGATGGATCCTCATTTAATTTCGAAAATGGAACGGCCATCCGGAGAATTTGGAGGCCAAATACATCCATTTTGTTTTCCGCTGCGGGAAACTTTTATATTTGCAGCTCTAATCTTCGAAAGACCACTGACATGCAGACTTTTCAAAACAAACTGAACGAGGTAGCCGGCCATTTCAGGGCAGGCGATATTCACCTGGGCTTCAGGCGACTCGTGGATTGCGTGCTCGACACGCAGGACCTCGTTTTTTACAAAGACTGCATCGCGCTCACCGACTGGAAGGAATCCGAAACCCGGACACCTGAAGAAATTACCTCCAAAGCTTTGGATTTTCTCGCACAGCTCGCGAACGCCGATGTTCGCGAACCTGCGGAACAGGTGCCGTTGCTGATCGCTGAAAACCTCGAAAAGAAATATGGCCGCGGCAAGTTCAGGCTCGGACCGCTCTCGATGACGATCAACCGCGGCGATGTGTGGGGACTCGTTGGCGAAAACGGGAACGGAAAAACGACGCTGCTGCGCATGCTTGCGAAAGACCTTTCCTACGATGCCGGCAGCTTGTCTTTCCACCTTGGGGAAGGGATCTTGTCCGACTACGAGCTGCGCACGAAACTGACTTACATTCCGCAGCGCACGCCGAAATGGTACGGCTCGCTGAAAACGAACCTGAAATACGCCGCTGCGCACTATGGCATCCGCGGAGAAGCCAACGAGCTGACCGTGCTGATGCTGATCATCCGCTTCGGTCTCTGGAATTTCAGGCACCACAATTGGGACGAGCTTTCTTCCGGCTATAAAATGCGCTTCGAGCTGGCGCGCACTTTCCTGCGCACCCCGAAAATACTGCTGCTCGATGAACCGCTGGCCAACCTCGATGTACTCGCGCAACAGTTGGTGCTCGAGGATCTTAAAAACCTGTCGCAGAGCCTTTCCAATCCGCTGGGCATTATTTTGAGTTCCCAGCAACTCTTCGAAGTCGAGAAAATATCCGATAAGGTTTTGTTCCTCCGCAACGGTGTGCCGACCCACCTCGCGACTGCCAACAGCGACCAGGAAAACCTGACCGTACTGGAGCTCGACATTGCGGAAGACCGCGACACACTGAACCGGGCACTCGCACAGATCCATGTGCAGGAAATCCGTTTCAACGGCGGACTTTACCAGCTCACAATTGCCGATGCCGACGGTTTCAACCACGTGCTGCTCGCGTTGATCCAGCACAATATCCGCATCCGCTATGTGCGTGACATTTCACAATCCACCCGCCGCCTTTTTGTCTAACGCTACCAAACACTGAATTATGCTGAAGAAGTTTAATAAATATATGCTCGAAAACCATCCGCTGACCTGGCACACGAAATTCGTTCCGTTGTTGGTTGCCGGCCTCGTTTTCTGTATCATTTCGTTTATCTCCGGTTATGCGATGATCGATCTGGATGTGCTGAAGTCCGAAAATATCTCTAACTACTACGGAGATTTATTCATGGTTTTTCACATCATTTTTGCGTTGATCATTGTCAGTATCTGGGCCTTTTACTTTTACAGGAACAATGCGCTCCGCAGTTTTTATCCTTTGCAGCCGTTTTACCTGATCCGGGTTTTCCTGCAGTTGTTTGTCGGTTTCTCCCTGTTGCTTTCCGCCTATTATCCGTATACTTTCGGTGCCTACGCCAAAACGGCTACATTGCTGAACAAACAGGAAATGCAGGCCGATGCCCGCAAGCTCAACCTGGCTTATCCTTTTCTGGTCACAGACCGTGAAAATTACAATATCAGCCACCGTTCCTTTCCCGCACCTTTCCCCCTGAACTGTATGCGCTGGGACAAAGACGAGGAAGCATGGAAAGAAGACGACTATTACTACTATGCCCCCGAAAAAAGGAAACAAACCTACGTGACTCAGGAAGAACTTGAATCCATGCATGCCTTTGACATCCCTGTGGAAGCGGATTCCACCAACGTGATTCGCATCGATGGATTTGCCTACCGTTTTTTTACGAGCACAGAGAAATGGACTAATTCAGACAGCTGCCAGTACCACTATTTTATTGATCATTTCCAGGATGTGTCAGGCGTTCCCAACCTGAACAGGTATTCTATATACAATTACTCTGGTTTGCTGACAGATGATCAAAACCTCATCGGAAACGATACATACGCACATCAATATGCCCCGGAAATTCACCGGCAAATGGATCTGGGTGAAAACGCTGTTCGGAAATTGATCGAAGATTTCAAGGCAGTATGTCTGAAATATGAAATTGAGTGTGACATCAATCCCCGTTTGCTGGCGCACTATCTCCACCTGAACAACTACGAGGTATCTGAAGCAATTGTTGATGATTATGACCGCATCGGCTGGCGGCCTTCTATGGAAGAGAGTTTTCCGGATGAATATGCTGCCTTGCTCGCTTTCGAAAAAGGAAATCCACCGGCTGATTATTCGGACGCAGATTTCAGGTATCTCATGGAAAAACTCAAAGTCTATTATTTTGAGGAGTATGCCATCACCCATCTTTTTCAGAATTTCTCTGCTTCCCTGGAAGGCAAATACACCTCTGAAGTACTTGTTGGCGTGTTCATCATTTGTTTCCTGATGAGCATGTTTTTCCTGCTGTTCGAATTCACAAAAATCATCAGTCTGCTGATCAGCCTGCCGGTCGGCGGATTGATCATGATCATTACAGGTTTGGTGATTGGGCTGGTACTGGATGAGTATCATAACCGGAAATTCTTCACAATGCTATTTCTATTCCTGGTAGTTTATTCCATCCTCGGTGTCACAATCATCGGATTGTACGTGCGCCTGCTGCCGCGAAAAATCATGGACATTCTGATCAACTTCGGCTACTTCCTCGCACCGGTGAGTTTGGTGATGCCCTTTGGTTTTTATATTGAATCCCTCGACCGTTTCGTCGCCAATAAATGCGGGGGAGATACGTACATCGAAACCAATCTCGAAAATCCCTGGTTTTTCCTCGCGCTGGCGTTTATCGGTCTTTTTGCCTACCTGCCGTTTATCAAACGCTGGAAAGCACTCGAAGAGTAATCCGGTCCATCCACATTTAATCCAATCAAAAAGGGAGCTCATTCGCTCCCTTTTGTCGTTTTATAAAACTGATTTATTTCTCAAAAATCTCAAACAAAACCGGCCTGCTCGGCGTAGCGTCATTCTCGAAAGGCGCCGTTTGCAGGTTCAGGATGTAAGCGCCGTCTCTGACTGCATCCGGCACATAGATCATTTCCGTGATCGTTTTGTCGAACTGCGGATTGTCCGGCACCTGCCAGAAAGCGTGGTGAAAAGCCAGTACGCCGCCATCTTCTTCACGGTCTACGGAGGGCAGATCGATCAGCAGGTGTTTGACGCCGGCCGCATTCAAAAAGTCGATGGCCGCAGCATCGATGTACGGCGGATTCGTCGCGGAATAATTCTGGTGCGCTTTGCCGGTGTCGTTCGGCGCGGTACGGATCACCAATGCTTCGGTCTGAATACCGGTTAAAGCCCCTTCAAGCTGCCCTGTGGTGATGACACGATCTACCGCTGCTTCGCGGATACGGATCTCCGGCGTAATGGTAATCAGCTGCGCGGTGAAAAACGATTGCTTCAGCGATTGGTTCACGGAATAAACTTCCGGCGTGATGTGACCGAGACATTCGGTATGCGTGCCGTGTCCATGCGGATTGAAGAAAATATCCCTGAAGTTCGTCGATCCGCCTTCTTTGACAGCGCCTACAAAACCATTCGCGCGAACGGTCCTGAATTCTGGTTTTTCAACGTACCACGCACGTGGGTTCGCTTCGTCGTCGGTCAGGGGAATGGAAATATCATGCGGCTGCGCGGTATCGATGTAGCGCTGGTCTGAAAGCTGGAAGATCATAAACGATTGTAGTTAAATACAAAAGACGAAATACGTCCGGAGAACCGGTGCATTTCGTCTTTCTCAATGATTGTATTGAATTATTTCGGCAATTTCGCGACCATGCGCTTGTACTCCGTCTGGAATGTGCTGCTTCCTGTGCAACCGAGCGTAAGTCTCGCATTGTGGAAATGCTCGATGCGGTTCGCGGGATTCGGGTGCGTGCTCAGGAACTCAGGCTGGCGGGAACTGCCCATTTCTTCGATCTTCTGGAAAAATGCCGCGCCGCCATCTGCATTGTAAGCGGTTGGACAAAGGTATTCCACGGAACGCTGATCTGCTTCTGTTTCGTGCTCGCGGGAGAATTTCAGTCCGACAATTCCGGCTGTGACCTCTTTGATCAGGGCGCGGTTTCCGGCCAACAGGTCGAGCAATACCTGCAATCCGTATTGTTTCGTCATCTGGCGCGTGGAATGTCTGAGATCGGCGTGACCAATCTCATGTCCGAGCACACCTGCGAGCTGATCTTCCGTATCGAGGAACTTCAGGATGC
>Ga0247806_10000132_pt1 | contig 48214 bp, 44 predicted proteins | sample UWRJL059202B1_FD_179935 | JGI IMG/M metagenome (GOLD analysis project Ga0247806, IMG submission 179935) | Plant litter microbial communities from Arlington Agricultural Research Station in Wisconsin, United States - UWRJ-L059-202B-1 | ecosystem: Environmental > Terrestrial > Plant litter >... | reverse complement strand
CCGTAAACTGTGCTATAAAGGTTCCTTGTAGTTTAAAACCAATGATTTCATCCCTTCCAACAGCGGTAATCCAATCGGCAGAATAAGGTGCCTGAACCTGAAGAATGTAACCAATATCATCTCTTACACTGGCATAAATAGTTTTATTGATGCAGCTGTTTATTGGCGAAAGGGAAATATGCTGATCGTCTATTTTATTAAATTGCCATAAAAAAACAGAACTGTCATTTGGATCGCAATTTAGAGACGAATATAACCAGTTACAGGTTACCCGAAGTTTTCCTTTTCCTGTAAGCGAAACTATTTCGGCTTGCATAAAAGGACCGGTATTTGCTGCCAAAAGTAATTCCTTAAGGCTCCCATTATTTATAATTATCATATTTTCTGTTTTAAAATGGATTCGTCCAATATTGCTCCTGACCGGCTGTCATTGCAGGAAAACCAGCTGCCTCTGCCTGCACGTTTTGCCAGCTTGCAATGGCAACATCGATATTTAAAGATTCAATAAAAGGAATTGTAACGGTAATGGGCAAACCAAGTGTATAATTCAAATCATCTGTTATCGCACTCCACACGCCGGTAACATGACCTGCAGCCGCTTCGAGGTTTTTAATAGTATCTCCTAACGGATCCCAAAAAGTTCCTAAAGAATCTTTATAAATGGCCATTTGAGCATCGACTGTAACATTGCAATTCAGGAAAGTGAGTATTTCTGCCGAAAGCAAATTAGATTGCGCAGCCATGGGAGCGGTGACTTTGCTCAGCTTTTGGAGTAAATCAATCGTTTGTTGTTTCAAAGAATCGGGCAGATTTTGGCTGCCCGATTGAATTACTTCTTTTACTTGTGCATTCAGACTGCTAAAATCTGATATAGCCACGGCACAATAATTGGATAATGCCTGCGAATTTGAAATTAAACCTGCAAACGTACTATTTTGCCATTGCAGACAACTGTTTAGCAAAGCTGGATATTCAGGCAATACAGTAGCCATATAATCTTTTATTGCTGTTGTTGCCAAAACCTGTCCCACGCGTTTGTTAATTATTGTCCATTCATTTACTGGAATTATAAAAATTTCGCCGACTGAACCTAATGCTAAAGTAACCATTAGTTGCTTGCTTTTTTTGATGCCAGAATTTTTGCAGAACCAATTGCAGAGCCTTCAAAAGTCATCGTTATTTTACTGACTTTAGAATAATCTACTCCTTTGTTATTGGAAGCCAGAGAAATACTCCACTCGCTAAACGGTGTTGGCTGAAAATAAGCATAGGCCACTTCCTTATCAACAGAACCGTCTATTTGAACAACTCCAAAAGTACCATTTTCAAATTCCCAGTTTGAGTTTTTATCGTGTGTAGAAATAAGATATTTAAACGCTCTGGTGAGTTCTTTACTGCCAAACTGATAATTCAGATTATTATATCGATCCAGATAATTACCTGCATTGGTGATATTTATATACACAGAATCGTGATGTGGTTCTACAATAATGCCTTCTAACCAAACTCTTATTTTAGACAAACGAACCCTGTTTAGACCTTCAAACTCCGGATTATCCAGTGGCAATACCCAGGTAGTTTTTCCTGTATTCTGCAATTCTTTGAGAATTGAATCATCCGTAATTTCAAAAACCATATTGCTCATAGATTGCGGCGGCGGATTAAACTGATTTAAAGCACTTGCCGTATCCATTGCTATTTTTGTAATATCCTGAATTCCTGCATTTAAATTATTAACCGAATCTATAATTTTAGGCTGCACACCAGAATTTCGCAAAGCCCAATAAAAATAAGAAGCCTGATATGATTTTAATGCCGAAAACAAAGAACTTTTACTGTCCAGATATTTTTGATAAAATTGCTGCATCATTCCTAACAAAAGAGCATCTCCTACTTTTAAATTATTGACCAGTTTTTCTAAATTGGCTTTCTTTTCCTTGGCATAATGCAATTGAAAAGTGATAGAAGCTACTTCTTGTCCCGCTTTGATAACCGCTAATTGAGAGGCAGAAAGAGATTGTCCGTAAACCACCAATATATCAAGCTCTTGTTTATATTCTGCAGCATATCCTATTTCCTTTTTAATCGGATCTTCTAGAATATTATCGGCTTGTATCTTGTAAATTGCCCAGCCATCTGCAGCACTTAAATCTGCTCCGTCGGTGGTATCATCCATTTCCTGAATCAATTTCATTTGGCTTTTAGCTTCAGAAATATCTCCGGCTACAGCTTTTACAGCCATTGAGAGTTCGTAAACTTTTTTAAGCACTTCAACCAGCTTTTTTAATGAAGCCATAGAATCAGAAAGGCTTTTTGCAGTTTTGGCAATTTCTGTTCCTGTTTTTGCTGCCTCAGCGACTGCTTTAGCACTATCTACCGCGCCCGTTACTGCAGCTGGTGCAGCCGCAGGATCGCCTGCAGCAACCATAGCAATTCCTGCTCCAAAAGTAACGACAGCACTAACCAAAGTTATTACGGCTTTAATGATTTGTTCTCTCTCGTAATCAGGAATACCAATTTTTTCAAAATTAGCCCCAACATCACTGACTTTTCTTTGTTGCCTGTTCAAATTAACTTCAGCCTTAATCGAAGCCGAAACTGCATTGTTATAATTTTCATTTGCCTGATTCAGTAAAGCATTTACATAATCTATTTCGCTTTGCGTATTGACAAGCATGGTTTTGCACAATGCAATATTTTCTGCGGTCAAAACTTCCTGAGTACTTAAATGCATATAATCATTTTCATACTTAGCTGCATCTTTTGAAAAAGCATTTGCCAGCATCGTATAAATATCTGATGTTAGATATGGCACAAAGACAGCTCCATTTGCAGCAGCATTTATTTGAGAATTCAGTAAGGTCGCCATACTGGTGCTGCGATAAAATAACTCCTCCATTTCAGTACTTTGAGCGGCCCATCCTTTCACCCATAAAAAAACAGAAACTGCTAATTTTGGATTTTGATCATACAGGAGAGAGGCATAAATAAATGCATTGTTCAAATACAAAAGCATATTTTCAGGAATTTGAAAACCAATTCCCTGTTGTAACTTCAAGACCGAACTCGTAGGATTACCTTCTAAATCATTGATGATTATTCCCGGCGAAACATTATCATTTGTAATACTGAATAAAGTGGGCTGCTCTTTTGTATTTTTTATGGCAGATACCGTAATTGTTCCTGTCATTTCAGAAGCAAATATCACCGCTTTTGCCAGATTATTTTTTTGGTAATCCAAAATAATAGTTGAATTACCTTCTACCTCTATACGTCTGGCATAAATAATAAGTGCCGCTGATTGTAGCAATACATTTGCAAAATCACCAATATGCAGCACATCAGCATAAATAGTAATCTGCGAAGGATGAAAGCCGGAACTACGAATACTGTCCGTTACGATTTCCAGGTCCAAATACATATCTCTGAAGATCGCATTATTTCTATCAATTAATGCAATCGCAGCATTAGGAATACTCCCTTTTTTCTGCAAATCGCTATAATAAGAAGACCAATCTGTAGCTTGTACAGATTGGGTCATTGTATCAATATCGGGTAGCATAATAATTATTTTTCAACAGTTATATAGGCATTCAAACGATAAGCATCAGCCAATCCTCCTACTCTTTCCCATTCATCGATAGCCGTTTCTACTCCCAAATTCATAATAATAGGCAAAGCTTCTGCAATATTAGTATCAATCGTTTCGATAATATTATTTAAATCGTCAGCAATCGCTCCCCAAACACCCTGGATTTTTTGAATAACGGGCAAAGCAGCCGCTATTTGATCAGAAGTTTTACTAATACCTGAACTTGCATTGCTCACACTTATAATCAAAAGTGCATCAGCAGCTAATTTATCGCTCAAAGTAGTAATCTTTTTTTCGGCCGCTCTTACTCTCTCAAGTGCCTTTACCGCTTTATCACCATAAACACCCGCAACGACAGCTGCAGCAATAGTTCCAAACGGAAATACCCAAACATATGTTGGTGTAGTTGCTGCAACAATTACATCATGATCGTACTCTTTATTTGCTCTATCAAGCGCTTTTCTCTGAAGTTCTAAATCTTCCTTTAAGTCTGTTACTTCTTTACTTGTAGAACCATATGTTTTGTCATACTCTTTTTTTAGTCCGCCATCTCCATCAACGCCGGTAAGCACAACTTTGTCTGCCTGAGTTTCATCAGCAAAACTTTGAATTTTATCTCCGACCGCTTTTGCTTTAATATAACGGTCAGAAGCACTTTTAGAAAGTAGGTCAAGTATTGCTTTCAAAGTATCTTTAGATTCCTGATCATTAGGATCTTTTTTTAATTTTTCTGCCAAAGGTTTAATCGGATCATAATACTTTTTTGCTTGTTTTGCATAATTAACAATATCTGACGCCAATGATATGCTTGCCGGAAAAGTCTCTTTCTGCCAAGTGGTTACATGCTTATTAATATTTTCATAAGCTTTGATTAATGGAGTAAATGGAGCCATATCACTTGGCGCTCCTTTTCCTAAATAAGTCTTAAATGTTTCTGTTGTTGTAGGCAAAGCCAAAGCGTTTACAACATAAGTCTGAATAGCCAGCCATTCTGTAGCTGAAAGAATAAATGCAGGTCCGCCTGTTACTGATGCTTTTGCAATAACGCCTGGTCCCAGGTCTAGTGTTTCTGTTTCATTTGAAAATTCCATGATTTTTAGTTTTTAGGGTTATTAATTTGTAAAACTCAATACCGGAATCTTGTAAATAATTCACTCATATAACTGAATTACAATAGATTGAATTTAATTACAGATTCCTTTTAATGGGTATATCGTTATTTTAAGTAAATGTAAAAACACCCCTAATCCTGAAAATTTAAAATGTCACGAAAAGCAAAATGATTGTCATGAAACCTATAAAATAAAAGCAAAAAACAGTACTTTAAACCCTAAAAATTGTTACAATTTTTAACATAAACTTCTATTCTCTAGTACTAAAAGAACAAATCAAAGTGGTAACTTTGCGTTTTGCTCAAATTTATGCTAGATAAAGACAATACTATTGAAGTTCTTGGTGCAAGAGTTCATAATTTAAAAAATATCGATATTTCTATTCCGAGAGAAAAACTTGTAGTAATTACAGGTCTTTCCGGTTCGGGAAAATCATCTTTGGCCTTTGATACAATTTACGCCGAAGGGCAGCGTCGTTATGTCGAAACTTTTTCGGCCTATGCCAGACAGTTTTTGGGCGGTTTAGAACGTCCGGATGTAGATAAAATCGACGGACTTTCACCCGTAATTGCGATTGAACAAAAAACAACCAGTAAAAGTCCGCGTTCAACTGTGGGAACGATTACTGAAATATATGATTTCCTTCGACTTTTATACGCACGTGGCGCCGACGCTTTTAGTTACAACACTGGCGAAAAAATGGTTTCCTACTCTGATGATCAGATTAAGGATTTGATTATGCAGGATTTTGCCGGAAAACGTATTAATATACTTGCTCCTATTATTAGAGCCAGAAAAGGTCATTATGCTGAATTATTCCAGCAAATTACCAAACAGGGATTTCTGAAAGTTCGCGTAAATGGTGACGTTCAGGATTTAGTTTCGGGAATGAAATTAGACCGTTATAAAACCCACGATATTGAAATTGTCGTTGACAGAATGCTCATCGAGAATACTGAAGACAATCAAAAACGTTTATCCGAAAGTATCAATACAGCAATGCATCACGGCGAGAATGTATTGATGATTTTAGATCAGGATACCAATGAAGTACGTTATTTCAGTAGAAATTTAATGTGCCCTACAACAGGAATCTCCTATCAAAATCCGGAGCCGAATTTATTTTCTTTTAACTCTCCCAAAGGAGCCTGTCCACATTGTAATGGTTTAGGAACTGTTCATGAAATCAACATTAAAAAAATTATTCCAAACCCAAAATTGTCTATAAAAAGTGGTGGTTTTGCTCCGCTTGGCGAATACAAATCGTCGTGGATTTTTAAACAATTGGAGGTTATTGGAGAAAAATACGGTTTCAGGATAACGGATGCAATTGAGAAAATTCCGGAAGATGCGATGCATATGATTCTTAATGGCGGCAAAGAAAAATTCGCCGTAAACTCAAAGGATTTAGGTGTTACACGCGATTATAAAATAGACTTTGAAGGAATTTCGCATTTCATCAAAAATCAATACGACGAAACTTCCTCAACAACAATAAAACGCTGGGCAAAAGATTTTATGGACGAAGTAAATTGTCCGGTTTGCGAAGGTTCACGTTTGAAAAAAGAATCGCAATTTTTTAGAGTAAATGGAAAAAATATCACCGAATTATGTGATATGGATATATCTGATTTAACAGCCTGGTTTCAGGATTTGAACCATCATTTATCAGACAAACAGCTTTTGATTGCATCAGAAGTAGTTAAGGAAATCAAAGATCGTCTTAACTTTTTGATGAATGTAGGTTTAGATTATTTGGCTTTAAGCCGAAGTTCAAAATCACTTTCCGGTGGTGAAGCGCAACGTATTCGTCTGGCAACACAAATTGGTTCACAACTGGTTGGAGTTTTATACATTCTGGATGAGCCAAGTATTGGTTTGCACCAAAGAGATAATGAAAAACTAATTCATTCTTTGGAACAATTACGTGATATCGGAAATTCGGTTATTGTCGTTGAGCACGACAAAGACATGATTGAGCGTGCTGATTATGTTATTGATATTGGCCCAAAAGCCGGTAAATACGGAGGAGAAATCATTAGTATTGGAACTCCTGCAGAAACTTTAAAATCAAATACGATTACCGCGCAATACCTGAACGGTACGATGAAATTGGAAATTCCGAAAGAACGCAGAAAAGGAAACGGAAAGTTTTTAAAACTAACCGGAGCAACCGGAAACAACTTAAAAAATGTTTCTATCGAATTGCCTTTAGGACAATTGATTTGCGTTACAGGAGTTTCAGGAAGCGGAAAATCGACTTTGATAAACGAAACGCTCTACCCTATTTTGAACGCCTATTATTTTAATGGTGTTAAAAAACCACAGCCTTACAAAAAAATAGAAGGCTTAGAACATATTGATAAAGTAATTGATATAGACCAAAGTCCGATTGGAAGAACGCCACGTTCGAATCCTGCAACATACACAGAGGTTTTTACCGAAATCAGAAACCTGTTCACGATGACTTCTGAAAGTATGATTCGTGGTTACAAAGCAGGACGTTTTAGCTTTAACGTAAAAGGAGGACGCTGCGAAACCTGCGAAGGTTCGGGAGTTAGAACCATAGAAATGAACTTTTTACCAGACGTTTATGTAGAATGTGAAACTTGTCAGGGAAAACGTTTTAATAGGGAAACATTGGAAATTCGATATAAAGGAAAATCAATTTCAGATGTATTGAATATGACGGTTGATGAAGCGGTTCCGTTTTTTGAAAATATACCGAAGATTTACCGCAAAGTAAAAACCATTCAGGATGTTGGTTTAGGATATATTACGCTTGGTCAGCAAAGTACAACTCTTTCTGGCGGTGAAGCGCAACGTATAAAACTAGCTGGAGAATTGTCAAAAAAAGATACTGGAAACACATTTTACATTCTTGACGAGCCTACCACGGGTTTGCATTTTGAAGATATTCGCGTTTTAATGGATGTCATTAATAAATTAGTCGATAAAGGAAATACAATCCTCGTTATAGAACATAATATGGATGTTATCAAACTTGCGGATTACATTATTGATATAGGCCCTGAAGGAGGAAAAGGCGGCGGACAATTAATCGCAAAAGGAACTCCGGAAGAAGTAGCGAAAAATAAAAAAAGCTATACGGCTAAGTTTTTGAAAAAAGAATTGGAAGCATAATATGTTGCGATGACAATTTGCGACCATTACACCTTCGTCAAAGGTGTAATCATTGAAAAGGGTGTAATCATTGAAAAGATAATAAAGGAACAAATTATATTATGGATTTTTCTTTCAATCATTGTCATTCCAAGAATCGTGCGATCTCTACAGTTAGCTGGACACAGATTGACTATTTGCTTGAGGAGCTTCTTACGGAGATTCCCCGTTACTCTTGATGACAAAATTGTGATGATGCTTTTCGTGAATATAGAAAAGCGATTTGCCTAATCTACACCTCCTATCATTGCTTGAAACACAACAAATTAATAATCAAAAGTTCTGGAGGAAAAAATTATAGTGCAGCAAGGATTTTAATCCGTTAATTTAATAGTGCTATAATTTCAATTCACTAAAATATTCATCGATCAACCAATTGATAATGAATCAAAAAACCATGAGCACATCTAACAAATGTTACATTTAAATTAATAAATGGACATTCTTGTGACAATTCTCGAAAAAAGCACTAATTTAGTGCGCCCTTTTTGTCAAAGCTTTTTTGATTTGAAAGGTTAAGATAAATTCTATGAATCTAAAAGAAAAATTCAGTAGCGTCAACCAATATTTTTCGCCTAAAATAATTGATGAAGTAAACGATCAATATATTAAAGTCGCTAAAATAAAAGGCCAGGAAGTTCCGTGGCATAATCACGAAAATGAAGACGAGTTATTTTACATTGTAGATGGCGAGCTTTTAATGGAAATTGAAAATCAGCCGTCATTCATCATGAAAAAAGGCGATTTGTTCGTTGTAAAAAAAGGCGTAAACCATAGGGTTTCATCTGTTGACGAATGTTTAATAATGCTGATTGAATCGAAAACTACAGAACATACCGGAAAGGTTAAAAGCAACATTACGAAGTCAATTGAAGAACAAACATATTAGTTAAAGGCAATTCTTGTTCTATAAAAAACAATGTTTCAATTGAAAACTGACTTCTAGCCCAAGGCTTCGGGAGCCAAAAGATATAGTGGACAGCAGGATTAAGCTCCTTATTTCTCCTATGCTCATTAAAAAATGACACAATTTAAATTTAAATAAAAATATAAATAATTAAAATACCTAAAATGAGATTAGAAGATTTTGATAATGATGATGATAGAATAATTCAGGACCGTTTAAAACAAAAAACGTGGAACGAAATTAGAACGAATGACAGCTGGGCGATTTTTAAAATCATGGCAGAGTTTGTAAACGGTTACGAAAGCATGGGACGTATTGGTCCGTGTGTTTCGATTTTCGGTTCTGCGAGAACAAAACCGGAAGACAAATACTATTTACTTGCAGAAAAAATTGCTTATAAAATTAGTAAAGCCGGTTATGGCGTAATCACGGGCGGTGGACCGGGAATTATGGAAGCCGGAAATAAAGGTGCACACTTAGGCGGTGGAACTTCGGTAGGATTAAACATTGAACTACCTTTTGAACAGCACTTTAACCCTTATATTGATCATGATAAAAACCTTAATTTCGATTATTTCTTTGTGAGAAAAGTTATGTTCGTTAAATATTCGCAAGGTTTTGTGGTTATGCCCGGAGGTTTTGGAACACTGGATGAAATGTTTGAAGCAATTACTTTAATTCAAACTAAAAAAATCGGGAAATTTCCAATTATTTTAGTTGGCGTTGAATTCTGGTCAGGTTTAATTGAATGGGTAAAAACAGTTTTGGTAGAAAAAATGCAAACCGTAAGTCCTGATGATTTAAATTTATTCAAGATCGTAGATACTGAAGATGAAGTTGTTGAAGCATTAGATAAATTCTACAAGAAATACGATTTAAGTCCGAATTTCTAATATATTCCCTTCACCATATAAGCCATATAAGTTCATTTTGATTGAGATCGTTTTAAGACGAATAAAAAAAACTTATATTTTCCTTATATCACTTATGTGTGGTGAAAATAATTTTAATATCGCAAAAATTGAAAGCTGTTTTTAAAACAGCTTTTTTTATGCTATTTTTACCGAAAACCAAAAGAAGTATACCCTCGTAACTTAAATATATCTCTTAATTTTAGGCAATCCTTTGAAATCATTTTATAAAATTATTCTTTTCATTTTCGTTTTATTCAGTTCAGTAAAACAATACGCGCAACATCATTCTAAAATGGAAGTGGCAGTTAATCTTGAACTTAAAACACTGAATGTAAAGCAGGACATTGAATTTTATAACAATACAGACGATACTTTAACTACGATCGTTCTGAACGACTGGAACAATGCTTTTTCTCATAAAAATACCCCTCTTGCAAAACGTTTTTCCGATGAATTTTACAGAGGTTTTCATTTGGCAAAAGAATATGAAAGAGGATATACTGCAATTTCCAGTCTTACAAATTCGGATAATATTGCATTTGAATGGCAAAGAACAGCTGAAAATCCGGATTTTATTGTGGTGAAACTGAAGAAGAAATTACTTCCTGGCGAAAGAATCAATTTGAATATCATTTATGTTTCCAAAATTCCGAGTGATAAATTTACACATTTCGGTTTTGATCTTAATGGTGGAATGAGCTTAAAAAATTGGTTTTTAAGTCCGGCGCGTTTAGTGAATAATACTTTTATAACCAACAATAATTTTAATCTTGATGATATTGCAAACGCCAGTACCGATTATGAAATAGAAATAAAAATTCCAAGTCAATACGCTATTACAACAGATTTGAATTCTGTATCACAAAATGTTTCAAATTCGGCTTACAGTATTTATTCTTTTTCAGGAAAAGACAGAACCGATTTCAATTTCTTTATTGAGAAACAAAATACGTTTAAAAGCTACAGTAACGGAGATTTAGAAATACTTTCTGATTTAAAAAGTAAAAAAATTACAGATATTCAAAAAGCAATTATCATCAACCGGGTAGTTAATTTTGCGAATGCTTTTATTGGAAAATATCCGCACGAGAAAATCACTGTCGCTCAGGCAGATTATGATCGAAATCCGTTTTATGGCTTAAATCAGCTGCCATCCTTTATTAGTCCTTTTTCGGATGATTTTATATTCGAAATTACCTTTTTAAAAACTTATCTCAATAATTATTTAAAGAACAGCCTGCGTCTGGATCCGCGAAAAGACAATTGGATTTACGACGGAATTCAGGTTTTTGCCATGATGAAATTTATAGAAGAACATCATGCCAGTCAAAAAATGCTGGGAAAACTTTCGGACATGAAATTGTTTAAAAGTTACAATATTACCAACTTAACATTTAATGAGCAATACAGCTATTATTATATGTTAATGGCAAGAAAAAATCTCGATCAGCCACTGGGTGATCCTAAAAATACACTGATAAAATTCAACGAACAAATTGCCAGTAAATATCGTGCCGGTTTGAGTTTGAGTTATCTCGACGATTATTTAGATAAGAATGTTGTTCCCGAAAGCGTTCAGCAATTTTATAATTTGAATAAAAAGGAACAAACCAACCGATCTGATTTTGAAAGCATACTGACCAAAAATAGTCCAAAAAATATTGACTGGTTTTTTGAAACCATTATTGATTCAAGAGAGATTATTGACTATAAATTTTCGAATGTTTCGCGGACGAAAGCCACCGTACAATTTTCGATCAATAACAGAACTGGTATTTACGCTCCGGTTCCGGTTTTCGGAATCAGCAAAAATAAAGTAGTTTTTAAAGAATGGATTGAACCTAAAACCGAAGATTCTGTTTATAAATTTGATCGAAAAAATGCTGATAAAATTGTACTTAATTATGATAATGAAGTTCCTGAATACAATTTAAGAAACAACTGGAAATCGCTGAAAAGTTTAGTTTTTACCAATCGCCCTATAAAATTTAATTTTGCAAAAGATTTAGAAGATCCGTACTACAACCAGATTTTATATATCCCAACGCTGACTTATAATTTATACGATGGTTTTACTCCGGGATTCCGTTTTCATAACAAAACTATTCTTGATAAACCTTTTATCTTTGACATTAATCCTGCCTATTCTATCAAAGCGGGAACATTGTCCGGTTCTTCGGCATTTGTTTTAAATCATTATTATCGAAATAGTTTGTTATATAATGTACGTTATTCGATTAGCCAGAATTATTATCACTATGCTCCGGATGCTACTTATTTAAGACTCAACCCAATGGTTCAGTTTAGAATACGTGAAGAAAACTTTAGAGACAATAGAAAACAACTGATTCTAATGCGTCAGGTTATTGTAAATCGTGAAGCTAGTAGTTATATAACAGATAATTCAAAACCTAATTATTCTGTTTTCAACGCAAGATATTCTAACACAAAAACCGAGCTGATCAATCACTTTAATTTTATGACTGATGTGCAGTTTTCGGGAGATTTTGGAAAATTGGCCGGAGAAGTAGAATACCGACGATTATTTGACGATAACCGAAAACTAAATTTAAGATTATATGCCGGGACTTTCCTTTATAATAAAACAAACTCTGATTATTTTAGTTTTGGCTTAGATCGACCAACCGATTATTTATTTGATTATAATTTTTATGGAAGATCTGAAAACACAGGTTTTTTTAGTCAGCAATATATTATGGCCGAAGGTGGATTTAAATCCAAAATCGAACCAAGATATGCAGATAAATGGATGGCGACCCTAAACGCAAGTTATTCAATTTGGAACTGGATTGAGGTTTATGGAGATCTCGGTTTAATGAAAAATAAAATTGAAAATGAGAAGTTTGTCTACGACAGTGGTATAAGATTAAACCTCGTTACAGACTATTTTGAAGTTTATTTTCCTGTTTACTCCAACAATGGCTGGGAGATTTCTCAAAACAAATACAATGAAAAAATTCGATTTGTGGTTACTTTGTCTCCAAAAACATTAGTCACTCTTTTTACCCGAAAATGGTTTTAATTCAATAAATTTTAGATAAAAACATAGGTTATTTTCATTAAATAGAGAAAAATATTGAACATTACATAAAAAATATACGTAGTTTTAGCAATTTACTTATAAATAATTAAATTATATTTAGTTTAATGAATTATGATTATTGATACTTTTTAATTAATTTTGCTGCGTAACATGACCCATTTGAGATTATGATTAAAGAACAAAACAATACGACACTTACTTTCGAAGATTTCAAAACAGAAGTAATGAGCGACTACAAAATTGCTGTAACCAGCCGTGAATGTAGTCTTTTAGGACGTAAAGAAGTATTGACAGGAAAAGCCAAATTTGGAATATTTGGCGACGGAAAAGAAGTGCCGCAGCTTGCTATGGCAAAAGCGTTTCAAAACGGAGATTTTCGTTCCGGATATTACCGCGATCAGACTTTTATGATGGCAATTGGCGAATTAACGCCTAAGCAGTTTTTCGCAGGTTTATACGGCCATACTGACGTAGATTATGATCCAATGTCTGCCGGAAGACAAATGGGCGGACACTTTGTAACGCACAGTCTCAATAACGACGGTTCGTGGAAAGACTTAACAAAACAAAAAAATTCAAGCGCAGATATATCTCCTACAGCCGGACAAATGCCAAGATTATTGGGATTGGCTCAGGCTTCTAAAATTTACAGAAACGTTGACGGAATTACTACCAAAGACAAATTTTCTGTAAACGGAAACGAAGTAGCCTGGGGAACTATAGGAAATGCCAGTACATCTGAAGGTTTGTTTTTTGAAACTATAAATGCCGCCGGAGTTTTACAGGTTCCGATGGTAATGAGCGTTTGGGATGATGAATACGGAATTTCTGTTCACGCCAAACATCAGACTACAAAAGAAAATATCTCTGAAATTTTAAAAGGATACCAACGCGACGAAGACTCAAAAGGGTATGAAATTTTTAGGGTTAAAGGCTGGGATTATGCTGAATTGGTTTCAACATACCAAAGAGCTTCAGCAGTTGCCAGAGAAGAACATGTTCCGGTTTTAATTCACGTAAACGAATTAACACAACCGCAGGGTCACTCTACGTCTGGTTCACATGAGCGTTACAAAAACGGGGAAAGACTCGCTTGGGAAAGAGATTTTGACTGTATTCGCCAAATGCGTTTGTGGATGATTGCCATCAATATTGCGTCGCCGGAAGAATTAGCCGAAATTGATTTTGAAATAAAAAAAGAAGTTCTTGAGGCTAAGAAAACAGCCTGGAACTCATTCATAGATCCGATTATTGAAGACCAAAAAAATCTTTTGGCTTTATTAGAGCAAATTGCAGCAGCAAGCATTAATCATAAAGAAAGAATTCAAAAATATATTTCAGAATTAAGCGTCATAAAATCACCTTTAAAAAAGGAAATGCTTGTAATTGCACGAAAGATTTTGCGTTTTATTGAAGTTCCAAACAGCAAAGTGCTTCTGTCAGACTGGATTACCAATTATATTGGTATTACACAAGGCAGATTTAGCAGTAATTTACATTCAGAATCAGATAAAAATGTGTTTTCTGTAGAAAAAGTACTTCCTGAGTATGCTGAAAATGCCAAAGCTGATTTAGATGGAAGAATGATTTTGCGTGATAACTTTGATGCGTTGTTTACAAAATATCCTGAAACACTGATTTTTGGAGAAGATGTTGGAAACATTGGAGATGTAAACCAAGGTTTGGAAGGCATGCAGGAAAAATACGGAGAACTTCGTGTTGCCGATGTCGGAATTCGTGAAGCTACAATTATTGGTCAGGGAATTGGAATGGCTTTAAGAGGCTTACGTCCAATTGCTGAAATTCAGTATCTTGATTACTTATTGTACGCAATTCAAATCATGAGTGATGATTTAGCGACTTTACAATACAGGACCGTTGGAAAACAAAAAGCACCATTAATTATCAGAACCCGCGGACACCGTCTTGAAGGTATCTGGCATTCTGGTTCACCAATGGGAATGATTATCAACGCTATTCGCGGAATTCACGTTTTGGTTCCAAGAAACATGACGCAGGCTGCGGGATTTTATAACGCGCTATTAGAATGCGACGAGCCTGCTTTGGTTATCGAATGTTTGAATGGGTACCGTTTAAAAGAAAAAACACCTTTGAATTTTGGTGAATTCAAAACGCCAATTGGTGTTGTTGAAACGCTAAAAGAAGGTTCAGATATAACATTAGTTTCTTACGGATCGACTTTAAGACTGGTAGAACAAGCTGCAACTGAATTATTAGACTTAGGGATTGATTGCGAAGTAATTGATATTCAGTCTTTGCTTCCATTTGATATTAATAAAGATATTGTAAAAAGTATTGCCAAAACAAATCGTCTATTGGTAATTGACGAAGATGTTCCGGGAGGAGCTTCTGCTTACATATTACAACAAATTCTGGAAGAACAGGACGCTTACAATTATTTAGACAGCAAACCTCAAACACTTGCAGCAAAAGCCCACAGACCTGCTTACGGAACTGACGGTGACTATTTCTCTAAACCTTCTGCCGAAGATATTTTTGAGAAAGTATACAGCATGATGAATGAAGCCAATCCTTCTAAATTTCCGCTTTTATACTAGGAATTTGGTTAGGTTTTTTTTCGATATAAATAAAGCTTATAGACAATTGTTTATAAGCTTTATTCGTTTTTGGTAAGTCCTTTCGATGAACGAAGCAATCTCAGTATTGTAAACAAGCAAAGCATTAGCAAATGAGATTACTTCTTTGCTCGCAAAGACAAAAAATCCGCTTGCCATTTCGCAACTATTTAGCTACTAAAATAGCTCGCGCTTTCTCTAAATCTTCCGCAGTATCAATTCCGATTCCAACATGCGTAGTTTCAACCATTTTAATTCGTTTTCCGAATTCTAAATATCTTAATTGTTCCAGTTTTTCAGAAGCTTCTAGAGATTTCATCGGTAAACTGTAAAAATCTAACAATGCCTGTTTTCTAAAAGCATAAATTCCGATATGTTGAAAATAACGAACGCCAGCAGCTGCATCTCTCGGATACGGAATTACAGAACGCGAAAAATACAAAGCAAACTGCGACTGGTCTACTACTACTTTAACATTATTTGGGTTATTAATTTCGTCTTCGTTTGTGATTTCACGCATTAGCGAAGCCAAATCAATTTTACGATCTGTATCATTTTTAAAAACAGATAGAACCTGTTCCAAAGGACCGGCTTCTGTAAAAGGTTCATCTCCTTGCACATTTACTACAATATCGACATCAAGATTGGCAACTGCTTCTGCAATTCGGTCACTTCCTGATTCGTGTTCTTTGATGCTCATGATGGCTTTTCCTCCATTTGAAACAATTTCATCATAAATTAAATCAGAATCGGTTACAACAAAAACATCGTCGAATAATTTTGTTGCTACAGAAGCTTCGTATGTCCTTAAAATTACGGTTTTACCTCCTAAATCCTGCATTAACTTCGCAGGAAAACGTGTTGATGCATATCGCGCCGGAATTACAGCTATTATTTTCATTGTACTATTTTATTTTATTTTTCTTCTTTGTAAATCTTTGTCAAAAACTTCGTGCAACTTTGTAAAATGATCTACCAAAGAGATTCGCAAAGTCTTTCATGGATATTCACGGAGTTTTTTTTAGTATTTACATAATTTTTACCGAAGTCATACTTAAAGAACCTGCCAGCAATTTATCATTAAACAAACTCAATTCTTCTGATTTTTCCTTTAGTCCTAAAGTGTACAGCAATGGCAGATAATGTTCTGGTGTTGGGATGGCTAACTGTACAGCTTTGTTCAGTTTCTCAAAATCCATCAAGGGCTGAAAATTTCCATCCAACAAATAATTATTAACAGTTTCTCTGGCTTCAATGGCCCAATCGAAGCCGTAATTATCCTTATCAAAATTTCTAAAATCTACTAAACGAAGATTGTGAACTATATTACCACTTCCGATAATTAAAACGCCTTTGTGACGAAGTGATTGTAATTTTTGAGCCAAATCAAAATGATATTGTCCTGACTTTGTATAATCAATACTCAACTGAATTACAGGAACATTTGCCTCGGGATATAAATGTTTGATAACACTCCACGCGCCGTGATCTAAACCCCAATGTTCGTCTAAATCAACATTTGCCGGCTCTAATATTTTTTTAGTTTCTAATGCTAGTTCAGGACTACCTTTTGCAGGATATTGCACATCAAAAAGCGCTTGCGGAAATCCTCCGAAATCATGAATTGTTCTTGGCATTTGCATGGAAGTCACTTTTGTTCCATTTGTAAACCAATGCGCCGAAACACATAAAATGGCATTGGGCTGTGGCAGTGTTTTTGCCAGATTACGAAAACCCGCCACAAACTGATTTTCTTCAATTGCATTCATCGGACTGCCGTGTCCTAAAAACAAAACCGGCATTTTATCTGTATTCGAAAACGTAGACGAAATCGAATGTAAGTCGTTTAGTGTTGTCATTCTAAATAGTATTCAGTTATTATTCACTAACAATAGTTTCATAATAAACAGTATTAAAATGCTGCGTGTATGGATCTAATAATTTTTTATTTTCAGCATATAATTTTAATGCAGCTTCTTTATTCTTTTTATACGCCGCTTCATTTTTCAATAATTTATTAATCTTTGATTTATAATATTCGTTCTCAGCAATATCATTTCTTTCTGATTGTTTTTCAAAAGATTCTAATGCATTTTTATAATCTTTAATTTCGTAAAAAGTTACGCCCAGCTGATAATAATCATACAAACCGGCACTGTAAACTTTCTTTTCCAGTTGTGTTAGAAATGTTTTAATTGCTTTTTTCTTTTCACCTAAAGCACTGTAACACATTGCTTTCATAATATTCAAATGATAATCGCCATTTATACCATATCCAATATCATAAGTTACTAAACTATTTAATTTTTCAATATCTGAAATTGCTCCCTTATAATCTCTAAAAAACTGATAACGGCACCAGGCGCGGTAAGGTAGGTTTTGAACATAATCTAGTTCTACCGCTTTATCTATTAGTTTTTTCCAGGTTAAAAAGTCGCCGCTTTTTAAATAAGCAGTTGATTTTTCCCTGTAAGCGTAGGCAAAATTTGGAGCAATTTGTAACGCATCATCAAAAACTTCGTGAAATTCTCTTTCAAACTGATAATATTTCTGTGCTTTCTCAACAAGTAGACAAGCCTTATATTGCAGTGTATCTCCTGCGTATAAATAAGCGTTGCAATTGGGCTGTGCAAAAACTAAAAAAGGGAATAAAATAAACAATAATTTTTTCAAGGTAAAATTTCTTTTAATTGTCCGTTTTCTATTTTAAAAATCAAATATTGATAATAATCCACATTATTGCCTCTCATTTGTTTTCCTTTCCAGCCTTTTAACCTTTTTGTTATTGTTAAAAGCTGCTCTGTAATCGACTTTTCAAATTGCTTTTCATTATAATTTTCATCCATTGCTATCAAGCGGAATCTGTCCGTTTCGCCATTACAATTTACAACGAAATTTATCCGTATTGAACCCGTTTCATTCTTAATAACTTCCGATTTATATTCTTTTAAAAATTCTCTTTCAAGAGCTGCTTTTTCTCCCCGATATTCTAAACCGTGTGAATCATTAAAATATTGGTAAATATGTTTTTCAAAACATAATTTAAAATTTTCTTTATCGATCTCCTTATTAAACTCAATATTTCCAATGTAAGCAGGATATAATGATGTTGATACTTTATCTTGAGAAAAGACAAATAATGGCATAAAAAACAGACACTTCAAAAAATTACTCATTCAAAAAAAGAATTAAATTTTATACTGTAATTTTAAAATCAGATTTAAATGGGCGTTTTACTCTTCAAAACTCTCATCCTTAAATCCTATCAAATATAATTTATTTTTGGCACGCGTCATAGCAGTATAAAGCCATCTGATGTAATCGCGGTCGATTCCGTTTGGCAAGTAAGGCTGTTCTATAAAAACGGTGTCCCATTGCCCACCCTGCGATTTATGGCAGGTTATGGCGTACGAGAATTTTACCTGCAATCCATTAAAATATTCGTTCTCTTTTACTTTTTGAAATTTCTTGTATTTGGTACTTTCATCTTCATAATCTTTCATCACCTCTTCATACAAACGATTTGATTCTTCGTACGTTAATGATGGTGCTTCACTTTTTATGGTATCCAAAAGTAAAACCGTTTCAAAAGGTTTCTGATCTGGATAATCGACCATTCTGATTTTTACTTTTGCAAAATTAAATCCGTATAATTCCTGGATTCTAAACATTTCCAGCACTTCAATAATATCTCCGTTGGCAATAAATCCTGCTTCGTCGGTTTCTTTTAGCCAGAAATAATTATTCTTAACCACCATCAAAAAATCGCCAACCGAAAGTTCACTTTCTTTAAACAAAATTCGGGTTCTGATTTGCTCATTGTATTGATTGGCTCTTTTATTTGAGCGAACAATAAAAGCTGTATCTTCAATACTATAATTGCTATAAGCTGTATTTATCGCATCCTGAATATCATATCCATCGGTTAAACGAACAATGTCTTTGAACTTTTTTACGTTGAACTTAAACTCCGTAATAAAGCTTTCTTTCAATAATTCACGCAGTTCTGTCGCATTAAATAAAATTCCCGAATTTTCTTCCTGACGCATTACTTCGTCAAGTTCAATATGTTCGATTTCTTTATCATAATGAACACCCAGAGTCTGAATATCTAATGCGGGACTAATATCTAAATTTACCGGTGGCAACTGCGCTGTATCTCCCAAAAGAATCATTTTGCAATTGCTTCCTGAATATACATAACTAATCAAATCATCAAGAAGCGAACCGCTGTCTAAAGTACTGTCTGAAATCATCGAAGCTTCATCGACAATAAAAATGGTATTTTTATGCTTGTTGATTTGCTTAGTAAAAGCTACGCCTCCGCCAGATGATTTTTTAGGAAAATATATTTTTTTATGAATCGTGAATGCAGGCGTATTCGAGTAATTTGCAATTACTTTTGCCGCACGACCTGTTGGTGCCAGCAAAACAAACTTTTTATTAATCTCCGTAAGATTATTTACAATTGTCGAAATCACAGTTGTTTTTCCGGTTCCGGCATATCCTTTCAAAACAAAAATAGTATCGTTGTGGGTATCGGTTAAGAAAATAGCGATTTTTTGAAAAAAAATATCCTGCTTGTAAGTGGGCGCAAACGGAAATCTTTTTTGCAAAACGCTGTAAAACAATGATGAAGTCATAGGGAAAAATTGAAGTACAAAGTACGGTTTTTTAATGGTAAAAGCCAATTTCAAAAATGAATACTTTTCCAACCATATCTTTTTTTCTACCATATAAGTCATATAAGTTCATTTAATTTTTGCGCTTAATCGTTCTCAAATTCCTTGATAAAACATCTTGTTATGCGTTTTTCAACCAAACTGAACTTATATAACTTATATGTTGAAATACAATTTTGAAATTGCAATTATTATTGTTGCTTTTAAATTTGTAAGTTTGTGTTCGAATTAAATTCTTTTTCTGACACTAAGCAGGTAACGAATTGTAAATCAAGTTATGTTTTTACAAAATACTAATATTACATCAAAAAAATACAAAAAACTTTCGATTCAGGTTTCTCTGACCGGATTTTCGTTTTGTTGCTTTGACACACTCAACAACACTATTACTTCTTTTAATGAAGTACAATTTGATCCTGCACATAAAGGAGATAAAATAGAGCAATTATATCTTGAAAATTTTAAAAAATATTTCGAATTAAAAGATTCTTACGACGAAATAATGGTTATTCACAATAACAATCTTTCGACTTTTGTACCAACTGCTCTTTTTGACGAACATTATTTGGGAAGTTATTTACAATATACCACAAAGGTTTTTGAAACTGACTTTTTTACCTATGATCAGATTTCAAATTACGAAATGAATTCTGTTTATATTCCGTATGTAAACATTAATAATTTTTTGATCGATCAGGTGGGTTCATTTGATTACAAACATGCCAACAGCATTTTAATCGAAAAAATATTAGAAGGTTCAAAAAATAATGATGACAAAAAAATGATTGTCAATTTTAATGTTGGCCATTTTGAAATTATTGTTGTTCAAAACCAAAAGTTACTATTATTCAATTCATTCGAATATCAAACTCCAACAGATTTTATATACTATTTACTTTTTACAGCCGAGCAATTGAGTTTAAACCCTGAAAGTTTTCCGCTCGAATTATTAGGAATAATAGAAAAAAACGATCCTTATTACGCAATTGCATACAAGTACGTACGCAATGTTTCTTTCTTGGATGTAAGCACTCTACAAGAAAAAAATAGCTTTTCAACTGCTCAGAATCAAAAACATTATATTTTATTTCAATCATGAGAATCATTTCAGGAAAATACAAAGGACGTCGCATTTTTCCGCCAAAAAACCTTCCTGTAAGACCTACGACTGATATGAGTAAAGAAGCATTATTTAATGTTTTAAATAATCATTTTAGTTTTGAAGACTTAAAGGTTTTAGACTTATTTGCAGGAACCGGTAATATCAGTTTTGAGTTTGCTTCACGCGGAAGTGCGCCAATTACGTCTGTTGACGGCGATTTCGGCTGCGTAAAATTCATCAAGCAGGTGGCATCAGAATATGATTTTAATATTGCAGCTACCAAAAGCGATGTTTATAAATTTCTGGAAAACTGCAAAACATCCTACGATATTATTTTTGCCGATCCGCCTTACGGATTAGATCAGGCTGCGTTTGAAAAAATTGTTCTTACCGTTTTCGAAAGAGATTTACTTCATGACGACGGAATGATGATTATCGAACATTCAAAATATACCAAAATGGAACATTTAACTAATTTCTCTTTTCAGAAAAATTACGGTGGTTCATTTTTTAGTTTCTTCGAATTAAATTCTACAGATGAAGACGAAGAACTTCCGGAAAATTCCCCTTTAAAAATCGTAGACGAAGAAGACGAAGGATAATTTCGTTTTTAAAGTATAAAAAATCCCCTGAAATTTTCAGGGGATTTTTGTTTAGCTAATTAACTCTGTCCTGATTTTCGTCGTTGTTTTTCTCTTTAAACGTCGTTTCTGTTGTTTTTCCAAAGGAATATTTTAGTGCTATAGAAATCATATTATTATCAACAACATATCTTGCCTTAGAATTAATAGTGTTTATTGTAAATTTTTCTGTCTCGATATTATTCTTAAAAATATTATTCCAGCTAAAAGTACAATTCCATTTTTTGAAGGTTTTTGAAACAACCATATCAACTACAAATCTTGGGTTTGTAACAAAAACTCCTGTATATTGCTTCGTTAATCCCCAAAAATTCAAAACCACAGAATATTGTTTCGGCAATCTAAATTCGTTATTTGAACTATAATAGGAGTACGGTTTTGAAGCCATAATAACGGCAGAATCATCTTCAATTTTTTCCAAAAGAAATAATAAAGAATTTGTTGTCGTCCAGAATTTGTATGTGAAGGGAAATGTAAAATCGACCTTAAGTCCCGAACTTTTATCAAAATTTATATCCTTAAATGTCATTATATTATTCTGATCATCAAAAGAAAAACTATTGTATACAGGATGATTAACAGCGGTATAACTCAATTTAACAGACTTATCCTTGTATAGAAAAGAGATCGAAATTTCGTTGACAAGAGCTGGACCTAAATTAATATTTCTTGCATATAAAAAGTACGGATTTATATAAGTCGATCCCTGGCTTAAAGACGAATAGTTTGGTCTTGAAATGCTTCTGGAATAGTTTACAGCAATACTTTTAACGCTGTCTACTGGAAATGTAAACTGCACTTTTGGAAATAAATTCGTGTAATTTTTATCTAATAAGGGCAATTCATCTGTTCTGAATTTTCCTTTTACATTGGAATTTTCAACTCTAAAACCAAGCAAAAAATCTACTTTTTTGATTTTGCCTGACAATTGCGTATACACTGATAAATTTTCTTCTTTAAAGTCATAAAAACTTAATTCGTTCTGATTGCTTTCAGTATAAAAAATAGCCACATCAGATTTAGAATTTGCCGAAGAATACAATCCTCCAACTTCAAATTTCATTTCGTTCTTCAATTTTTTCTCGATATCAATTCTTCCTGAAAAATAATTAATTAGAAATTTTTGATCTCTGATCTGATCTAATTCAAATTGGTTATCATTGAAGTTATTATTGACCTCTGTAAACAATCTTTGATCCAAATTAGAATATTGAAAACCTGTAAAAAACTGTGTATCAATTGATTTTACTTTCTTTTGATAATTAAAAAAAGAGTTTATGAAATTCTTCGTACTTTCATTTTCCGTATAAGTATAAACGTTATTTTCTATATTTTTGTTTTTATTATCCGTTGTTGTATTGATCGGAAAAGTGTCAGATTGCAGTTTACTATTAACGCTAAACGAAAAATAATCGTATTCATTTATTTTGAAAAACAAGCCGGCACCAAAAACATATTGATTTCTTTTTGTATCGGCGGTGACATCATATTTTGAAGCAATTTCTGCGGATGGAATGTGATAATCAATACTATGACCCTCCCACGGATTTAATCGATTGTAATTGAAATTTGCTTTTAGCTCCAGCTTATTTTTTTTGAAGTTAGAATTAAATCCCAGATAATTGTTGAAGTTTTTCTTGAATGAAACAACTTCTGAAATTTCGGTTCTAAAACTGTCTTTTTTACTGAATTTTCGGGTAATTAAAATAACGGCGCGGCCTTCGGCTTCGTATTTTGAAGATGGATTCTGAATAATTTCGATGGTTTTGATATCGGCTACAGCCAAAGCATTCAAATCATTTATTCCTACTTTTTGATTGTCAATGTAAATCAAAGAATTTCCTTTTCCGGTCATTGTAATATTTTCTTTGTCTGGGCTAATTTGAAGCGTTGGTAATTTTGCCAACAAATCGATTGTATTGGGAATTGAATTATATATAGAATTGGCAACATCCAATTTTATATTTCCATTTTGACTCGAAAATGCTTTTTTGTTTTGAGTGATAACAACTTCATTTAGTTTATTCGAAATACTATCTTTTGATGTTTCATTCTGTGCATTTGAAGTCATTGAAACTAAAATCAAAAACAAAATAAGAAAAAATTTTAAAGGCAAATAAAGATTCATTTTTTTAGAAAATTTGGTTTGATTGATGCAAAAGTGCTTCTAAAAAAAGGTTGTGAAAGTTAATTGAAGGTTAATGCGCGGTTAACGAAATTTTTGAACCATAAAAGCTTTATTTTTGAATTGAGAAATGAGCGACGGATTACGAATAAACCGACTTAAACAGATTCTGAAATAAATAATTTCTAATCTGCGAGAAAAATAAAAATCAGTATAAAGCTATTTGATTGGGGTATACAACAAAAAAAATGAAACAAAGAATCAATTTATTAATTGCTTTTTCAATATTAGCTTTAATCGTTTTATCGACGGTACAGTGTTATTTGGTTAAAACGACTTACGATTATAAAGTAGCGCAGTTTCATACAGAAATTAAAAACGAAATTGGTCTGATCTCCAATAATTACAGTGATATAGATTCGGTTATAGTTTCAAAAAAAGAAGCACTTTATAAACAATTGTCAGAAAACTATATTCAGGGAAAAAAAACCAAAACCGACCTGAAAAACAGAGTGCTCGAAAACGAGTTTCGCGATGCCTTAACACTAAAAATTCAGCGTAAGTTTGAAAGGGATATGCCAAATTTAAAAATAGATTTTGCAATTGTCCTCAATAAATTTATTCTGTATCAAAACACAAAAAAAGCCGATACCATTTTCTCTGAAGAGCCTTTTATTGGAAATAAATTATATGGAAATCTGACTTCTTTAAACCATGCTTTTCTGGTTCGGAATTATGTTGGAACTACAAACGGAACTTTTGAAAATAGCAATTATAAATTATTGACTGAAGATTCAATGTATGTTTCTGTAATCGACTGGGAAATGATTGTTTTAAAACGAATGACTTTCATTCTGGTTTTATCCTTATTTTCAATTTTAACGCTTATTACTCTTTTTGTAATTGCCTTAAAAGCATTAATCAAACAGAAAAAAGTGAGTGATGTTAAAACTGATTTTATCAATAATATTACGCACGAACTCAAAACGCCATTGGCAACTTTGGGTATTTCTACTAAAATTTTAGCACAGAAAAACATCCGTGAAAACGATGAAAATTTTAATGCTATTATCAATACTATTTCGCGTCAAAACAGTCGTTTACAAAATCTTATTGATCAGGTAATGGCGACTTCCCTGGCAGAAAATGAAATCGAATTACAGAAAGAAAAAATAGAAACCGAAGATTTTCTGCTTTCAATTATAAATGATTTTAAAATTACATTTCCAAAAATTAATCTTAAAACAGATTTTCAAACGCATAAAACAATTTTAATTTTAGATAAATTTCATCTCACAACCGCTTTTTTAAATGTTTTGGAAAATGCTGTAAAATATGGTTCAAAAACGATTACAGTAAAAACCGGAATTATAGAAGATCAGTTTTCTATTAGTATTGAAGATGACGGAATTGGAATTGAAAAGAACAAGCAGTCGCTCCTTTTTGAAAAATTCTATCGTATTGAACAAGGAAACCTGCATAATACCAAAGGCTTAGGTTTAGGATTATATTATGTCGATCAAATTATAAAAGCGCATCAGGGCTCTGTTAAAGTCGTGAGCGACTTAGGAAAAGGAACTCAGTTTACTATTTTATTAAAAGTTTAATTACCTTATTTTGAAAAAATTACTTTTAGCCGAAGACGATTTTGATTTTGCTGCAGTTTTAAAACAATATTTAGAACTGCATCAATTTCAAGTAACCTGGGCAGAAAATGGAGAAATAGCTTTGGACTGTTTTAAAAACCAAGTCTTTGATATTTGTGTTTTTGACGTTATGATGCCAAAAATGGACGGATTTTCACTGGCGGAAAAAATCATTTCAATAAATCCTGAAATTCCATTTATTTTTTTAACAGCAAGAAAGTTGAAAGAAGATAAAATTATAGGATTAAAACTAGGTGCAGACGACTATATCGTAAAACCTTTTGAAGTAGACGAACTGATTTTGCGTCTGCAGAATATTTTAAAAAGAATTGAACAAAAGAGAAGTATGGACGGAAATAATATAATCGAAATTGGTTCTTATATTTTTGATAATGAAAGATTAACCCTCAACAATAAAAATCACGTTCAGCAGCTCACAGAAATGGAAGCTTCTCTTATCGAATATTTATATCTAAACCATAACCAGTTATTAAAGCGAGATCAGATTTTAATGTCGGTCTGGAAAAAAGACGATTATTTCTCAGGTCGAAGTATGGATGTTTTTATCAGCAGGCTTAGAAAATATTTTAATTCAGATCCAAAAATCAAGATTGAAAGTGTCCGTAATATTGGTTTAGAATTTAAAATAGAAAAGAACTAAAGATTTTAAGACTGCAAATCATATAAGTTTCTTTAACAATTGTATAACAGCTTTTCTGTGGTTATAAAATACATTTGATATGAAAACTTAAAAACACAAATCATGAACCTTAAAAGATTTTTTGGAGGCTTACTTACTATTCTGGGAATAGTTGGCCTTATCTATACTGCGGTTATTTTTGCAGGAACTTCTGGTGAAACAAGAGATATTAAATCACTAGTTATTTACGGAATATTAGGAATAGTTTTTTTCATGTCGGGCATCAGTTTAGTTCGAGCTACAAAAGACGAAGCATAGTTAAACCAAAGCGTTTGCTATCTTTTCATAAAGAGGTGTTTTTACTTTATACTTTAAACCCTCTTTCACAATAAATTGCGTAAGAGACATAACTTCGGTTTTATTACCGGCAGTTAGATCTCTGTGCATCGATGAAGTCGCTTCTTTAGGCGATTTTTCGAGTTTTACAATAGTCTGTTTTACAATATCTTGGGGTAATTGTAAACCTTTTGCTTTGGCCACAGCGTCAATTTCATACAACAATGTTACGTAAACCTTCTTAGATTCTTTACTGTTTAGAATTTCACCAATATTTTGATTCAAATAAGAAGTTGCAGAAGCCAGAGCAGAAATAAAAATGAATTTTTCCCAAACCGTTTCTTCTATATTTTCGACCAAATAACTTTCTATTTTAGCTTTTTCAAAAATGGTTTGCAATTCAGTTAATCTTGAATCCGAAGTCTTTTTTGAACCAAAAAACAACTTTTCATAAAAGCCGATTTTCCTGATTGTTCCCGGATAAAATATCATCGAAATAATATAAACGCAGCCTTGCAGAATATCATTTTCAGGAAATATTTTGCGAATACGTTGCGGTGCGTCAACTCCATTATACAAAGGTAAGATTACAGTTTTTGCAACTATACAATTTTTTATTGAAGTCAGACTTTCTTTAATATCGTATGTTTTAGTCGCACAAATTAAATAATCTAATTCTCCAATTTCAGCGGGATTATTTGAAACTAATTTTGGATAAACAATCATTTCGGTTGTATCATTAATTATTTTCAAACCATTTTCGGCAATTGCTTTTTGGGTTTCGCCACGGGCAATGAAAATAATCTCCACTTCATCAGACTTGAAATAGGCTTTCGCCAAAAGTCCGCCAAAATAGCCGCCTACGCCGCCAAGTCCTAAAATTCCAATTCGTATCATAATAAATTCCAATTTTAAAATTCAAAATTCAAATGCAATGTAACAGCGAGGAATAAAGTAATGTCATTAACAATTCTTTAGCAAATAAGATTAATTTGTCCTCGCAAGCTAATCCGGGTCATCCGCGTTCAATTACGCAAACTATTCCTTAGCAACAGGCTCCAAATTCAACTCTGTAAAATCATGTTCTGTTTTCGAAATTATAATCGTAGCCACTGTATTTCCAATCAAATTTGTTATCGCTCTTGCTTCGCTCATAAATTTATCAACTCCCAATAAAAAAGCCAAACCTTCGACCGGAATTTTATGCAAAGCCGTTAATGTCGAAGCCAGAACTATAAATCCGCTTCCGGTTACGCCTGCCGCGCCTTTTGAGGTAATCATCAAAATGCCAATCACACTCAGAATTTCGAAAAAACTCAAATTCACATCGTACAATTGTGCAAGAAATATAACCGACATTGATAAATAAATCGAAGTTCCGTCGAGATTGAAAGAATAACCCGTTGGAATCACCAAGCCTACAACTGATTTACTACAGCCCATTTGCTCTAATTTCACCATAATACTTGGCAGAGCGGCTTCAGAAGAGGAAGTTCCCAGAACTAATAAAAGTTCTTCCTTAATGTATTTTAGAATCGAAAAAATATTGATTTTGTAATATCTAAGGATACTTCCGAGAATCAAAAACACAAATAAAGCCATCGTTAAATAAACGCACAACATTAATTTCCCAAGAGGAATCAATGTTTCTAAGCCGAATTTTCCAATTGTGTAGGCCATTCCGCCAAAAGCACCAAGCGGAGCGAGATACATTACGTATTTCAACCCCATGAAAACCACTTTTGAAAATCGCTCTAAAACCAAAATTGTCTGTTCTCTTTTTTGGTAAAAATTCAAAGCAATTCCGCAGACAATCGCTGCAAGCAAAACCTGCAAAGTAAAATTCGACAGAAAAAATTGAACCCATGAAAAATTCTCTGGAGCCTGATTGGTGTATTTACTGGCGTCTTGCAAAGCTAGTCCCGATTTATCAATTTTTCCGGGTTGAAAAAAATACGCAACTCCCACACCTATTGCCAAAGCAACTGTTGAAACCACTTCAAAATAAGCCAAAGCTTTTATCCCAATTCGACCTACTTTTTTTAGATTTCCCATTCCCGAAATCCCTAAAACGATAGTAAGGAATATAATTGGGCCAATAAAGAGTTTGATAATATCGACAAATGTTTTCCCAATGATTTCCATTTTTACACCATTTTCAGGAGAAAAATGTCCAAGTAAAACACCAGCAATTATCGCGATTAACACCCAAAAAGTAAGATTGGTAATAACGGCGCGAAAAGTACTTTTAGTTGGTTTGTTAGTAGATTTTGGTGAAGTTATATTCATGAAATTAGATTAGAGCTATCACAAATATATAAAAAATGCAGACCTATAAGCCGGATTCTGTCCCTGATAAATCAGAGCCTTATCATTTATCTAGATTCCGAATTACTTCGGAACTCAAGCTACCTACCCTTCAACAACGGACGAGAAGCCCTTAAATGCTGATATACTTGGTATTTCACCGCATAGAGTTTACCTGGTTTCACTACAGCATTACCTGTACATACTTTCTGTTGCACTTGTCCTAATCCCGATAAATCGGGACCGACGGGTGTTACCCGCTATGCTTCTCTCTGGTGTCCGGACTTTCCTCCCTCCGCAAAAGCGAACGACGATAAGGCGGTCTGCGCGGCAAAAGTAGCAATTTATAAACGAAGAAACGATAATTTAAATTTCCGATTTTTATAGAATTTTCGTAACAATTTAATTTTAAATTGGTTACCTTTAAAATCCTTAATTTTTAAATTCATTTACTATGGCTAAAATGTATCATTACGCAACTGTCTCAAAGGCTTTAGATCAATTGAATGAAAAAGGATTTACATGTGATTTTAATCTGAATTCAAACTCAGACATGATTAAAAAAAATCCTGAAAAATTTGAAATTGTTCATGTGTATCGATACGAAGGGGATTCGGACCCGGGCGATGAGGCAGTTGTATACGGAATTAAATCAACATCAGGCAAAAAGGGTGTTTATGTAGCTGGCTTCTCCGCCGACTCTTATCAGGAAACTGCAAAGTTTTTATTCGAATTGAGTATAAAGGGGAGGTGATTTTTAAATTATTCATGAAGTTTGTCATTTCGACGTAAGGAGAAATCTCCGCGAAAAGCACGCCAAAGATTGCACTCTTGTTGTAGAGTTACTTGCTGAGATTTCTCCTTACGTCGAAATGACTAACAAAAACTTAGCGAACTTTATGGTTATATAAAAAAAGTCCATCATAAAATGACAGACTTTTTAAAACAACGCACAAAGTAAATTACGCTGTTGGTATTTTTAACTGCCAACCAGGCTGAATAACATCAGGGTTTTTAATTAAGTCTTTATTCGCTTCATAAATAGTTTGCCATGAAACGCCGTATGTTTTTCCTATTTTCGAAAGAGAATCTCCGCTTACCACTGTATAATTTGTTGTTGCGCCTTCTTCGACAGCAATATTCATCACTACATCAGCCGATCTGAAATCAGGATCAATTTTTCCGTAGGCGTTCCAAAGTTTTTCTTTGTCGTCTGCTGATTTTGTTGTTCCGTCGATGTACAAAACATTATCTTGTTCTCTAACCTGCAAATTTGATGTGCCTAAATTAGTCGCCAAATCTGTTAACTCTTTATATTTATCTTGTAAACTCATGGCTTATTATTTAATAATTAACTTGTTATCAACTTTTTTAGGTTGCAATTCCTGAACACTTTTAATAAGGTTTGGCAATTCACTTCTCTTGATTTCTCCAGAAAGAGTTACAACCCCACCTACAACAGTTGCACTTACACCATCATAAGCATCTACAACTTTATGTACAGATTTATCTAATTCAGTGTCCGGGCTAATGATAACAGCCGCTGCAGCAGTTTCTTCAGGAGCTACAATCTGGCAGTTGTTTACTACAGATTTTACGCCTTTGATTTCTTTAATAGAATTTTGAACATCCTGTTTGAATGCATCGTCTTTACAAATACCCGAAATTGTAGCAACACCTTTTTCTACAGTAACTTGTACCTCTGGTCTATCGCTTAATTTGGCACTGATCTCTTTTTGAATATCTGCATCTTTAGGGCCGCAAGCTACCAAAGCAACAGCAAGACCCATACCTAATAAAACTGATTTAATCTTCATAATGATATTTTTTAATTTAATTACTTATAAAGTTAAACGAAGTAAAATGCAAAATATTACATAATAATCTTACAATTTTATATTTTATCAACTTTCACTAAATAGATTTTATTTAATCATTCCTGACCTGTTTAAAATTGCACTATAAATAGATAATAGTTGTAGTTTTTTAAACTATTAGTTTAGAATCTGAAAATAACTTTTCAAAAGAATTATATTGATGAAGAATAATCCCATTACTATAACTCTCCGATTTCACTAATTCAAACTTAGATTTTTTACCAAAAATCGGTAATCCATTTCCAATTGCTACAGGATGTACAAATAAATGTAATTCATCTATTAAATCCTGTTCTATTAAAGATAAAACAAATCTTGCGCCGCCATAGACCATAATATCTTTTCCGGGTTCAGATTTTAATTCTGTTATTGCTTTCTTTAGATTTCCTTTTTCAATTGAAGTATTTTCGCCTTCAAAATTTTTTAAGGTTTTACTAAAAACGATTTTCGGCGTTTTTACAAACAAATTAGCGTAGACAACCTCTTCATTTTTGCTTTTACTTTTGGCCACACTTTCCCAATACGGTATGCCTTCTGTTGCCATTACGCGACCCAGAATTATAGTGTCAATACTATCTGTAAGTTTGTGCAGATATTTTATCTGTTTTTCATCAACTTCAGGCAGCATCCAGTTTAGCTGACCTTTAACATCACCTACAAATCCGTCGAGAGTCATGTTCATTTGTAACTTTAATTTTCTCATAAAAAATAAGTTTTCAGGATAAATCCAAAATTAGCTTTCCTTAAAAATACCAATTTTCTTAGGAAATAATGCCTAAATTTTCTTAATTTATTAATCGTTTATTTAAAAATAAAGGGTTACTTTCTCATATTCAAAACACTTTAAAATCCATTCATGATTTGTTGATTTCAGATTTGTGATTTGGTAATTTTCAGACTATATTTGCTATCGAATAAAATAGAATATGGAACAATTTGTAGTATCGGCTCGTAAATACCGCCCTCAGACCTTTAAGGATGTTGTAGGGCAAAAAGCCATTACCAACACTTTGCTAAATGCCATAGAAAGCAACCACCTTGCTTCTGCCCTCTTATTCACCGGACCGCGTGGTGTTGGAAAAACTACCTGTGCGCGTATTTTGGCACGAAAAATAAATCAGCCCGGATACGATGATCCAAATGAAGATTTTGCCTTTAACGTTTTTGAGTTAGATGCGGCTTCAAACAACTCGGTTGATGATATCCGCAGCCTTATTGATCAGGTTCGAATTCCGCCACAAACCGGGCAATACAAAGTGTATATTATTGACGAGGTTCATATGTTATCTTCGGCTGCTTTTAATGCTTTTTTGAAAACATTGGAAGAACCGCCAAAACATGCTATATTCATTTTAGCAACTACGGAGAAACACAAGATTATTCCAACGATTTTATCCCGTTGTCAGATTTTTGATTTCAAAAGAATTACGGTAAAAGATGCTAAAGAACATTTAGCAGAAGTTGCTGCAAGCCAAGGAATTAATTTTGAAGATGATGCTTTGCACATTATCGCTCAAAAAGCCGATGGAGCAATGCGTGACGCTTTATCAATTTTTGATCGTGTGGTTTCGTATTGTGGAACCAATTTAACACGTCAGGCCGTAACAGAAAACCTAAATGTTTTAGACTACGAAACTTACATTAGTATTACAGATTTACTTTTAGAAAATAAAATTCCTGATCTATTATTGGCTTACAACGAAATCCTTTCAAAAGGTTTTGACGGGCATCATTTTATTGCCGGATTAGCTTCGCATTTTAGAGATTTATTGGTTAGCAAAACACCTGCAACCTTAAGTTTATTGGAAGTTGGTGAACAAGCTCAGAAAATGTATGGTGAACAAGCTCAAAAATGTTCTCAGGACTTTTTATTAAAAGGGATTGATATTGCAAACGACTGTGATTTAAAGTACAAACTGAGTCAGAATCAGCGACTTTTGGTTGAACTATGTTTGATGCAATTGGCCTCTATCAACTTTGATGGAGAAAAAAAAAAGCTGAGCAATTCATAATTCCGCCTACTTATTTTAAAAATGGCGGTTATTCAATAGTCGAAAGTCCAAAGTCAAAAGTACAAACTCCGCAAAATGAAAATTCAACGCTAAAAGCTGAAAATACAACCCCTGCAATTGAAGTTGCAGCTCCACAAAAAACAGAAATTGTTGAAACTCCAAAAGTGGAAACTCCTGAAACCCAAAAAGCTGTAACAAACGGTGAACCAAAGGTTTCTGCATTTTCTCTGGCAAGTATCCGGGCTAAAAAAGCAATGGAAGAAAGCAGCAAGTCGTATGTTAAGCCAACTTCGGTTTTACCTACTGAAGAATTTACAGAAACTGAAATGTTATTGCATTGGAACAAATATGCACAGCGTCTGGGCGAGAAAGGTCTAAAAATCATGGAATCTATATTGTTGATTAACGATCCAACTTTAAACGGAACGGCAATAACACTGGAATTACCAAATGAGGGCTCAAAATTAGATTTTGAAAGTCAGCTTAATGGACTTTTAGGGTATTTGAAAGGACATTTACACAATCACGACATTACAATTGACGTTATTGTAAACGAGGCTATAGAAACCAAAAGAAGCTTTAATGACCAGGATCGCTACAACCGACTATTAGAAATCAACCCAAACATAGAACTTTTGCGTTCAACATTTGGATTGGATTTACAGGCATAGTTTTTTATAAGTAATTGTTGCCGGCATTTTGGCGAAAATTTTTATTTATTTTTAAGCCCAAAATGATATACTTTTTGCAGCCATTTTTCTCGTTTTGAATTGTCGGCGGTTTTTATGATTCCGATATAACTTACCTTGACAGGTTTTACCCCGCAAAATTCTAAAGTAGTTTTCTTTAATTGATTGACGCTTGGATTTCCATAAAACAATTTATAATACCAGCTTGGCTGATCTAAAGTAGTTATAATATGAGCTGTTTTACCTTTAAGCAATTTATCCCACCAGAGTGAATTTTCACGATATCTAAATGCCATTCCGGGTAAAAATAACCGGTCAATAAAACCTTTTGTAATTGCTGGTAAACCTCCAAACCAAACAGGATGTACCCAAACTAAATGATCGGCTCTTTTTATTTTTTCCCAGGATTCTAGTAAATCCGGTTCTAATTCGGTTCGTTTTTGATAACCAAATTGAAGGTTTGGATTAAATTTCAATTCGGCAATTGTAATCGTTTCTACTTGCGCTCCTGAAGCGATTGCCCCCTTGTGATAAGAATCGGCAATTCCAAAATTGAAACTTGAAGAATTAGGATGCCCGTTTATAATCAGTATTTTTTTCATATTTATGTTTTTGTAAAAATACTATTCGAATGAAAAATCATACTAGACAAATGTCCTATAAAATTTCTTTTCGAATGCGGCTTAAATGTCTTGGCGTCACGCCCAAATAGGAAGCCAGATATTGAAGCGGAATCAACTGAAGATATTTTTGATGGTTTTGATACAATTCTTGATAACGCTGTTTTCCTGATAATTTCTGAAATGATATCATTCTTTTTTGCAGTGTTACATATTCCATTTCAGTTAATTTTCGGCCAATTTCCTGCCAATGAATTCCTGACTTATAGAGTTGTTCTAAACTTTCACGATTGATAATCTGTAATTCTGTATCGACAAGAGCCTGAATATTTTCCTGCGCTAATTCCTGAGTTATAAAACTGGAGAATGATGCCATAAAGTCATTTTCAAAAGCAAAACAATTCGTGATTTCATCGCCTTGATGATTAAAAGAATACGATCGTAAAATTCCTTTTTTGATAAAAAAAATCTCATTACAAACCTGATTTTCTTGTAATAAAAGTTCGCCCTTTCTAAGTTTACGAAAAGTTATTAAATCGTCTAACTGATCTAATTCATTTTGCTGTAAGAACTGAATGGATTGAAAAGCTGATTTCATTTTAATTTTTAGAAGCAAAAACTTTTTCAATTCTTTTATCCGGAATAAGCCAGGACATTGCAACAATAAAGTATGCTGCCCCGGAAATCCATTCGTTGTAAAAGGACGCAACGATTCCAACAGTATACAAAACCGCCGAAGCTTTTCCTTTGAAGTCATTTCCTAAAGCTTTTGCCAAAGATGAATTTTTACCTTCGACATCTATAACTGTTTTTTGAAGAATTACATATGCAATTGCAGAAAGCAATAGAATGATTCCATAAAATGCCATTGCTGCTTTTCCAAAATTATGTTCACCCATCCAGCCTGTAGCCACGGGAATTAATGACAGCCAAAATAATAAATGAAGATTTGCCCAGAGTATTTTTCCATTTACTTTTGATAAACTGTGAAGTAAATAATGATGGTTATTCCAGTAGATTCCAACATAAATAAAACTCAGAACATAACTTAAAAACTTGGGAATAAGCGGTTTTAAATCTGCAAACTCATGACCGTGTGGCACTTTTATTTCCAATATCATAATGGTAATAATAATCGCTAAAACACCGTCACTAAAAGCTTCGAGTCTGGTTTTATTCATTTTTTAAAGTTTGGTATTAAAAGGTTGCCACCAATTTCAAGAATTCACACTAAATTTTTTTGCAAATAATAATTCATGTATATTCGTGAAATTAGTGGCAAAAATAAATTTAAATTTTACCGTAATACATTGCTTTTACGATACCGTCAGAAAGTCCGATTTTTGGAACGTAAATTTGGCGTGCTCCGCTCCATTTCATTGCGTTCAGGTAAATTCTGGTAGCGTGAATAATAACATCCGCACGGTCAGAGTTTAAGCCTAATTCGGCGATTCTTTGTTCGTAAGTCAATGAATTTAAAAAGGCGTATTGCGAATTGATGTAAATGTATGAAAGCGGTTTTTCCTGCTGTTTTCCAGACATTTTAAACAATTTATTGATATTTCCACCAGAACCAATCAGGGTAACTTCATCATAATCTGCCGTGTTGGTTTTAATCCATTTTTCAATTTCATCCCAAACAACATCGTGCACCATATTATTTAATAGTCGAACAGTTCCCGCTTTAAACGATCTTGAATTGACTAACTTTCCATCGGAGAAAAGGGTAAATTCAGTGCTTCCACCACCTACATCAACAAACAAATAAGTTTCATCCGTTTTAATCAAATGATGTAAATCCGTAGAAGCAATTATAGCTGCTTCTTTTTTACCATCAATAATTTCAATTTTAATGTCGGCTTTTTTCTTGATCAAAGCCACAACTTCTTTAGCATTATACGCTTCACGCATTGCCGAAGTTGCAAACGCCATATAACGTTCTACTTTATGCACTTTCATCAAAAGGTTGAATGCTTTCATTGCATCAACCATTCGATCTATATTTTCTTCTGAAATTTCACCAACAGTAAAAGCATCTTGTCCCAAACGAATTGGCACACGAACAAGCGAACTTTTATTAAATTGGGGCTCTTTACCTTCTTGTTCTACAACATTGGATATCAGCAGTCTCATGGCATTTGAACCGATATCTATTGCTGCCAGTTTCTTTATATTAATCATGCTCACTTATGATTTGTTTTTGGTTTATTAATTCACTTTTTGCTCTACCTGTTCTAATACCGAAATTTTATTTTGATAATACTTATAGGTTTCAATTTGAGCTCTAAAAGGGGCATGATGATTTCTGGCCTTGTATTTATTATCTAATTTATAGGAATGGTATCTCACTTTAACATTCCCTTTCCATGCAATATTAAAATTATCTATCAACTCTTTTTTAATTTCGAGGTCGTAGATTGGACAAGTTACTTCAACTCTTCCGTCAAGGTTTCTGGTCATGAAATCGGCAGATGAAATATACACTTCTGTTAAACCTGCATTTCCAAAAATATAAACTCTTGTATGTTCCAGATAATTATCTACTATACTTATCGCTTCGATGTTTTCACTCATTCCCGGAATTCCCGGAATCAGAGAGCAAATTCCTCTTACCTGAAGCTGGATTTTTACTCCTGCATTACTCGCTTCGTATAATTTATCGATCATTTTAAAATCAGATAAACTATTCATTTTTAATTTTATATGTGTTTTTCTACCGGCTAAAGCGTGCAGAATTTCACGATCGATAAGTTTTATAAATTTGCTTCTTGTATAATGCGGCGAAACTATTAAATGCTTGTATCTGTGAACTCTGTAATTGATGTCAAAGAATTCGAAGATTTTAGAAATATCTTTCAGAATTCCCTGATTGCAGGTAAAAAGCGTTACATCGGTATAAATTTTTGCTGTCGATTCGTTGAAATTACCTGTCGAAATAAATCCGTAACGACGACTTTTATCTTCTTCTGTTCTTTCGATGACACATATTTTACTGTGTACTTTCAGACCTTTTATTCCAAATATCAATTCAATTCCTTCGGTCTGCATTTGTTCTGCATACGAAATATTAGAAGCTTCGTCAAAACGTGCCTGAAGCTCGATTTGAACCGTAACTTTTTTTCCGTTTTTGGCGGCATTTATCAATGAACTGATAATCTGCGAATTCTTTGCCAAACGATACAAAGTGATTTTGATACTTGTAACTTTTGGATCTAAAGCTGCTTCACGCAAAAACTTTGTTAAATAAGAAAACGATTGATAAGGTGCGTGCAATAAATAATCTTTTTTGCTGATTTTTTCAAGTATACTTCCGCCTAAACTCAATCCCGGAATAGGTAAGGGATCATTTGTTTTATACAGCAAATCGTATCTTCCTAAATTTGGAAAATCCATATAATCACGACGATTGTGGTATCTTCCTCCCGGAATAATACTATCTGTTTCTACAATTTTCATTTTATCCAGAAAGAAACGCAAAGTATCTTCTTCGATTAAACTATCGTAAATAAAACGAACAGGCTCTCCTATTCTTCTGTCTTTTACAGAAGTAGCAATTTTTTCGAGCATACTTTTACTCAAATCGCTATCAATATCCAATTGTGCATCGCGCGTAATTTTGATCATATGTGCAGAAACACTTTTATAATCAAATATATTAAAGATGTTTTGCAGGTTATGGCGAATAACATCATCTATTAAAATTACATAATGTTTGTCATCGTGAGAAGGCAAAACTACAAACCTGTTGATGGTTTTCGGAATTTCGATAACCGCATATCGAACTTCATCGTTTGTATTCATTTCTAAACGAACGGCCAAATATCCTAAAGTATCTTTAAGAATTGGAAACTCTGCCAGGTCATTCAAAATAATAGTTACTAATTCCGGACTTAGTTTTTGGGTAAAAAAGTCTTTAAGAAATTTATCCTGATCACTTGTAATTTGATCTTCGTTGATAATAAAAATATTTTCGGCTTCAAGTTCAGACTCGATATTTCCAAGGATACGCAAACTTTCAGATTGCTGCTGAATTACGATCTCGGTGATGTCCTTGATTAATTGGTGCGCAGAAACGCCTCCCAAATATTTTTCGCCTGAAATTCCAGAAAGACTCAATCTTCGTATTGCGGCATATCGAACTCTAAAGAATTCATCTAAATTGTTCGAAAAAATCCCAACAAAACGCAACCTGTCTAAAAGCGGAACCGTGTTATCTGCAGCTTCCTGAAGCACTCTTGCGTTAAACGCTAACCAACTTTTTTCTCTATCGATATATTTCTGCTCGTACACTTTATTTATTTTAAATCTTTGGGGAAAATTGTTTTTTGAGTTTTGCCTTTCTGAATTGCTTCCCAGGCATCGGCATCAAATTTAAGCGATACAAATCCTGAAGTAGGTACATTTTCAATAAAAACATCACCAAATTTATTAACAAAATTTGTAATAGCCTCGTTATGTCCAAAAAGAATAACGCTTTCGAAACTATTATCACATGATTTGATAACTTTTTCCAGCTGCTTTTCGTCAAAAGTATAAAGATCATCTTTATAAATAATACTTTCTATAGGATAAGATATATTTTGAGCAAAGATTAAAGCGGTTTCCGAAGCACGTGCAGCAGTACTGCTCCAGATTATATAAGTTTTAGGAAGGTATTTTGAAATATGGGTTGACACTTCATGAGCATCTAAAATTCCTCTTTTCATTAAAGGCCTGTCAAAATCTTTTAAAGGTGCTTCCCAACTTGATTTTGCATGTCGTATTAAAATTAAATTTTTCATAAGTGAAGGATTTCGAAACAGCAAAACTGAAGTTGCTTTTTATTAAGTTCTAATTTACAAAAGAAATTGTAATACTACTCTATTTTTTAATTCTGTTAACATTTGATTTGAGTTTTTGTTTCAGTTATAAAAAAAATTGAAACATTGCTGCTTTATAAAATCACAACTTACTTTTATCAACTTTTAAAAAGCATAACATATTGTAAAACAATACAATATATTAAAAACATAGATAATCCGATTAAAAAAAATCTTACTTTTGACATACCTACAAATGCATTTTTTCACCAGAAGATTTTATGGCACCAAATCAATAGTAATAATTAACACCTATATACTATGGCAGCAATATTATTTTTTCTTTCTGTTTTTTGTATTGCAACTTCAGGTTATTCACAACAAGATGCACAATACACGCAATACATGTACAATACGATCAATGTAAATCCGGCTTATGCTGGTTCTCGTGGCGTTTTAAGTGTTTTCGGTTTATATCGTACACAATGGATAGGTCTGGATGGAGCACCGCAAACGCTTAGTTTTGCCGCCAATTCCCCCTTAAAAAATGACAATATTGGAGTAGGCGCTACAGTGCTCAACGATAAAATTGGCCCTACAAACGAAACTACCTTTTCTGCAGATTTCTCTTATACCGTGCAAACATCGGCTAATTTTAAACTGTCGTTTGGTATTAAAGGAAGTGCTAATTATTTTAATTTGGAAATTAATAAATTAAACCCTGAAGATCAGGGTGATCCTCTGTTTCAAGATATCGATAATAAATTTTATCCCAATGTAGGAGCCGGAATTTATTGGTCTTCTGACATTGCGTATGTTGGTTTCTCTGTGCCAAATTTTATTGAAACACGTCGTTATGACGATAATGACTACGCTATTTATATTGATAAAATTACTTATTACTTAATAGGAGGTTATGTCTTTAAACTCGATCAGCTACAATATTTCAAATTTAAGCCGGCAGTAATGGCTAAACTAGTCCAAGGTGCTCCTTTACAAGTAGATATTTCGGCCAATTTTATGTTTATCGATAAATTTGTATTAGGTCTTGCATACAGATGGAGTGCTTCTGTCAGTGCGATGGCGGGGTTTCAAATTACAAACGGACTCTATGTAGGTTACGGTTATGATCGCGAAACTACAAAACTAAATAATTATAATTTAGGATCTCACGAGATATTTCTTCGCTATGAATTTGTTAGAAAAACCAGCAGAATAGTAAATCCACGTTTTTTCTAATAATCAAAAAATTTCGTCAAAAAAAAATCGTTGTAGCCCTGAAAGAGCTACAACGACTAACTAAAAAACCAGTCCAATGTATTTTTATATTTTGGCAAATATGTTTGTAAAATATTTATTGCCAGATGCGTCACTTGTTACGGCTATACCAAAATGTGTAAAATCGCCTTCGATATTTTCTTTGTGTCCTGGACTGTCTAACCAGCCTTTTACAACATCAGCAGCAGTTTTATACTTTAAGGCAACATTTTCGCCCACTTTTTTTGCGTTAAGTAATCTCATTATATTTTCAGAACGTGAACTGAAATTATCATGATTCATATCGTTTTTCTGAATCATATATTTATTATGCTCCAGAGATTTATAAGAGATATGATTATTAACTTTTAACACACTTAAGCCAATGCTTACACGGTGTTCATTTATTAATTTCAAAATTTCTGACTCTATTTCGCTATAATTATAAGTCGTAACCACTGTTTCCGGTGTAACGACTTCTGGTGTTACTACAGCTTCAGTTTCTTTATCATCCTGGTCTGTAGAACATGCGTTCATTGCAATAATTATTACAATGAACGTCATGATGCATATCATCTTTTTCATAATCAAATGGTAGTTAATTTTTTAAAGTAAATGTTGGGGCAAATGCTTTATATTTAGATGATATATTTCCTAATTCTGATGTCAAACCTATAGAATTTATCGGTAAACTACAAAAATAATCGATGAAATACACATTTTAAACTAAATATACTATATTTTTCTTACATCTATGAAGACAGTCGTTCCATTTTCCATGAAAAATCAGACTGACTCTGATAGCGTATTCTATCGTGTAATCTGTTGGCTCTTCCTTGCCAGAATTCTACTTCAAGGGGCGTTACTAAAAATCCCCCCCAATTGTCTGGTCGTGGAATTGGTTTTCCTTCAAATTCAATTTCTAATTTTTTTAAATTTTCTTCTAAAAAATTTCGGGACGGAATCACTTCGCTTTGGTTTGAAACTACTGCTCCCAATTTGCTTCCGTCAGGACGAGAATCAAAATAACTGTCTGATATGTTTTCAGAAGTTCTTTGGGCAATTCCTTTAATGATAACCTGACGCTCCATTTCCTGCCAAAAAAATGACAAACAAACATGCGGATTCGCTGTAATTGCTTTTCCCTTCTCGGAATTATAATTGGTATAAAAAATAAATCCTTCTTCTGAAAATTTCTTCAGCAAAACCACTCTCGATTTTGGAAATCCATCCAAACCTATGGTCGAGACCGTCATAGCATTTACTTCTCCGCTTGCGCCGAAATCTTCCACTTCATGAAACCATTTATTGAAAAGATTAATTGGATCTTCGGGAATATTGGTTTCTAATAATTCACTTTTTTCGTAAGACTTTCTATAATTGCTTAAATCGTTCATTTTTTAGACTTCTTAGATTGTTAGATTTTTAGACTTATTAGACTTTAGATTTCTTTGGATGGCCTAAAACTAAGATTATGTTTTTTATTTTAGATTTCTGAGTTTAGATTTTTTGAAAACTCAGAGCCTTAGTCCCCTAGAATCTTAGCAACTCAGAACCTTAGAATTCAAAGCTTCTTCCGTCATCTCCCAAAAGTACATTTTGAAAAATAGTTTGAGCTTCTTTTTTAAAAGATTCGATGCCGTCATATCTAGTAGAATAATGGCCTAAAACAAGTTGTTTTACATTTGCCTTAAGCGCAATTCTTCCTGCTTCTTTTGCTGTAGAATGCAATGTTTTTTGTGCCAAAGCAGCTTCTGATTCCAGAAAAGTAGATTCGTGGTATAAAACATCCACATTTTCTATAATCGGAATTATTTCTTCATTATAAACCGTATCAGAACAAAATGCATAACTCAATGGAGCAATGGGGTCAAATGATAATTTCTCGTTTTCAATAACGGTTCCGTCATCAAGCGTAACATTTCCACCATTTTTAATTTTCTGATAATATGCCGTATGAATATCGTACTGCTGAACAGCATCAACATTTAATTTTCTTTCTCCGGGTTTTTCCCGAAATAAAAATCCGTTTGTATAAACACGATGTTTTAACGGAATCGTTTTTACAATAACGCGGTTATCTTCAAAAATAACTTCGCTTTTGTTTGATTCTAATTCATGAAAAAACAAAGTATAAGTAGTCCAGGAATTTGATAATCTCAGTTGTAAAGTTATGATTTCCTTCACTCCTTTTGGTCCGTAGATATGAAGATCTGTCGTTCGCCCTAAAAGCGCAAAAGTAGAAATGGTTCCTATTAATCCAAAAAAATGATCTCCATGCAAATGCGAAATAAAAATGTGATTAATTTTTGAGAATTTAATCTTGTTTTTGCGCAATTGTACCTGAGTTCCCTCTCCACAATCGATTAGAAACATTCTGTTTTTAATTTCTAAAACCTGCGAAGTCGGGTTGGTAATGGTTCTGGGAGTTGCGGCATAACAGCCGAGTATGGTTAATTTCAATGTTTATTCATTTTTTTGGTAAATCGTTCAATCGTACAAAATTATAATCTAAAAATTAATCGATTAAACAGTTAAACAAATAAACGATTAACCTATTTTTAAAATCCCAGATCGCGTTCAATTTCTTCCATTTCGATAATATCATGTGCTTCTAAAAGTGAAGGAACGACAGCCAGTTTATCTGAAATAGCGTTAAAATCAAGATCTGAAACTACAATTACAAAAGATTTTTTCGCCTTTTTTTGCTGCTTGGAAAGTGCTAAAAAAGCTTTCAAATCATTTTCTCTCAATTTATCATTTGCTGATAAATCAATTATAACATTCTGTTTTTCAAAGGTTTTAAACTGTTGCGTCACTTTCTCTACAAAGCCATTAAAATCGCCTTGCGTATCTTTTATCGTTACGGTATGTCCTTTTTGATCTACTTTCATTTTACTAAGGTACGAAGTTTTTTAAATTTGTTTCAAGTTTCAGGTTTCAAGTTTGCCAAGCTGAACGTACAACAACGTGAAAATTGAAACCTGAAACAAAAAAAATAAAATTATTGTATTTTTGAAGCCAAGAGATAAATCACCGCCATTCTGATGGCTACTCCATTTTCAACCTGATTCAGGATTACTGAATGATTAGAATCAGCCACTTCAGAAGTTATCTCTACTCCTCTGTTAATTGGTCCTGGGTGCATGATGATAATTTCTTTTCCAAGGGAATCTAATAAGGGTTTGTCAACTCCGTATTGTTGAGCGTATTCTCTTGTTGAAGGAAAAAAGTTTACATCCATACGTTCGTTTTGAACGCGAAGCATATTGGCAACGTCACACCATTCCAATGCTTTTCTTAAGTTGGGTTCAACTGTAACTCCCAGTGATTCAATATATCTCGGAATCAATGTTTTTGGTCCGCAAACTTTAACCTCAGCGCCTTGCATTTGCAAAGCATATATGTTTGATAAAGCGACTCTTGAATGCAGAATATCGCCTACAATAACTACTTTTTTTCCGGCAACATCGCCCAGTTTTTCTCTTATTGAATAACTGTCTAACAAAGCCTGCGTTGGGTGTTCGTGTGCGCCATCGCCTGCGTTTACAATACTGGCTTTGACATTTTTAGATAAAAAATAAGCCGCTCCGGGATTGGAGTGGCGCATTACAACCATGTCAACTTTCATGGAAAGGATATTGTTTACAGTATCAATAAGAGTTTCTCCTTTTTTAACCGAAGACTGTGCGGCAGAAAAACTAATAACATCTGCAGATAATCGTTTTTGTGCTAACTCAAACGAAAGTTTTGTTCGGGTACTGTTTTCAAAGAAAATGTTAGCAATCGTAATATCTCGTAATGAAGGAACTTTTTTAATTGGTCGGTTAATGACTTCTTTAAAATGATCTGCCGTTTCAAAAATTAGGTTAATATCATTCTCGTTGATGTATTTAATTCCTAATAAATGATTTACGCTTAATTCTTTCATTTTTGTTTCTTTAATATTATTGTCAATGCTTCTTTAAAGAGAAGCTGTTTTTATTGAATCATTCTGTCTACAACTTCACTATAATCCTGCAGATCTCTCGCGTCTTCATCAAAAATTTTCTGCCATCTGAAACCCGGAATTTCAATTTTCGCTTTAGCAGAACCGTTCCAGATTATTTTAAAATCGTTATTTATTAAAACTTCGGCAACTCGTTTTCCAATTTCGATTGTAACCGCATCATCAGAATTATCAACTTTCTGAAAAGCAATATACAACCCTGGATTTTCAGTATCAATTGCTCTGGCCAAATCCTGCTCGTGGTAAAAACAATAACCATCAGACTCTACTTCATTTTCCTGTAAATCTCTTTCAACCTCAACTACTTCATATTCACCATCGGTTGTCGTGTAACCGGCATTGTGAAGCGCAATGATATTTTCATCACATAATTCATCAAACGCATTTATTAGTCTTTCCGTATCTGTTGGACTTTTCCATTGTTTGCTTTCTGCAAGTAACTTTTGGTATTCTTCTCTTATTTTATCAAAAGCCCACTCTTCTGAGATTTCGTCTGCAAATTCGTTGTCTTCGATTTCTTCCATGATGTTTTCCTGAATCTCATCAAGAGAAAGAAATCCCATTCTGATTTGATTAAAAATTGATTCATAAATAAACTTTTCGTTCTCTGTCATGCTTTTATTTTCAATTTTTAAAATTCTATTAATTTGTAATCAGGTAAACGGCATCTTCGCCTTCATTTTCTTTCCAGCTCACCTTTACTTTTTCCCCATTGATTGCATCTACCTGACGACCGCGATAATCGGGTTGAATGGGTAAATTACGGCTAAAACGTCTGTCGATTAACACTAACAATTCGATTTCTGACGGTCGCCCGAAAGACTGAATTGCGGTTAAGGCAGAACGAATGCTTCGTCCGGTAAACAAAACGTCATCGATAAAAATGACTTTTTTGTTTTCGACTATAAAATTTATTTGTGTTTTATTGGCTTCAAGCGGTTTATCAGTTCGGCGAAAGTCATCTCTAAAAAAAGTGATATCAAGATATCCTAACTGAATTTCAGGTGTTTGGTATTCGCTTTCTAATATTTGTTTTAAACGTTCAGCTAAAAAAACGCCTCTTGGCTGAATCCCGACTAAAATAGTATCGGAGAAATCAAGATGTTTTTCGATTAACTGACAAGCCAAACGATGGAGTATGATAGTAACTTCTTTTGAATTAAGTAATACTTTTTGGCTCATAATTAAGTGTAATGTTTGGTTGGGCAAATATACGAAATCAGAATTTATTTGTTGGGGTGTTGGGAAGGGAAATATTTTTTTTTGATTTGGTCTTTTTTTTAAAGATTTAACTGGTTCTTTTTTGGACATTGATAATGTTTATTTTGAAAATTAAATCTTATTTTTTACATGTGATTTAGTTTTAAAAATATATTTTAGCTGATTACTAATGTTTTATTATAAAAGTTAATAAAAACAATACATCAAATAATAGAATATCCAATATATCAAATCTTCAAACATGAAAAATATAGCAATTGTATTAGGCACAACAAATTATCAAAGAATAGAAAAACTTCCTGGCTCTTTTAATGATGCTAAATGTATGTATGAAATTTTAACTTTGACTGAAAAATTTGATGAAATTCTATATTTAAATGAGGATAAGAACAGCCAGGATACAAAAGATTCTATTATAGATTTTTTTGACAAACATAAAGGATCAGAAATCAAAGAATTTGTTTTTTATTTCTCCGGGCATGGAGAGTTTCTTAATGATGAATTCTACTTTCTTTTAGTTGATTACGATTCTTTTAAAAGAAATCAAACATCATTACAAAATTCTGTAATAGATGACCTTATTCGATCAATTAATCCTGAAATAACAGTAAAAATTATTGATGCTTGTAATTCTGGAAACCAATATATAAAAGATTCAAGTTCTGTAACGTCTTACTTAGACAGTTCAAAAACTAATTTAAAAAACTGCTATTTTCTATTTTCATCTCAAGCAGAACAATCCTCATATCAAACAAGATACATAAGTGATTTTACCAATAGCTTTATTCAAGCACTAAAAAATCATTCCACGACAGAGATTAGATATCGCCATATAATAGATTATATTGCTGATGAATTTTCATTAAGTGTTGATCAACGTCCTTTATTCATTATTCAAGCAGAAAATACTGAAAAATTTTGCTCAGTAAATGAATCATTAAAAAAATATCTGAATGATTATTCGGGTGTAGATCCTAAAATTACCTTCGATGGCAGTTCTACTTCCAGTACATTTGCAAGTACAATTATTAGCGATTCCCAAAATTATTGCACAATAGAAGAAGCACAAAAACAGTTGGAAACGATAAAATCAATAGTAAATTCATTCACTATCGATAGTGAAATTGCTCAATTATACAACTACTCTATTAATTTTGAATCAAATTACGATAGCATTATTGATATTAAATCTCTAGCAGGTTTTCTGAGTAGAGAAAAGGATGAAAACAACTATTTTGTATCAATTTTCTACGAAATAAAAAAAATTGAAGAACCAATTTATAATAATCCCTATTACATTGGAGAAAGTTATGTTACTGGTCAGCAAACTGGTACAAAAGAGAAAGAAGTTCAAGTTCCTGTAAAGTTTGATTTAAACTTTGAGCCAACTTATAAATGCATTAATATTGAAGTAATCCCAAAATATCATCATCTACAATCTTACAATTGTAAAATAGTATATGTTCTATCACGAAAGTACATTCGTTTTTTTAATTCGGTAAACCACTATATTGAAAATGGTTGGGATATAAAAAGTCTTAATAATGATGTTAAGTGGAAAACCGAAGAATACCCATTAAAAGACACCAAAGCTGTTTCCACTTACCTTGAAAAAATTAATACGTCAATAAACGAAACTATTATAAAAAGACTTAAAGAAAAATATAAAATTGAAACCAATCAAGAAACAGAAAACTAATCTGTATTCCAATACTACAATAGCATTAACCTTTATATTCCCATATGTTATAACGTTTCCAATAGAGTGGATACCTAAAAATTATTTCGATATCAAAAAAAAAATAAATACTACATTATCAACGAATTGAATCAAGATTATTTGCATTTTCCTTAAATTTGAAGAAACAAAAAACACCAAAGATCATGAGAAAAATAATCGTCATAACCATGATTACAATCGATGGCGTAATGCAGGCACCTGGTGGACCTGACGAAGATACTTCGGGCGGTTTTGAATATGGAGGCTGGGTGGCGCCTTTTGGAGATGAAGAATACGGCAATGTCATGCAGGAACAAATGAAACCTGCCGATATTCTTTTAGGCAGAAAAACATTTGATATTTTTGAAGAGTATTGGCCAAAACACGCAGATGGCTGGCCGGGAATTAATGAAGTTACCAAATATGTTTTGTCTTCGACCAGAGAAAGTTCTGATTGGGAAAATACGGAATTTCTTTCTACTATAGAAGGCATCCAAAAACTCAAAAACTCAGAAGGCGGAGACATTAAAGTTTGGGGAAGCGCAACGCTTGTTCAGCTTTTACTTCAACATGATTTAGTAGATGAACTTGCACTCTTAGTTTATCCAATAATTTTGGGCAAAGGAAAAAAATTGTTTAATGATAGTTCAACTCCGGCAGGATTTACTTTAATTGAAAGTACGGTTACGCCAAGCGGTGTTATTGCGGTGAGCTATAAACGAACTGGAGAAGTTAAAACGGGAACTATTGGGGAATAAGAAATGAATTTTTACCAACAAGAAATAAATCGAATCAGTAAGATCTGTTACAAAAACGAAGAACAGATTAAAACCGTAATACGGACAAGGCGATTTATTGAAAATAACTTCGAGCAAGAATTGAATCTGGATGTACTTTCTGATGTTCAATTCAAATCCAAATTCCATTTACTGCGCTTGTTTAAAAAATATTATGGCATTACGCCGATGCAATATTTAATAGATCAAAGAATTGAAAAATCGAAAGAACATTTACGAAATGGAATGCCTGTAACTGAAACTTGTTTTGCAGTTGGATTTGAAAGTCCGAGTTCGTTTAGTACCTTATTCAAAAATAAAATTGGAATTGCTCCCGTGGAATTTCAAAAAAGAGCAATTTTCGCAAAGTAAATCAAAGTTGAATT
>Ga0247806_10000131_pt1 | contig 48276 bp, 47 predicted proteins | sample UWRJL059202B1_FD_179935 | JGI IMG/M metagenome (GOLD analysis project Ga0247806, IMG submission 179935) | Plant litter microbial communities from Arlington Agricultural Research Station in Wisconsin, United States - UWRJ-L059-202B-1 | ecosystem: Environmental > Terrestrial > Plant litter >... | reverse complement strand
TTCGAGGCCTTCGAGAACCTGAATGTCCTCTGCGCCGTATGCGTGCTCCGGCTCGGTTTTCGGTTCAATTGTCATGTGAAATTGGGCTCCTGACCGTCGCACAGGCGACCCTTCAGCCTACCAAACGAGCCGCGTGTCGAAGGCCAAATCCGCCGTTTGACGCGTTTTATTCGCATGGTTGACCTGATTTGTCTCCCTACCCATAGGTATCGCGTGGACCCCGCCCTGGAATTGATCTGGGACCCTTTTTCCAGGAGGGCGCGTTAGGCCCCTGAAAACGAATCGCGGCGATGCCGGCGTCCGGGAACTTCTGAGCGATATGCGTCATGATCTCGACGCGCATCATTCTCAGCTGCGTCGCCCACGCCGTCGACTCGCAGTGCACCGTGAGCACACCCTCGTCGATCCCCGCAGGGGTGGAGTGTTTCGCGGTTTCTTCGCCGGCCAGTTCGATCCAGGAGCCGAGCAGGTCGGACTGGGCCATGGGGGAGTTCCAGCCCAGTTGCGCGGTCAGCGAGCTGATCGTCTCGCCGAGCCCCCGGGGGTCGCGGCCGGCGCCGAACGGAACGCTGGACCCGATGTGCGGGCTGGTTTTACGTCGGGTGCGCTTTCTGGCGGCGTTGGGATCGCCGAAGACGTCCTTGAATCGGAGGTAGACCTTGGCGGCCTCGCTGTGCTCAGCCACCGTCCGGGCTCGTTTCCGCGGCCGGACCGTCGACGACGGCGCCCGCATGAACCTGGTCAGACACCGGACCGTCGACGACGGCGCCCGCGTTGGTCTGGTCAGACACCGGACCGTCGACGACGGCGCCCGCATGAATGTGAACTGCGTGCGCCGCGAGCACCGCGGGCACGTCTTCGAAAACTGCCGCGGTGATGAGCACCTGCTCGTACCCGGTCACGGCCGCGGCCAGCCGACGCCGCCGGGACTGGTCGAGTTCGGCGAACACGTCGTCGAGGATCAGGACGGGGTCACCGCTGTTGGAATCCCGGCGCAGCAGCTCGGCGGAGGCCAGCTTGAGCGCCAGCGCGAAGGACCACGATTCACCGTGGCTGGCGTAGCCCTTCGCCGGCAGGTTGTTGAGTTCGAACACGAGGTCGTCGCGGTGCGGTCCGGCCAGCGTCATGCCGCGCTCGAGTTCCTTGCGTCGGAGCCCCGCCAGCGCGCTGCGGAAGGTGTCGGCGGTGCTGGTTCCACCGGGTGGGGGAGCGGCGATGCTCGCGCCGGACTGCTCGGATTCCTCGTCGGCGCCGAGGATGCTGAGGGAGGCGACGAGGTTCGGTCCGTGGTCGGCGCCCGCCACCGCGCGGTAGGCGGCATTGAGCGGCGGCAACAGTTGGCGCACGAGTTCGGCGCGTTCATCGATGATTTCCGAGCCGAGCGCGACGAGGCGTTCGTCCCAGATCTCCAGGGTGCCGAGTTGGCTGGTCTTCACACCGGCGGCCCTGGCCGATTTGAGCAGAGTGTTGCGCTGGCGCAGTACCCGGTCGTAGTCGGTGAGCACGCTGGAGAGCCGGGGGCTTTGCAGGGTCAGCAGCTGATCGAGGAACCGACGGCGGCCGGACGGGTCGCCGCGCACCAGGGCGAGATCTTCGGGAGCGAAGAGCACGCTGGAGAAATAGCGGGGCAGGTCCCGGGTCTTGATGACCGACCGGTTGACCTGGGCCCGGTTGAGCCCGGAGCGGTTGATCTGCACCTCGGTGAGGATGTCGCGCCCGTTGTATTCAAGGCGGGCCCGGATGATGGCGGACTCCGCGCCGGCACGCACCATCGCCCCGGTCTGGGAGACCCGGTGCGAGCCGAGGGTGCTCAGAAACCCGAGCGCCTCGACCAGATTGGTCTTGCCCTGGCCGTTCCGGCCGACGATGAGGTTCGGCCCCGGACCGAAGGGAACTTCGGCTTCCGCGTAATTACGGAAGTCAGTGAGGGAGAGGTGAGTGACCCGCACGCGGGATCAGTCTGCCTTCTTTACGGCATGGCCGCCGAACTGGTTGCGCAGCGCCGCGACGGCCTTCATGGCCGGGGAGTCTTCCTGGCGGGAGGTGAACCGGGCGAAGATCGAGGCGCTGATGGCGGGCACGGGGACCGCGTTGTTGATGGCTTCCTCGATGGTCCAGCGGCCCTCGCCGGAGTCCTCGACGTACCCCTCGATCTCGGCCAGCTGCGGGTCGTCCTTGAGCGCACGGACGAGCAGTTCGAGCAGCCAGGACCGTACGACGGTGCCGCGCTGCCACGCGGTGAACACGCCGGGCACGTCGTGGATGAGATCGTCACGCTTCTCGAGGAGCTCGTAGCCCTCGGCGTACGCCTGCATGAGCGCGTATTCGATTCCGTTGTGCACCATTTTTGCGTAGTGACCGGCGCCGACCTTGCCCGCGTGCACGAAACCCTCTTCGCGGGGACCTTCGGGGCGAAGCGCGTCGAAGACCGGCATTGCGCGTTCGACATCCGCTGCGGCGCCGCCGACCATCAGGCCGAAGCCGTTGGTGGCACCCCACACCCCGCCGGACACACCGGCGTCGACGTAGTGCACACCCTGCTCGGCCAGAAGCGCCTCGTGGGTGAAGTCGTCGGTGAACCGGGAGTTGCCGCCGTCGATGACCAGGTCATCGGGGGAGAGCTTGGTGGCCAGGTCCGCGATCACGGAGGTGGTGATCGCGCCGGCCGGCACCATGACCCAGACCAGGCGCGGAGCGGGAAGAGCCGCGATCAGGTCGTCCGTGGACGCGACATCGGACACGTCGGGGTTGCGGTCGTAGCCGGTGACCTCGAGGCCGGCGGCCCGCAGGCGGTCCCGCATGTTGGCGCCCATTTTTCCGAGGCCGACGATTCCGATGTGCATGGCTGTCCTTCGTGGTTCGTGTCGTGCTGGTGGGTCGGGTGCTAACGCAGCAGCAGGTTGGGCTGCAGCAGGTACCGGTAGCTGTCGGCGCCGGGCTGTTCGCGGGAGGTCTGGCTGGTGATCAGGACCGGTCCGGGCTTGTTCGGGTTCTCGGTCTTGGTGAACGAGATCCGCACGAACTCGGAGTGTACGGCGCCGAGGCCATCCAGCAGGAACTGCGGCTTCAGCGACACCACGGTGTCGCCGCCGGAGAGAATCGCGTCGATGGTCTCCGAGGCCTGGGCCTGCTCGGAGCCGATTGCCTCGAGGGTGAGACCGTCTGCCGTGAAGCTGAACCGGAGGGCGGCTTCGCGCTCGAGGACCAGCTGCACGCGGCGAGTGGCCTCGATCAGTTCGGCGGTGTTCATGACCGCGTAGTTGTCCACGTTGTCGGGGAAGAGCCGGCGAACGGGCGGGTAGTTGCCCTTGATCAATAGCGACGTGACCGTCTTCTTGTCGGCCGTGAAGGCGATCAGCTCACGGTCGTCGGTGTTGGTGATCGCCACCGAAATCGTGCCGCTGTGACCGAAGGTCTTGCCGACTTCCTGCAGGGTACGGGCGGGCACGAGCGCCGTGATGGGTTCCTGGGCCTGGTTGGCTCCCGGGTCCCAGTCGATCTCACGCACGGCAACGCGGTACCGGTCGGTGGCGACGAGGCTGATGCTGTTCTCGGTGATCTGCAACTGCACACCGGTGATCACCGGGGTCACGTCGTCACGGGAGGCGGCGACCGCGACCTGGGAGACCGCCGCGGCGAATTCTTCGGCCGGGACGAGCCCGGATTGCGCGCTGACCTGGGGAATACTTGGATATTCCTCTACCGGCATAGACAGCAGAGTGAAGTTTGCGGTGCCGCAACTGACGGTGATGCGGGACTCGTTGGTCGAGAACCGGACCGGGGCGTTGGGCATCCGGCTGGCGATCTCGGCCAGCAGACGCCCGGATACGAGCACCTTGCCGGTTTCTTCGACATCGGCGGCGATCTCGGTCTGAGCCGAGACCTCGTAGTCGAACGACGACAGGATCAGGCCGGTCTCGGTCGCTTCGATCAACACACCGCTCAAAATGGGCAGGGTGGTGCGCTGGGGAAGGAGTTTTACAGCGAAAGATACGGCTTCGCTGAAGACGTCCCGGTTGGCCTGAAATCTCACGAAGTCACTCCTGTCGATGGGAGACCTGGATACGGCCTCAATGCTAGTCGGGTTTATCGGCGGCACTTTTCTTGTGAGCGCCAGCGAGTAAAGGTTGTTGGACCTGGAGCTAATGAAGTTAATCGTTAATCTTCTTAACCGGTGTGGAAACTGTGGATAACTTCGTGGATCCCGCTCAACGACTGGAAACCACATTCTTGTAACTTGTGGACGGCCTGTGAGCGTTAACCCCAATGAATGACAGGAAGTTGATTCTGTAATTCGGAGTTTTCACAAGAAGCCACTGTGTTTCTACAGGCCCGACCAAGTTGTCGGGCGACTTTCCACAGGGTTATCCACAGGTACGAAAACCAAAAAAATTTTCTCTTACTTGTAGCGGTGATCCTGTTTGATGCGGTTGGTGAGTTCCGTCACCTGGTTGTAGATGGAGCGTCGCTCCTTCATCAACTCGCTGATCTTCTTATTCGCGTACATCACCGTCGTGTGGTCCCGGTTGCCGAACAGCTGGCCGATCTTGGGCAACGAGAGGTTCGTGAGCTCACGGCACAGGTACATGGCGATCTGCCGGGCCGTCGCGACGGCCTGTGAGCGCGACGACCCGTACAGGTCGTCGACGGTGAGTTTGAAGTAGTCCGCGGTGTTGGTGATGATGTCCACCGGCGCGATCACATTGTCCTCGTCGAGGGTGATCACGTCCTTGAGCACCGTCTGGACCAGGTTCATGTCCACGGGGGTGCGGTTGAGGCTGGCGAACGCCGTGACTCGGATGAGGGTGCCCTCGAGTTCCCGGATGTTCGACGACACCTTCGAGGCCATGAACTCGAGGATGTCGTGCGGGACCTGCAGTTTTTCGCTCTGCGCCTTCTTACGCAGGATGGCGATGCGGGTCTCAAGGTCGGGCGCCTGCACGTCGGTGATCAGGCCCCACTCGAAGCGGGAGCGCATCCGGTCTTCGAACCCGGTGAGGGCCTTGGGCGGCAGGTCGCTGGTGATGACCACCTGCTTGTTGTGATCGTGCAGGGTGTTGAACGTGTGGAAGAAGGCTTCCTGGGTTTCGGCTTTTCCCTGCAGGAACTGGATGTCGTCGATCATCAGGATGTCAATGTTGCGGTACCGGTTCTGGAATGCAGATCCCCGGTTGTTCGCGATCGAGTTGATGAAATCGTTGGTGAATTCCTCGCTACTGACATAACGTACGCGGATGCCGGGGTACAGGCTCATGGCGTAATGGCCGATGGCGTGCAGCAGGTGAGTCTTGCCCAGCCCGGAGGAACCGTAGATGAAGAGCGGGTTGTACGCCTTCGCCGGCGCCTCGGCCACGGCGACGGCGGCGGCGTGGGCGAACCGGTTGGACTGGCCGATGACGAAGTTGTCGAAGCTGTACTTGGCGTTCAGCCGGGTGTCGTGCACGCTGTCGGGCGCCGGGCTCTCGAAAACCGACTGCGGGGTGGCCGGGGTTTCGATGTCAGGCTGGCGTTCGATGGGCTCCTGAACCGGACGGAGCGACTCCTGCTCCAGTTCAGGGTTGACCACAACATAGAACGTGGTGACCGCGACGGATTCGCTGAGCTTGCTCATCGCGGTCAGAAGCGGCACGCGCATCCGCACGTTGAGCATGCTGGCCGTGAACTCGTTCGGTACTTCGAGGTAGAACGTGCCGGCCGCGATGCCCTTGGGTTCGACCAGGTTCAGGAAGCCGTACAGCATCGGAGTGACCGTGTCGTCGGACTCCAACAAAGTCAGAACTGACCGCCAGGTCTGGCCTATGGGCTGTTCCCCGTCTGGCATGGTTCCCCACATTCTTGATATTTACGTGTTGCCGCCGTGAGAAGACGACGGGAGTATCGACACAGAATGTCAAACCGAACGATTTCTCCACAAGGTTATCCACCGCCTGTGGGTAAATAACGACTGGATTCTCAGGCTTTACCCACACCCTGTGGATAACTTGTCCTCACGGTAGTCAATGAGCGGCGGTCAGGCCAAATTAGCTTGATAAACACCAGCGTGTCTGTGCCGCAAAAGGGAAAACAATGGGCAGAATCGTCTGTTTGGGCGTCTCCAGTTTGACCGGGGGCGAGCGAAGCCGTAGTTTTAATCAGTTGACCCCAGCCCGTGGGCTACCTCACTCTTTCCCGGCCGCTCGTTTAGGCCTGCGGAGATCCAATACGTGGAGATTGAACAATGAGCAAGAGAACGTTCCAGCCGAACAACCGCCGCCGCGCCAAGGTGCACGGCTTCCGCCTTCGCATGCGCACCCGCGCCGGCCGCGCCATCCTGGGCGCTCGTCGCCGCAAGGGACGCACCGAACTCTCCGCGTAAGTACTCCTGTGCTCGCTCACGCCAATCGCATTACGAGCGGGAGCGACTACAAAGCTGTCGTTCGACGAGGTGTGCGGGTCGTCGGCCCGCACACAGTGGCGTACCTCCGTCGAACCCAGGACCCCACTCCGGTGCGGTTCGGGTTCATCGTTGCCAAGAATGTTGGCGGAGCCGTGGTGCGTAACCGCATCAGGCGACGGATGAAAGCGGCCAGCTTCGATCTACTTCCCGGCGTTCCTGCCGGAACCGAGATTGTTTTTCGAGCATTGCCCGCATCGGTCGGCGCGAGCTGGCCGGACCTCGTGGCAGAGCTGTCGAACGCACTCGTCAAAGGCCAACGCGGCCGATGAAGAGGGCGATGATCACGCTGTATCTGCTCCCGAGAAACCTCGGGGTCATGCTCTTGCGTGTCTATCGCGCGGTCATCTCACCGTTGTACGGTGATGTGTGCCGGTACTACCCCTCGTGTTCGGCGTATGCCCTCGGCGCTGTTCAGGAATATGGCCTGATCGTCGGCTCCTTTTTCGCCGCACGCCGGGTTTTGCGTTGTCACCCCTGGGCTGAAGGCGGAATCGATGACGTTCCCCTGAAAAGACATCGTCGCTTCACGGTGACGTCGTTTGGATTTGTAGTTCCTTTAGCCACGGAAAGGGCTGACCCGCACGTATGGACCTCATAGGCACAATTCTCTGGCCGCTGAAGTGGGCCGTTGAGCTTCTGCTCGTCGCCTTCCACTGGCTCTTCTCCAACCTGGGGATGGGCTACAACGACGGCATCACCTGGGTCCTGTCCATCGTCGGCCTCGTGCTGGTCGTGCGGGCGGCGCTGATCCCCATCTTCGTTCGGCAGATCAAGAGCCAGCGAAAGATGCTCGAGGTCGCCCCGCAGCTCAAGAAGATCCAGGACAAGTACAAGGGTAAGAAGGACCAGTTCTCCCGCGAGGCGATGTCCCGCGAGACCATGGAGCTGTACAAGCGCACCGGGACGAACCCGCTGGCTTCCTGCCTTCCCCTGCTGCTGCAGATGCCGATCTTCTTCGCGCTCTTCTCCGTGCTCAACGATGCCCAGCGCTCCAACGCCGGCGTCGGCCCGCTGAACCAGTCACTCGCGACGAGCTTCGGCAACGCCAACCTGTTCGGCGTCGCACCGCTGCACGACACGTTCGCGCAGCAGTGGGCACTCTGGACCGGTGGCCAGGACTTCAACCTCTCCGTCATGATCATCGCGGCCACCATGGTGGTCCTGATGACGGCATCGCAGTTCATCACCCAGCTGCAGATCGTCTCCAAGAACATGTCCCCGGAGACCAAGGCCAGTCCGATGTTCCGCCAGCAGAAGATCATGCTCTACCTGCTGCCGCTCGTCTTCGCCTTTTCCGGCGTGGCCTTCCCGCTCGGCGTCATGTTCTACTGGCTCACGTCCAACATCTGGACGATGGCGCAGCAGTTCCTGGTCATCCGCAACATGCCCACACCGGGCAGCGAGGCCGCCAAGGCCCGCGAAGAGCGTCTGGCCCGCAAGGGCAAGCTCATCGCAACGGATGGCGACATCATCGTTGTCGACGAGGCCAAGAAGCCGGCCCAGCGCCAGCAGCCGGTCGGCAAGAGCCGCGCCAAGAAGCAGACCGGCCCCAAGAAGTAACAGGGATGGACAACGTGACTGAGAACACTGATGTGATCGCCGCGGACGACGTGGCCCCGGCCGCGCCGACCATCGACCAGCTCGAGCAGGAAGGCGACATCGCCGCCGACTACATCGAGGAATTCCTCGACATCTGCGACCTGGACGGCGACATCGACATTGATGCGCGCAACGGGCGGGCGTACCTGTCCGTGAACTCCTCGGAGCCGGCCAACCTGCGTCTGCTGTCCAAGCCCGACACCGTCAACGCCCTGCAGGAGCTCACCCGCCTGGCCGTGCAGAACAAGACCGGCTCGTTCTCGCGGCTGATCCTGGACATCGGGGGATCCCGAGAAGCCCGCCAGGGTGAGCTGACCGACCTGGTCGGCCGTGCCATCGAGCGTATCGAAGCGGGCGCCACCGAGGCGTCCCTGCCGGCGATGTCGTCGTACGAGCGCAAACTGGTGCACGACATCGTCTCGGAGCGCGGTTTCGTCTCCGAATCCCAGGGTGAAGGTCGCGACCGTCACACCGTGATCACCGCGGCGTAACCCGGCGTGGTTATCGACGCTCTGGAGGCCGAGCCGGCCGAAGCGGCCCTGTTGTTCGGCGACCGACTCGATGTTGCCCGGGAATTCACCCGGCACCTTGCCGAGCAGGGTGAAGAGCTCGGTCTGATCGGACCGCTCGAACTGCCGCGGCTGTGGAGCCGGCACATCCTCAACTGCGCGATCGTCGCTCCGCTGCTGCGGCCCGGTCTGGTCGGCGATGTGGGCTCCGGCGCCGGGCTACCCGGTCTGGTCCTCGCCATCGCCCGGCCGGACGTGTCGTTCGTGCTCATCGAACCGATGGAGCGCCGGGTGGCGTGGCTGACCTCCCAGGTGGCCGCCCTGGGTCTGAGTAACACCACCGTGATACGTGCACGCGCGGAAGACGTGCGTTTGCAAACACCTCTCGACCAGGTCACCGCCCGGGCTGTAAGCGCATTCAAGACTCTGATTCCGCTGACCGCCCCGCTGGTGCGCCCCGGCGGCGAACTCGTGGTGATGAAGGGCGCCGGCGCGGCGGGTGAGGTCACCAACGCGGCCAAGGCCATCCAGCGCTTCAAGCTGCGAAATGTCGAGGTTCTCACGCTCGGCGAGGGCGTGCTGCAGGACGTTACTCGGGTCATTAGGGCTACAGTGGAGTAGTCCCACGCGACGCTTCCTCGCCCGGAAACGCTCGTTGTCGGGTGGCTCATCAACCGTCGAACGCAAAGGTTTCACGTGAAACAACCTGGCGAAGACCAGCAGGCCGGCAGCCCCGGCACCGGCCTCGACACGCCCTTGGCCCGGGAGATCTCAGACCTGACCCGTCGCCGTCAGCTGATCGCCGCAGATCGCCTGCCGAAGCCGGAGAGCACGCGCGTGATCACCATCTCCAACCAGAAGGGTGGAGTGGGTAAGACCACCACTGCGGTCAACCTCGCGGCCGCTCTGGCCCGCCAGGGCGCGCGGGTTCTGGTCATCGACCTCGACCCGCAGGGAAACGCTTCCACGGCGCTCGGGGTGGAACACCGGGCCGAGACGCCCAGCGTGTACGACGTCGTCATCAACGACCTGCCGATGGTGGATGTTGTACAGAAGAGCCCGGAGTTCGGCGCCCTGTACTGCGTTCCGGCCACGATTCACCTGGCCGGAGCGGAGATCGAGCTGGTCTCCTTGGTGGCCAGGGAACAGCGGCTGCGTCGCGCGCTGGACCTGCACATCAAGGAGATGACGGACCCGTACGACTACGTCTTCATCGACTGCCCGCCCTCCCTGGGGCTCCTCACGATCAATGCCTTCGTTGCGGCCCGCGAGGTTCTCATCCCGATTCAGTGCGAGTACTACGCCCTCGAGGGACTCAGCCAACTGCTGAAGAACATCGAACTGATCGAGAAACACCTCAACCCGCAGCTGGTCGTCTCTACGATCCTGCTCACCATGTACGACAGTCGCACCAATCTGGCCAACCAAGTGGCGCAGGATGTGCGCGATCACTTCCCCCAGCAGGTTCTGAACACCCTGATTCCGCGGTCCGTGCGCGTCTCCGAGGCGCCGAGCTACGGGCAGAGCGTCGTCAGCTACGACCTGAACTCGGCAGGATCGCTCTCCTACCTCGAAGCAGCGGCAGAAATCGCCCGCAGGGGCGCCCCCAAAACAGGAGAAGAACAGTAATGGCGAAACGCACCGGGCTTGGTCGGGGTATCGGATCACTGATTCCCGTACAGGACAATCCCTCGCAGGCGCGACCCGTCGACGTGTTCTTCCCCTACAACGAGGTCCCCCACGCCGAGGGCACCGCGGGTGCTTCCCCGGCAACCGGCGCCGTGCGCACCCTGGAACCCGTAGAAGCCGCACTGAGCACGGTAGTCGACCCTGAGGAATCCTCGGACACTGCGCTGCTGCCCGTTCCGGGTGCCCGTCTGGCCCATCTGGACCCGGCCGATATTGTGCCCAACGCCGTGCAACCGCGCAGCGTTTTTGATGAGGACGACCTCGCGGAACTCGTCCACAGCATCCGCGAGGTGGGTGTACTCCAGCCCATCGTGGTTCGCCCGCTGACCGATCAGCCCGGCAAGTACGAGCTGGTCATGGGGGAGCGGCGCCTCCGCGCCACCAAGCAGGTCGGCCTCGACATCATCCCCGCGATTGTTCGCGATACCGCCGACATCGACATGTTGCGCGATGCCCTGCTGGAAAACCTGCACCGCGCTCAGCTGAACCCTCTGGAGGAGGCCTCCGCTTACCAGCAGCTTCTCTCCGACTTTGGGATCACCCAGGAGGAACTCGCCACTCGCATCGGACGGTCCCGTCCCCAGATCACGAACACCCTGCGACTCCTCAAGCTGCCGGCATCGGTTCAGTTGCGGGTGGCCGCCGGCGTATTGTCGGCGGGTCATGCCCGCGCCATTCTGTCGGTGGGTGACCTGGACGGCATGCTGCGTCTGGCCGACAAGATCGTGAACGAGGACCTGTCCGTACGTGCGGCCGAGGCGGCAGCTGCCGCGGGACCCAAGCCCGTTGTCGTGAAACCCGAACCGGGCAAGCGTCAGGGCCACCTCAACGAGATCGCGGAGCACCTCGGCGACCGGCTCGATACCCGAGTCAAGATCAACCTCGGAGCACGAAAAGGCCAGATCACGGTCGATTTCGCCACCATCGGAGACCTGAACCGGATCCTCGGCGTTCTCGGAGAACCCGGCTTCGGAGCCAACTAACCAGTCCGGACGTTTCACGTGAAACACGTGACGCGGGTCCCGTGCCCTGGCAGCCCTTCATCCCGGCGTCGCTGACCAACCGAGCTCGGAGGGTTGGACCGTGCCGTCTGTGCGGTGCCGGGTGGGGCGCGTTTTCGCGGTTCGTGCGCTGTTTTCGCGTCGTCAGGAACGATCCTAAGCGCGGAATGACGCGGATGCATATGCACTTTCGGGGCCCATATCGGCCTCCGATGGGCGCAATACGTCGGTTTGGGAGCCGGCAAGGCGCGGTAGGAGGGGTTGGATCCGGTCAATGTTCCACGTGAAACCAGACAGTCTGTCATCGTGGGCGGATCCACACGTACCGTTTCAGCCGGAAGATTCCCGAGCTTTTGTCCGCGAGTGCGGCAAGACGTTTGCCTCCGACTCGGTACGAGTCGTGACTGTAGCTGCCTGTCACAGGTCTGCTGCTGCTCCTGGCCGACTGCTGCTAGGGGGCTCTGGCAGCTGATCAGGTTCTGGCAGAGACGCCCATGGACGGCAGGAACAGAGATGTTTCACGTGGAACGGTGAGTACGGGGCCCTCGGGGACGGATGGTGCCGAGCTCGTGCCGAACAGGCATCGCCGTGAGCACCGAGCCTGCGCCGGCGGCGGTTTCGGGGCTCTGAGTGGCGCATGTTTCCTGTGGAACATGCAGCAGGAGGTGATTCCGAGGGGTCCAGGAGAACCTGCAGCGCTGAAACGACTGCCGGCACCACGTTTCTCGTCGCAGATGACCTCTCGGATGCGCCCCCGGAGCGCCACTACGATCGAATCTCACGCGCTTCGGGGTGCGGGAGCGGCGGTGGACGATGACAGGATGTCCGTCGGTCTACTTCGACCCCGGGTTCGGAACTCGGCGATCGATCCGCGTCGACCTGCCGGGCGAGCGGCGGTGCCCACCGAGAGGCATGGCAGTTTCGTGCGGACGTGGGACTCTACCGGAGCCAAGGGTTTCACGTGAAACATCGCAGTAGCAAGAAAGAGTGAGTTTCAGGACGTCGTTGTGAAAGCCAGGGTGGGCCAGGGTGGGCCAGGGTGGGGCGCGGGGCACGGGGAGCGCATGTTTCACGTGAAACATGGCTCCAAAAGGGCATTTTGAGGTCGCTGAGAGGGATCCTCAGGGGCACATTGGCTGTCTGCACCCGGTCTCTGCTTGCGGATGACCACCCAGACACCTCCCCAGCGCGCGGAATCGGGCGAATCAAGCACATTTTGATAGTGGGTAGAGGAACGCCGGGGACTGCCCCGGCCGCTCCTTGAGCGGGGACCACTCGGAGCAGTGTGGATTGTCAGAGCACGGGGAGGCGGGTTTCACGTGGAACATATCTGGTACCGGAGAAGAGGAGCTCGTCCGGTCGGTCTGTGGTTCAGGTCCGACGGCCACTCCCGAGCATTGTGGACACGAGCGCGAGCACTGCACCGTGGGAGGTGGCAGTAGCGGGCGCGTTGCGATCCCCACCCGCCTCGCCTGCCGTCCTACCCGACCGACCGATCGTGAGGCGGGTGGCGGGGGAGGGTCAGGGTCACCGTCGAGTGCGGCTCACCGCGTGGGCATGCCCGCGGTGGCAGGAAATATGCACCGTCCGCCCCGGAGTCAGGCGAGCGGGGGAGGGACCAGCGTCGTGGTGACGTACAGGAGATTCCGCAGCCGTGTGCGGCGGTGGTGGCCTGGAAGGGGTGCTTCCCTCACCAGGCAGGCCATGTTTCACGTGAAACGGGTCAGGACGTTCCGAGTCGCGGGCCTGGAGGTTGGCCTGAGCCGGGCGATGTGCGGCATCGCCCCATGTCGCCCTGCGGCCGGGGGTGCGGCGCGCGAGCCGCTCCGCTGGCAGAGAACGAGGATTGGCATGAGCCCGTGACGACCCAGGCTCGCGCGTCTCAGGCGCACCGCCGGAGAAGATAAGTGCTGATCAGAAGGCATATATGCCGCCCGTATTGCCGCAAGGACACGTGTTTCACGTGAAACAATGGGAGTTCGTCAGCCCGGCGTGTTCGCACGTGTGGGCACGCTGTCGGGCGAGGTGGGTTCAGCCTACACGCCTCGGAGCATGTTTCACGTGAAACATGCTCCATCCAGACCTACCGGAGGCTGGTCGAGGCCGCGCGCGCGAGCGCGGCGTACACGTCCGCCAGAGCCTGACCGGACGCTTCGATGGATTGCGGTGCGAGGGAGGTCTCGGTGAGTCCGGGGAGAACGTTGGCCTCCAAGAACCAGGCGACGCCGTCGGAATCGACCATGAGGTCGATCCGGGAGAGTTGAGCCAGGCCCAGCAGGCTGTGGATGGCGACGGCCGTCTCCGCAACCCGCTGCGCCACGTCCGGCGCGATCCGCGCCGGCGTGAAGAACAGGGTCTCTCCGGCGTTGTACCGGGCTTCAAAGCTGAAGACCCCGCTCACCGGCACGATCTCCACGGCGGGGAGTGCCACAGGTCCATCGCCGGTATTGATGACCGTGACGGCGAGTTCCGTGCCCTCGATCTTCGTCTCGACCAGTGCCGTGTCTGCGTAGGTGTACGCATCCACCATGGCGCGGGGGAGACCGGCCGCGGTGTCGACGATGGTGACTCCCTGGGCGGATCCACCCTGAGCGGGCTTGACGACCAGCGGGGTGCCCAGGGCGCTCACCAGATGCTCCAGCACGCTGGCCGCACCGAGGTCACGGAAGGTCTCCCGGGATAACGCGATCCACGCGGGGGTGGCGAACCCCTCCCGCCGAACGAGCTCTTTGGCCGTCGGCTTGGACCAAGCCAGGCCGGCGGCGGTGCCGCGGGGGCCCACGTGGGGAATGCCGGTCGTCTCGAGCAGGGAGAGCAACGCTCCGTCCTCACCCGTTGCGCCGTGCAGCACCGGCCAGATGACATCCGGCTGCAGGCGGGCGAGTTCGGCCAGCAGGCCGGACTGGGGGTCCACGACAGTCACGGAGTGACCGAGACCGGTCAGTTCATCGGCGACGCGGCGGCCGCTACGCATGGATACATCCCGCTCGTGTGAGATTCCACCGGCAAGCACAACAATGTTCAGAAACTCGGATTCGCTCATGATCTGGGGTTTTCCTTGGTTCGAGGCGAGAGAGAACAGGGTCTAGTTGCTGTTGGGCGGCGGTGCGCCAAAACGTCGCCCGTCGTGGGCCGGTGAGAGGGAGCCAGTGCCGGCGAAGGTGTCCAGCAACTCGAGTTCGTCGTGGATGACGGTGGCCAGACGACGGATGCCGAGCCTGATGTGCTCCGGGGTGGGATAACAGAACGACAGTCGCATGTTCTGGCGGCCCTGACCGTCGGCGAAAAACGCGGTACCCGGTGTGTAGGCCACCAGCTCCTTGACCGCTCGTGGCAGCATGGCCTTGGAGTCCAGGGTTTCCGGCAGTGTGAGCCACACGTAGAACCCTCCGTTCGGATTCGTCCAGGTGAGCTCGGGCAGGTACTCCGTGAGTGCCGAGAGCATGGCATTCTTGCGCTCCCGGTAGACGCCACGGAAGGTGTTGATCTGGCCCTTCCAATCGGCCGTCGCCAGGTACTCGGAGATGACGAGCTGACTGAACGAACTGGGGGAGAGCACTGCGGCCTCGTTGGCGAGCACCAGCTTTTCCCGGATGGCGTGTGGGGCCAGCGCCCACCCGACTCGGAAGCCGGGTGCGAGAGTCTTGGAGAAGGTGCCGAGGTAGATGACGCCATCGCGTTCCACCGAGCGCATCGCATCCGGCGCCTTTTGGTCGAAGTACAGCAGTCCGTACGGGTTGTCCTCGAGAACCAGGATCTCGTTCTGGCGAGCGATCTCGAGGATCTCCACTCGGCGCGCCCAGCTGAGGGTGACGCCGGCCGGATTGTGGAAGCTGGGAATCGTGTAGAGGAACTTGATCTTGCGTCCCTCGGCCTTGAGCCGGGCAATGTGCTCGCGGAGGGCCTCAGGGATCATTCCGTGCTCATCCATGGGCACATGGTCGACGTCGGCCTGGTACGACTTGAAAATGACCATCGCGGTGACGTAGCTCGGCCCCTCGGAGATGACCACGTCGCCGGGGTCGAGGAAGAGCTTGCTGACGAGTTCGAGGGCATGCTGGGAGCCGGTGGTGACGACGACATCGTCGGCGTTCGCCCGGATGCCTTCCAGCGCCATGACCTCGAGGATCTGCTCGCGGAAGAGGGGAACTCCCTGACCAGAGCCGTATTGCAGGGCAACGGGCCCCTGCTTGCGCATCACGTTCTCCAGGGCACCCATGACAAGGTCCTGCGGGAGAGCGGCGACGTAGGGCATTCCGCCGGCCAGGGAGACGACCTCGGGGCGGGAGGCCACGGCGAACAGCGCGCGCACCTCGGAGGCGCGCAGGGCGGCGGCTCGCTCGGCGTAGTGGTGGTACCACGGGTCGAGGTTGTTGCCGGCCTGGGGGGTGCCTATCGCTGTCACGTCATATCCGTTCTGGTGAGGCCTTAATCGTATGGGGTGGCGCCTGCGCTGTCCGCACCGACGCCGAATACACAAAAACACCCGCCCGGCGTGTGCCGGGCGGGTGTGGGGTTCGAAAGAACCTGCCGCGGCTACTTGAGGTAGGCGGCCAGGTCGGCTTCGAGGGCAGGCTTCGGCTTGGCGCCGATGACGGTCTTGACGACCTCGCCCTTCTGGAAGACCTTCATCGCGGGGATGGAGGTGATCATGTACTTCGCGGCCAGGGCCGGGTGGTCGTCGACATTCAGCTTCACGATGTCGAGCTTGTCGGAGTGCTCAGCGGCGATCTGGTCGAGGATCGGGCTGACGGCGCGACACGGACCACACCACTCTGCCCAGAAGTCCACCAGGACGGTCTTCTCGTTGTTGATGACTTCCGTTTCGAAGGTGGCGTCGGTGACGGCGCGTGCAGACATGTAATGCTCCTTAGTTGGTAACGCTTGCAAATTCGGGGTCGCCGGCCGCGGCCAGCAGATCCTCGGGGAGGGTGGCCAGGTAGTGCTCGGCGTCCAGGGCCGCCACGGTGCCGCTGGCGGCCGCTGTGACGGCCTGGCGGTAGGTGGGGTCGATGACGTCTCCGGCGGCGAACACGCCGGCCTGGCTGGTCTTGGAGGACCGTCCGGCGACGGCGATGGTGCCTTCGCTGGTGAGGTCGAGCAGGTTGTGCACGAGGTGGGTACGCGGGTCGTTGCCGATGGCCACGAACAGGCCGCCCACGGCGAGGGTGCTGTCGGTACCGGTGACGGTGTCGCGGAGGCGCAGCCCTTCGACGGCCTCTTCACCGTCGATGCCGACGACCTCGGTGTTCCAGACGAACTCGATCTTCGGGTGCGACAGTGCGCGCTCCTGCATGATCTTCGACGCGCGCAGGGTGTCCTTGCGGTGGATGATGTACACCTTGCTCGCGAACCGGGTCAGGAAGGTGGCTTCCTCCATGGCGGAGTCGCCGCCGCCGACGACGGCGATGACCTTCTCCTTGAAGAAGAAGCCGTCGCAGGTGGCACACCAGGACACGCCCCGCCCGCTCAGACGTTCCTCGTCGGAGATGCCGAGCTTGCGGTACGCGGAGCCGGTGGCGAAGATGATCGACAGGGCCTCGTGCTTTTCGCCGTTGCCCAGAGTCACCGACTTGACGGTGTCGCCGAACTCGAGATGGGTGACGTCGTCGTAGACGACCTCGGTGCCGAACTTCTCGGCCTGCTCCTGCATTTTGGCCATCAGCTCCGGACCCTGGATGCCATCGGCGAAACCGGGGAAGTTCTCGACGTCCGTCGTGTTCATCAGCTCACCGCCGGCTTCGACCGAGCTGGCGATCAGGAGCGGCTTCATGTTGGCCCGCGCTGCGTAGATGGCTGCGGTGAATCCGGCCGGACCCGAACCGATGATGATGATCTGACGCACGCGAGACTCCTTGAAATCAATGGGAGAGACGCCCTTCGGCGCCTCACATTCGGGTACAACACATCCTAATCGGATGGTATTCCGTGTCGGCCGGGCGGGCACAGCGGCCGTTCAGCAAGCCTCCGCCAGCGCAGGCGGGGTCAGCGCCGGAAGCGGGCCTTCAGCGGGGCCAGGAACCCGTGCAGTTCATCGCTGCGCATGAGCAGCAACAGGGCGAAGTAGAGCGCGGACATGGCGACCCCGATCACCGCCATGGAGATGATCGCCGGCGCGATGCCCGAAACGGCGAAACCGTCACCGCGGGTGCCGCCCAGCGCCACCAGGAGGCCCAGACCGGCCGCGACGGGCAGGAGCACGGCGGCGATGTACTTGACCAGGCTGCGCAGGATGCGGCGGCCGTCGATGCCGCCCAGCCGTTTGCGCAGCAGCCAGGCGGCGAGGATGGCCTGCATGGTGCCGGACACCGTTACCACGAGGGCGATGCCGAACGCGGTCCACTCGCGGGGAAGCAGAGCACAGCCCAGCACACCGATGACAACCAGCACTACCTGGAACAGTGTGAAGAAGAACGGGGTGCGCGTGTCGCCGAGAGCGTAGAAGGTGCGTTGAACGACGAAGAGCACGCAGAACGCGACCAGCCCCAGGAGGTGGGCGATGATGACGTTGCCGATGGCCTGAGTCTGCGCGTAGCTCTCGTGCACGAAGACCGCCGCGAACGGGTAGGCGCACACCATGATGACGGCGCTGGCGAGCACAATCAGCAGGGTGGTCCCGCGAATCGCTGACGACGCATCCGTTCGGAGGCGCACGGTGTCACCCCGGGACGCGTGTTCGCTCATCCGGGTGAAGTACGCCGTGGCCACGGACACCGTGATGATCGAGTGCGGCAGCATGAAAATCAGCCAGGAGGTGCTGAGCACGGCCGTCGAGGCGCCCTCGCCCGAAGCGCCGGAAACCACCTGGGTCTCCACGATGCCCGCGGCGGTGCTGAGCAGCAGCATGCCGAAGGTCCAGCTGGCCATCTTGCCGGCCGCGCCGAGGCCGACGCCCCGGAATGTGAAATCGGGACGGTAGCGCAGCCCGATCCGGCGCCAGAAGTAGTACAGCACCACGGACTGCAGCACCACGCCGAGGGTGGCGCTGCCGGCCAGGAGCGCGATCATCGCCGGGCTGAAGTCGGAGGCCAGCCGTTGGCCGAGCGGGTCGGCGCCGAACAACGCCATGAACACGAGCAACCCGCCGATGGCGATCACATTGTTCAGCACGGGCACCCAGGTGAACGGGCCGAAGGACTTCCGGGCGTTGAGCACTTCACCGAGCACCGTGTACAGGCCGTAGAAGAAGATCTGCGGCAGGCACCAGTAGGCGAACGCGATCGCCAGCGACATCTGCTCAGCCGAATAACCCAAGCCGATGAATCGGGTGATCAGCGGGGCGAGCAGGCTGGCCGCGAGTGTGGTGACGGCGAGGATCCCCAGGGCGAGGGTGACGAGCTTGTTGATATAGGCCGTACCGCCGTCGTCGTGCAGGCTCGCCCGCACGATCTGAGGCACGAGCACGGCGGTGAGCACTCCGCCCGCCACGATCGTGTACACCGTGTTGGGCAACTGGTTCGCGAGCGCGAAGGCGTCGGCGCTCTGGCCGAACTGGCCGATGACCCGGGCGAAGACGATGACCTTCAGGAACCCCAGAAGCCGGGAGACCATGGTGCCGGAGGCGAGGATCGCGCTTGCCCGGCCGACGCCGCTAGCCACGGGGCGCCGCCGGAGTCTCGTCGCCAGTTCCGGGCACCGGTGCCACCGGAGCCCCGCCCTGCGGAATGGTGTTGATCGGGCCGGAGGGCGACGCGTCGGGGCCGGACTCGAGGTCGGCATCCGGGTCCGCGTCGGCCAGGGCCGCCTGGGCGCGGTCGCGGCGGCGGTGCACAATGTTGCGCCACACGCCGAAACCGAAGAACAGCACGACGAGGGCGGCGAAGATGCGCGACCCGATGCCCTCCCAATCCGCGCGCACGTTGACCGGGATGAGGGACGGCTGGTCCATCGACGCACCCGACGGTGTGAACAGGATGACGCGCAGGGTGACGGCGCCGTTTCCGACGGCGGCGGTCACCGGGATCGACACGGTTCGGGCCGAGTCGGCATCAATGACGGTCTCGACGTCATTGCCGACCACGAGTCGACCGTTCGACGGCACGACCTGCACCCGCACGGTGGCGGCCTGATCGAGGGCGTTGTTCAGGGTGATCGGGATGTCGACCTTGCTGCCAACGATGTTGATCGGGCCCGTTGTGCTCACCGTCACCGAGCCCAACACCGTATTGGACGCGGCCAGATTCTCGCCCACGGCGGTGCGCCACTCACTAGGCGTGGACTGCCATGAGGTCGCGAGCAGGCCCAGGAGAGAGAGGCGTTGAGGGGCCGTGACGTCGAGCGGTTCGGCCAGCGCGCCGGCGAACTCGATCACCTCGGCCTCACGGTCGATCAGCCGGCGGGCGAGGTCCACGCTGGCGTCAGGTTCGGCCTGGGCCACGAAGCTGACGTTGGCGGAGACCGGGGTTGCGGCCGCGACGCTCAGGGCCGTCGGTGCGTACCAGGGCAGGTTCGTCACTGCGTCAAGGGTCTGGCTCAACCGCGCTGCGGTGGGCGGCCAGCCGCGGTCCATGGTGGCCAGCAGGGTGAGGGCAGCTGTGGGGTTGGCCGCGGAGACCACCGCCACCTGCGACGACAGCTCTGCCATGGCCCCGCGCCAGTCGGTATCGGTCGTGGCCGTGACGGCGCGCCGCAACGCTTGCGAGATGCCGGTGTCGGCGACCAGTCCCACCTGGTTCGAGCCCAGGTCGACGGCGGTGCTCGAGGTGACGAGCGGGTCATCCGCGGCGACGTTGCCCGACGTCAGAATCGTGTTCGTCAGTCCAGCGGCCGAGAAGGCGGGCAGATCGGCCTGGGCGACACTGTTGTCGGCCGGCCACGCAATGGACGTGCTGCTGTAATCCCAGGCGAGCAACTGGCCCAGCGTGGGTGCGGTTCCGGTCGCGTCCGGCTGCGGCTCCGCAGTAGATGTCGGTGTCGGAATATTGGGATCGGGCGCCTCTTCCTCGCCGGCAGGCGGCTCGGTCGGGTCGGGCGCAACGAAGAGCGACGGGTCGGTGGCGAACTCCAGGGAGATCGGCGCGAGGGGCGCGGGCGCTCCAGCCTGCACCGCCAGGGACGGATCGGCGTCTGCATAGCCGAGCGGGAATATGTCGTTGCCAGCCGAAGCCAGGCGGTTGAGCCACTCGACGGCGGAGGTCGGCGCGGAGGTGCCGAGCACTCGAATGGAGGCGATGATCATCGGGTCGATCGCGATGGCCACCGGCCGGTCGATCACTCCCTCCAACTGCCGGGTGAGGATGCCGGAGCCGGCCGTATACGCGGTGAGGTCCTCAGCGCTGATCAGGCCGGTGCTGGACGCCGGCGTGGTGATGGGCATCGCGACGGCCAGGTTGACCGGGGTCACGGTGGGCGGCGTGCTTTCGCTGGTGTCGGGGTACCAGACGAACGTGGACTCATCCGAGGCTTGAACGGTCTTGCCGGTGCTGAATGATGCGGCGATGCCACGGGGACCCCACGGGCTCCATTCGAACAGTCCGAGCGCGTCGTTGGGCACGGTCACGGCCACGCTCACGGTGCCGTTGGCCGGCACCGGTTCGGTCAGGGGCACGCTCTCCATCAGGTCGCCGAAGTCGCTATCCACGTCGGGGTCGAGCCAGGCGTTCAGGGCTGCCCGGCCGGTGAGCGCGCGTTCCGCGAGGAACACGTCGACGGTTCCGGCCGGAATGGCGGTGGCGGTGTCGTTGGTCACGGTGACCGTCAACTGCAGCGGCTGGTCGATATGCAAAATCGAGGAACCACTGGGGGAGAGGGCGAGGGAGACGGAGTCGGCTTCCGTGGCGGCCGGCACGGACGCGGATGCCGGTCCGGTCGCGGCACGGGCGGCGGGACCGGATCCGGCCAGGATCGGCCAGAGAAGCAGTGGGGCGCAGAGCAGGGCGGCCACGAGTCGCCGTCTGGCTCTGGGGAGCGCAGGCCGACGCGCGTGATTGGGATCGGCCAGCATATACGGGATTCTACGGCGTAGAGAGGGGAGAACCCTCCAGAGCGGCTGCGCGCCGGAACGGGTGGCCTCTGGTGAGCAACTACCATGGGGGCATGCAGAGCGTCGCGGCAGCCCTCGCACGACTGGGCGACCTGGCTGCCTCCCCTACAGTGTCCCGACTGGCGAATACCTTCGATGAGGCCGGTTTCGAACTGGCTCTGGTCGGCGGTCCCGTCCGCGACGCGTTCCTTGACCGCGTCACCAACGACCTCGATTTCACGACGAACGCGACCCCGGACCAGATCCTGGCGATCGTGAAGCCGATCGCCGAGGCGCACTGGGACATCGGCCGGGCGTTCGGCACCATCGGCGCTCAGATCGCGGGCGAGAAGGTGGAGATCACCACCTACCGCGCCGACAGTTACGACGGCCAGACCCGGCACCCCGACGTGGTGTTCGGCACCAGCCTGGAGGACGACCTCCTCAGGCGGGACTTCACCGTCAATGCCCTGGCTCTCCGACTTCCTCAGGTCGCCCTCGTCGATCCGGCCAACGGCATCGACGACCTGCTCAACAAGGTGTTGCGCACGCCGACGGCGCCCGAGATCTCGTTCGGCGACGACCCGCTGCGGATGATGCGGGCGGCCCGCTTCTCCGCGCAGCTGGGGTTCTCCCTGGAGATGGACACCGCGATCGCGATGGCCGCCATGGCGGACAGCATCAACATCATCTCCGCGGAACGGGTGGGCGACGAACTCGGCAAGTTGTTGCGCTCCGGTGATCCGCGTGCCGGCATCGAACTGCTCGTGGACTCCGGACTCGCCGCCATCGTGCTGCCCGAGATCCCGGCGCTGCGGCTCGAGGTCGACGAGCACCACCACCACAAGGACGTCTACCAGCACACCCTCACCGTGCTTGACCAGGCGATCGGCTACGAGAGAAGCCGGAAGAACCTGACCGAGCCCGACCTGGTGGTGCGTCTGGCGGCGCTGCTGCACGACATCGGCAAGCCGGCCACCCGCAAGCTGGAGGCCGGCGGTGTGGTCAGTTTCTACCACCACGACGTGGTCGGCTCGAAGCTGGCCAAGAAACGGTTGCGCGCCCTACGCTTCGACAACGACACGATCGCCGCCGTCTCCAAACTCGTCGAACTGCACCTGAGGTTCTTCGGTTACACCGAGGGTGCCTGGACCGACTCCGCGGTGCGCCGGTACGTTCGTGATGCCGGGGATCAGCTGGAACGCCTGCACATCCTGACTCGGGCCGACGTCACGACCCGCAACCGCCGCAAGTCCGACCGCCTCGCCTTCGCGTACGACGACCTCGAACAGCGCATCGCGGAGCTCGCCGCGCAGGAGGAGATGGACTCCGTGCGTCCCGACCTCGACGGCGAGCAGATCATGGACATCCTCTCCCTCAAGCCCGGCCGTGAGGTGGGCGAGGCGTACCGGTACCTCCTCGAGCAGCGCCTCGACGACGGTCCGCTGGGTACCGAGGAAGCCACCCGCCGGCTGCAAGCCTGGTGGGCCGGCCGCGAGACCTGACCCCACCACCCGCTGGCACGTCTGGCCCGCGGTGTGGGTCCGTCCCTCCACAAGGGTGGGTGGACGGAAGTTGTGCAGAGGGTCGGCTCTGGTCGACGGGGAGGGGCGGCGGCCCGGCAGCCTGTGGAGTATGACCACGACGCAGCCCCTGCTCCGGCACATCGAGCCGCATCCGCACCGAGACCTCTCCACTGACGTGTGGGCAACGGCAGACCGGGACGGCCGGTACCTGATGCGCATCTATGCCACGGCGTTGAGCCGTCGCACCCCACCCGTGCTCAGCATCCCGGCGGCCGCAGGACTGCGGACTGAGCGGTGACGGAAACTCTCGGTGCGGAGGGCATCGAAGTGGAATGGTGGCGCGCAGGCCTCGATTCCAGTAGTCTTGGCAGGTTGTCTGTGTGCCGGATCCCGGCCTCCACCTTCAACACATGCACAACCCTCCTGTTGCAGAAATACTGCAGCCGTTTTAGTCCGAAGGAGGTGGGTTAGTCATGCACCAGTACGAATTGATGGTTATCCTCGATCCCGAGATCGATGAGCGCACCGTAGCTCCCAGCCTTGACAAGTTCCTCAACGTTGTTCGCAACGATGGCGGAACCATTGACAAGGTTGATGTTTGGGGTCGCCGCCGTCTCGCATACGAGATCAACAAGAAGGCCGAGGGCATCTACGCCGTCGTCGACTTCACCGCAAACGCCGCAGCAACTGCCGAGCTCGACCGTCAGCTGAAGCTGTCGGAAGCCGTCATGCGCACCAAGGTGCTTCGCGCAGAAGAGGGCATCGCCCAGGTTGCCGTCGCAAGCAAGCTTGCCGCCGAGAAGGCCGCCCGCAAGGCAGCCAACCCGAAGGCTGCTGCTGCTCCGGTCAAGGCCGACGCTCCTGCCGCAGCTCCCGCTGCCAAGGTCGCCGCATCCGCCAAGCCTGCAGCTGCCCCGGCAGCTCCGGCCGCCGTGGACGCTCCTGCCGAGGCAGACGCCGACAAGGCAAGCGACAAGTAGCCCATGGCCGGCGAGACCGTAATCACCGTGGTGGGCAACCTCACCAGCGATCCGGAACTGCGTTACACGCAGAACGGGCTGGCGGTAGCCAACTTCACCATTGCCTCCACTCCGCGCAATTTCGATCGCGCAACCAGTGAGTGGAAAGATGGCGAGGCACTGTTCCTGCGCGCGAGCGTTTGGCGTGAATTCGCCGAGCACGTGGCCGGTTCACTGACCAAGGGTTCCCGTGTCATCGCTTCCGGGCGTCTCAAGCAGCGTTCGTATGAGACCAAGGAAGGTGAAAAGCGCACGAGCATGGAGCTCGAGATCGACGAAATTGGTCCTTCGCTGCGCTACGCCACCGCCTCCCTCACCCGCGCGCAGTCCTCCTCTGCTCCCCGCGGCGGCGCTCCCGTCGCGCAGCAGCAGGGTAACGACGAGCCCTGGGCCCCCAGCGCCCCCGCAGCCAACACCGGCGGCGGAGATGTCTGGAACACCCCGGGCAACTTCAGCGACGAGACCCCCTTCTAAGCCGAACCTCACGGTTGACGGCTGCTCACAAACGTTTAAGAAAGTAAGGAAATCATGGCTGGAAAGTCGAGCGGCGACCGCCGCAAGCCGCTCCGCGGTGCTAAGGGTGGCAAGAACGCCGCTCCCGCGAAGTCGATCCGGGTTGGTGTCATCGATTACAAAGATGTCCCCACTCTTCGGAAGTTCATCTCAGAGCGTGGAAAGATCCGCGCCCGCCGCATCACCGGCGTCTCCGTCCAGGAGCAGCGCCTGATCGCGCGCGCCGTCAAGAACGCCCGCGAAATGGCCTTGCTGCCCTACGCCGGCTCAGGCCGGTAAGGAGCCCTCACATGTCGAAACTGATTCTGACGCACGAGGTCTCCGGCCTCGGTACCCCCGGTGACATCGTTGATGTCAAGAACGGGTTCGCTCGTAACTACCTTCTTCCCCAGGGCTTCGCTGTTGCGTGGACCCGCGGTGGCGAGAAGCAGATCGAGCAGATCAAGGCCGCCCGCGTAGCCCGCGAGCACGCCACCCTCGAAGAGGCCCAGGCTCTCAAGGCAACCCTTGAGAACGCCAAGGTCAAGCTGGTCGTCAAGGCCGGCGCCGGCGGACGCCTCTTCGGCTCCGTCAAGACGTCCGACGTTGCCGACGCGGTTGCCGCGGCCGGCCTCGGTGCCATCGACAAGCGCAAGATCGAGCTCAGCCCGATCAAGGCGACCGGTGAGCACACTGCGACGGTTCGTCTGCGCGACGAGGTCAGCGCGACCATCAACCTTCAGGTTGTAGCCGCAAAGTAGTCGTTTCACGCACGGTGTGGCGGTGGTTCCGAACAGGAACCGCCGCCACACGTCGTTAACGCGGCGGTTGACGTAGCCGCCTGCGCCGCACCACCACTATTCGGGCGATATTGCCCCCATTCGGACCTCTTTGTGCACAGGTGTCCACCTATTTCATCAACATTCAACAGTGGATTGAAACTAGTTTCTCCACACGCCTGTGTATAAAAAATAAAGCAGGTCAAAGAGTATTTTCGATTTAATACTCGTGAGTTCTCCACAGGCGAGTGCACAGGTTGTGCACAAGTCACGCGGCGTTTCGCGCAGATTACTCACATTGTTATCCACAGGCCGGTTTGGTGGGCTGGGGGAGTCTCTCTAGGGTGGGCAAGCGGGTACATCGGGACCCGTCTGCGTGCCGGACCATTCCTGTCAGCGGCTCCTGATACACCTGAACCACACCACATACGAGGAGGCTCGGCGTGTCGATAGCTCACCTGGGTTTGGCCGACCAGCGCTCCGGCGAACGCGGCTCCGATTACCGCGGCAGCTCTGAACCCCGGCACAGCGAACGCACCCCGCCGCACGACCTGCTGGCTGAGCAGAGCGCCCTCGGCGGCATGATGCTCAGCAAGGATGCCGTCGCCGACGTCGTCGAGACTGTGCGCGCCGCGGACTTCTACGTGCCCAAGCACGAGATCATCTTCGACGCGATCCTGTCCCTCTACGCGCAGGGTGAGCCCACCGACGTCATCACGGTCACCGACGAGCTCACCAAGCTCGGCGAGATCTCCCGCGCCGGCGGCGCCGACTACCTGCACACCCTCACGAGCCTCGTGCCCACGGCCGCCAACGCGGGCTTCTACGCCACCATCGTCGCCGAGCGGTCGATGCTGCGGAAGCTCGTAGACGCCGGTACCCGCATCGCGCAGATGGGTTACGCCGGCGAGGGCGAGGTTCTCGACCTGGTCAATACCGCGCAGGCCGAGATCTACTCGATCACCGGTAGCACCGAGACCGAAGACTACGTTCCGCTCACCGATGCCGTCACGGCCGCCATCGAAGACATCGAGGCCGCCAAGCTCAAGGACGGCCAGTTCACCGGAGTGCCCACCGGCTTCGCCGACCTCGATGAACTCACCAACGGTTTCCACGGTGGCCAGCTCATCATCGTCGCTGCCCGGCCCGCACTCGGTAAGTCCACCCTCGCGCTCGACTTCGCGCGGGCCGCCTCCATCCACCACGACATGCCGAGCATCTTCTTCTCCCTGGAAATGGGCCGCAGCGAGATCGCTATGCGACTGCTCGCCGCCGAGGCCTCCGTGCCCCTGCAGAGCATGCGTAAGGGCAACGTGGAGGCCCGCGACTGGACCACCATCGCTGCCACCCGAGGCCGCATCAATGACGCCCCGCTCTACATCGACGACAGCCCCAACATGACCCTCGTCGAGATCCGCGCCAAGTGCCGGCGGCTCAAGCAGCGGGTGGGCCTCAAGCTCGTTGTGATCGACTACCTGCAGCTGATGACGTCGGGCAAGAAGGTCGAGTCCCGCCAGCAGGAGGTCAGTGAGTTCTCCCGGGCGCTCAAGCTCCTCGCCAAGGAACTCCAGGTTCCGGTGATCGCTCTCTCCCAGCTGAACCGTGGTCCGGAGCAGCGCGCCGACAAGATGCCCGCCATCTCCGACCTGCGCGAGTCCGGTTCGCTCGAGCAGGACGCCGACATGGTGATCCTGTTGCACCGCGAGAGCGCCTACGAAAAGGACAACCCGCGCGCCGGCGAGGCCGACCTGATCGTGGCCAAGCACCGTAACGGCCCCACCCGCACCGTCACCGTCGCCTTCCACGGTCACTATTCCCGCTTCGCGGACATGGTGGCCGGCGCCTAAAGCCGCGCCGCAGAACCGGGCCGGGCGATCCCGGGCCAAGGTCTCGCACATCCGGGCAGGTCTTTCGTCCCGGAAATTGCCCCTGGCCGCAATCCCTGCCCCCGCTACGCTACGAGGAACGCTTGCCTCGTCGCGCACGCGAACGAACCCGTTCTCGCTCGGCCGGCGGCGGCTTCGAAGGAGACTGACGGGTGAAGGTTGGCATTGGGCGCGAACGCCGAGACGGCGAGAAGCGCGTAGCAGCAACACCGGAAACGGTGACTCAACTCACGGGACTCGGAGTCGGCGTGACCGTCGAATCCGGCGCCGGCGTGGCCGCCGGATACTCCGACGCCGCGTACGAGACGGCCGGGGCCACCCTGGTGGCGGACTTCGACGCGGGCGACTTCGACGTGCTCTGCCACGTGCGTCCGCTGAGCCCGGAACTGGCCGCCACTCTGCGCGCCGGGGCCATCACCGTCGGCCTGGCCTCACCGGCCTCCGAGCTGCCCACTGTTGCCGCCCTCGCCGCCGCGCAGGTCACCTCCTTCGCCCTCGAGCTCGTGCCCCGCATCTCCCGGGCCCAGTCGATGGACGCCCTCACTTCGCAGGCCCTCGTGGCCGGCTACCGGGCCGTGCTCGAAGCCACTATCCGCTTCCCCCGGTTCTTTCCGCTCTACATGACCGCGGCCGGCACCATCCCGCCGGCCCGGGTGCTTGTGCTCGGTGCCGGCGTTGCCGGCCTGCAGGCCATCGGCACGGCCAAACGACTCGGCGCCCGCGTCTCGGCGTACGACGTGCGCCCAGCGTCCGCCGACGAGGTCACGTCGATGGGTGGCACCTTCGTCAGCCTCGACCTGGCCGCCGTGGAAGGTGCCGGCGGGTACGCCAGCGAACTCGCCGAGGACCGTTCAGTGCGGCAGCGGGAGCTGCTCGCCCCCTACGTGGCCAAGTCGGATGTGCTCATCACCACCGCCGCGATCCCCGGCCGCCCCGCCCCGCTGCTGGTGACGCGGCAGATGGTGGCGGCCATGCCCGCCGGCTCCGTTGTCATCGACCTCGCCGCCGAGACCGGCGGCAACGTCGAAGGCGTGCTCCCCGGCGTCGACCAGCTCGTGCCCACCACGGTCGGTGACGGCCACGTCACCCTGGTCGGCATGCGGGACGCCGCCTCGGCGATGGCCGCGGACGCCTCGCGCCTGTACGCCAAAAACGTCGCCAATCTGCTCGCCCTCATGACCGTCGACGGCCAGGTTGTTCCCGACTTCACCGACGAGGTCATCGCCGGCGCCTGTCTCACCGCCGGCGGCGAGGTGCGCCACGCACCGACCGCCGCCGCGCTGGAAGGAATCAACTGATGGATCCGATCACACTTCTGACGATCATCGTGCTGACCGTCTTCGTCGGCTTCGAGGTGGTTTCCAAGGTGTCCAGCACCCTGCACACTCCGCTGATGAGCGGCGCGAACGCCATCCACGGCATCATCCTGATCGGCGCGATCATCGTCGCCGGCCAGCTCGATGACCCGTGGCTGATACTCGTGGCCCTGCTCGCCGTCGCTCTCGCCACCGCCAACCTCGTCGGCGGTTTCGTCGTCACCGACCGGATGCTCGGCATGTTCCGCGGCCGGAAGCCCGCCGCCACGACAAAGGACACCACCCCATGAGCCTCCTGTCCGCCGAATGGACCGCGCTGCTCTACCTGATCGCGGCCGTCTGCTTCATCCTCGCCCTCAAGGGTCTGAGCTCCCCGCGCACCGCGCGCCGGGGCAACCTGATCGGCGCCGCCGGCGCGACGCTCGCCGTGATCACGGTGTTCCTGTCGGCCAAGCTCGACAACATCCCGCTGATCCTGCTGGCCATCGCTGTCGGCTCCGCGATCGCGGCCCCCATCTCCCGCCGGGTCCAGATGACGCAGATGCCCCAGCTCGTCGCCCTGTTCAACGGTGTCGGCGGTGGCGCCGCTGCCCTGGTCGCGATGCTGGAGCTGGGCCACAGTGAGGGCCCCTGGGTGCTCGTTGCGGTCGTGTTCACCATGCTCGTCGGCGCCGTCTCCTTCGCCGGTTCCGCGATCACGGTCGCGAAACTGCAGGAACTGATCACCACCCGGCCGGTGGTGTTCCCCGGCATGAAGTGGGTCATGACCCTCTCCGTCGTCGCTGCACTCGTGGTGGGCGGCTTTGTCGTGGCCACGGGTTCCACCGCCTGGGCGATCCTGTTGCTCGTGCTCGGCCTGGCCGTCGGCCTGCTGCTGGTGCTGCCCGTCGGCGGCGCCGACGTGCCCATCGTCATCTCGCTGCTGAACGCCTTCACCGGTCTCGCCGTCGCCGCCTCCGGGGTGGTGTTGGACAACGTGCTGCTCGTGGTCGCCGGCACCCTCGTCGGTGCCAGCGGTACGATCCTCACCCGTGCCATGGCCTCCGCCATGGGCCGCGGCGTGAGCGGCATCATGTTCGGTGCGTTCCGCGGCGGTTCCACCGCCGGTTCCACCGTGCAGAGCGACCGCCCGGTGCGCTCCTCCAACCCCGAAGACGTGGCCGTGATGCTCGCCTACGCCCAGCGGGTGATCATCGTGCCCGGCTACGGCCTGGCCGTGGCCCAGGGCCAGCACACCATCGCCGAGCTGGCCACCACCCTCGAGGCGCGCGGCGTCGAGGTCGACTTCGCGGTGCACCCCGTCGCCGGCCGGATGCCCGGGCACATGAACGTGCTCCTCGCCGAGGCGAACGTGCCCTACGAGTCGCTCAAGGAGATGGCCGAGGTCAACCCTGAGTTCAAGAACACCGACGTGGTGCTCGTCGTCGGTGCGAACGACGTGGTCAACCCCGCCGCCAAGACCTCGCCGGGGTCGCCGATCTACGGGATGCCAATCCTCGAGGTCGAGGAGGGCCGGCAGATCGTGTTCCTCAAACGGTCGATGCGCCCGGGATTCGCCGGGATCGAGAACGAGCTGCTCTTCGATCCGAAGACCACCCTGCTGTTCGGCGACGCGAAGGACTCCCTCACCAAGGTGCTCGGCGCGGTCAACGCACTGTAGGACCACCGCCGGATCGGTCTGCGCATCCTCGCGGCGACGGCGCGGCAGTGGCCGTCGCCGGCGAAGCCGGGCACAGGGTCCGGTCACGGTCGCCGCGTAGACTGGGAGCATTCCCTGCGATGAAAGAGGTGCCCGCGTGGCGCATGCCCCGGCAGCAGCCGTGATCGGCACCCGGTACTGGACCGTTCCCCTGGTGCGCGCCCTGGTGGCGTTCGTGCCCGCGGCCGTGATCACGTTCAACGCCGATCACTCCGCTGAGTTCGGACTGCTGGTCTTCGGCGCCTTCGCTGTGGTCAACGGTCTGGTCACCGCAGTGCTGAGCTGGCGCACGGTTCTGGACCCCCGCGACCGCACCCTCTTCGTGGTGCAGGGCGTTGTGGGCGTTATAGCCGGTGCCCTGGCTCTGGCCCTGAACGCCGGCGGACTCGGCTTCTTCCTGTACCTCGTCACGGTGTGGGCCGCTGTCACCGGGGTTCTCGAGCTGTACTCCGGCATCCGCATCCGTGGCCGCGGCCAGGCCACACGCGACTGGTTGATCGTCGGTGTGATCACCGCGGTGCTCTCGCTCACCTTCTTGCTGCTGCCGCCGCACGCCGTGGTCTCGGTCGGGCTGTTCGATGCCTACCTGGTCATCGTCGGCGTGTACCTCGCCATCGCCGGCGTCTCCCTGCGCCCCGTGCAGGCGGATGCGCACCGCAACCTGGCCTCCTCCTCCACAGATTCGGACACCCCGTGACTCAGAACTCCCCGCACAAGCCCACCAGGTCCGAAATCCTCAAACCTGTCGAGCTCGTCGGCATCTCCGCCGCGATGGGTCTCTTCGTGGGACTCACCATCCTGCTGGCCACACGCAACTGGGCGCTGTCGTCGATCGCCCTGGGCATCACGTTCATCGTCGCGCTGGTCGTCATTGCGATGCTGGCTCTGGGCATGAAGCCCGACGCGGCCGAGAAGAGCGACATCGACGAGCAGAACCACCGCGGCGAGGACACCGCCCACTAGGGCACCCGGCACCCGGCCCAGTGGCCGCATCCGCCGCACCGGGTGTGCGGCCGCGGCAACCGGGAGCGTCACGCCCCCGGTCACCCGGCCGCGGGCGCTCAGCCCAGGTAGTCGACCAGCGGGTCGGCCAGACCGACGTAGCCGGCGGGGGTGAGCTCGAGCAGGCGCGCCTTGGCGGCATCGCCGATCTCCAACTGCGCCACGAAGGCCACCAGGTCGGCGCGGTTGATGCGCTTGCCGCGGGTGAGTTCCTTCAGCAGCGCGTACGGGTCCGCGATCGAGGACCGGCCGGCGCTGACCTCAGCACGGATGACCGTCTGGATGGCTTCGCCGAGGATCTCCCAGTTGGTGTCCAGGTCGTGCGCGAGCAGGTCCCGGTCCAGGTCGATCTCGCCGAGCCCGCGCACCAGGTTGTCGAGGGCGAGCAGCGAGTGCCCGAAGCCGACGCCGATGTTGCGCTGGGTGGTGGAATCGGTGAGGTCGCGCTGCAGCCGGGAGGTCACCAGCGTCGCCGCCAGGGAATCCAGCACCGCGCTGGAGAGCTCGAGGTTGGCCTCGGCGTTCTCGAACCGGATCGGGTTGATCTTGTGCGGCATGGTCGATGAGCCGGTGGCCCCGGCCTGCGGAACCTGACGGAAGTAGCCGATGGAGATGTAGGTCCAGATGTCGGTGGCCAGGTTGTGCAGCACCCGGTTCGCGTGGGAGACCTTGCCGTACAGCTCGGCCTGCCAGTCGTGCGACTCGATCTGCGTGGTCAACGGGTTCCAGCCCAGGCCCAGGCCCTCGACGAACTCGCGCGACACGGCGGGCCAGTCCACGGTGGGGTCCGCGGCCACGTGCGCGGCGAAGGTGCCGGTGGCTCCGCTGAACTTGCCGAGGTATTCGTTGGCCTCGACCTGCTTCTGGATGCGCTCGAGGCGGTAGACGAACACCGCCAGCTCCTTGCCCATGGTGGTGGGCGTGGCGGGCTGTCCGTGGGTGCGGGCGAGCATGGCGTCGGCCCGGTAATCGGCGGCCAGGCCACGGAGTGCGCTGATCAGGGCGCGCAGCTTGGGCAGCCAGACCTGGTTCACGGCCTCGGAGACGGTGAGGGCGTACGCGAGGTTGTTGATGTCTTCGCTGGTGGCGGCGAAATGCGTCAGTTCGCTGATCGATTCGAGGCCAAGGGGCACCAGGCGGCGGCGCACGAGGTACTCCACGGCCTTCACATCGTGACGGGTGACGGCCTCGAGCGCGGCCAGCTCGTCGATCTCGGCCTGGCCGAAGTCGGTGACCAGGGCGCGGAGTCCGCTCTTCTGCTCGGCGCTGAGAGGGGCGGAACCGAACATGCTCCGGTCGGTGAGGGTGATCAACCACTCGACCTCGACCGTGACCCGTGCCCGGTTGAGTCCGGCCTCGGACAGGTACTCGCCCAGTTCGGTGACGGCGGCTTGATACCGGCCGTCGAGTGGACTGAGGACCTGCGGGGGTAGTGGACTCATCGGACTCCCTGTCGAATTGCCGGGGCGAGTTGCGCGAAGAGCGCAAAATTGGCTCTCTCAATCATGCCTAAAACCGCGTCAAACAGCGCATCGTCGGAATAGTACGGGTCGGGCACGTCTCGCAGGGGCGCCTGCTCCTGGTCGAAGCTGAGCAGCAGACGCACCTTGCTGCGATCACGTTCGGTGGCCGCCCAGTTGCGCAGGATGCGTTCCTGCGAGCGGTCGAGCACCACGACGAGGTCGAGGTCGTCGAACCAGGCGGCGTCGAACTGGCGGGCCCGGTGATGGCTGCCGTCGTAGCCGCGTTTGGCCAGCGCGGAGATGGTCCGGGTGTCGGCCTGTTCGCCGACGTGCCAGTCGCCGGTTCCGGCCGAACTCGTCGTGATGAGCCGGCCCAGTCCGGAGCGCGTGATCAGGTCGCGCAACATCACCTCGGCCATGGGGGAGCGGCAGATGTTCCCGGTGCAGACGAAGATGATCCGAAAAGGCGTCGACTCATCTGGACTGAGCGCCGCGAAATTCATGTGTCCATTGTGTTCCACATTCCCCTCCTCCACATCGGCCCATCCAGGGGACTTCTCCCCGCTCGCCACCGTGACGCCCGCACGCACTCAGGGTGGCACAGTCTGGGGGTCGACGAGGAGGCCTGATGGAAACGGCGAGTGGCAACATCCTGTTCGACCCGGTCGGGGACGCGGCCGCCGAGACCGCGCTCGCCCAGCTGCGTGAGGAGCGGTGGCGGCTGGGGCGGGTGCAGGACGAAGTGGAGCTGACGAGCCGCCGCCTGGCCGGCCAGGAGGTCGATGCCGGCTGGCGGTCACCGGCCCAGCGAGCGTACGAGGGTCGCCTCGCGGAGCTGGCCGGGGAATTGCAGGGTGCCTGGCGCGCCCTGGACGACGCCCTGGCCGCGGTCGGCGTGGGTATCGACCGGGTCAAGGCCACACGGTGACCGGCGATGGGGGCGATTCCGGCGCCGGGAACCGGGATCTGATCATCTCCGGCGGCGGCAGCACCATGGTCGCCACCGATGCGGTCTTCGCTCAAGTGGCCACCCTGCGCCGGCTGCAGGAGGAAGCGGAGCGATGGCGGGACGAGCTGGGCCAGGTGCAGACCGTGAACCTCGGGATAGAACCGGCCTGGCGGCCCGACGGGGTCTGGACCTCCACCCTCACGGCGTTCGTCGGCATCAGCGCGGTCGCCGAGAGCAGCCGCGAGTTGGCCGACTCCCTCGTCGAGGCGGCCGAACAGTACGGCCGGCTCGAAACCGGCCTCGACTCTGGGCTGCGCAGCACGGGCTCCTGGCTGGCGCACACGATGGGAGTCCTCCGCCCGTTGGCCCCCCTCGTCGCCCTGTCGCTGGCGGCACCCCTGACCTACCTGGCCTTGGGCTCCCTGATCAGCAACGCGGTCCTCGGCCGGGGGGTCTCGGTGGTGCCGCCGGTGCTCGCCGACTGGTTGACCCAGAACCCCCAGGCGCTGACCAGCCCGGTCACCGTGGCACTCGTGCGGGTTCTCGTCTCGTCGGCCGACGACGCGGTTCTAGGCGCGCTGGGGGTGCCGTACCCGGTGGCCGCGGCGGTGGGTGACGACGGGGCCGGGCTGCTCGGTGCGCCATCGTCGGCGTTGGGCCTGCTCGTGGCGGCCCGGGCGGCGGGGATGCTCACGGAGACCCCGGTGCGGGTGAGTCGGGTGGCCGGGTCGGCGGGGTTGGGCCCGGCCGGCACTGCCGGCCGGCGCCCCGGTGCCCCGGCCGGCACGTTCGGCGGGCCATCGGGCGCGCCGCACCGGGGTTCGGCCGGCCGGCCGGCCGGCTCGCCCATCCGGCCGCGCGGGGGCCACACCAGCGACACCGGGCGGTACCCGGCGGTCGGGCCGCAGCGGGGTGCCCCCATCGTGCCCGGTCCACAGTCGGCGGTGGGCCCCCGGCCGAGCCGGGCCGCTCCCGTGCCCACGGTCCGCCCCGCGCAAGCTGCCCGGCCCACCCCCGCAACCCGCCCGGCACCCACCCCGGTCGCCGGGGTGACAGCCGCCGCCGAGCCGGAGATCCCGCTGCCGCGGCCGACACCACCGGCCGGCTTCGCCGACCTCGCCGACCGCATCCCCACCGCCGAGGACGGCGGCCAGGTGCGCATTGAGCGTTATGGCGACGCCGACCATCCGTCCTGGCTCGTCTACATCGGCGGCACCGTGGAATGGAGCCCGACCGGCTCCACCGAGCCGTGGGACATGACCTCGAACGTCACGGCGGTCGCCGACCAGGAGGCCGGCTCGTACCGGGCGGTGCTGCAGGCGATGCAGGCGGCCGGCGTGCAGGCGGGCGACCCGGTTGTGCCGGTCGCGCACTCACAGGGCGGGCTTCTCGCGGCCGAACTGGCCGCCCGCGGCGACGTCAACACGGTGGGGATGGTCACCTTCGGCGCTCCCGCCGGCCAGGTCGCCGTACCGGCCGACCTGCCGGCGATCGCGGTCGAGCACACCGATGACCTCATCCCGGCGCTGGGCGGCACCGCGGCCGACGACGACGGACGACTGTATGTGAGGCGGGAGCTGTTCGCGGGCGCAGCGGTGCCGGTGGATCAGCCGCTGCCGGCCCATCAGCTGGTGGGCTACCGGGAGACCGCGAGTCTCGTGGACGCCTCGGTCGAACCCCGGCTGGTGGCGTTCCGGGCGCAGCTCGGTTCCATCGTGGGCACGACCCCGGGTGAACAGAGCGTCTGGCACGCCGAGCGGCTGCCCTGACTCCCGGCGGTCGAGTGACGCGCGGGCGCGGCGCCGCTACGCGGGTGGCGCGCCACCCGCGACACGGCGCGCGACCCGCGATACGGCGCGCGACCCGCGATACGGCGCGCGACCCGCGATACGGCGCGCGACCCGCGATACGGCGCGCGACCCGCGATACGGCGCGCGACCCGCGACACGGCGCGCGACCCGCGATACGGCGCGCGACCCGCGGGCTCGCGGCCGCGTCGCGGGATGCCTCGGCCTAGGAGCTGGAGTTGTTCAACGGCCGCAGCAATACGCCGAACAGCCAGCTGAAGATGCCGAGCACGAACGCGCCGAGAACGCCCCACCAGAAACCGTCGATGACCAGGCCGAAGCCGAACAGGCTGGACACCCAGGCGACGAGCAGCAGGAGCAGCCCATTCACGATGAAGGAGAGCAATCCGAGGGTGAGCACGTACAGCGGGAACGCCACGATTCGCACAAAACCGCCGATGAACCCGTTCACGAAGCCGAAGATCAGCGCGATCAGGAGATAGGTCAGCACGAGCGCGAGAGTGTCGGACGCGTACGGTTCGACCCGCACCCCGGCCACGATGAGCGTCGTCACCCAGAGGGCGGCGGCGTTGACAATCAGTTTGACGAGGAAGCTACCCATGCCTCAACTATGGCATCGGATGTCCCCGTGCCGAGGGATTCCGTTGCGGCATATACGCCGAGAGCATGCGGCATCCCGAATATGTCGCGGCGTAGACTCGCGGAGTGAGCCCTTCTGACCTGCCATCAGTCCGTCTGCGACCGGAGATCGTTGCCCTTCCGGCGTACCGGCAAGGTAAAACGGCCAGCGCGTCCGCCTTCAAACTCTCGAGCAACGAGAACCCGTTCGACCCGCTGCCCGGCGTCGTCGACGCCGTCAACGCGGTGTCCGCGTTCAACCGTTACCCGGATGCGTCGGCCCTGGCCCTCCGCGAACGCCTCGCAGCCCGGTACGGGCTCACCGCGGACGAGGTGCACGTCGGTGCCGGCTCGGTGGCGCTGCTGGCCCAGCTGATCCTCGCGGCCGCCGGGCCCGGCGACGAGGTGCTGTACTCCTGGCGCTCCTTCGAGGCCTACCCGAGCCTGGTCACCGTGGCCGGCGCCACGAGCGTCACCGTGCCCAACCGCGCCGACCACGGCCACGACCTGGCCGCGATGGCCTCTCGGATCACCTCGCGCACCCGCGTTGTCATCGTCTGCAGCCCCAACAACCCCACCGGCGTCATCGTCACGGCCGACGAGTTCGCCGCGTTCATGGCCCAGGTCCCGGCCGACCTCCTCGTGATCCTCGACGAGGCCTACATCGAGTTCGTGTCCGACCCGGCCGCCGTCAACGGGCCCGCCCTGCTGGCGCGCTACCCCAACCTCGTTGTGCTGCGCACCTTCTCCAAGGCTTACGGCCTGGCCGGCCTCCGGGTCGGCTACGGACTCGGCCCCGTCGGCATCCTCGACGCCGCCCGCGCCACCGCCATCCCGCTCTCGGTCACCGGTCAGGCCTCCGCCGCGGCCCTGGCCTCGCTCGACGCCGAACCCGAGCTGCTGGCTCGGGTCGGCGTGCTCACCGAACGCCGCGACGCCATCCGCGCCGCCCTCGTCGAGGCGGGCCTGAACGTCCCGCACTCCCAGGCCAACTTCGTCTGGCTGCCGCTGGGTGAGGCGACACAGGCGAGCACCACACGGTTCACCGATGCCGGACTCGTCGTCCGGCCCTTCCACCCGGAGGGCATCCGGGTCTCGATTGGCGAGGAGGAATCTGTGGCAACACTCCTGCAGATCTGCGCTGAGATTGTTCAGGAACTTCCCACGGGGCATCCGGCCCGGCGGCTAGGTTAGTACGGTGCCAGTGACCTCGAACGACGCACCAGTGCGCACCCTTGCCTCGCCCACCGTGCAGCTTCTCGCCGCGGATGGCACATTTGCGCCGTCCGAATCGGCGGCGGAATTCCTGCCCTATTTCGACCGGCTGACCGAGGCCGACTACCGCACCTTCTACCGCGACATGGTGGTCGTGCGGAAGTTCGACACCGAAGCGGCGAACCTGCAACGGCAGGGCCAGCTCGCCCTGTGGGTGCCCAGCCACGGCCAGGAGGCCGCGCAGGTCGGCTCCGCCCGGGCCACCCGCGGTCAGGACCACATCTTCCCGTCCTACCGCGAGCACGTCGTCGGCATGATCCGGGGCCTGGACATGGTCGACATCCTGCGGATGCTGCGCGGCGTCACGCTCGGCGGCTGGACACCCGAGGAGCACGGCAACTTCCACCTCTACACGCTGGTGCTCGCCTCGCAGACCCTGCACGCCACCGGCTACGCCATGGGCATGCAGCTGGACGGCGCCACCGCGACCGGCAACCCGGAGACCGACCAGGCGGTGATCGTCTACTACGGCGACGGCGCGTCCTCGCAGGGTGACGCCAACGAGGCCCTGGTCTTCGCGGCCAGTTACCAGACCCCGCAGGTGTTCTTCATGCAGAACAACCACTGGGCCATCTCGGTGCCGGTGTCCCGCCAGTCCCGGTCGCCGCTGTACCTGCGTGCCGGCGGTTTCGGTATGCCGGGCATCCAGGTCGACGGCAACGACGTGCTCGCCAGCTACGCCGTGACCGCAAAGGCCCTGGACGATGCCCGCGCCGGGCACGGCCCGTCGCTGATCGAGGCGCTCACCTACCGGGTCGGCGCGCACACCACGGCCGACGACCCCACCAAGTATCGCGACCCCGAAGAGCTGGCCTACTGGGTTGCCCGCGACCCGATCGTGCGGTTCCGCAGCTACCTCGAAGGCCTCGGCATCGAGCAGGAGTTCCTCGATTCGGTCGACGAGGAAGCCGCGGATTACGCCGCCGATGTGCGCCGCCGCGCGCTGGAGATCACCGCGCCCGACCGGTCGGTGATCTTCGACAACGTCTACGCCGAACCGCATCCGCTGGTGGTGGAGCAGAAGGCCTGGCTCGACGCCTACGAAGGCTCGTTCGAGGGGAATGAGTCCTGATGACCGCCGCTGAGACCACGACGCCCACGACGGCTCCCGCGCCGACGACGGCGACCCTGCCGATGGCCAAGGCCCTCAACAAGGGCCTCCGCCAAGCGATGCTCAACGACCCCAAGGTGCTCATGATGGGCGAGGACATCGGCCCGCTCGGCGGCGTCTTCCGGGTCACCGAGGGTCTGCACGCCGAATTCGGCGAGAAGCGGGTGCTCGATACCCCGCTGGCCGAATCCGGCATCATCGGCACCGCGATCGGCCTGGCCATGCGCGGCTTCCGGCCGGTCTGCGAGATCCAGTTCGACGGCTTCGTGTTCCCCGGCTTCGATCAGATCACCAGCCAGCTGGCCCGGATGCGCAACCGTCACGAGGGCGGCGTGATCATGCCCGTTGTCGTGCGCATCCCCTACGGCGGCCACATCGGCTCGATCGAACACCACCAGGAAAGCCCGGAGGCGTACTTCGCGCACACCCCGGGCCTCCGCGTGGTGAGCCCGTCGAACCCGCATGACGCCTACTGGATGATGCAGGAGGCCATCGCGTCGAACGACCCGGTGATCTTCTTCGAACCGAAGAGCCGCTACTGGCCCAAGGGCGAGGTGGACCTCACTGCGAGCGGTACCCCGCTGCACGCCAGCCGTGTTGTTCGCACCGGCACCAGCGTCACGGTCGTGGGCCACGGCGCCATGGTGAGTGTGCTGCTGCAGGCCGCCGATCTCGCCGCCGCCGAAGGCATCAGCCTGGAGGTCATCGACCTGCGTTCCATCTCGCCGATCGACTACGCGCCGATTCTCGAGTCGGTGCACAAGACCGGCCGCCTCGTGGTGGCGCAGGAGGCCGCCGGCTTCGTCAGCGTCGGCTCGGAGATCGCCGCCACCGTCACCGAGCGCGCGTTCTACTCGCTCGAGGCGCCCGTGCTGCGGGTGTCCGGCTTCGACACCCCGTTCCCGCCCGCCGCGGTGGAGACGCACTTCCTGCCGAGCCCCGACCGGGTGCTCGAAGCCGTCGACCGCGCCCTCGCCTACTAACCGAACACCCGCCCCGAAAGGCACCTCATGAGCGTCTCCCGATTCACCCTGCCCGACGTGGGCGAGGGCCTGACCGAGGCCGAAATCGTCGAGTGGAAGGTCGCCCCCGGCGACACCATCTCGATCAACCAGGTGCTCGTCGAGATCGAAACGGCCAAGTCCCTGGTGGAACTGCCGTCCCCGTACGTCGGTGTCGTCGGCGAGATCCTCGTCGAGCCCGGCACCACGGTCGACGTGGGCACCGTCATCATCACCATCCTCTCCGAAGCCGGCGCGACCGATGAGAGCGCCCCGGATGCCGCGGCCCCGGCCGACGACGACCTCACCGCTGCCGCCCAGGACGCCGGCGGCACCATCTCGCAGGAACCCGCCGAGGAATCACCCGCGGTGCTCGTGGGCCGTGGCGCCGCAGCGTCGATGCCCACCCGGCGTCGCCGCCACGTCGTGCCGGCCGCCGCACACGAGGCCATCGCATCCGCCCCCACCGCCCCGCCGCAGGGCGGTCCGGCGGCCTCGGGCCCGCGCACCAACACCGCCAGCACCGGCCCGGCCCGCACCACACCACCGGCACCGCCGACGCGCCCGGCGGCCCCGCCCGCCGCCGCCGCCAAACCGGCCGCCAAGCCCACGATCGCCCGGCCCGCAGGCCCGGTCGTCACCAAGCCGCCGATCCGCAAACTGGCCAAGGACCTCGGCGTCGACCTCAGCCAGGTGGAACCCACCGGCCGGTTCGGTGACGTCACCCGCGACGACGTGCTGCGCGAGGCCACCCAGGCCAGCGTGTTCCGCAACATCCAGACGCCGGAATGGCCCACCGACCGCGAAGAGCACATCCCGGTGAAGGGTGTGCGCAAGGTGATCGCGCAGACCATGGTGAAGAGCGCCTTCACGGCCCCGCACGTGAGCCTGTTCGTGGACGTCGACGCCACCCGCACGATGGAGTTCGTCAAGCGGCTCAAGGTCTCCACCGACTTCGCCGGCGTCAAGGTCTCGCCGCTGCTGATCATGGCGAAGGCCATGATCTGGGCGGTACGCCGCAACCCCACGGTCAACTCGGTCTTCACCGACGAGGAAATCGTGATCAAGCACTACGTGAACCTCGGGATCGCCGCGGCCACTCCGCGCGGCCTGATCGTGCCCAACATCAAGGAAGCCCAGGACATGAGCCTGCTCGAGCTGGCCGGCGCCCTCGAGAAACTCACCCTCACCGCCCGCGACGGCAAGACCAGCCCCGCCGAGATGTCGGGCGGCACCATCACGATCACCAACATCGGCGTCTTCGGCATGGACACCGGCACCCCGATCCTCAATGCCGGCGAGGCCGGAATCGTGGCGTTGGGCACCATCAAGCAGAAGCCCTGGGTGGTCGACGGTGAGGTGCGACCCCGGTTCGTGACCACCATCGGCGCCAGCTTCGACCACCGTGTCGTCGACGGCGACGTGGCGAGCCGGTTCCTGGCCGACGTGGCGAGCATCATCGAGGAGCCGGCGCTGCTCCTGGAGTAGCGTCTCGGCGCAGGGTGTTCGCGGCCTGTTCGCCGCCGGGCTGACAGCGCTGCCGGGTCAGGCCGAACGGATGCCGATCACCACGGTGGCGTCCAGCTTCCGGGAGTGCACGACGCGGGGGGTGAGCCCGTGCCGGGCGAAGATCGCCGCGGATTCCGCCGCCTGCGCGGCGCTGGTCTCGACGAGCAGGCTGCCGCCGGGCGCCAGCCAGTCCGGAGCCGTCGCCACGACCCTGCGCTGCACGTCGAGTCCGTCGGCCCCGCCGTCCAGTGCGATTCTGGCTTCGTGCAACCGGGCTTCACGTGGCATCCGGCCAATCGCACCGGTGGGCACGTACGGGGCGTTCGCCACGACGAGGTCCACGTGGCCGAGTAGCGCGGGCGGCAGCGGGGAGAACAGGTCGCCGGTGAACACGCTCCCGCCGAGCGGTTCGACATTGTCCCTGGCGCACGCCGTCGCGGCCGGGTCGATGTCGACGGCGTAGAGGGTCAGCGCCGGCTCCCCGGTGAGCAGAGCCGCGCCGACGGCGCCCGTGCCGCAGCAGAGATCGACCACCACAGCACCCGGCCGGAGGAGCCGGGCCGCCCGCTGCACCAGCAGGCCTGTGCGCCGGCGGGGCACAAAGACACCCGGCCGCACGGTGATGCGCAGGCCCGCGAACTCTACCCAGCCGAGCACCTGTTCCAGGGGCAGACCGGATGTGCGCAGCGCGAGTAGGTGCTCCAGCTCGGCCGGTGTTGCCGCGGCTTCCACCAACAGCCGGGCCTCGTCCTCGGCGAAGACACACCCGGCCGCGCGCAAGCGCTCGACCACCTCGGTCGGGGGCACGGCGCGCGGCGACACCGGGCTCACTCCGCCGGGCTCTGTCGCCAGCTGCGGAGCGCGGCCAGGTCGGCATCCGTGAGACCGGCCGCGGCGAGCACGGCCGGCAGGTCGAGACCCGCCAGGGCCAACCGGAAGGCGCCCTCCGTGGTTGTGCCGAAGGTTCGGCAGAGGGCTGCACTGGCGGGTTCGTCGTTGGTGCGCCCGGATGCCGCGGCGCGCTCGTCGCCGCGGCGCACGGTCTCGAGATAGTCATCGACGATGGCCTCGGGGTCAGCCCCGATGATCGCGAGCAGCACGAGGGCGATCTGGCCGGTGCGGTCACGGCCGGCCATGCAGTGGAAGAGCACCCCGCCCGGCGGGGCCGTGGCCAGTGCCGCCAGCGCCGCGCCCGTGCGCTCGGGCATCGCGGCGAGGTGCGGCAGGAAGTAGAGGGCCGTGCCGACGAGGCCGTTGTGCCAGTAGTCGGCCCAGAACTCGGTGTTCTCCAGGCCGTCGAGGTCCACGGCCACCGTGGTCAGCCAGTCCGGCCGCGGCCGCGTGTCCAATGCCCGTTCGGCGGGCTGACGCAGGTCGAGAACGGTGCGGATGCCCGCCGCGTACAGCTGCTCCCAACCGGTCTCGGTGACCTGGTCGACGTTCTCCGACCGGAAGAACACACCGGTCGGGGTGGTCCGCCCGTCACCGCAGGCAATCCCGCCCAGGTCGCGGGCGTTCGCGAGCCCGTCCACGGCCAGGAATCGGGCAGCCGCGGCAGGCGGCGGGAGGAACGACCGGTCGTCCATCGGCCCAGCCTACGAGGTGACGGTGCGCAGCGGGGTAAACGGCGGCGGCGCATCCGTGCGGAGCCGGGCGTGGGTCTCCACGTCGAAACGCTCGGAGCCGTACTTCAGTTTCTGCCGCTCCACACCCTCCGCCACGAAGCCGGCCCGGGTCGCGACCCGGCAGGAGCCCTCGTTGTTGGTGCGGTGCCCGAGTTCGAGTCGGTGCAAGCCCTGCTCGGTGAACGCCCAGTCGGCGATGGACGCGAGCGCGAGCGTCGCCAGGCCCCGCCCTCTGGCCTCGGCGGAGACCCAGTAGTACACCCAGCCGGTGCCGTGCCGGTGTTCCATGCTGCCGATCCCCACGTTGCCCATCGCGACCCCGTCGACGCTGATGGCGAAGTTCTGCCGGGAGACCGTGCCGGTGGCGAGGTTGTCGGTGATGAAACTCTCGCACCGCGCGAGTGTATTGAGTTCGATGGCCCCGAGCTGGGCGGCCAGATCGCCGCTGACGGTGAAGGCGGCCTGCAGGCTGGTCGCGTCGTCGAGCCGCCACGGCCGCAGAACCGCCACCGGCGCGGCCGCGGGTGCGGGCGTCGGCGCGGGCACCGGGGTGGGCACGGTCCTGGCTTTCCGCGCTCGCACTCTCATTGCCTCAGAGTAGACGCGAGACCGTCACCGCCGCGAGTTGCCGCATACGCCCCCATCACTCTCGCTGAAGGGGGATTCTGGCGGAAGTGGGCGGGAGCGGGCGCGCTCACTTGCGGCAAAAGACCCCATGCGCGGCGCTGAAGGGGACTTTCGGCGGAAGTGGGCGGGGTGGGCAGGCGGAAGTGGGCAGGCGGAAGTGGGCGGGGTGGGCAGCGGCGGGGGAGGATGGGGCATGGCCTTCGAGAGCTTTCCCCTGCGCCGGATCGAGGAAGACCCGCTGCATCCCCTCAGCCGGACCACCTGGCCGGCCACCCTGGCGCCGGTGGCGCAGCTGCTCGAGAGTGGACTGGACCTCGGACCGGCCACGGTCTTCGTGGGCGAGAACGGCGCGGGCAAGTCCACACTCGTCGAGGCCATCGCGTTGGCCTGGGGGTTGTCCGCAGAGGGCGGCTCGACCGGCGCCCGCAATTCGTCTCGGCCCACCGAGTCGCAGCTGTTCGACCATCTGCGACTCGTGCGATCCGGCGGCACCACCCGCCGCGGGTACTTCCTGCGCGCCGAGACCATGCACGGCTTCTTCACCTACCTGGAGGAGAACCCGGGCAGTGGGCCCGAACCGCGTTTTCACGAGTTCTCGCACGGTGAGTCCTTTCTGGAACTCGCCGTCGACAAGTTCCGCGGCCGGGGTCTGTGGGTGCTCGACGAACCGGAGTCCGCGCTCTCCTTCTCCGGGTGCCTGGCGCTGATCGGCCACCTCAAGGACCTACTGGCGGCGGGCGGCTCCCAGGTGATCATGTCGACGCATTCGCCGCTGCTCGCCGCGCTCCCCGGTGCCCGCATCATCGAGGTGGGCGACTGGGGGCTGCGCGAGCAGGCCTGGCGGGACCTCGACCTGGTGGCCAACTGGTCCAGCTTCCTCGACGCGCCGGAGCGGTACCTGCGGCACCTCTGACCTGCCCCCCCCAACCAAGGCCTAATGGTTTTGACAATCATTATCAATAGGCGTACGGTCGTGATCGTGACCACCCCCAAACTCCTGCTCCCCGTCCTGGCCGTCTCCGCTGCCCTCGTTCTGACCGGATGCTCCGCGTCCGGCAGCGCCGCATCCGTCGGCTCCTCGGACGACCTCAAGGTCGTCGCGACGACCACTCAGATCGCGGACCTGACCCGCAATATCGTCGGAGACACCGCCGGCGTCGAGGTCACCCAGCTGATCCAGCCGAACCAGAGCGCGCACAGCTACGACCCCTCGGTTGCCGACCTCACCGCGCTCGGCGCGGCCGATGTGCTCGTCATCAACGGCGTGGGCCTGGAGGAATGGCTCGACGACGCCATCGAGGCCTCCGGTTTTGACGGAGTGACCATCGACTCCGACGAGGGCATCACCATTCTCGACGGCGAGGCCGGCCACGAGGACGAGGCTGAACACGCGGACGAAGCCGATCACGCGGACGAAGCCGATCACGCGGACGAAGCCGAGCACGCGGACGAGACCGCCGAGGAGCACGCCGAGCACGACCACGCCGGCGGCAACCCGCACATCTGGACCGCCGTGGCCAACGCCGAAGCCATGACCGCCACCATCGCGGACGGCCTGGCGGCCGCCAGCAGCAGTCACGCCGCGGACTTCGAGGCCAACGAGGCCGACTACGCCGCCCAGCTCGCCGAGCTCGACGGCTGGATCCATGAGAACGTCGATGCCGTGCCGGCCGACCAGCGCCTGCTGGTGAGCAACCACGACGCGTTCGGCTACTTCACCGCCGCGTACGGCATCACCTATGTCGGCAGTGTCATCCCCAGCTTCGACGACAACGCCGAACCGAGCGCCGCCGAGATCGACGCTCTCGTCGCCGCGATCACCGCCACCGGCGTCAAGGCCGTCTTCTCCGAGGCGTCGATCAACCCCAAGGCCGCCGACACCATCGCCGCCGAGGCCGGCGTCGCGGTCTACTCCGGCGACGACGCCCTCTACGGCGATTCGCTCGGCCCGGCCGGCAGCGACGGCGACACCTACATCGCCTCGCAGCTGCACAATGTGCGCCTCATCCTCGAATCCTGGGGCGTGACGCCCAGCGCCGTGCCCGCCGACCTGCAATAGTTGACGAGTGAACGAGAATCCTTCTCAGCAGCGGATGCCCGCAGCGCTGGCCCTCCGCGTCTGCGGAGCCTCGTTCGCGTACGCGCAGACTCCCGCCCTCACCGGCATGGACTTCGAGCTCCATGCCGGTGAGGCCGTCGCGCTGATCGGCCCGAACGGGTCGGGCAAGTCGACGCTGCTCAAGGGCATCCTGGGCTTGATCCACCGCACGGAGGGCTCTGTGGAGGTGCTCGGCCAGGCCACCCCGCCGGCCGGCAGCATCGGCTACGTGCCGCAGACCGACGAGCTCGACCCGGAGTTCCCGGTGAGCCTGGAGCAGGTCGTCATGATGGGCCGCTACCGCGAACTCGGCTGGCTGCGCCTGCCCGGCAAGAAGGACCGCGCGGCCGTGGCCGCCGCCCTCGAGACCGTGGGGCTCGGCCACCGGGCCAAGACCCGGTTCGGCGAACTCTCCGGCGGCCAGCAGCAGCGTGGCCTGCTCGCTCGCGCCGTGGCCGGAGGCCCGCGCCTGCTGCTGCTCGACGAACCGTTCAACGGTCTCGACCAGTCCAACCGCGAGGCCCTGGTCGGTACCGTCGAGCGACTCAAGGCCGACGGTGTGGCCGTGCTCGTCTCCACCCACGACCTCGAACTGGCGCGCGCCGTCTGCGAGAGGGTGCTGCTGCTCAACGGCACCCAGGTGGCCTTCGGCCCGCGTGACGAGGTGCTCACCCTCGACAACGTGCAGCGCACCTTCCACGAGGTCGGCGTCGAACTCGACCAGCACACCCTCGTCGTTCCCGGCCACGAAGGCCACTGATGACCGATCTGCTCGGCCCGCTCGTCACCGCGTTCACGCTGCCGTTCATGGCCCGCGCGCTCGTGGTGCTGATCGCGCTCAGCCTCGTCGCCGGTGTGGTCGGTGTGCTCGTCAACCTCCGCAGCCTCGAGTTCATCAGCGACGGCCTCACCCACTCGGTCTTCCCGGGCATCGCCATCGGCTTCGTCTGGGGCGGCCGTGACGGCCTCTTCGTGGGCGCCATGATCGCGGCCATCCTCGCCGCCGTCGTGCTCACCGTGATCACCCGGCGGGCGGTCTCCGGAGATGCGGCCATCGCGATTGTTTTCACCGCCATGTTCAGCGTCGGCATTCTGGTCGTCTCCCGCGAGACCGACTATGCGGGTCAACTGGAACAGCTGCTCTTCGGTCGGCTGCTCACCGTGACCGACACCGAGGTTGTGCAGACCCTGGTGATCTGCGCGATCGCGCTGCTGCTGCTCGGTGTGACGCTCAAACAGCAGATCTTCCGGGCCTTCGACCGCACGGCCGTCGCCGCCGTCGGCTACCGGCCGCTGCTGCTGGACCTGGTGCTCAACGTGGCGATCGCCCTCGTGGTGGTGGCCGCCTCCAGCGCGGTCGGCAACCTGCTCGTGCTGGCGGTACTCATCGTGCCCGGCGCCGTCGCCCGGCTGATCACGGTGCGCCTGTGGGTACTGTTCCCGCTCGCGGCCGGTTTCGCGGCGCTGTGCGCCTGGCTGGGGCTGGCGCTCGGCTTCGAAGCCTCCGTCACTGCCGGCATCGACCTGCCCAGCGGCGCCACCGTGGTGCTCGTGCTCGTGGCCGGGTATCTGCTTGTTCTCCTCGGCCGGGTCGTGACCGACCGGATGCGCCGCCCGGCACCGTCCGACGCCGTCGCCCCGCAGACACCACTGGTGAGCCGCTGATGGGCTACTTCGAGAAGGCCCTGCTCGCCGCCGTGGTCATCGGCGCTCTCTCCGGCCTGGTCGGCACCCTGGTGCTGTTGCGCCGGCGCACATTCTTCGCCCAGGCGCTCACCCACGCCACCTTCCCCGGCGCCGTCGCCGCGGCGCTGCTTGGCGTCAGCATCCCGCTGGGCGCCGCCGTGGCCAGCGCGGTGATCGTGGGAATCATGACCCTCCTCGGCCGGGTGCGCCGGCAGGGCAACCAGGTGACCAGCGGGATCATGCTCACCGCCGGCTTCGCGCTCGGGGTGCTGCTGCAGGCGCTCAACCCGTCGTTGCCCGTGCACGTGGAGTCGTATCTCGTCGGCTCGATCCTCACCGTCACCGACGGCGATGTGCTCCTGGCCGCCGGCGCCCTGACCGTCGCGGTGCTCGCCGCCGTGTTCCTGGGCAAAGAGATCCTGTTCTCCACATTCGACCGCACCGGGTTCCGCGCGGCCGGCTACCGGGAATGGCCCATCGAGCTGCTCACCCTGGTCTTGATCACCGCCACGGTGGTCACCGCGATGCCCGCGGTCGGAGCGATCCTCGCGATCGCGTTGATCGCCGCGCCCGCCGCCGCCGCGCGTCTGCTGGTGCGCACCGCGGGGCGCATGACCCTGCTGGCACCGGTGATCGGTGCGGGCTCCGGGGTCATCGGGGTGCTCCTGTCGCGGGCGCTGGATGTGGCGGCCGGACCGGCCATCGCCCTCACCGCCGCCGCCGTCTTCCTCATCGCCCTCGGTCTGCACGGGCTGCGCGCCCGCGTGCAGGGGGTTCACGCGTCCGCTCCGGCGGGGCTACGGTTGAACCCATGAAGCGAAACACCTGGCAGCGAGAGGCCGTGCGCACCGAGCTCAGCCGCGCCGAAGGGTTCGTCAGCGCCCAGGGACTGCACTCCGCCCTGCACACGAGCGGCTCCCCGATCGGCCTGGCCACGGTGTACCGGGCGCTGGCCGACCTGGCCCTGGAGGGTGACGCCGATTCCCTGCAGTCACCCGACGGCGAGAGCCTCTACCGGGCTTGCAGCACCACCGACCACCATCACCATCTGATCTGCCGCAACTGCGGCCTCACGGTGGAGATCGAGGTGGACGCCATCGAACACTGGGCAACCGAGGTCGCCGCCGAACACGGCTTCAGCCAGGCCGCCCATGTCGTTGACGTATTCGGCCTCTGCGCGGCGTGCACCGCGCTTGCGCAGGCCCGCCCGACCCCGTAAGGTTGGTAGCTGCTGCGCATATCTGTGCGTGCATTGCTTGTTCGTGTCTTTTCTTCCCATCGAATCAGCCGCCGAAAGTACACCTTTCGGCCGGCCGCTTCCGGGCGGAATCCAACGCGGGCCGGCCGACAAGAGATCTTGGGAAGGGCATTCGCCCTTCGGTATTGGAGGAAAACCATGGCAGCAACCTGCCAGGTGACCGGAGCCGTTCCCGGCTTTGGACACAACATTTCACACTCGCACCGGCGCACCAAGCGTCGTTTCGACCCGAACGTGCAGACCAAGAAGTACTTCGTGCCGTCGCTTCGCCGCAACGTCACGTTGACCCTCTCGGCAAAGGGCATCAAGGTTATTGATGCTCGCGGCATTGAGT